>Ga0187892_10001503_pt1 | contig 52980 bp, 36 predicted proteins | sample MA1701073metaG_FD_139345 | JGI IMG/M metagenome (GOLD analysis project Ga0187892, IMG submission 139345) | Bio-ooze microbial communities from a basaltic lava cave in the Kipuka Kanohina Cave System on the Island of Hawaii, USA - MA170107-3 metaG ...
CCGTTCGTATGGACGATGCCGCGCGCTTCGTTGTCGCTGCCGGACCATTCGAGACCGGGCGTGTTCGTGCCGCCCTGCGCCCAGATCGCGACGCGCACCGGTGGCGGGGTCGACTGGGCGGCTGCAACCACGGGAAAGCAAAACGCGAAGACGAGCGCCAGCGGCGCCCCGCGAAACAACGACATCGGAATTTCCCCTGTAGCTCGAAACGTCGGCGGATAAGCCACCGATCGCCGAAGCGATCGGACCCTGTTGCTTCCGCCCGATTGCTGCGCCACCCGACTGTCGCCGGGTCAGCCGAAATCTCATCCGCGTCCTGCGGAATCAATCCCGTTGCGCAGCGCGCGCGACTCTAGCGGCGTGGCTTGATGTTTTCAAACGAGCCGCGGTTCACAGCTCGGCACAAGTTTCGAGCGCCTACGGAGCCCCCACCGCCACCACCCGCTTCGCATGCGCCCGCACGAACACCGACGCAACAAGCAGCGCCGCACCGACGAAGAACCCGGTGTAATGGACCGACAACGTCCCCGCGACGATCGCAACGACGTACGCGCCGACCGACACGACTACCGCGAGCACCCCGTAGACGCGCGTGCGGTGCAACCACTGGTACGGCAGGAAATGCGCACCGAGCAGCGCCGCGAACACGACCGGCGTGTACGCCGGCGCGATGTCGAGCGCAAGGATGTACGCCGGGAACGCGACGGCCTGCACGAGGAACAACTGGATCGCGAGCGGCCAGAGCGGGTTGTCGGGTGACGCCTTCGGATAGCGCAGCGCACGTTGCAGCGCGAGCGCGGCCGGTGCGGCGACCACGGCCTGCAAGATGTAGATCCACGCCGCGATCTCGACCGAGACGAAATAGCTCGCGATCGCGCACGCGATCCAGGTCAGCCCGAAGCAGAACAAAAACGCGAAGCCCGCGCCGGCCGAAGCGATCGATTCGTAGCGGGCTTGATCGATATCGAGCTTCGACATCGCAATCTCCGTTGCGTTGCCGGCCTTGCTTCGCAAGTCCGGCCTACAGGCTGGAGAGCCCTTCCGCGACGCCGCCCGGACCAACGCGCAGCAGCTTCAACGTGTTCGTACCGCCGAGCTCCCCGGTGTGATCGCCGGTCGTCAGCAACACGCGATCGCCCTCGTTGAGTTTCTTGAGGCTCGACAGGAGCTCCACGGCTTCCTTCGCCGCGAGCAACGGGTTGCCGCCGTGCGGATCGAACTCGATCGGGTAGACGTCGCGCAGCAACGCCATGCGCTGGCGCGCGAACTTGTGACGCGACAGCGCATAGATCGGCACGGCGCTTCGGTAGCGCGAGAGCCATTGCGCGGTCGCGCCCGACTCGGTCAGCGCGACGATCGCGCGCACGCCGATGCGGCTCGCGAGGTACATGCCGGCGAGCGCGATCGCCTGGTCGGTGCGCTCGAGCTTCGGGCGGTGCAGCGCGTAATCCTCGCTCGGCTCGAACTGACGCTCGGCACCGAGGCAGATGCGCGCCATCGCGGCGACGGCCTTCGCGGGATGTTTGCCGGCGGCGGTTTCCTGCGAGAGCATCACGGCGTCGCTGCCGTCGAGCACGGCGTTTGCGACGTCGAGCACTTCGGCGCGCGTCGGGATCGGCGAGTCGACCATCGACTGCAGCATCTGCGTCGCGGTGATGACGGCGCGATTGCGCGCGACCGACTCGCGGATGATCTTCTTCTGCAGGCCCGGCAGCTCGGCGTCGCCGATCTCGACCCCGAGGTCACCGCGCGCGACCATCACCACGTCGGACGCGTCGATGATGTCGCCGAGCGCCTCGAGCGCCTCGGCGCGCTCGATCTTCGCGACGAGCGCCGCACCCGAGCCGTGCTTGCGCAGCAGCTCGCGCGTCTCGTGCATGTCCTGCGCAGTCTTGACGAACGAGACCGCGACGAAGTCGACGCCGAGCGACGCCGCGAGCTCGATGTCGGCGCGGTCGCGGTCTGTGAGCGCGGGCACCGAAAGCCCGCCGCCCTGCTTGTTGAGACCCTTGCGGTCGGACAGCGTGCCGCCGTTGACGACGGTGCAGCGGATCTCCATGCCGACGATGTCCTCGACCTTCATCGAGATGAGGCCGTCGTCGAGCAGCAGCATGTCGCCGCGCCGCACGTCGTTGCGGAGGTTGGTGTAGGTGACGCCGATGCGGTCCTTCGTGCCGGGCGGCGCGTCGAAGCTGCAGTCGAGCACGAAGGGCTGTCCGGGCTCGAGCTCGACCTTGCCGTGCTCGAACTGGTTGACGCGAATTTTCGGTCCGCGCAGATCGGTGAGGATGCCGACTTCGCGGCCGAGCTTCGCCGCGGTCGCGCGGATCTCGTTGACGCGGCGGCGGTGATCCTCGACACCGCCGTGCGAGAGGTTGATGCGCACGACGTCCGCGCCCTCGGCGAGGACCTGTTCGAGGACGCCGGGGCGGTCCGTCGCGGGGCCGAGCGTCGCGATGATCTTGGTACGGCGCTGTCCAGTGCTCATGCCGCCGACGTTAGCATGCGTCGCAGCCGTTCTTGACCGCGCGCGCGCCCCGGACCAATCTCCTCAGGTCGAACGCGAGCGGGCACGACATGGCCGAGATCACCGAGCTGCTGGTGTTGGCGCGAAGCGGCGACGCCAGTGCGCTGGGCCGCGTGTTCGAAGTGCTGTACGACGAGCTGCGCCGTCTCGCGCGCGGACGCGTCGAAGACGGCGAACGCACGCTGTCGCCGACGGTACTGATCCATGAGGCGTATCTGCGCCTGCTCGGTGCGAGCGAGCTGAAACTCAACGATCGCCGGCATTTCTCGCGTGCGCGGCGCGCGCGATGCGTGCGGTCTGGGTCGACCATGTGCGACGCCGCACCGCGCAGAAGCGCGGGGCCCCGGCTACGACTCGCCGCTCGAACTCGCGGAGCTCGAGCCGGCCGAGCTCCCCGAGCACGCCGACGTGCTGGCGCTCGACCGGCTCGATGAGCTCAGCCCGCGGCAGCGCGAGATCGTCGAGCTACGTTACTTCGCGGGCGTCGAGTTCGCGGAGATCGCTGGATTGCTCGAGTGCTCGGAGCGGACGGCGAAGCGCGAGTGGGAACGGGCGCGCGCGTTCTTGCATGCGCAGTTGGGCTAGGCGCTGATTTCTCCTACTCGGGCGTCAGTGCGCGCACTGATGCAGCGGCGAGCGGCCCGTCAGTGGGAACAACGGGGACGTGACGCCGCGCTCGAGCCGATCGACGCCCTGGCGTTTCGTCGATGCGATGGCGCCAGACGACTCATAGCCGTCGGCGAACAGGCGATCGACGCCCGCCGCGCCGTAGCCGAGCTCGAGCTCGAGGCGATCGACGTAGATGCCCGGCTCGAGTGCGAGCGCGAGCGAGTTCGCGCCGACGGCGAGCGCACTGTTCGGAACCGGCACGGCGCGACGCACCCAATCGCCGAACAGGCCGTCGCCCGACGCCAGCACGGCGTCGTGCTCGGGAAAGCGCGGCAGCGCGACGCCGTTCAACGTCGCGACGAAGCTCGGCCGCGCCGCATCGGGTGGCGCATCGTGCAGGTCCGCGAGCAGCGCGACCGACTCGAGACCCGTGACCGCGCTCGCCGGCAGTGAGAACGCAATCGGCGGCGGCGATGCGCTCGCATTCGGGAAACACGGAAAGCCGCCGTGATTGCAGTAGCGGCTGCGGTCCTGATAGTCGTACGGCGCGGCGTTCGGCTGCGGCACGCCGTTGACGACGCCGGTGCGCTGGATGCTGCGGACGTCGTTGCCGTACTCGATCGCGGCGTCGGTTTCGCCGGTCGCGATCTCGCGGAGATCGTCGCGGTGAAGGATTCACTGGGTACGCCGATCGGCGTCGCCGGCGCGCACGCGTTCGCGCAGACAGGCAACAGCCCTGCCGCGCTATCGACTGTGCGCGCGTTGCTCGCGGCGATCCCGGGCAGCGACGCGGGATACGAGCTGCTACTGCAGCTCGCGGGGGGACGGCGCGATCGCCGAGCTCGACGCGCGATATCTGGCGGATCGCTTCGAGGAGCGCCCACTGATCTGGAAGGCGGTCGCGCTGACGCGGGCCGGCCGCTACGGCGAAGCAGAGGAAACCGTGAAGTCGGCGATCGCGATCGACCCGTCGGATGGCGAGCAGGGTCGCGACGACCGCATGCGCGCCTACGCGACGCTGGCCGACATTCTCGATGCGAAGGACGACCCGGAGGCGGCAGCGCTGTACCGGCGCGCGGTGAAGGCGATCCGGCTGTCCGAGCAAGCCGACGAGCTCCATCAGCTCGGGCTCTACCAGCGCGCGTTTGCGCGATACCGCGAGGCGCTCGAGCAGTTCTCCGACGCGTACTGCATCCAGTCGCGGCTCGCCGTGCAGCTCAGCAAGCAGGGCTTCCAGAGCGAGGCGCTTGCGCACTATCGCCGGGCGTACGAGCTGATGCCGGACAGCTTCGGACGCGTCGAGAGCCACTGCTTCGGCTGCGAAAGCGTGTTCGCGGGCCCGGTGGCACAGGGCATCGCCGACGAGGTGTTCTCGGCGATCGTCGCGAAGACGCCCGAGAAGGCGCAGGGCCACTACATGCTCGGGTACCTGCGCAAGGAGCAGGGGCGATACACGGAAGCCGTGCAGCTGTTCCGCGAGGCAGTCGCGCGCGACGGCGAGTATCTCAACGCGTGGCGGCAGCTGCACGAGATCGCGGAGCGGACCTACGTATCGCCGCAGGAGCGCGACATCGCGAGGCTCAAGCTGCTCGAGCTCGATCCCGCCCAGCATCACGTCAAGTATCAGCTCGACCGCGTGTCCGATCTGCGAGCACTGTATCGCGCACTGGCGTCGGCGCGTCGCGGCGCGGCGCAGGCGCCGCGCAAGGCATACGACCTCCGCGCCAACCGCGAGATGCTCGAAGCCGAGGCCGCGAAGCAGGGCGACGGCATGGTCGCGCGGCTCAACCAGTGGTTCGAGCTGACGCGTGAGACCCAGGAAAACGCTCGTACGCCTACGCCGGCACAAGCAGTCGGTGCGCACGTGCTGATCGCCGGCGCGGCATCGATGCTCTCGGTACAGCCCGCGGGCGGCTACGAATGACGGATCGCGACGCGCCGATCCCGGGTCTGCGCGCCGCTTTCGTTCAATCCGCCTTCTTGAACTGCGCCCCGAGCACGCCGCCGCCGGTCGCGATCGCGGCGCCCATCGCGAGCCAGAGCGCGAGCTGGAGCGGCGGGCCGATCAGGCCATTCGCGGCATCGAAGCCTTCGCGCAGCACGATCACGCCGATCAACAGCAGACGGCCTGCGATCGCGGTACCGAGCCCGGCGAGGAATCCGTGCGCGGCACCGCGCTGCTGCGCGACGCGGCCGGCGATCCAGCCCGCGATCGCATACGCCAGGATCGACAGCAGCTGATTCGCCGAAACGACGTAGCGCACGATCGCCGGGTACTTCTCCAGCGGCGCTGCGAACGCGATGAGGAGCTGCAGCACGACCAACGCGACGCCCCCCGCGATACCGTAGCCGATCGCGCGTGGGTTCATTTCGCTTCGGCGCGCTCGCGCAGCACGGTGACCGCCGGCAGCTCCTTGCCCTCGAGGAACTCGAGGAACGCACCGCCGCCTGTCGAGATGTAGCCGATCTTGTCCGCGACGCCGTACTTCTCGATCGCCGCGAGCGTGTCGCCGCCGCCCGCGATCGAGAACGCCGGCGACGCCGCGACGGCCTTCGCTACCGCGGCGGTGCCGTCGCCGAACTTGTCGAATTCGAACACGCCGACGGGACCGTTCCAGACGATCGTGCCGGCGGCACCGATGATCTTCGCGTACTGCTCGCGCGTCTCCGGGCCGATGTCGAGGATCATGTCGTCGGGGCCGATTTCGGCGAGGCGCTTGACCTTCGCGGGCGCGTCGGGCTTGAACTCGGGCGCCACGACGACGTCCTTCGGCAGCGGTATTTCGGCGTCGCGCGCCTCAGCCTCTGCGACGATCTTGCGCGCGGTCCCCAGCAGCTCAGGCTCGTAAAGCGACTTGCCGACCGGAAAACCCGCGGCCGCAATGAACGTATTCGCGATGCCGCCGCCGAGGATCAGGCGGTCGACGTTCTGCACGAGGCTCGTCAGGAGCTCGAGCTTGGTCGAGACCTTCGAGCCCGCGACGATCGCTAGGAGCGGACGCTTCGGGTTCTGGAGCGCGAGCGCGAGGGCGTCGAGCTCGGCCGCGAGCAGCGGCCCCGCGCACGCGACTTTCGCGAACTTCGCGACGCCGTGGGTCGAGGCCTGCGCGCGGTGCGCGGTGCCGAACGCGTCCATCACGAACACGTCGCACATCGCCGCGTATTTCTGCGCGAGCGCATCGTCGTTGCGGTCCTCGCCGACGTTCATGCGGCAGTTTTCGAGCAGTACCACGTGCCCGGGCGCGGCCTCGATGCCGTCGAGGTAGTCGCGCACCAGCGGCACTTCGCTGCCGAGCGCGTGCGAGAGCCACGCGGCGACCGGCTTGAGCGAGCCGGCCTCGTCCCAGTGACCTTCCTTGGGCCGTCCGAGATGCGACATCACGAGCACGCCGGCGCCGGCGTCGCGCGCGGCGCGGATCGTCGGAAGCGCGGCTTCGAGCCGCTGCGTCGATGTGATCTTCCCGTCCTTGACCGGCACGTTGAGGTCCTCACGGATCAGCACGCGCTGGTCGTGCAGGTCGAGCTCGGACATGCGGATGAAGGTCATCGGGTGGGCGTTGCCGTAGAAAGGGTGCCGATTGTAGTAGGTCGGGCCGGACACTCGACGTTTGGCCACGGCACGCTAGGCTTCTACTCATGATGGACATCCCCGAAAACGTCGTGAGCTTCGCGGTCGCGCTCGCGATCGGCCTGCTCGTCGGGGCCGAGCGCGAGGCGCGCAAGGGCCAGGGCGATCAGGCGATCGCGGCCGGTGTCCGCACGATGATGCTGATCGCGATGGCGGGCGCGCTCGGTGCGACGCTGGGGCCGGTCGCGCTCGGGGTCGGTGCCGCGTTCGTCGCCGGCGCGGCGCTCGCGAAGTACCTCGGGAGCCGCGCCGACGATCCGGGCCTCACGAGCGAGGTCGCGATGGTCGTCGTGTACCTGCTCGGTGCGCTCGCGACCGAGGAGCGCGTGCTCGCGGCGGGGCTCGGCGTCGTCGCGGCGCTGGTGCTCGCGAGCAAGGATCGTGCGCACGCCTTCCTGCGCGAGACGCTGACGCCGGAAGAGCTCAACGCGGCGTTGTTGCTGCTCGGTGCAGCGGTCGTCGTGCTGCCACTGCTGCCGGATCGAACGATCGATCCGTGGGACGCGGTGAACCTGCGCGACATCTGGAAGCTCGTCGTGCTGATCATGGCGATCAACGCCGTCGGTTACGTCGCGCTGCGCGCGCTCGGGCCGCGCTATGGCCTCGCGGTCGCCGGTTTCACCGGCGGCTTCGTCTCGAGCACCGCGACGATCGGGGGCATGGGCAGCCGCGCGCGACAGACGCCGAAGCTCGAAGCGGGCTGCGTCACCGGCGCGGTGCTGTCGAACGTCGCGACGGTGATCCAGCTCGCGATCATCCTCGGCGCGATCTCGCGGCCGCTGCTCGTGTCGCTCGCGGTGCCGCTCGCGCTGACCGGTGGCGTGGCGCTCGGCTATGCGCTCGTGATCGGCTGGCGCGCCTTGCGGCAGACGTCGAAAGACGCGGCCGACATCCGCACGAAGCCGTTCGAGTTCCGGCACGCGCTGATCTTCGCGGCGCTCGTCGCCGCGATCCTGCTCTTCGCCGCGTGGGTGCGCGACGCATTCGGCGAGGCCGGCGTCATCGTCGCCGCCGCGGCCGCGGGATTCGCCGACGCGCACGCCTCGTCCGGCACCGCGGCCGAAATCCATGCGCGCGGCGGCATCGCGCTCGCGACCGCCGTCTGGGCCGTCGTCGCCGCGTTCTCGACCAACACGGTCAGCAAAGCCGTCGCCGCGTTCGGCGCCGGCGGCGCCCGCTTCGGCGCGAAGGTCGTGCCCGGACTCGTGCTGATGGCCGCGACCTTCGCCGTCACCGCCACCCTCGCCGCGCGCTAGAAAAGGGGACGGAGGGGATTAAGACGAATTAATCCCCTCCGTCCCCTTTTTCCCTTCCGCGAACACGACGCGGGCGCGGGCGAGTTGGTCGAGGTGGCGGCGCTCGTTGCGGAGCTCCCAGCGCTCGAACAGCAGGATGTCGATCGGGCGCCAGAGGGCGACCCAGCCGAGGATCAGGAGGCCCTCGCGGAAAACGTCGACCAGCGGACCAGTCTCCGGCAGCGCGCCGCGGATCGCAACGCAGGCCGCGAGCAGCGCGAGCCCGATCGCCGCGGCTGCATGGCCCGCGCGCAGGCGGTAGCGATCGCGCCGCTTCGCGGCGGCGAGCGCGTGCGCGAAGTGCGCGTGGATGGCCGTCTCGATCTCGGCGGCGTGAGACGCGATCTCGGTGGGCACGCGGATCGACAGTGTGAGCACCGTTCCGGGCGGATGCTCGCGCGCGGACTCGACCAGATACGCCTCGAACTTGGGGTCGAGCGCACGATCGTGGAACGGCGCCGGGTCGAGCGAGTCGTAGAGCTGAGCGGGATCGCGGATCTCGAGCTCGATCGTGTGGGTGCGCTTCGTCCGCATCACGGTCTCCGCAGGTCGGTCGCCCGCGGCTACGATAAGCCGAAATGACCGACGAGATCGCCATCGACGCCGCGGTCGCCGCACTCGCCCGCGGCGAAGCGATCGGCCTGCCGACCGAGACCGTCTACGGTCTGGCCGCCGACGCGTCGAACGCGGACGCCGTGCGCAGGATTTTCGCGTTGAAGGGGCGTCCCGCGGATCACCCGCTGATCGTCCATCTCGCCGAAGCCGGCTGGCTCGAACGCTGGGCCCTCGAAGTCTCGCCGGCCGCGCGGTCGCTCGCCGCGCGCTACTGGCCCGGACCGCTGACGCTGATCGTGAAGCGCCGCCCCGAAGTGCTCGACGTCGTGACCGGCGGGCAGGACACGGTCGGCCTGCGCGTGCCCGCGCATCCGCTCGCGCGCGCGATCATCGCGCGCTTCGGCAACGCGCTCGCCGCGCCGTCGGCGAACCGCCACGGTCACGTCAGCCCGACCACCGCGCAGCACGTACGCGACGAGTTCGGCGACGCGGTGCCGATCGTCGTCGACGGCGGCGATTGCGAGGTCGGGATCGAGTCGACGATCGTCGACGTGTCGGGTGCCGTGCCGCGCATCCTCCGGCCCGGGCGCATCGATCGCGCGTCGCTCGAGGCGACGATCGGCGCCATCGAGAGCGGCGCGGTCGCGGCGAGCCCGCGCGCGGCCGGCACGCTCGTCGCGCACTACGCGCCGCGTACGCCGATCGAGCTCGTCGCGTCCGATGCGTTCGAGGCGCGGCTCGCCGAGCATCGGCGCGCCGGACGGCGCGTCGCGGCGCTCGCACGCGCGTCGGTGCCGCCGCCACACACTGAAGGGATCGCAGCCGGTGCGAGCGCGGAGCGCTACGCGCAGGCGCTCTACGCCGCGCTGCGCGCGCTCGACGCGCTCGCGGCCGAGCGCATCGTGATCGAAGCACCGCCCGACGGCAGCGACTGGATCGCGGTGCGCGACCGCCTGATGCGCGCCGCCGCCGGTGCGCCGCTCGACGGGCCGGGCACGTGAACCGCGCCCGCGCGGCGATCGCCGCACTCCCCGATACGGCGAACGCACTCGCGTTCGCCGCCGCGTGGGTCGCGCCGGCGCTAGTCGGGCTGCCATTCGTGCGCACGATGTTCGTGACGTTCCTGCTCGAGTTCTTCGCGGTGCACGCGGGCGGCATGCTGATGGGTTTCTCGCAGACGCATGGCGTGCGTGACGTCAAGGCGCTGCTGATGCTCGTCGCGCTTGCGCTGCTCTATCTCGGCATGGGCGCGATGTTCTGCGCGATCTTCGACACGTGGTGGCCACTGGTCTCGCTCTCGCTGGTCGTGCTCGCCAAGGTGCTGCCGATCCTGCTGCGACGCGACACTTCGGAGGATCTGCACGGGCCCGCGCTCTGGGCGCTCGGCGCGGTGTGCTACCTGGGCGCCGTGTTCGCGACGACGCTGCTGCCGGTTCCGGCGCTCGGGATCGACGAGGCGATGCGCACCGCGCTCGACCTCCCGGGCTCCGGCGAATGGATCGACGCTCCGCAGAAACCGCTGGCCTCGGGCGCGATCTACTTCGGGTTGCTCGCGTGGCTGCGATACGTGTTGCTGAAGCCGCGCACCGCGCGCGCGGGCGCGAGCGGAGCGACCGCATGAACGCCACCGCAGGCCCGCGCATCGGCGAACGTTCCGGCGGCTGGCTCGCTGCGCTGCCCGACCTCGCGATGGCGCTCATGTTCCTCGCCGTCTGGATCGCGCCGACGGCGTTCCCGCGCAGCCAGCTCAAGGGGCTCGCGCTGGTCGTGCTGCTCGAGTTCGTGCTGATCCACGGCACCGTGCTGCTCGGCACGCTGGCGGAGATCCGCGGCACGTTCCAGACGAAGCGCGGTCTCGCGCTGCTGTTCGTCTCGCTCGCCTTGATCTATCTCGCATTCGTCGTCTGGCTTGCGACGAGCTTCGGCGAGCGTTGGCCGTACCTCGCGTTCGCGTGGCTTGTCGCGAGCAAAGTCGCCGGCGTGTTCTTCTCGCCCGCGCCGCGCGCGAAGGAGCGCGAGCGGCAGAACATCCTCTGGATCGTCTCGATCGCGACGTACCTGCTCGCGTTCTTTCCGACCGCGCTGCTGCCGCTGCCGGCCGTGGGACTGACGCCCGAGGTGCTCGCGGTCATGCCGGTCGACGGATTCGGGGCGTGGGTCGAAGCACCGCAGAAGTTGTGCGCGTACGGCTTCGTCTACTTCGGCGTCATGGCGATAGCGCGTGCGCGGGTCCGGAACGCCGGATAGCTACGGCCACGCCGGCTCGTCGAGCGTGTCCTGCCCGCGGATCCGCGTCTCGCCCGCAACGCGTCCGAGCTCTACCGCGTCGACCCGGGCGAGCCGCTCGATCGCTTCGACCAGCGGCTGCGAATGCGTGATGACCCAGAGCTGCGTGCGCTCGCTCGCGTGCGCGATCTGGCGTGCGAGCGGCCGCAGCAGATCGGGGTGCAGGCTGCCCTCGGGCTCGTTGAGCACCACGAGCTCGGGTGGCCGCGGGCCGTGCAACGCCGCGACGAGGCAGAGATAGCGGAGCGTGCCGTCGGAGAGCTCCGCCGCGTCCATCGGGCGCAGCAAGCCTTCGAACTGGAGCGCGATGCGCAACCGCGCACCCTCGTCGCCGGAGACGACGAGCCGCGCACCCGGGAACGCGTCGTCGATCGCCGTGTGCAGCGCCTCGTCGTTGCCGACCTCGAGGATCGTCTGCAATGCCGCGGCAAGGTCGCGCCCGTCGTGCGCGAGCATCTCGGTGCGCACACCCACCCGGGACAGTCGAATCGGGCTCTCGGCGTCGGTGCGGAAGCCGTCGTAGAACCGCCACTTCCGCACGCGCTCGCGCAGTGCGAACACTTCGGGGAAGCGCCCGGGTTCGGACAGCTCCGCGAGCACGCTGCGATGCGGCGGCGGGCGGAAATCGACGAGCTCCCAGTCGCCGCCGGCGCTGCGCGCGTGCACGGCGGGACCACTGCGCTCGAGGTACGTGTTCGCCTTGCGACGCGGCGGGGAATGCCAGACGTGCTCGGACTTCACTTCCGGGTCGAGCGCGAACAGTGACGAAGACGGCGCCGGCAGCCCGAGCGCGATCTCGTAGGCGACGTCCTCGGTCGCGAACCCGAACGAGACGCGCAGCGGCGACGTGCGCGCAGTCCCCTGGAACGCGACGCCGCGCTTCGCCTGCGCGCGCACGTCGGCCGGACCGGCCCACTGGATCGACGGTATGCCGCCTTCGGCCGCGAGCGTCGCGGCGAGCGTGCCGTCGGCGGCGCTCTGCAGGATGCGCAGCGCGCGGTAGAGGTTCGACTTGCCGCTGCCGTTCGCGCCGCTCACGATCGTGAGCGGCGCGGGGTCGAGCTTGAAGTCCTTGAGCGAGCGGTAGTTCGAGACGGCGAGCGTGCGGATCACGTTCGCCGCCTCGCCGAGCTCATTTCGCCGCGACGAGCGCGCGCGTCACGTCGAGCATGCGGTTCGAGAAACCCCACTCGTTGTCGTACCACGCACAGACCTTCACGAGCGTGCCGCCCATGACCTGGGTGAGCGTCGCGTCGTAGATCGACGAGCGCGGGTCGTGGTTGAAGTCGACCGAGACGAGCGGCTTCTTGTTGATGCCGATGATGCCCTTCAGCGCGCCGTTCGCGGCCTCGGTGATCGCGGTGTCGATCTCGGCGTTGCTGGTCGCCTTCGCGGCGACGAACGAGAGGTCGACGACCGAGACGTTGATCGTCGGCACGCGCATCGAGAAGCCGGTGAGCTTGCCATTGAGCTCGGGCAGCACGAGGCCGACCGCGGCGGCGGCGCCGGTCTTGGTCGGGATCTGCGACATCGTCGCGGAGCGCGCGCGGCGCAGATCCTTGTGGAATACGTCGGTGAGGACCTGGTCGTTCGTGTACGCGTGGATCGTGGTCATCAGGCCGTGCACGATGCCGATCTTCTCGTGCAGAACCTTCGCAAGCGGGGCGAGGCAGTTCGTCGTGCACGACGCGTTCGAGATGACCTGGTGCGAAGCATTCAGCGTGTCGTGGTTGACGCCGTAGACCACCGTTGCATCGACGTCCTTCTCGCCCGGCGCCGAGATGATGACCTTCTTCGCACCACCGGCGAGGTGCGCGCCGGCCTTCGCCTTGCTCGTGAAGAGACCGGTGCACTCGAGCACGACGTCGACGCCGTGCTGGCCCCACGGGAGCTTGGCCGGATCGCGCTCGGCGAAGACCTTGATGCGGTCGCCCTTGATGACGAGATCGCCGCCGTCGACCGAAACCTCGTGCGGGAACTTCCCGTGCGCGGTGTCGTACTGCGTCAGGTGCGCGTTCGTTTCGGCGTCGCCGAGATCGTTGACCGCGACGACCTGGATCTCGTTCGTACGGTTCGACTCGTACAGCGCGCGGAGGATGTTGCGGCCGATGCGGCCGTAGCCGTTGATCGCGACCTTGACGGGCATTGCGGGGCTCCTCGGGTGCAGCAGGGTGCGTGAAAAGCCCGGAATTCTAGCGGTCCGGCCGCGGCGACGGTACCCCGACCGGCGGGACTGCCTTCGCGAGAACCGAAGGAGCCATTCCCCCGCGGCATGTCCGAAAAAAGGGGACGGAGGGGATTAATTCTCATTAATCCCCTCCGTCCCCTTTTTTCTAGGCGCGCTGGAAGCGGGGGAGCCACTCGGCGAGGAGGCGCAGGCGGTCGATTGCGTCGCGCTCCTGCAGGAGGCTCTGGCGCTCGTCGAGGGTCAGCGGCAGCACCTCGGCGAGGCGGTAGCCGACCCACTCGGCGTCGTCGAACAGCGCGCGGTCGGCCGAGGCGAGGTCGCCGCCGAGTTGCTCGGCGAGGCGTTCGAGGATCGTCGCGAGCACGCCGTATTCGGGCGGCACCGGCGTCGGTGGCTCCGCTTCGTGCATCGAGACCTCACCGATCACGAGCCCCGAGTCGCGCACGCGGGTGCGTTCGACGTGAAAGGTGCACGCGCCGCGTGCGGTGATGCCGAGGAGACCGTCCGGCAGGGTCGAGAAATCGGTGATCTTCGCGACGGTGCCGAATGCGGCCGGCACCGCGGGCTCACCGGCTTCGCGGCCGCGCACGATCACGCAGACGCCGAAGCCGCCCCCGGTGCGCGCGCAGTCGCGCACCATGTCGAGGTAGCGGCGCTCGAAGATGCGAAGCTCCAACCGTCCGCCCGGGAACAACACGGTCGACAGGGGGAACAGCGGCAGCTCGGTCGCCGGCACGCCCCGAGTTTACAAAAAGGGGACGGAGGGGATTAAGTGGCCTAAATCCCCTCCGTCCCCTTTTTCTCTTGCGTCATTCGTAGCCGTTGGAGAACAGGACGTCGGTGCTCGTGGGTGGGAGTACGACGAGCGTGGCGGAGCGCGCGGGGAGGTCGAGCGTCAGGGCGGTGCCCGAGATCGAGCCCGAGCCGGCTGCGGCGATCGCGCCGGCGTTCTGGTAGCGGTAGAGCGTGTACGCGCCGAGCCGCGCCTGCGCGAGCGAGAGGTTCGCGGTGCGCGTACCGGTCGCCTTGTTGAACAGCAGCACGAAGGTGCGCTGCGGCGAGTCGATCGCGTAGGCGCCGATCTCGTCGATGTTGCTCGAGGTCGCGCGTACGCTGTCACCGGTCACTTGTGCACCGGCGCCGTTGTAGTTCAGGTACATCCGGTACGCCTGCTCGACCGCCGAGTTCGCGGCCGGTATGACCCAGCGCATCGCGGCGTCGAGACCTTCGCGACCGAAGATCGCGAGCGCCTCGCCCTGCGCGAGCGCGCCGGTCGCGCTGCCGTCAGGGCCCCATTGGTACTCGGTCAGCGCGAGCTTCAGGTTCGCGAGCGCGGGGCACGAGTCCGCGATCAGCTGCTTCATGCGCGGGATCAGCCGCACCGGCATGCCGATGTAGTTCTCGGCGCTGTAGCTCGGGTGATAGAGCTCCTTCAACGAACGCAGGCGCAGGGCCTGCACCGCCGCGCCGCCCTCGACGCCGTTGAAATCGACCACGCCGGTCGATTGCGGGTAGTAGTGGATGTCGAACCAGTCGATCACGCGCACGCCGGTCTGCTGGTGGTACGCGCAGACCTGGTCGAGGTACCACTCGAGGAACGGCTGGTTGCCGTGCGCTTCGCGGTCGGGGTGGTTGAAATCGCCGGGCCCGCAGAGACCGGACGCGCTGAGGTCCGCTTCGGAGGTGAAGAACTCGCACCAGCCCCAAGGCACCGGACCGAACGTCTCGGCGCCGGGATCGCGCTGCTTGATCGCGACCGCGAAGTCGCGGTTGCGCGTCCAGATCTCGTCGTAGTTCGACGGGTTCGGGTGCACGTCGCGGTGCGTCGAGCTCCAGAGCCCGGGCTCGTTGTCGAGCGCGTAGTAGCGGATACCGCCGTTCGCGGCGGTCCCGTAGCGCCCGACGAGATGCGTGACCCAGTCGCCGACGTCCTGCGTCGTGTTCGGCTTGTTGACGTCGAGCGGGTCGTTGACGATCGAACGGTGCGTCACCGGATCGCTGCCGATGCGCGGGCCGGTGCAGAAGCCGGTCGTGTTGACGGCGGGATTGCAGCGGCCGTTGCCCGAATCGGTCGAGCAGTAGGCACCGGAGCCCGGCACGTCGCATTCGTTGCCGGTCTGCGGACCGTACTTCGCGACCGAGAACGACCAGAACTTCGTGCGGACGTCGTTTGCGACGTACTGGATCGTCGGAACGGTCAGCAGCGGGATCGAACTCGCGGCGCGCGTGAGGTCGAGGAAGCGGTTCGATCCGGTGTTGTTCGGCAGGTTCGTGCCGGTGCCGGAGACGATGCGCTGGAAGTAGTAGTCGCTCGCGCGATTGTCCACGTCGAAGCGCCAGTTGTAGCGCGAGGTCGTGTTGCCGCCCCAGCGGTTCATCGGGTACGGGACGCGCGCGAGGTCGGCGGCGTCGGCGAAGTTGACGCCGTAGATCCGCGTATCGATCGCGCGACGGTCGAGCGTCGTGTCGACGGTGACGGCGATCGGTGTCGGCGGCTGCACGGGGCCGTCCTCGAAATCGATGTCGTCGAGGCTCAGCGCGCCTTGCGCGGCAGCGGTGGCCGACTGGAACCAGAAGCCGTCCACGGCTGCGCCCGCGTCGGCGAGCGCGGTGATCGGGATCCGGAACGAGCGCCATTCGCCCGCCGCGATGCCGCCGCTGACGAACGCCGTGAGCTTCGGGCACGGCGCGCGCGCCGGCGCTCCGCCGGCGGTGAGGATGAGGCAGACGTCGATGTCCTGGCCACCCGTCGCACCGCCGTGCACCCAGCCGCGCAGCGCAATGTGCGCGGCGAGGTCGATGCCCGCGTCGCGGTGCAGGAACACGCCTTCGAAGCTCGTCGGCGTCCACGCGATCGCGTTCGTGCCGGTGCGGACGGGGTTCGTCGACGCGTAGTTGCGGCTCGGGGCCCAGCCGTAGTCGAGAAAGTCGTTGCGTCGCTGGTCGTCGTAGACGACGAGCGGTGCGGCGACCGCGCCGCACGCGTACGAGCACAACGACAGCAGGATCAACGCGCGCATGAGGCTCCCCGTGAGTGGCCCATCGTGCGCGGTTCGCGGTTACCCGACCGTGACGTCGCGCACGCTGGTACGACTCAATCGCGAAACAGCGCGGCGAAGCGCCGCGGCGCATCTTCGAAGCCGCCGTTCGACATGAAGACGACGTGATCGCCGGGCGCGGCGAGCGTCTTTAGCCGTGCGATCAGCGCGTCGACGCTCGGTGCGGTTTCACCGCGGCCGGCGAGCGGCGTGACGACGCGCTCGGCGTCCCACGGTAGCCCCGCACGCTCGAGGAACACGACGCGGTCGGCATCGGCGAGCGAAGGCGCGAGCTCGGCGGCATGCGCGCCGAGCCGCATCGAGTTGGAGCGCGGCTCGAGCCCGACCAGGATCCGCGCCGCGCCGACGCGCGCGCGCAGCCCGGCGAGCGTGGTCGCGATCGCGGTCGGGTGATGCGCGAAGTCGTCGTACACGGTCACGCCGTCGTACGCGGCGATCGTCTCGAGCCTGCGCTTCGCGCTTGCGAACGTCGGTAGCGCAGCGAGCGCGTCGCGCGTCGCGACGCCGGCGGCGTGTGCGGCAGCGATCGCGGCGAGCGCGTTCATGACGTTGTGCCGGCCGAGCAGCGGCCACTCGACCGTGCCGACCTCGGCGCCGCGGTGAAGCACGGCGAAGCGCGAGCCATCGGCCGTTGAAAGCGTCGCGCGCCATTCCGCGTCTGCGTCGATCGCGAAGCGCTCGACCGGCGTCCAGCAGCCCATCGCGAGCACCTCGGCGAGCCGTGCGTCCTCGGCATTGACGATGAGTCGCCCCTGGCGCGGCACGGTGCGGACGAGATGGTGGAACTGGCGCTGGATCGACGCGACGTCGGGGAAGATGTCGGCGTGGTCGTACTCGAGGTTGTTGAGGATGGCGATCTCGGGCCGGTAGTGGACGAACTTCGAGCGCTTGTCGAAGAACGCCGTGTCGTACTCGTCGGCCTCGATCACGAAGGTCTCGCCGCTACCGAGCCGCGCCGAGACGCCGAAGTTCTCGGGCACGCCGCCGACCAGGAACCCCGGTGCTGCGCCCGCATGCTCGAGAATCCACGCCACGAGCGCCGTCGTCGTGGTCTTGCCGTGTGTGCCGGCGACGGCGATCGTGCGGCGGCCGCGCAGCACGGCGTCGCCGAGCCACTGCGGGCCGGACACGTACGGAATCGACGCATCGAGAAGATGCTCGATCGCCTCGTTCCCGCGCGAGAGCGCGTTGCCGACGACGACGAGCTCCGGCGGCGGCGCGAGATGCGACGCGAGGTAGCCCTGCTTCAACGCGATGCCGAGCGTTTCGAGCTGGGTCGACATCGGCGGATAGATCGCCTGGTCGGCGCCCTCGACCTCGTGGCCGAGCTCGCGCGCGAGTGCCGCGACACCGCCCATGAACGTACCGGCGATGCCGAGGATGAAAAGCTGCATCAACCCGCGCTCCGCCCGAACAGCGCCAGCGCGAGCACGAGCTCGATCGCGAAGAACACCACCGCGATCAGCACCCCGAGCCGCATCGGCAGCTCGAGCGCGTGGCGGAAAATGTGGCCGCGCACCGCGAGCTGCCAGCCCATCAAGAGCAGCGAGAGCCAGCCGAGCAGCGCCTGCCCCGCGGTGAGGTCCTTCGGATCTTCCGGGAGCTTGCCGACGCCGAGCAGCACCGGAACGGTCAGCACGGTGAACAGCATGCTCGTCGCGACGAGCGCAGTGGCGGTCTGCGCGTAGCGCGCGTCGAGGTTCGCGAGCCGGAGCGCGACCCACGGCAGCGCGAGCAGCATCGCGAGCGAGAACGCGACGCGCGGCGCCGCGTCGGGCACGACCTGGAACTGCGATGCGATGTACGTATCGAGCGCGAACGACACGACGCAAAGCGCCGCGAGCAGCCCCGGCGAATGCGGCAGATCCTGCGGCCCGCGCTTGAACAGCATCAGGTCGCGCAACAGGTCGAGTAGCGACTTCATTGGAGAAAAAGGGGACGGGTCCAATTAATTTTTCGTTCGCGAGAACTCTCAGCGCCAGGTCAACGAAAAATTAATTGGACCCGTCCCCTTTTTCTCAGGCCGATGCGGCGCGTGGGGTGTCGCAGGCGCGGCGGATCGCGGCGACGATGCGGGCGTAGACCTCGTCCATCGAGCCGACGCCGTCGACCTCGACCAACGCGCCGAGCTCGCGGAAGTGATCGACGACCGGTGCGGTCTGCCGTTCGTAGACCGCGAGGCGCTCACGCACCGTCTCGGGCGTGTCGTCCTTGCGGCCTTCGGCCTCGGCGCGGCCGGCGAGCCGATCGAGCAGCAGCTTCTGCGGCACGTTGAGCAGCAGCGCGCAGTCGAGCGGTTGGCCGATGCGCTTCAAGAGGCTCTCGAGCCCTTCGCACTGGCCGAGCGTGCGCGGGTAACCGTCGAGGATGAAACCGCCGCGCACGTCGGCGTGCGACAGGCGGTCCTCGAGCATGCCGAGCAGGATCGCGTCCGACACGAGCTGCCCCGCGTCCATGATCGCGCGCGCCTTGAGACCGAGCGGCGTGCCGGCCTTGACCTCGGCGCGCAGGAGGTCGCCGGTCGAGATGTGCGCGAGCTCGAGCTCGTCCTTGAGGCGAGCCGCCTGCGTGCCTTTGCCCGAGCCCGGCGCGCCGAGCAGAACGATGCGCATCGTGTTGTTCCGAAAGGCCCGGACCTCGGCGGCGGAGCGCCGAGGCCAGGAAAATGGTGAAGGCCGCAAACGCTAACGGCCGATCCGGGGTCAAGTCAAATCAGAACAGGCGTTTCAAGGGGTTAGCGCCGCCGACGGCGCGGGCCTCCGAGCCCATTCGTAGGTCGGCCTGACCAGCGCGCCAGCCCCCGTCGGGCGTTCAGCCCGACCTACAATCGGCGTCGACACGAAGGAGCAACGGAATGGCCGACGGCAATCTTCTCTACGCGCAATCCGGCGGTGTCACCGCCGTCATCAACGCGACCGCCGCGGCGGTGATCGAAACCGCCCGCAAGCACCGCAAGACGATAGGCAAGGTGTACGCCGCGAAGAACGGCATCATCGGCGCGCTGCGCGAAGAGCTCTTCGACACGACGCGCGAGACGCCCGCGGCGATCCGCGCGCTGCGCCACACGCCGGGCGGTGCGTTCGGCTCGTGCCGCTTCAAGCTCAAGGGCATCGCCGACTCGCGCGCGCAGTACGAGCGCCTGATCGAGGTGTTCCGCGCGCACGATATCCGCTGGTTTCTCTACAACGGCGGCAACGACTCCGCCGACACGTCGCACAAGATCTCGCAGATTTCGGCCGAGCTCGGCTACCCGATCGCGTGCATCGGCGTGCCGAAGACGGTCGACAACGACCTCGCGGTGACCGACAACTGCCCGGGCTTCGGCTCGGTCGCGAAGTACACCGCGGTGTCGATCGCCGAAGCGAGCCTCGACGTCGAGTCGATGTTCGAGTCGTCCACCAAGGTGTTCGTGATGGAAGTGATGGGCCGCCACGCGGGCTGGATCGCCGCGGCCGCGGGCCTCGCCGGGAAGAAGCCCGACGATCCGCCGCAGATCATCCTGTTCCCCGAGGTGCCGTTCGACGAGGCGAAGTTCCTCGCCGCTGTGAAGATGAGCGTCGAGCGCAACGGCTACTGCTCGGTCGTCGTGTCCGAGGGCGTGCGCACGCCGGACGGGAAGTTTCTCGCGGAAGCGGGCTCGAAGGACGCGTTCGGCCACGTGCAGCTGGGCGGCGTGGGTCCGCTGATCGCGAACCTCGTCAAGGAGAAGCTCGGTTACAAGTACCACTGGGCCGTCAGCGACTATCTGCAGCGCTCGGCGCGCCACATCGCGTCGAAGGTCGACGCGGCCCAGGCGTACGCGGTCGGCAAAGCCGCGGTCGAGTACGCCGCGCGCGGCATGAACGCGGTGATGCCGGTGATCGTGCGGAAATCGCAGAAGCCATACCGCTGGGCGATCGAGCCCGCGCCGCTCGCGAAGGTCGCGAACCACGAGAAGTTCATGCCGGCGTCGTACATCCGCGCGGACGGGTACGGCATCACGGCGAAGTGCCGGCAGTACCTCGAGCCCCTGATCCGCGGCGAGGACTATCCGCCGTACGCACCGGACGGGCTGCCGCGGTACGTGCGGCTCGCGAACAAGCTCGTGAAGAAGAAGCTCCCGACGTACGCGATCGCGGACAAGTAGGCCGGACGTCGCCGGAGGCGATGGCCGGCTCGGGTTGCCGGCCATCGCTTCGCGATGTCCGGCCTACTCCGAAGCGATCCGCACGAGCAGGTCTTGCTCAACACGCCTGCCCGCACCCCGCATCCTCGAGCTGAATCGTCGTGTGCCGGATTGCGAAGCGCTCGCCGAGCACGTGCTGCGCGTCGGCGAGCACGGCGTCGCCCGCGCGCGTGCCGTCGTGCTCGAGGTGCGCGGTCAGCGCGGTGACGGTGGTCGAGAGCGGCCACACGTGCAGGTCGTGCACGCTGCGCACGCTCGCGACCGACAGCAGCGCTTCGCGGATCGCGCCGAGCTCGACGCCGCGCGGCACCGCATCGAGCGCGAGTGCGAGCGCCTCGCGCATCAAGCGCCACGCCGACACGAAGATCGCGACGCTGACGACGAGCCCCGTCGCCGGATCGACCCAGCGCCAGCCGGTCGCCCAGATCACGCCGCCCGCGACGATCACGCCGAGCGATACCGCCGCATCGGCCGCGAGATGCAGGAACGCCGCGCGCGCGTTGAGATCGCGCTCGCGCCGCCGCCAGAACAGCGCGGCGGAACCGGCGTTCACGAGCAGCGCGAGCGTCGCGACGCCGGCGACGACGAGCCCCGGCACCGGAGACGGATCGGCGAGGCGCCGCGCGCTCTCGAACGCGAGCGCACCGCAGGCGGCGACGAGCAGCGCGGCGTTGAGCAGCGCCGCGAGGATCGTCGAGCGCGCGTAGCCGTAGGTGTGACGGGCGCTCGGCGCGCGCTGCGCGAGGCGCGCCGCACCCCATGCGAGCAGGAGGCCGAGCACGTCCGAGAGGTTGTGGCCCGCGTCCGCGACGAGCGCGATCGAGCCGATCGCGAGCCCGACGCCGGCCTGCAGGATGACCAGCAGGACGTTGAGCAGCGTGCTCCAGCGGAACGCACCGAGACCGGCCGCGTCGATGTGCGCGTGGTGATCGTGCGGGTCGTGGGCGTGACCGTGGTGGGCGTGGTCGTGCATCGAGCGCCATTGTCGCGGAACCTCCGCCCGCGCGCCGATTCTCGCGCTGGACTCCGGAATCACTGTGGGAGGGGCGGAAGCCCCGACGGGGCGGCACAGCCAAGAGCGTCGGGGCTTTCGCCCCTCCCACAGTGACCCCGTCCGCCAGCGCCCGACCAACCGGCCCGCAGGCCGACGCCCCCGCTCGTTTGCCGCTCCCCGCGCTTCCCCCATACACTCCGCCGGCTACTGCCTTCCGGCACTTCTGCCGGGAAAACCTATTAGATCCGAGGAGACCGCAACATGCTGGTTGAGTACGGTTTGTGGATTGCGCTCGGCTGCGCGGTCCTGGCGTTGCTGTACGGGGGATGGTCGATCAGCTGGATCCTGAAGCAGCCGGCCGGCAACGACCGGATGCGCGAGATCGCGGCGGCGGTGCAGGAAGGCGCGCGCGCCTACCTCAATCGCCAGTACATGACGATCTCGGTCGCCGGTATCGCGCTGTTCGTGGTGCTGGGCTTCGTGCTCGACTGGGCGACGGCGATCGGCTTCGCGATCGGCGCGATCCTTTCGGGCGCCACCGGCTACATCGGCATGAACGTCTCGGTGCGCGCGAACGTGCGCACGGCCGAAGCCGCACGCTCGGGCCTCGCCGCGGCGCTGAACGTCGCGTTCCGCGGCGGCGCGATCACCGGCATGCTCGTCGTCGGTCTCGCCCTGCTCGGCGTTGCGGGCTACTACTACGTGCTCGTCGACGTGATGGGCATCACGCAGACCGAAGCGCTGCACGCGCTCGTCGGTCTCGCGTTCGGCTCGTCGCTGATCTCGATCTTCGCGCGTCTCGGCGGCGGCATCTTCACCAAGGGTGCGGACGTCGGCGCGGACCTCGTCGGCAAGGTCGAAGCCGGCATTCCCGAGGACGATCCCCGCAATCCGGCGGTCATCGCGGACAACGTCGGCGACAACGTCGGCGACTGCGCCGGCATGGCGGCGGATCTGTTCGAAACCTACGCGGTGACGCTGATCGCGACGATGCTGCTCGGCGGCCTCATGGCGACCGAGATCGGCGGCAACCCGGTGCTGTATCCCCTGGTCCTCGGCGGCGTGTCTATCGTCGCGTCGATCATCGGCGCGTTCTTCGTGCGCGTCTCGACCGGCGGCAAGATCATGAACGCGCTCTACAAGGGCGTCATCGTCTCGGGCGTGCTCGCGGCGCTCGCCTTCTATCCGATCACGACCCAGATGATGGGCGCGAACGCGATGGACCTCTACTGGTGCGCGCTGATCGGCCTCGCGCTGACCGCGGCGATGGTCGTCATCACCGAGTACTACACCGCGACCGAGTATGGCCCGGTGCAGCACGTCGCCGATGCGTCGACCACGGGCCATGCGACCAACATCATCGCGGGCATCGGCATCTCGATGAAGTCGACGGCGCTGCCGGTCATCGCGGTCTGCCTCGCGATCTACGGCGCGTTCGAGCTCGGTGGCCTCTACGGCATCGCGATCGCCGCGACCTCGATGCTCTCGATGACCGGCATGATCGTCGCGCTCGATGCGTACGGCCCGATCACCGACAACGCCGGCGGTATCGCCGAGATGGCCGAGCTTCCCAAGGAAGTCCGCGCCGTCACCGACCCGCTCGACGCGGTCGGCAACACGACGAAGGCCGTCACCAAGGGCTACGCGATCGGCTCGGCCGGCCTCGCGGCACTCGTGCTGTTCGCGGACTTCACCCACAACCTCGACGCGGCGGGCAAGGCGACGACGTTCTCGCTCGACGATCCCGCGGTCATCATCGGTCTCTTCATCGGTGGCCTCATCCCGTACCTCTTCGGCGCGATGGCAATGGAAGCGGTCGGTCGTGCGGCGAAGTCGGTCGTGACCGAGGTGCGTCGCCAGTTCAAGGAAATCGCCGGCATCATGGAAGGCACGGCGAAGCCCGACTACTCGCGCGCGGTCGACATGCTGACGAAGGCCGCGATCAAGGAAATGATCGTGCCGTCGCTGCTGCCGGTGCTCGTGCCGGTGCTGATCGCGTTCGTGATGAACTTCCTCATGGGTCCCGGCGCCGGCATCCGCGCGCTCGGCGGTCTGCTGATCGGCACGATCGTGACGGGTCTCTTCGTCGCGATCTCGATGACGACCGGCGGCGGCGCGTGGGACAACGCGAAAAAGTACATCGAGGATGGTCACCACGGCGGCAAGGGCTCGGACGCGCACAAGGCGGCCGTGACCGGCGACACCGTCGGCGATCCGTACAAGGACACCGCGGGCCCCGCGGTGAATCCACTGATCAAGATCATCAACATCGTCGCGTTGCTGCTCGTACCGCTGCTGTAACGGCACGCGCCACGCGATCGGAGGAGCCCCGCCCCGGCGGGGCTCTTCTTTTTCGCGGGAAGGCCGCGTGTGCTGAAATGCTCCGCATGAAACACGGTCCGGTCGCCGCAGCACTCCTGGTCACGCTGATCGTCGCGAGTGCGACGATCAGCGCCGGCCCGGCCCCGCTCGACTTCACGCCGCACGGCACGCAACCGGGCCTCGCGACGCCGATCGACGAGTCGCAGAACTGCAGCTTCTGCCACGGCGCCTCGACGATCAGCGACGCCGACTTCACCGCGCACACGACCTGGTCCGGCTCTCTGATGGCGCACGCGACGCGCGATCCGCTGTTCTGGGCCGCGCTCGACGTCGCCGAACGCGATGCGCCCGGCGTCGGCGACTGGTGTCTGCGCTGCCATGCACCCGGCGGGTGGACCGCGGGCCGCGTGCGCAAGACCGGCACCGCCACCGTCGTGAACGGCACGAACGGATGTCTCCTCACGGGTGACCACGACGACGCATCCGAGCAGGACTACGGCGGCCTCGGCTGCCATTTCTGCCATCGTCTCGTGGAGACGGGACCGGCGGGACAAACCGCGCCGCAGCGCGACAGCGGCAACTTCTGGCTCGACGATGCCGCGATGTGCGGCGACGACGGCGGTCCGTGCCGCTACGGACCGTATGCCTACACGAGTGACGACCCGCTGACGCCCCCGCACGCGGCACGCTATTCGCGCTTCCTCGACGGCAGCGGGTCGTGCGGCACGTGCCACGACGTCACCTCGCCGCTGGTCGGCGGCGCGCCGATGCGCACGCTGATCGCGGGTGGCGTCGACACGGGACGCGCATTCCCCGCCGAGCGCACGTTCACCGAGTGGAAGCAGAGCCGTTACGGCGAAGCGATGCTGATCGATTCCTACGAGGCCGAGGGCGCGCGCCTCCCGCCCTCGCCCGCCCGGGTCGACTGTCAGGATTGCCACATGCGTGGCAGCACGAGCGTCGATGCCTATGCATGCCGGCTCGAGAACATCGGTTCGCGCCGCGGCAACCTGCCGGTGCACGAATTCGTCGGGGGCGGCAGCTGGGTGCTGCGCGTGCTGAAGCGCCTGTATGGCGGTCCGTCGCAGCTCGACCGCGAGTCGGCGTTCGATCGCACGATCGCGTGGACCGAGGAGCTGCTGACGCAACGCAGCGCCACGGTCGCGGTCACGCTGACGCCGTGGGCCGGGCCCGGCAACGCGCTCGCCGCCGACGTGCGCGTCACGAACCGCGCCGGACACAAGCTACCGACGGGTTACTCCGAGGGCCGGCGCATGTGGCTTCACGTCGTCGCGCGCGACGCAACGAACGCGGTCGTGTTCGAGTCCGGCACGTGGAGCGCCGCGACCGGCACGCTCGCGAGCGACGCGCAGCTCAAGGTCTACGAGATCCTGCAGGGCGAATGGGACGCGGGTACCTCGACCTGCCGCACCACCGATGCGGGTGGTCGCGCCGTGTTCCACTTCGTCCGCAACGACTGCATCGCGAAGGACAACCGCATTCCGCCGGAGGGTTTTCGCCTGCGCTCCTCCGCCGATCCGACCGGCGTTGAGATCCGTCCGGTCGGGCACGTGTACCCGGAGACGAGCCCGGGCTCGGGCGTGCTCGTGCACTTCGACGTCACCCGCTACACGATGCCGATCGCCGCGAACGCAACGCCGCCCCTGACCGTCACCGCGACGCTGCGTTACCAGACCGCGAGCCGCGAGTACATCGAGTTCCTGCGCGACGAGGCGGTCGCGAACAGTCAGCTGAGCGAGAACGCGATGTGCGGACGCAGCTCCACCGTCGGGCCTGCGAATCTGAGCCGCGGCCAGTTCGTCTACGATCTCTGGAACGATCCGCAGAACGGGCGCTCGCCGCCCGTGACCCTCGGCACCGCCAATGCGACCACGCCGTGAGCGGCGTGGTCGCCCCGCCTCAGAAGTAGAACGACGCCGCGAGCTCGAAGCGCGAGTCGCCGACCTTGCCGAACAGGTCTTCGGTCGAGCTCGAGGTGAAGTGGCCGGTCGCTCGGATGTCGAACGAGTCCCACGCGTAGATCGCGTTGAGCTGCGCGTGGCTGTAGTCGTCGCTGTACGCCTCCTCGTCGAGGAAATAGTGCGCGGCGATCGTCTCGAGACGGAACCGCTCGGTGATGGGGAAGCGCAGGCCGACGAGGACGTAGGTGCCGGGCTCGTCGCTCGCGAACACGTCGTTCGACCAACCGAGCATCGTCCAGAAGCGGTCCTTGTACGTGAGCGTGCCGATCAGCTCGTTGTATTCGAGATCGAACGCGTCGTCGGTTCCCGGATAGGTGTAGCGCGTGACGTTGACGTCGTACGACCAGTCCTCGGAGAAGGCGCCGCCGTAGCCCACGACGAAGTCGAGCTCGGCGTCGGAGCCGATCTCGTCGCCGTAGTCGACGTTCGAGGCCCAGAGCGAGCCGTAGAAACCCGATTCGTGCGCGAGCTTGACGCCGGCTTGCAGCGCGGGATCCTCCAATGTCTGCGAGACGCCGCGGAAGACGTAGTCGGACGTTGCCGTGACGTTGCCCGAAACGTCCCACGCCGATTCGGCTGCGACGCCGCCCGATAGCGCGAGACCCGCGAGCATCGCGCCGATATGACGCGACAGCATGTAGCGTTTTTTCATCGGACCGCTCCGTGACCCCGGGTCGTTCCCGGTGGAACGGTTATCGATCTCGCGTGCCGAGCAAACGATCTACGGCGTTGCGGCTGCGCGTGCTGAATCGCGCGCGTTTGTTCAGCCGCGCAACTTCCACACCGCCGCGCGCGAGCGTCGGCTCTAGCGCGGTGGTGTATCGAGAAAGGTCCTGCTCATGGGAACAGGTAGTTCACGCGCACGGCGTTGCGCGCGAGCGGCTTCAATCCCGTGCACGTGCATTCGAAGTCGAACGCGAGCGCGCGATTCGGCGGTGCCGCCTCGTTGACGTTCGGCACCGGGTTGCAGTTGACCTCGACGGTGTTCGCCGGCGCGTTCGCGGTGCAGGTCGGCGCGGGCACGAAGGAGCCCTTCGGGACCTGCTCGTAGCCGAGGTACTTCACGCGGCAGATGCCGCCGACGGAGCTCAGGTCGCTCGCGACCGCGGTGACCTTGAACGGCGGGAACGTCGTCGGCGGCTGGATCGCGCCGCCGGTCGGCGATACGGCGATGTCGCAACGCGGTACGAACTGCTCGTTCGTGGTCTGACAGACCGCCGCGTCCTTCGCGCTCGCGCCGGCGCGCCGGACGTCGTCGTCGCCACAGGGCAGCTCGATGAAGGGCTCGAAGTCGGTCGCGAATAGCTTCTGCTGCGAGATCGCGAACGCGACGCCGGTCCTCGGCGGATCGAACTGCGTGACCTTCTCTGCGACGCGGCTGTTGATCCGGAACCGTGTGAACTCGCCCGCGAACGCCAGCACGATCTGCTCGTCGTCGTCGTCGATGACGCGGATTCGGCGCGTCGGGCCGTCGAGGCTGTGTGCGACCGTCGGCAGCGTCGTGTAGTTCTGCGGTTGCCTCGCCTCTACCGCGAACGCATAGATGTTCTGGCCGTTCGCGGTGAAGCTCGCATCCTCGTACGGGACGAGCCCGATGCGTCCGTCGATGCCGACCGCCGCCGGGGACTGGAACAGCTGTCCGCCGAACAGCGTCGTCGTGAGCTGCGCCGGCGAGGTCGAGACGTCCATGACGTAGACGCCGATCGCGCTCTGCGAGGCGACCTGGGCGAACTGCCCCGCGAACACGACGAGGTTGGCGCGTGCCGCGAGATCGAGCACGGGCGCGGACGGCGGTGCGAAGAATGCCGGGCTCGTGCCGGCGTCGTATCCCTTCACGACGTAGAAATGCGGCGACGTGAATGGGCCGCCGACGACCGCCCGCGCGAACGACGACGGCGTGCGCGCGATCGCACGCGCGATCTGGTCGGGGTTCGGCGCGAACGTCGCGTCGACGGTCCCGGTGCCGGCGATGCCGATCCGTGCCGCGTTCGCGATCGGCATGCCCTTCACGTGCGAAAACCCACCCGCGACGGTGATCCCGTCGGGATCGAGGAACTGCGTGTAGTCGACGTGAAACGCGTTGCCGCCGAGCGCAGCACCGTTGGTCAGGTCGGCATTCCAGGGATCGAGCAGCACGATCTGCTTGGCGCCCGCCCGCAGCGACGACCGCGGGATGCGGATCTTCGCGAGTGCGAAGCGCTGCTGTCCCTCGACCGTGTTGAACAGCCCGCCGACGAACAACCCGTCACCCGCAACCGCGAGCGAATTGACGGTGCCGGTGATCGACTCGAATCCGATCACGCCGGGCCCGGTGACGTCGACGCGCCAGGTCGTGTCGAGCATCCAGCGTGGATCGGGCGGCATGCCGTCGTCGAGCGGCGGACCGTCCGGCAGGCGCGCGAGCTTGACGAGGTTGCGGCGCGCGTGCGCGTCGTCGGCGACGTCGAAGTTGCCGCCGAGGTAGACGTCGCCGGTGACCGGGTCCGACGCGATCGCACGCAGGTAGCCGGTACGCTGCGCGAGCGTGGTGAAACCCGGTGCGAGCGTGCCGGCCGGCGTCACGCGCGCGAGTGAGAACGCGCGCAGACCGCCGACCGTGTCGAACTCGCCGCCGACCACGACGTCGTTGCCGGCGCTCGCGAGTGCGTTCGTCTTGACGCTGCCGGTGCTGAGTGTGTTCGCGACGCCGCCCGTCCACGACGTGTCGAGCGCGCCGGTCGAGGTGAGGCGCGCGAGCCGCACACGCGGCGTGCCGCCGACGTTCTGGAAGAAGCCGCCGATGTAGATCGCACCGTCCGCGGCGACGGCGATCGCGCTCACTTCGGAGCTGGGCTGCGCGTTGAACGCCGGATCGGCCGCACCGGTTCCGGTCGTAGAGACCTTCGCGAGGTTCGGACGCGTGAGGCCGCCGATCGTCGTGAACGTGCCGCCGACCAGCAGCTGGCCGTCCGACGCGATCGCGAGCGCCTGCGCCGCCGCGTTAGGGTTCCACGCGGCGTCGACGGCACCGGTCGCCAGGTCGATCTTGCCGAGGCCCTGCCGCGGCATGCCGCCGAGCTGCGAGAACGAGCCGCCGACGAAGAGCGCGCCGCCCGCGGCGACGATCGCGCGCGCGGTCCCGCTCGCACCGGGGTTCCACGACGGGTCGGCAGTGCCGGTGCCGGTGCCGGCGAGCTTCGCGATCCGGTTGCGCGACGCGCCGCCAATCCGAGTGAAGTTGCCGGTTGTGTAGACGTTGCCCTGCGCATCGACGTGGAGCCCGAGCACCGAGCTGTCGGGATCCGGATTCCAGGTCTTGTCGAGCGCGCCGTCCGGTCCGAGCTTCATCAGCGAACGGCGCGTCTCGCCCTCGATCGTGATGAAGAACCCGCCCGCGACGTAGATCGAGCCGTCGGGCGCGGCCGCCATCGCGGCGAAGTTCGGGAAGCGCTGATAGGTGAGCATGAAGGTCGCGTCGATACGGCCGTTCGCGTCGAGCCGTGCGATGCCGTTGCGCGGGAAGTCGTCGAGTAGCTGGAAATCGCCGGCGACGAGAAAGCGGCCGTCGGGCTGACGGACGATCACGTCGACCTCGGCGGGACGAGTCAGCTTCACCGGCGACGGAAGCAGCCGGTACTGCGCACGCACGGTCGCCGGTGCGAGCAACGCGAAAGCGAACGTGAAGACGGACGTGAAGATCGTGTGCATGACGGACATCGGCGGCTCCTCCCCGAGCGCTCGGGCAAAACGCAGAGTGCGCCGGCCGCCCGGAGCACGCTTGCCGCGACGTTGCGGGGATGCGCCCGCGCGTTGACGTCGCGATGCGACCGCACGCAGCTTGTCGCCGCGCGAGCCTTGCGGCATAACGTGGCCCATGCGCCGCTGCGCTCGCCGTCTCGCGGGCTTGGCGACCGTGACACTCGCGGCGTTCGCGCCGGCAGCGTTCGCGGTCGGCGTCGGCGCGCCGCCGATCGCGCTGTACGGCGCCGACGACTACGGTGCGCGCGCGCAGTGCTACGCCGCGGTGCTCGGCGCCGACGGGCTCATGTACTTCGGCAATCGCGCCGGCGTGTTGCGCTTCGACGGCAGCGAGTGGACGCTGCTGCCGTCGCCGAACCAGGGCCCGGTGCGCCGCGTCATCGCGACCGAGGACGGCACGCTCTACGCCGCGACGATCGACGATCTGCTGCGCTACCGCATCGGTACGCTCGGTGTGCCGCAGGCCGAGCGGCTCGCGCCGGGCTGGCCGGAGGCGGTGCGCGTGTTCGGCGAGCCGTTCTACCTCGACCGCGCGCGGCGCGGCATTTATCTGCAGTCGACACCGTTCGTGATCCGCGCGAATGACGACGGCGGGGTCGTGCACTGGACGAGCGAGCGCGGCTTCCTGCAGGCGGCGTCGGTCGGTGATGCGTACTACGTGGTCGATCGCGACCGTGGTCTCCTGTGGGTCGATCCGGAGGGCGATCCCGCTGCGCTCGTCCCGGCGCCGGACGGCGAGTCGTGGCGCGGCGACCAGCTGACGTTCGCACTGCGCGCGCGCGATGGCCGCCTCGTGTTCCACTCGCGCAAGCGCAACATGCTCGTGCTCGAGGAAGGGCGCTTCGTGCCGTGGCCGACCGAGATCGACGCGTGGGCGTCGAAGCACGTCGCGCTGCACGGCGTCGAGCTGTCGGACGGGAGCCTCATGCTCGGGTCGGCACTCGGCGGCATCGCGTGGATCGAGCCCGACGGACGTCTGCGTCGCTACCTCGACGCGCGCGAGGGTTTCAGCGAAGGCGCGCAGATGTACCTCTATGCCGAAGGGCGCGGCGCGGTGTGGTCCGCGGGCGACACCGGGCTCGCGCGCATCGCGGTCGACTCGCCCGCGACGGTGTTCGACAAGCGCCACGGCGTTCCGGGCGTCTGGGGCATCGGGCGCTACGCGGATCGCGTCTGGCTCGCGACGCGCGCCGGCGTGTTCGTCTCGCAGGACGCCGAGCCCGGCCGGCCCGCACGCTTCGCCCGGCTTGCCGCGGAGCCGACGCAGGCGTGGTTCTTCCTGCCGATGGAGGACGCGCTCTGGATCGGTGGCAGCGATGCAGTCTGGCGCATCGAGCCACGCGCGGACACGAACGCGACGCATTGGCCGGTCTCGCGCGTCTACACGACGCGCAACATCTACGAGCTCCTGCGTGCGCGCGACGGCGCGATCTGGGGCGCGACCGCGACCGGGCTCGTGCGCCTCGTGCGCGCCGGCGAGACTTGGCGCACCGAGCGCATCGGCGGATTCGAAAGCGAGGCACGGCACCTCGTCGAGGACGCGTCGGGCAACGTCTGGGCCGGCACGCCGGCCGGCAAGGTGCTGCACGCGTCGCGCGAAGCTTCGGGCTGGAGGCTAGACGTGCTCGACGCCGACGACGGCGTGCCGAGCGGCTCGGTCTGGACGTTCGCGTCGCCCGAAGGTGTCGTCGTTGCGACGCCGATCGGGCTGCATCGCATCGTCGACGGTCGACTCGTCGCCGCAGGCGATGCGGCACACGGGAGCTTCGGCACCGGCTCGCGCGAGACGCGGCGCTGGCTGACGGCGCGCGACGGCACACACTACGCGCAGATCGGCGGCCGCGTCGTACGCTCGCGCGGCGGGCTCGATGCGCTCGCATGGGAAGCCGTGCTGCCGCTCGACCTGCGCGAGGAGCCGGTCTACGCGTTCCACGAGGACGCCGAGGGCGTCGTCTGGATCGGGCGCGAGACCTCGCTCGTACGTTTCGATCCCGCACCTGCCGCGGCGTTGCCGGTGCTTTCGCGGCCGGCTCCGCGACTGACCGGAATCGAGATCGACCCCGCGGTCGCGCTCGACGGCGACGGGACCGTTCCGGCCGGCGTCCGGCGGCTGCGTTTCCGCTACGCGCTGCCGGTGTTTGCGGGCGCCACCGGTGCCGAGTTCCGCACGCGGCTCGCGGGCATCGATGCCGAGTGGTCGCCGTGGTCGCGCGAGCGCCAGCGCGACTACACGCAGCTCGGCGGGGGTGCCTATCGCTTCGAAGTGGAGGCACGCGACCGCAACGGCGCCGAATACGGCCGCGCGAGCCGCGCATTCACGGTCGCGACGCCGTGGTACGCGCGGCCGGCTGCTTTCGCCCTGTGGATCGCGCTCGTGGTGGCGGCAGTCGCGCTCGCGGTGCGCGCGATCGTGCGCTGGCGCGAGACCCTGCTCGTCGCGCGCAATCGCGAGCTTGAGACGATCGTCGCCGAGCGGACCGACCAGCTTCGGCAGCAGACCGATCGGCTCGTCGAGCTCGACCGCGCGAAGTCGCGGTTCTTTGCGTCGATCACGCACGACCTCCGCTCGCCGCTGACCCTCGTGCTCGAGCCGCTGCGCGAGCTCGCGCGCGGAACCTGGGGCCCGGTGCCGAGTGCCGTCAGGACCGAGCTCGAACGAGCGGGCCGCAATGCTGCACAGCTCCGGCGTCTGGTCGAGCAGATCCTCGACCTGCAGGCGCTCGACAGTGAGGGACGCAGGCTCGCTCCGACCGCGACGCCGCTCGGTGCGGTGCTGCGGGCGACTGCCGCCCAGTACGAGGGACACGCGGCGCGGCGCGGGATCGCGCTCGCGCTGACCGCGCCCGACCGCGACGCGTACGCGCGCGTCGATGCCGACGCGCTCGTGCAGGTGCTCGCAAACCTCCTCGACAACGCGTTCAAGTACACGCGCGACGGGGGGCGGATCGCGCTGTCGGTCGATGCCGGCGACGACACGACGCACACGATTGCCGTCACCGACGACGGCGCGGGCATCGCGCCCGACGAGCTGCCGCACGTGTTCGATCGCTTCTACCGGAGCCGCCGCGCCGAGGTCGCGCAGCAGCCCGGCAGCGGACTCGGGCTCGCGCTCGTGCGCGAGTTGGTCGAGCGCCAGGGCGGCCGCGTCGCGATCGAGAGCACGCTGGGCGCCGGGACCACGGTGCGCGTCACGCTACCCGCTTGCGAGCCACTTGCAGCCACCGGAACGGTGTCAGAGACAGTTTCGGCGTACGGCGCGCGGACGTCGCGCACAGCGGAAACTGTCTCTGACACCGTTCCGGACGATTCGGGGCTTCACGTGTCGCGCATGTCGGGCGAGGATGCAACGACGGTGCTCGTCGTCGACGACAACGTCGAGCTCCGCGCGTTCCTGCGCGAGCGGCTGCGCCACCACTACCGCGTGCTCGAAGCCGGCGACGGCGACGCGGCGCTCGCGCTCGCGACACACGAGCTGCCCGACCTCGTCGTCAGCGACGTGCAGATGCCGAAGCGCGACGGCATCGGGCTGTTGCGCGCGCTGCGCGCGCAGCCCGAGACCGACGTGATTCCGGTGCTGCTGCTCGCCTCGCGCGGCGGTGTCGAGGCGCGTATCGGCGGCATCACGGCGGGGGCGGACGACTACCTCGTCAAGCCCTTCGACGCAGGCGAGCTGATCGCGCGGATCGCGGGGCTGATCGCGTCGCGGCGGCAGCTCCGCGCGCGCTACGCCGGGCCGCAGCGCGCCGACACGCGACCCGTCGATCCGTTCCTCGCGAAGGTGCACGACGCGATCCACGCACGCCTCGACGACAGCGCCTTCGGCGTGACCGAGCTCGCCGACGCGCTGCACGTCGAGCGCACGACCCTGTTCAAGCGGCTCAAGGCGCTCGGCGAGCCGGCGCCGGTGCATCTCATTCGCGAGGTCCGGCTCGACGCCGCCGCCGCGATGCTCACCCACGCGCGTGCGCAGGTCACCGAGGTCGCGTACGCCTGCGGCTTCGAGAGCCTGTCGTACTTCTCGCGCAGCTTCAAGGCGCGCTTCGGGCATTCCCCGAGCGAACACGTACGCACCGATAAAGGTGTCGGCCGATACAAGTGAGGTCCAATGGCGAGCTCGAACGGAAAGCACGAGCAAAGCACCGATATTGCGGACGCGCATCGGGGCTCGCGCGGCGCGCGCCTGTGGGCCGCGATTCCAGCGCTGGGACGCGCGACGCTGGTCGCTTTCGCGATCCTCGCGGTGGGCCAGCTGCCCCCGGGCCTGTTCCTGTTGCTCGCGCTGCACCTGACGCCGACGCTGCCGTGGTTCCTGCCGGCGACGCTCGTCTGGCTCTGGCTGTTCTGGCGCTGGCTCGGCGGACGCGGTCCGCCGGTTCGCACGGCCGCGGCGCGCCGCGCGAACCTGCGGGCCGCGCCACTCGATGCGCGCGCGTGGGGGCTCGCCTTGCTGGCCGGCGGCTTCAGCATGGCGTGCGTGCTCGGTATCGCGCTGCTCACCGGTCTCGTCGCGGTGCTGCCGGATGCAGCGTATCGCGCACCGTTCGATCTGTCGTCGTTTCCGGCATGGACCGAGCTCGCGTTCTTCCTGCAGCTCGCCCTGGTCGCGGGTGTGGTCGAAGAAGCGGCGTTCCGCGGCTACATGATCTCGATGATCGAGCCGCGACACGGTTGGCTCGTTGCGATCGTCGCGGCTGCGCTGTTCTTCTATGTCGTCCATCTGAGCCACGCCTACGCCACCGTGGCGTTCGTACCGTTCTTCGCGGCATACAGCCTGCTGCACGGCGCGCTGGTGTGGGCGACACGGTCGATCCTGCCGAGCGTCGTGCTGCACGCGATCGGCGACTTCACGATCCTGCCGATCCAGTACGGTGTCGTCCGCGACCCCCTGGGAAGTTCCGTCTCGGCGCACGCGATGTTCGTGCTCGTCTGTGGTCTCGTCGCGGTGTTCGCGTTCGTGCTGCTCGCGCGGGCGCGGCTCGCCGAAAAAGCGCCGAAAAAGGGGTCAGAGGAAATTAACGTTTGAAACGTAAATTTCCTCTGACCCCTTTTTCTTCTAGAGCATCGGCTCGAGTGCCGGGCTTCGCGTTCGGCCCACTCCGGCCTACAATCCGCGCCCTTTTTCCGCTCCGCGCAGGACAGATCGCCATGGGCCTCGACCTCGTCAACACCGGCCGCGACGTGCCGAACGACGTCAACGTCGTCATCGAAATCCCGATGAACTCGGAGCCCGTCAAGTACGAGGTCGACAAGGAGTCGGGCGCGATCTTCGTCGACCGTGTGCTGACGACGCCGATGCGCTACCCGTGCAACTACGGCTACGTCCCGCACACGCTCTCGGGCGACGGCGATCCCGCCGACGTGCTCGTCGTGATGCCGCTGCCGGTCGTGCCGGGCGCGGTGATCCGCGTGCGTCCGGTCGGAATGCTGAAGATGACGGACGAGGCCGGCGAGGACACGAAAATCGTCGCGGTGCCGGTCAGCAAAGTGTTCCCGGCGTACGACTCGATCACGAGCGTGAACGAATTGCCGGACCTTACGCGCGATCGCATCGCGCACTTCTTCGAGCACTACAAGGATCTCGAGAAGGGCAAGTGGGTGAAGATCGAGGGTTGGGCCGACGCGGATGCGGCGAAGCGGGAAATCCTGGAGTCGGTGAAGCGGTATCAGGCGGCGAAGCCGAAGCCGAATTTTTGACGAGCGCGCGCGGGTGCCAGCTGCGCTGTCCCTGCTCCGCATCCGCTGGCGCATCCCTGCGCCAGCCCTCGCGCAAAGCGCTCGACCATCGCTTCGCGATGTCTGGCCTACTTGCGCTCGGCAGACACCGCGTCGATGAGCGTGCGGCGCGCGTCGGTGAGGTCGCCCGTCGGGCGTTTCTGCGCGGCGGCTAGCGCGGCGTAGCGCACGCTGCGGATCGGGTCGGCGAGCAGCGTGTCGGCGACGCGGCCGGCGCTGTCGGGCGGCAGCGACGCGATGTGCGCGGCGGCGGCGCGCCGCACTTGCGGCGACGCGTCGCGCGCGGCGTCGACGACGAGCGCCGCATCGCGCGGATCGGGATAGCGTGCGAGCAGCGCAAGCGCGCTCGCGCGGACGATCGCCGGTTGCTGCACGTCGCGCGCGACGATGCTGAGCGCTTCGCCCGGATCGCCGAGCCCGGTGCGGCCCGCGTGCAGCGCCGTCGCATAGTGGGGCTCGCCGGCGCGCGAATCGGGATGCTGCTTCTTCACGGCCGCGACCGCCCAGGCCGCGTCGCGGTCCTTGTGGCAATGCGTGCACGCGTCGGGCACGCCGAGCGCCACGCCGAGATCGGGACGCGGCACGCGAAACGCGTGATCGATGCGCGCCTTGCCGTCGATGCTGCGCTCGACCGCGTGGCACGCGACGCAGCGCGTCGCCTCGGCGCCTGCATGACGGTGATGTTCCGCGACGTCGTAGCGCGCGGCGAGGTGGCACGCGTTGCAGAGCGCGTTGCCTTCCGCGACGAGCGCCGTCGTGTGCGCGTCGTGGCAGTCGCTGCAGGTGACACCTGCCTCGTGCATCGAGCCCTGCACGAACGCCGTGTGGACATGCGGATCGCCGGACGGCTGCCCGTCCGCATGGTGCAGGCCTTCATCGATCAGCGCGACCGCGATGCCCTGCTCGAGCGCCTCGCCGGGCGGGACGTCGTCTGCGATCCGCTCGCCGCTCGCGTGGCAGCGCCCGCAGGTCTCGAGCTCGCTGCGATCGCGCAGCGCGCGCGCACGCACCGCGACGGCCGCGTTTCCAGCGAAGCGCCAGTCGGTGCTGCGCGAGCCGGCAGGCGTGAACGCGAAGCCTCGGTGCACGTCCTTCGCGCGCTTCGCCGGCGGCAGGCTCGTCCACGCGACGTGCTGCGAGGCGGGACCGTGGCAGGTCTCGCACGTCACCTTCGCTGCGGCATGCGGTGAAGCGGCAGCATTGCCCGCGAGCTCGGCGTGGCAGCCCTGGCACGTCGCGTCGCCGACGAGGTCCGGCGCCGTCGCGCCCGGCGCAGTCGTCGACACCGCCGCTGCGGGCGCGGGCTCGCGCCCGCAGGCGGCGAGCAGCACGGCACAGAGCACGGCGGCGAGCGCGCGCACGTCAGCCCCGCTCGAGCAGCTTGCGCAGATCGATGATCGCCGCGTTCGCGCGCGAGATGTAGTTCGCCATGACGAGCGAGTGGTTCGCGAAGAAGCCGAACTGCGAGCCGTTGAGGATCATCGGCGACCAGACGCCAGTCTGTGCTTCCTCGAGCTCGCGGATGATCTGGCGCAGCGAGACCAGCGCGTTCTTGTCGCGCAGCACGGGCTCGAAGTCCTTCTCGACGGCCTTGAGGAAATGCCACAGTGCCCAGGTCGCGCCGCGCGCCTCGTAGAACACGTCGTCGATCTCGAGCCACGGCGTCTTGATCTCTTGGAGCTCCGGCGCGGGCTTGGTCTGCGTGGCGTTGCGGTCGCCGCCGAGATCGGTGTCGATGCGGACCTGGCCCACGCTCGCGGAGAGCCGCTGCGACAGATCGCCGAGGCGCTTCTCCACCACCTGCAGCCAGTCGGCGAGGTTGTCGGCACGCACGTAGAACTGTGCGTTGGTGTCGTCGTCGTCGCCGAGCCGCGTCAGGTAGCCCTCGACGTGGCCGATCGCCTTGCGGTACTGCGACTCGGTCGACGGCAGCAGCCAGCGGTCGCTCGAGAACGAGAATTTCGGATCGGCCTCCATGAGATCCTGATCCTCGGTCGACTGCGTCTGCGAGCGCGAGAACTCATTGCGGAACGCCTTCGCGAGATCGCGCACCTGCACGAGCACGCCGAACTCCCAGTTCGGCACGTTGTCCATGATGACGCCGGGCGGCAGGATGTCGTTCGAGAGGTAGCCGCCGCGCTTGTCGAGCATGGTCTGCGCGACCTCGATGAGCGTCGCGGTCGTGACCGTGCCGGTCAGTTGGCGATGGCCGTGCCGGCTCGCGTGCGCCTCGGCGCGTTGCACGACGTCGAAGCGGTCCGGCTCGTGGTCCCACCACCACATCAGCGCGAGCACGAGGATCGCGAGCGCCACGAGCGCAGCGCCGACGGCCCGCCAGAGAAATCCCCGGCGCGGTTCGATCGGCGGCAACGGTGCGTTCATCCCGGTCCTCGCGTGCGCGTGCGTTCGGTACGCGCATCGTAGCGGGGACCGGGCGGAACGGGAGTGCTACTCGATGGGCTGCGCCTCGCGCCCGAACAGCGCGAGCTTGAGCGCCCACTGCTCGCGCTCGTCGGCCGCTGCCAGGAGCTGCATTTCGCCGGCGACGAGCGTCGCGACCGGCAGCCCGTCGCGGTAGAGCACACGCGAGCCGGACACCGCCGGCACCTTCGAGCCCGCCGCGACGATGCCGACGAGATTGAGCGGATCGGTGCCCGCGACGCAGACCAGCGTGCCGTCGCGCGGCGTCTGCCGCACGCGGCGCAACGGCGCGATCGCCTCCGGCAGCGCGAACTGCTCGCCGGAGATGCCGGCAACGAAGCGACCACCGCGGATCTCGCCGCGCGCCTCGAGCCGGTGGTAGACGCGCAGCAGGTCGCGCCACGGCGGCAACATGTCGCGCTCGCGCTCGATCACGCGGAAGCAGACCACGCCGTAGCGCCGCAGCAGCGTTCGCGCGACGTGCTCGACATGCTCGGGCGCGTGCGCCTCGTCCGCATCGCCGGCGCGACGGCGGATCAGCGACCATCGCCCCGCGTCCTCGATCCCGAACAACGCGCGCCGGCGCCCGCGCCGGCCGCCGCCGCGCTTCTCGGCCGGCAGCAGCAGCGCGCGCAGCCCCGCGAAGCTGTCGGCGGTGACGCGACCCGCGGCGACGAGCTGGCCGAGCGCGTCCTCGAGCTCCGCACGCAGCATGCGCGTGCCGCCCGCGAGCTCGTCGAAGAACGAGGCGCCGTGCTCGTCGAGGTACTCGGCGAGCGCCTGCGCGCGCGACGACAAGGCGGGCTCCTCGACGATCGCGCGCCGCTGCACGGCGTTCCACGCCGCGACGTTGCGACGCATGACGAGCACGATCGGCGTCGTGCGCACCGGCGTCGCCCCGGTCGTGCGCGCAAGCGGCCGCGTCCACGCGACGCGACCCGCGCGACAAAGCTCGTCGAGCCAGGCGATGTCGTAGTCGGCGACGCGCGCCGGAAGCAGGCTCGACTCCCACGACGCCGCCGGCGCGTCGTAGCCTTCGAGCTGCGCGACGACGTGCGTCAACGCATCCGGCCCCGCGACCTGCGTCCCGGGCGCGACGCGCTGCCACTCGAACAGGAAGCGGAGATAATCGCGCGGCTCGACCGGTTCGATCTCTCGGCGCAGTCGTCCGACCGTGTAGCGGTGGATGCGCGCGAGAAGGTGGCGCTCGCACCATTCTTCGCCGTCGGCGTCCGCGGTGAAGCGGCCGCGCATGACGTAGCCTTCGGATTCGAGCGCGAGCAGCGCGAGGTCGACGGCCGAGGTTTCGATCCCGAGCGGCGCGGTAACGTCCGCCGCGCGTGTCGGGCCCAGGCCCGAGAGCCTTGCGCGAACGAGCTCGACCAGCGCCGCCTCGCGGGTCCAGGTGCGGCGTTCGAATTCGGCGGGGACTCGCAGTGCAGGCTCGCAGGTGCTGTCCCGTACTACCGAACGAAGCTCGGGCAGCCGCTCGGCCACGACCCAGAGCGGGACGGTCGCTGTGGGAAGGGCGGGAGCCCCGACTGCCGCCACGCTGGCGGGGCTTTCGCCCCTCCCACAGAACCGTGTGACGCGGCCTTGGGTGATCAGCGCTTCGATCATGCCCGGCCATTCGCCATTCGCCCGCAGCTCCGCATCCGTCACGAACCCGAGCCCCATGATCGCCTCGTGCAGCTCGTCGGCGTCGCGCGCTTCGGGCCAGGCCTGCGCGCGCACCGCAGCGATCGCTTCGGGATCGAGCTTCGCGAGGTCGGTGACGTCCTGCGGATCGCCGTAGCGGCGCTCCATCACGGCTCGCGTGCGGCGTTCCTCGAGTGGTGCATCGTCGAGGTACGCGTATGGCCGCGCACCGAGCACTTCGGCCGCGAGCGGCGACGGTGCCGCGAGGTCGCGCGCCTCGATCGCGATCGCGCCGGACTCGAGGCCGCGCAGCAGCGCAACGAGCCCATCGAGGTCCATCGCGTCCTCGAGGCAATCGTCGATCGTCTGCTTGACCAGCGGATGGTCGGGAATCTCGCGCTCGCCCACGAGGTTCTCGGCGCACGCAACCTGGTCCGGGAACACCGACGCGAGCAGATCCTCCGAGCGCATCCGCATGATCTGCGGCGGCGTCTTGCGCCCACCCGACCAGCGCGGCAGCGCGAGCGCGACGCTCGCATTCCAGCGCCAGCGCACGCCGAACATCGGCGCATCGAGCAGCGCCTGGATCAGCACGTCGCGAACCGTGACGGAATGGAGGTAGTGCGCGACGTCGATCAGCGGAAAGCTGTGGCTGGTCGAGAGTGACAGCACGATCGCGTCCTCGGTCGCGGCCGCCTGCAGCTCGAAGTTGAATGTGCGGCAGAAGCGCTTGCGGAGCGCGAGGCCCCAGGCCCGGTTGATGCGGCTCCCGTACGGCGAGTGGATCACGAGCTGCGTGCCGCCCGACTCGTCGAAGAAGCGCTCCATCGCGAGTCGCGTCTGCGTGGGTAGCACGCCGAGCGCCGCGAGCGTGCGCGCATAGTGCTCGACGAGCTGGCGCGCGGCGGCCTCGTCGATGCCGACGTCGGTGATCAGCCATTCGATCGCGGCGTCGGTGCCGGCCGCGAGCTTCGCGGCGATCGTCTCGCGCATCCGCGAAACCGACGCCGAGAGCTCGTTGGTGCGGCCGGGCGCTTCGCCGAGCCAGAACGGGATCGACGGCGGCGCGCCGTGCGCGTCGTCGACCCGCACGCGTGACTGCTCGACTTTCAGCACGCGGTACGACGCGTTGCCGAGCTGGAAGATGTCTCCGGCGAGGCTCTCGACCGCGAAGTCCTCGTTGATCGTGCCGATCTTCGTCGCGTCGGGCTCGAGGATCACGTCGTAGTCGGCGGTGTCGGGGATCGCGCCGCCCGAGGTGATTGCGGTGAGGCGCGCGGCGCGCCGGCCGCGCAGCAGGCCGTTGACCGCGTCGCGGTGGATCAGCGCCGCGCGCGGGCCGCGCTTCGTCGTGTAGCCCGCCGCGAGCGTCGCAACGACTTCTTCGAAATCGCGCTCGGCGAGCGTCGCGTACGGATACGCGCGGCGCGCGAGCGCGAGGAGATCGGCCGTCTTCCACTCCCGCATCGCGGTCTCGGCCACGATCTGCTGCGCGAGCACGTCGAGCGGGTTCTCGAACACTTCGAGCGCGTCGAGCTCGCCGCGGCGGACCGCGTCGAGCAGCGCCACGCATTCGGCGAGGTCGTCGCGCGACTGCGGGAACAGCCGCCCTTTCGGTGTGCCGCCGACCGCGTGTCCCGAGCGGCCGACGCGCTGCAGGAACGCCGCGATCGTGCGCGGCGAGCCGAGCTGGCAGACGAGGTCGACGTCGCCGATGTCGATGCCGAGCTCGAGCGACGCGGTCGCGACGAGCACCTTGAGCTCGCCGCGCTTCAGACGCTGCTCGGCGTCGAGCCGATGTTCCTTCGAAAGGCTGCCGTGGTGTGCAGTGACGACCTCCTTGCCGAGACGTTCCGAGAGCTGCCGCGCGAGTCGCTCCGCCATGCGCCGCGTGTTGACGAACACCAGCGTCGTGCGGTGCTCGCGAATCAGCGTCGCGAGCCGGTCGTAGACCAACGCCCAGATCTCGTGCGACATCACCGCCTCGAGCGGCGCCGGCGGAACCTCGATCGCGAGATCGCGCTCGCGCGCGTGGCCGACGTCGACGATTGCGCAGTCGGGCACGCCGTTCGCGTCGATGTGCGAGGTGCCCACCAGAAACCGCGCGACCTCGTCGATCGGCTTCTGTGTCGCCGACAGCCCCACCCGGACGAGCCGTCGCCCGCACAGCGCTTCGAGCCGCTCGAGCGTCAGCGCGAGATGGCTGCCGCGCTTGCTCTCGATCAGTGCGTGGATCTCGTCGACGATGACGGTCTGCGTGGTCGACAGCATCGCGCGGCCCGATTCCGAGCCGAGCAGCACGTAGAGCGACTCGGGCGTCGTGACGACGATGTGCGGCGGACGTTTGCGCATCTGCGTGCGCTCGGCCTGTGTCGTGTCGCCGGTGCGCACCGCGGTCCGGATCTCGACGTCGGGCAGCGCGCGGCGTGCGAGCTCCTCGCGAATGCCTTCGAGCGGCGCTTCGAGGTTGATGCGGATGTCGTTCGAGAGCGCCTTGAGTGGCGAGACGTAGACGATCGCGGTCTCGTCCGGCGGCGCGCCCTCGATGCCACGGCGCACGAGCGCGTCGATCGAGGCGAGGAACGCCGCGAAGGTCTTGCCCGAGCCGGTCGGCGCCGCGACGAGCACGTGACGCCCCGACCGGATCGCCGGCCACGCCACGGCCTGCGCGGGAGTCGGCGCGGGAAACGCCCGGTCGAACCACGCGGCGACCGCGGGGTGGAAGGTTTCGAGCGGCATGGGCTGAGGATAGTCCTGGCGGCGGACGCGCGCGTAACGCGCTCAGCCGTATGGGTTTCGGGCGACTCCGCTGGGACAACGGATCGCACTGGAGATTCCCTCTCGCCTGTCTCACGAAGCGAGACGGCCGGGGTCACTGTGGAAGGGCCCTTCTGATAGGGTTCGCGACGCTGGAGCTCGCGAAGGCGGGTTGAACCGTCCGCCGGATCGTCGAGCCACGATGATGCCCGCCATGAGCCGCTACGACGACCTACTGAGAACCGGCGGTGCGCTGGCTGGCCCGGTAGGCGCGGCGGCGTTGGATGAACTGGCGCGCGATGGGGCGCCGCAGGTCGGCGACCTGGTCGGACCATTCCGGATCGTGCGCGAGTTCGGTCGCGGCGGCATGGCGCTGGTTTTCATGGCGGAGCGCGCCGACGGGCAGTTCCGTCAGCAGGTCGCCTTGAAATGGATCCTGCCGTTGGCGGCCACACCGGCCGCGCGCGAGATGTTTCGACGCGAGCGTCAGATCCTCGCTGACCTGTCGCATCCCAACATCGCACGTCTGGTCGACGGTGGCGAGACTCCGGACGGCCAGCTCTGGTTCGCCATGCAATGGATCGGGGGCGAGCCGGTCGACCACTGGTGCGCGTCGCGCGGCGTCGGCGTCGCCGGCCGGGTGCGCCTCATCCTGGAGATCGCCGACGCCTTGCGGTTCGCGCACGTCCGCTCGCTGCTGCATTGCGATGTCAAGGCAGCGAACGTTCTGGTCGACACCGACGGCGCAGCCCACCTGATCGACTTCGGCGTGGCGCGCCTGACCGTCGTCAGCGACGCCGCACCCGTGCACGCCTGTACGCCGGCGTTTGCCAGTCCCGAGCAGCGCCACGGGTTGGCCGTGGGCACGGGATCCGACATCTATCAGCTCGGTCTGCTACTGGCCCATCTGCTTGGCGCCAGCGACACGCCGATCGTCGACCATCGGTCGGCGAATACCGACGCGCCCGATCGTCGATTCGAATGGCCGCTCGACTGTCCACCGGAACTTCGCGCGATCGCGCTGCGCGCCACACGACGCGACCCTACGCGCCGCTACGACAGCGTATGCGCGCTGGCCGACGACTGCATGGCGTGGTTGGAGCGGAGACCCGTGCGCGCGTTTCGCAACACGACCGGCTACCGGCTGCGTTGCCTGGCGCGCCGCAACCCGGCGACCACAGCGGTCGTGATCGGCGCGGTCGTTGCAGTGTTGGCACTGGCCACGATGTTCGCCTTGCGCCTGGCCGCGGAACGCAACCAGGCGCGCGCGGCAGCCACGCGTGCCGAAGCGGTCAGCGGCTTCCTCGTGCGTCTGTTCCGCGACGTCGATCCGGCCGCGAATCGGGTTGCCGCCGATGTGGCGCGCAATCTGGTTCACCGCGGCGAGACGGTGCTGACACAGGAATTGAGCGAGACGCCCGATGTTCGCGCAGCCGTTTTCGCCACCCTGGCCGAAGTCAACCACTCGCTCGGTGACTACGCGGGCGCCCAGCGGCTGGCGCGCTCGAGCCTGGATGAAGCAGCGGACCTGAGCGCGAGCGATCGCGCCAGGCGCCGTGCCCTGCTCGCACGCGCGCAAGCGAGTGGGGGCGACTACGACCTCGCGCTAGCGACCTGCGCGGCGGCGCTGGCGTCGGCAGACCCGCGCAGGGTCCCCGCAGAGACGCGTGCGCTTCTGCTCGGCGTGCAGGCCAATGCCGCCCAGTTGCGCGGCGATCACGCGCTGGCGATCGCCTCGGCGCGATCGGTGCTGGTTCTGGCGGTTCAGGGCACGCAGGGGGCCGAGCTCAGCGGGATGGCCCATCTCACCCTGGCCAACGTCGCCGAGCAGCGCGGCGACATGGCAGCGGCCTTGGTGGAATCCGAACGCTCGCGCGTGCAACTGACCGCAGCGTTGGGACCCGCGCATGCGCGCCTGGCTACACTGGAGGCCTATCGCGCGTACCTGTTGCTCGGCACCGGCAGGCCGGACTTGGCGTTGGCCGCCGCCGATGCAGCCGTGGAAGGCCTGCAGCGCACCTATGGCGACCGACACGTCCGTCTTTCGTACGCGCTGACCAACCGAGCGCTCGCGTTGTCCCGGCTGGGGCGTGCGGATGAAGCGCGCACCAGCGGAGCGCGCGCGCTGTCTATGTGCGTGCAATTGCTCGGGCCGGACAACGCGCAATGTGCGGTCAGCGCCCAGGTTCAGGCTACGATCCTGCAGGGGGTGGGTGAGTACGCTAAAGCGCTTCCCTTGCTCGAGGACGTGCTGCGCATCCGGCAGGCAGCCCTGGCGGCCGACCATCCCTACGTCGGCTATGCGGAGCTGTTGCTCGCCGATGCCTTGTGCCGGAATGGCAGCACAAGGTCCGCGCGTGAACATGCCGACAAGGCCGAGACCATCCTGACGCGCCAGAGGATGTCGCCGGAAGAACTGTCCATTCTCGAGCGCGTACGGCTCGATTGTGGGAGCTCGGACCGACTTTGACTCGCCGGTCGTTGCAGCCTTCCGGAACGGGAATCCGGGCGCTTCGACAAGCGCGCGCCGGGCGAGGAGCTTCGCGACCGGCGTCGCTCCTACGGTGCTCCGATGCGGCGGTGACGTAGCTACAGCGGTCGATAGACCTCGTTGCCGGACTCGCGGAACTCGCGGGCCTTGTCCTCGAGGCCCTGTTCGCGTGCGGCGTAGTCGCGCACGTCCTGCGTGATCTTCATCGAGCAGAACTGCGGCCCGCACATCGAACAGAAGTGCGCGAGCTTGTGCGCGTCCTTCGGCAGCGTCTCGTCGTGGAATTCCTTGGCTTTCTCGGGATCGAGGCCGAGGTTGAACTGGTCCTGCCAGCGGAACTCGAAGCGCGCCTTCGAGAGCGCGTCGTCGCGGCGCTGCGCGGCGGGGTGGCCCTTCGCGAGGTCGGCCGCATGCGCAGAAATCTTGTACGTGACGATGCCGTCGCGCACGTCCTGCTTGTTCGGAAGCCCGAGGTGCTCCTTCGGCGTGACGTAGCAGAGCATCGCGGTGCCGTACCAGCCGATCATCGCGGCACCGATCGCACTGGTGATGTGGTCGTAACCCGGCGCGATGTCGGTGGTGAGCGGACCGAGCGTGTAGAACGGCGCCTCGCCGCAGACCTTGAGCTGCCGTTCCATGTTCTCCCGGATCAGGTGCATCGGGACGTGCCCCGGCCCCTCGATCATCGTCTGCACGTCGTGCTTCCACGCGATCTGCGTGAGCTCGCCCAACGTATCGAGCTCGGCGAACTGGGCTTCGTCGTTCGCGTCGGCGATCGAGCCCGGGCGCAGGCCGTCACCGAGCGAGAACGCGACGTCGTACGCCTTCATGATTTCGCAGATTTCCTCGAAGTGCGTGTAGAGGAAATTCTCCCGGTGGTGGGCAAGGCACCACTTCGCGAGGATCGAGCCGCCGCGCGACACGATGCCGGTGACGCGCTTCGCGGTGAGGCGGATGTACGCGAGGCGCACACCGGCGTGGATCGTGAAGTAGTCGACGCCCTGCTCGGCCTGCTCGATCAGCGTGTCGCGGTAGAGCTCCCAGGTGAGGTCTTCCGCCTTGCCATCGACCTTCTCGAGCGCCTGATAGATCGGCACCGTGCCGATCGGCACCGGCGAGTTGCGCACGATCCACTCGCGCGTCTCGTGGATGTGCTTGCCGGTCGAGAGGTCCATGACGGTGTCGGCGCCCCAGCGGATCGCCCAGACCATCTTCTCGACTTCCTCCGCGATCGACGAGCTCACCGCGGAGTTCCCGATGTTCGCGTTGATCTTGGTGAGGAAGTTCCGACCGATGATCATCGGCTCGGACTCGGGGTGGTTGAGGTTGTTCGGCAGGATCGCTCGGCCGCGCGCGATTTCGTCGCGTACGAACTCCGGCGTCACGACGCGCGGAATCGCCTGGCCCGCGGGCGGGAGCTCGGCGCCCGGCTTCGAGGCGCGCTCGGCGTGCATCTCGAACAGACGCTCGCGCCGCTGGTTCTCGCGCACGGCGACGAATGCCATCTCGGGCGTGACGATGCCGCGCTTCGCGTAGTGCATCTGCGTGACGTTCGCGCCGGCGTTCGCGCGTCGCGGCGGGTGCGTACGCGGGAAGCGCACCGCGGCGAGCTTCGCGTCTGCCGCGCGGCGGCGGCCGAACTCGGAGGTCAGGTCCGCGAGGCGCTCTGTGTCGGCGCGCGCGTCGATCCACGCTGCGCGCAGGCCGGCGAGGCCCGCAGCAAGATCGATCCGCACCGCAGGGTCGGTGTACGGGCCCGACGTGTCGTAAAGCACGACCGGCTCGTTCTTCTCCGCACCGAACATCTTCGGCGTCTCGGCGAGTACCACCTCGCGCATCGGCACCCGCACGCCGTGCGGACCTTCGACGTGGACCTTGCGCGAGCCCGCGATCGGCGTCGTGACGCTCGCGGAGAGCGCTTCGGTTTCGCGCAGGAGCTCGTTCGTGACCGCATTCATGGCATCGTCCTCGTGGTCGGACGAAGCGGCGGCGCGACGCGGCGCACGACGCGCCGGCGCGAAGCTTCCCTACGCCGGTATCAACCGGATCAGGTTCGAAGGGTCTGTCTCAGCCCGGAAACCGGGCACCCCCGCTTCAGCGGCGATTGTAGGGCAAGCAGGTCGAAGAGTGTCCGCGGACAGGTACTACAAGCACCCTCGGCCTCGCATTGCGCGCGCTAGAGTCCTCGCCGGTTCGCGCCACCTCGCGCGCCTGCCTGGATCGAGCGCATGATTCGATGTGCAGCACTGCTTTGCGTTGCGCTGCTCGCCTGCGACGTCCTCGCGGCGCCGCAGCAGCTCAGCCCGACGGTGACGAAGAAGATCGACGCGATCTTCGCGCCGTTCGATCGAGAAGGGTCGCCCGGGTATGCGATCGGCGTCGTCAGGAACGGACGCCTCGTCTACGCGCGCGGCTTCGGTCGCGCCGACCTCGACAACGATGTGCCGATCACGCCGCGCACCTCGTTTCATCTGGCGTCGCTGTCGAAGCAGTTCACCGCCGCGGCGGTGGCACTGCTGATCCTCGACGGCAAGGTGTCGCTCGAAACGCCGGTCGCGCAGTTCGTTCCCGAGGCGAAGAAGTACGGCACCGATCTCGAGATCAAGCATCTGGTCTACTTCACGAGCGGCTTGCACGAGTACCAGTCGATGCCGCGCGCGAGCGGCCGACCGTGGTTCACGTTCGACTACTTCACGACGGACGAAGCGATCACCGCGTCGCTCGGCGCACCCGACCTCAAGTTCACGCCCGGCACGCGCTGGGACTACTCGAACGTGAGCTACATGCTGCTCGCGACGATCGTCGAGCGCGCGAGCGGCAAGTCGTTCGCCGAGTTTCTCGAAGCGCGAATCTTCGTGCCGCTCGAGATGCGGGACTCGCAGCTCAACGACGATGCGACTGTGGTGATCCGCAATCGCGCCACCGGCTACGCCGATCGCTCGGACGAGAAGATCCGCGCACAGTTGCGCTCCGTCGGCGTCGACGCGCGCGCCGGCGCCGGCTATGTGCGCTTGCCCCGCATCTCGCCGCACTACGGCGGCAGCGGCGTGTTCAGCACGATCGAAGACCTCGCGAAGTGGGATGCGGGCTTCACGAACCACCGCCTCGGCGGCCCGGCCTTCACCGAGCTGATGCTGCGCCGCGAGACGTTCGAGCACGACAAGGACAACGATGCCTTCGGTCTCGTGCACGGCACGTTTCGGGGCCACGACACGATCTGGTTCTCGGGCGCCGACGTCGACGGATCGACCTACATGGTGCGGCTGCCCGAGAGGCAGCTGACCGTCATCTGCTTGTCGAACCTGCCGACGGGCGACGCCGAAGGCAAGGCGCGCGCGGTACTCGACGTTCTGCTTCCGCCCGACTAGGGAAGGTGCCAGCCGGACGGCTTAACTGCACCCGTCCCACTTTTCAGCGCGGCGTGTAGGCGCGCACGAAGAGGTCGACGACGCCCTTGATGTGGGCCTCGAGCTCGGCGTTCGTGACGCTCGCGCAGCAGCCGTACGACATCTTGGCGTGCGGCTCGCCCTTCAGCAGGCAGAAGAAGTGCGACGCCGAACGATCGGGGTCGGGCATGTCGATCGCGCCCTCTTCGGCCTCGGCGCGAAAGAAGCTCGAAAGCTCCGACTGGCAGCGGCGCGGTCCGGCTTCCCAGAACAGCTTCGCGAGCTTCTCCGACGGCTGCGTCGTCATGAGCCGGTGCAGCGCCATCGCCTCGTGGCTGGTGACGAGCCGGAAGAACGCGCGCCCGATCTGCGTCAGCTGCTCGCGCAGCGGAGCCCCGCGCTTGATCTCGAAGATCGCGTGCGGCATCTGCTCTTCGCACTTCACCGAGACCGTCTCGAAGAACAGCGTCTCCTTGTCCTTGAAGTGGCTGTAGACGGTCAGCTTCGAGACCCCGGCCTCGGCCGCGATCGCGTCCATGCTGGTCCCTTCGAAGCCGTGCGCCGGGAACAGGCGCTTCGCGGCTTCGAGAATCGCAGCGCGCTTCTCGAGGTCCTTGGGGCGGCCGGGGGCGGCCTTGGGTGTTGCGACATTCATCAGTTGGATAGTCCGAAAGTAATACTGGACGGTACAGTTTTCTTTTTATAGTATACCGCCCGGTTCAAATATCGCCAGAGTCCTCGGGGACCACCGTTCATGAACGTCACGACGTCGAACCCCCTGCTCCGCCTCTTCGTTGCTGCGCTTGCCGCGGCATTCCTCGCAGCCTGCGCGAGCGAAGCGCGCGTTACGCCGCCGCCGCGTCCCGCAGTCGTCGAACAGCCGAAGACCGCCGGCCTCACCGGCCTCGAGACCTACGCCGGCGAGGTCCACGCGCGCTACGAGAGCGTGCTCGGATTCCGGATCGGCGGCAAGGTCGCCGAGCGGCGGGTTGACGTCGGCGCGAACGTGCACCGCGGTGACGTGCTCGCGACGCTCGAGCCCGAGGACGCGAATCTCGCCGTGACCCAGGCGCGTGCCGCGCTCGCCGCCGCAAAGGCCGATGTCGCGCTTGCGAAAGCCGAGCTCGACCGTCACGCCGCACTGCTCGACAAGAAGTACATCAGCCAGGCGCTGTTCGACGCGCGACGCAACCAGCACGAGGCCGCGGAAGCCCGCCTCGCCCAGGCCGAGGCGCAGCTCGCGGTCTCGCGCAACCACGCGGAGTACACAGAGCTCCGGGCCGACCACGACGGCGTGATCACCGAGATCATGGCCGAGGCCGGTCAAGTCGTCGCCGCGGGCACACCGGTCGCGAAGCTCGCGCAGAACGGCGAGGTCGAGGTGCTGATCAACGTTCCGGAGTCGCGCGTCGCATCGTTCGACGTCGGCCAGGGAGTCGTCGTCGAGATCTGGGCGAACGACAACGCGCGCGGCAAGGGCACGGTGCGCGAAGTCGCGCCCGAGGCCGATCCGCGCGGCCGCACCTACGACGTGCGCGTCACGATCGAGGACCCGAGCCGCGTCGGGCTCGGCATGACAGCGCGCATCTATCTCGTCGGGGCCGACGCAAAGCCCGCGCTGGTCCTGCCGCTGACCGCGCTGCACGAACAGAACGGCAAGCCGGCCGTCTACGTGGTCGATCCCCAGACGAAGCAGGTGCGGCTCGCGCCGGTCGAGATCGGTGCATACGGCGAATCGGGACTCACGGTCACCGCGGGCGTCGATTCGAAGCAATGGGTCGTGACCGCGGGCGTCCACAAGCTGCTCGAAGGACAGACCGTGCGGCCGATCGACCGAGCGAACAAGCCGATCGAGCTCTGATCCGTTTTCCCCCGGCCGCCGGCTCTCTCCCTCCCCCTGCAATCCCGCGGCGGCCGGGGAACTTACATGCGGTTGCGCGCAGCGCGACCACCCCAAACGGCGTCATCCCGGCGTAGGCCGGGATCCAGTGCGACGCTGGACTGGATCCCGGCTTGCGTCGGGATGACGCCGGAGTGAAGCGCGACGCCGAACCACACCCGAGCCGAACATGACCCGATTCAACCTCTCCGAGTGGGCCCTCAACAATCGCTCGCTCGTCTTCTTCTTCACGCTCGTGTTGGCCGTGATCGGCACCTGGTCGTTCACGCGGCTCGGGCAATCGGAAGATCCGCCGTTCACGTTCAAGGTCATGGTCGTCAGGACGCTGTGGCCCGGCGCGACTGCCGACGAGGTCTCGCGCCAGATCACCGATCGGATCGAGGCGAAGCTGCAGGAAGCCGGCACTGCCGAATACGTGCGCAGCTACTCGCGGCCCGGCGAGTCGATGGTGATGTACGTCGTCGACGACGCGATCCCGAGCACCGAGGTCGCCGAGGTCTGGTACCAGGTCCGCAAGAAGGTCGGCGACATCCGCCACACGCTACCGCAGGGCGCGATCGGCCCGTTCTACAACGACGAGTTCGGCGACACCTTCGGCAACATCTACGCGCTCTCGGGCGACGGTTTCTCCTACGCCGAGCTCAAGGACTACGCGAAGCGCGTGCAGCTCGAGCTCTTGCGCGTCAAGGACGTCGGAAAAGTCGACCTGATCGGGCTGCAGGACGAGAAGATCTTCATCGAGCTCTCGAACGCGAAGCTCGCGACGCTCGGCGTCGCGTTCGACGAGGTGCTCGCCGCGCTCGACGCGCAGAACGCGGTCGTGCCCGCCGGCTCGTTCGAGACCACGACGGACCGCATCTATCTCCGTGCGACCGGCCCGTTCGATTCCGTCGATGCGGTTCGCGAGATGCCGATCCGGGCGGGCGACAAGCTGTTCCGGCTCGGTGAGGTCGCCGAGGTCCGCCGCGGATACGCCGATCCGGCTCAGCCGCGCATGCGCTTCAACGGCCAGGACGTGCTCGGCGTGGCGGTCTCGATGGTTCCGGGCGGGGACATCGTCCGGCTCGGGCGCGCGCTCGATGCGGAGACCGCGCGGATCGCGGAGGCGCTGCCGGTCGGGCTCGAGCTGCACCGCGTCTCGGACCAGCCGCTCGCGGTGCGCCGCTCGATCAACGAGTTCGTGGTGTCGCTGACCGAGGCGGTCGTGATCGTGCTGGTCGTGAGCTTCCTCTCGCTCGGCCTGCGCACCGGGCTGGTCGTCGCGCTCTCGATCCCGCTCGTGCTCGCGATGACGTTCGCCGCGATGAAGTACTTCGACATCGGGCTGCACAAGATCTCGCTCGGCGCGCTGATCCTGGCGCTGGGGCTCCTCGTCGACGATGCGATCATCGCGGTCGAGATGATGGCGGTGAAGCTCGAGCAGGGCTACGACCGGATCCGCGCCGCGGCGTTCGCGTACGAGACGACCGCGTTCCCGATGCTCTCCGGCACGATCATCACCGCGGCGGGCTTCCTGCCGATCGCGACGGCCGCGTCGAGCACCGGCGAGTACACGCGCTCGATCTTCCAGGTCGTCGTGCTGGCGCTCTTGATCTCCTGGGTCGCCGCCGTCGTGTTCATCCCGTATCTGGGCTATCGCCTGCTCCCCGACGGCCACGGCTCGAAGCCGCGCGCGCCCGGCGACGATGCGCGCTCTGTGGGAGGGGCGGAAGCCCCGACAGCGCCGAAGCACGACTATGCGTCGACGCACCACGACCCGTATTCCACCCGCTTCTACCAGCGCTTTCGCCGTGTCGTCGAATGGTGCGTCGAGCGCAAGGGCCTCGTGATCGCGATCACGATCGCCGCGTTCCTGGTCTCGCTCGCGCTGTTCCGCCTCGTGCCGCAGCAGTTCTTCCCGAACTCGACGCGGCTCGAGCTTATGGTCGATCTGAAGCTCCCCGAGGGCGCGTCGCTCGACGCGACGGAAGCGGTCGCGCGCAAGCTCGAAGCCGCGATCGCATCCGACGAGGACATCGAGAGCCACGTCGCCTACGTCGGCTCGGGCTCGCCGCGCTTCTATCTTCCGCTCGACCAGCAGCTGCCACAGGCGAGCTTCACGCAGTTCGTCGTCATGACGCGCGACATCGAGGGCCGCGAGCGCGTGCGTGCCCGTCTGATCGAGCTCTTCGAGCGCGATTTCCACGACATCCGCGCGCGCGTGGTGCGGCTCGAGAACGGCCCGCCGGTCGGCTACCCGGTGCAGTTTCGCGTTTCGGGCGAGGACGTCGCGACAGTCCGCGCGCTCGGCCGCGAGGTCGCGACCGCGATGCGCGCGAATCCGGCGCTGTCGAACGTGCACCTCGACTGGGAAGAGCCCTCGAAGATCATCCGGCTCGACATCGACCAGGAGCGCGCGCGGATGCTCGGCGTCTCCTCGCAGGACCTCGCGAACTTCCTGCAGAGCTCAATCTCGGGGCAGCGCGTCGCGTTCTATCGCGAGGGCGACGAGCTGATCGAGATGGTGCTGCGCGGTCCCGGCGAGGAGCGCGCGCAGCTGCAACTGATCGAGAGCCTCGCCGTGCCGACCGCGTCGGGCCGTACCGTGCCGCTCGCGCAGATCGCGACGGTCGGTTACGGCTTCGAGGAAGGGATCATCTGGCGCCGCGATCGCCTGCCCACGGTGACCGTGCGCGGCGACGTCTACGGCGGCAAGCAGGCCGCGACCGTCGTCGACGAGGTCCTGCCCGCGCTCGCGCCGATCCGCGCGAAGCTTCCGTCGGGCTATCTGCTCGAGACCGGGGGCTCGGTCGAAGAGTCGCAGCAAGGCCAGGCCTCGGTCGACGCTGGCATGCCGCTGTTCCTGCTGGTGGTGCTGACCGTGTTGATGCTGCAGCTCCGGAGCCTGTCGCGGACGCTGCTCGTCGTGGCGACGGCGCCGCTCGGTCTGATCGGCGTGGTGCTGTTCATGCTGGTGTTCCGCCAGCCGTTCGGCTTCGTCGCGATGCTCGGGACGATTGCGCTGTCCGGCATGATCATGCGGAACTCGGTCATCCTCGTCGACCAGATCGACCAGGACATCGCGGCCGGCCACGCGCCGTTCCAGGCGATCGTCGACGCGACCGTGCGCCGCTTCCGGCCGATCGTGCTGACGGCAGCCGCGGCGGTGCTCGCGATGATTCCGCTCTCGCGCAGCGCGTTCTTCGGGCCGATGGCGGTCGCGATCATGGGCGGGCTCATCGTCGCGACGGCGCTGACGGTGCTGTTCCTGCCGGCGCTCTACGCGGCCTGGTTCCGGGTCCGCAAGCCCGTGCCGGCGACCGAAGC
>Ga0187892_10001504_pt1 | contig 52938 bp, 46 predicted proteins | sample MA1701073metaG_FD_139345 | JGI IMG/M metagenome (GOLD analysis project Ga0187892, IMG submission 139345) | Bio-ooze microbial communities from a basaltic lava cave in the Kipuka Kanohina Cave System on the Island of Hawaii, USA - MA170107-3 metaG ...
GCTCGTCCATTTCGGTTCCTCGCAGGTTTTTTCAGCTTTCTTGCTGAAAGTTTCCTGTTTGGAACCGGTTAACCCCAAATAGACGTGATGATTTGTAGCTCTATTTGGGCAAAATTTAGGTAATGAAACTATGGGGACGCTCTCGCCCGACGGGCGATGGTTAGCCTACGCCTCGGATGTGTCGGGCCGGTATGAAGTCTATGTGCAGAGCTTCCCTGGAGGCGGCGGCAAGCGGCAAGTCTCGACCGGCGGGGGTAGCAGTCCACGCTGGCGGCGGGATGGGCGAGAGTTGTTCTACTACGCGGCGGACGGGAAGCTGATGGCGGCGGCGGTGAAAAACGGTGAGAGCTTCGAGACGGGCGCGGCGGTCTCGCTCTTCGAGTTCCGTGCCGGGACTCTTCAGGGCTTAGCGCCCTACGCCGTAACGGCCGACGGTCAGCGGTTTCTGATCAACGCCATGGTGGAGACGGAGCCGAACGCGCCGCTGACAGTGGTGGTCAACTGGACGGCGGGGGCGCCGAAATGAAGTTGCGCAGCCAGATGAATCAACAACCAATGACGACCCACTATGCCCGACAACTGCTTGAGAAACGATGAGGGAGAAGAATGCAGTGACGAAAAAATCGCTCCGGAAACTGGTCGAAAAGAACATCCGAAAGAATCCGAACCCGATGATTGATACCGAAACAGGTTTGGAGGCGCTCGAACGGGTGGCCGCCATCGCCGAAAGAAACAGCGTTGAGTATGCGCTGGTCGGCGGCATTGCCATGCATCTGTACGGAAGTCCGCGCTTGACGAGGGAGGTTGATGTCATCGCCTCCGCCCTCTTGCCGTTCGATGCCGAGAGGCGGCTGGGTTTCGGCGGCGAACGATACCATGTCAAGATCGGCAAACGAGTCGTGCCGATTGATTGGATTGTCCGCAACGACACGGCGCGAAAGTTCTATGAGTCGGCGCTCAAAGACGCTTACCAATCGTCGTCAGGATTGCCCATTGTCACGCCCGAATGGCTGATTATCTTGAAATACATTGCGGGCCGCTTCAAAGATCAGCAGGATGCGGTCTATCTGCTCAAACAAAAAGGTCTGGTGGATCGTCGCTTGATTCGCCGGAAAATCATCGCCGTGGCCGGACGCGAGTTTTGGGCGCTCGTCGGCGCCGGACTCAAACGCTGGTATGACCTGGCCGACGGCCGCATCACGACCGAGAAAGAGGATTACGAAGCCGACCGGCTGTAGCGGCAATGCTCACGGGCGATAGGCCACAAGCCGGGGCGGGATATTTTTGTGAGCCACAATGCGCATACTCGACCTGATAATTCTCTTCGCTTACCTCATCGGCACGATGATGTTCGGCGTCTACTTCTCGCGTTCGCAGAAGGACGTCAAGACCTATTTCGTCAGCAGCCAGCACGTGCCGTGGTGGGCGATCATGGCCTCGATTGTTTCGACCGAAACCAGCAGCGTCACGTTCATCAGCGTGCCGGGCTTCGCCTTCACCGGCAACTTCACGTTCCTGCAACTGGTGATGGGCTATCTGATCGGGCGCATCGCGGTGTCGCTGCTCTTCATCCCCTCCTATTTTCGCGGCGAGTTGCTGACGGTTTACCAATTGCTGGGGCAGCGTTTCGGCTTGACGGTGCGGCGATTGGCTTCATCGTTGTTTTTGATGACGCGCAGTCTGGCCGATGGATTCCGGTTGTATTTGACGGGACTGGTGCTGGCGGCGGTGCTGTTGGCGCTGCCGGGGACTGAAACTGCGGCGCGCGAATGGTTCCCATCGCTCGACCCGACGATCACGATCATCATCGTTTCAGTTTTGATTATGGGCGTGGCGACGATTGTCTATTCGTATCTGGGCGGGATGTCGGCGGTGATCTGGACTGACGTGAGTCAGTTGGGCATCTATCTGGCAGGCGCTGTGACGGCGGCGGTGATTTTGCTTCAGCAGATTCCCGGCGGATGGGATGAAGTAGTTCAGCGGGGAATGGCGGCGGGCAAGTTCACGCTCTTCGATTTCACGATGAGTTTGGCGAAAAGCTACACGTTCTGGTCGGGCTTGATCGGCGGCGCGTTTCTGACCACGGCGACGCACGGGACAGATCAGTTGATGGTGCAGCGTTACCTGTGCAGCGATTCGGCGCGCAGCGCGCGTAAGGCATTGCTCGTGAGCGGCGCAGTGGTCTTCGTGCAATTCGTGATCTTTCTGTTGATCGGCGCGATGCTCTACGTCTTCTACAATTTTTACGCGCCGGATCAAATGGCCGCGTTCATGACGAATGGCGTGGTGCAGGGTGATCGCGTCTTCGCGCACTTCATCGTTTCGCATATGCCGACGGGAGTCGTGGGTCTGGTGATTGCGGCGATTGCGGCGGCGGCGTTCACTTCATCGCTCAATTCGCAGGCGGCGACGACGATGGCCGATTTCTATATGCCGATGACGCGAAACGAGAAGAGCGAGAGCCATTACCTGAACGCTTCGCGGCTGCTGACCGCCGTCTGGGGATTGGTGCAGATCGTGGTCGGCGTGATCGCCATCAAGCTGTCGCGCCGCGTAGTTGACGAAGTGCTTGGGATCGCATCGTTCACCAACGGCGTGATCCTGGGCGTCTTCTTCCTCGGAACTTTCACGAAGCAGGTGAGGCAGACAGCGGCGATTGTCGGGATCGTGGTTGGGGCGGTGGTGATGCTGGCGGTCAAATTATTCACCGGCGTTTCGTGGCAATGGTATGTGTTGATCGGGTCGAGCGTGACGTTTATCGTGGGGTATCTGGCAAGTTTGATGATTGGCGAGCGAGCGGCTGAGGTCTCGACGGAGTCCATGTCTGCCTGAATAAACTGATCAACATTTTATCGAGGGACTTGGCGATTTTCTCAGCAAACTCTCCGAATTCTCTCCAGGAATTCGGCAGCTTTGCGTCTTTTCGTGGCTTGGCGCCGGCGACAGCTTCCGCGCTTCTATTTTCAAAAACAAGAAAACCGAATAGTAGTTGTCGTTTTGTGGCTTCGCGGGCGGCGCCTTCCGCTTCGAGGAAAAACGCTTTCATTCTCTGCGCTTTCTCCTCTGCCGCTCGCGCGATGGCCTCGGCTTTGGCCCTCTTCCGATTCGCTTCCGCCAGCGCGCGCGCGAGGGACCTGGCGTAGTTCTCAGCCGCTTCACGCTTCTCCTCTGCCGCCTGCGCTCTGACCTCTGCCGCGCAAGCCAGAGTGAAAAGCTCCGCTCGTTGTTTTTCCAGCTCTGCGATTACTCTCTCGATGTTGTCGCCGGCAGACGGGTTGAGCAGATCGGGTACAGGAGAATCTGCCGCCTTTCCGGATTTCGGCAAGGCGTCGCGACTGCCACGACTGAAGGGCAACCAGAGGTATTCAGCAGCGCCATTCTGTGTTGCCTTTCCAGATTTCGGCGAGGCGTCGCCGTTGCGCTTCAGTGCCTTCGAGCCATTCATTTCACTCATTTCACTCCGGATACTGTGTGAGGATGGACTTGGGCGGTAGCTTGGTCTTTTACAGACAAAGCTTGTGGTTGTGGGACGTTCAGTAGGTGAGGATGGAGCGCAATTCGATTTTAGACCGCCTCCAAACTTCTGACTGCAAAATAGGCGCCGGACGGTTGCATTCTGCTAAACGCTTGTTTCCGCAAGATAAATGAAATGACGCCACTTCAGAACAATGACGATAGACGTGACAGTTTGACGCGGTGATAAAACAAATGACGTGTCAAACTGTCGCGAGGCGAAATCAATGGCGACCAGAGTTGCTGGCCGCCGCCGTATTTTTGGCTGGCGATTGTTCGCTCCGCGGCGGCGCTGTTACAATCGGTGAGCCGCCGAACAGGCTGCAAAAGGAGTAAAACTTATGCCAGTTGCGATAGCCGATAATCCGACCGTGGTGCGCACTGAGCGCGGCCTGACAATCAAAGGCACGCGCATCACGCTCTATCAAATAATGGATTACCTGCGCGCCAACTACTCGCGCGAGATGATCCTCAGTCTGCGCCAGAGCCTCTCGGAAGAGGAGTTGGATGATGCGCTAAATTATATTGAGGCGCATCGAGAAGAAATTGAAGATACAGGCTGGGCTGAGGCGATGGAAATCAGGTTTCTGTATTTTGCCGAGATCGGCTTGCTGGATGATAGTTCTGACCGCGCTGTCTGGCAGGCAGTACATTCCTTAGTCCCGTTCTTCAAAGATGGCTTCGATGTTCCTTCTTGCGTGCAATATGCGCAGCACTTCAATGCCCTCATTCACTACATGGTAGAAGATAAGAAACTCTTTGAAGCCTTTGACCGGCCATTGGCGCAGGTTGCGAAGGCGCTTTGAGGGGAAACTCCGGGGGCTGCCTATGAAAGGCATTTGCCTGATCCGCTCGAAGCTTTCCTGCAGTCCACCAAGAAATCGAAGAGCGGTATCGAGGCTGCCTTGATCACGGAGATAGCGAAAACATTGGTCAACATCGCTATCCGCCGCTGGGAGAATATGCAGGTCTCTGCTCATGCCGCTTTACTTTCGTTACCATACTTCGCCAACAATTCCGCACGTTTGTTTTGCCAATAATCGGGCGTAACTTCGATTGGCTCGCCGCTATCGAGAGCTTCGATCAGCATTTGTTCTATTTGCTCTTCAACCAAGCGATCTTTGGCATCCATGACGAGTTCGCACAAATACTCGCTCGGCGTGCTGAAGCCCTCGTTGGCGACCTGCTGGTCAATGAAATCTTTGATTGACCGTGGGAGCAGAATATTCAAACTGACGGTTGCGTTTTGAGATTCTTGATTCATGCTCATAGCCTACCAGCTTTCGATTATCGCGCCAAACCGGATTCATTATGAAAAGTATCAGTGCGAAACTTAAAGTCCTCGTCCTTGTGGCTGCGCTCGCGCTCGTATTTGCGCCCCAAGCTTCAACGCAAAACGGGAGCCATCTCCCCTTCGACCGCAAGCTCAGCAAGAAAGACGAAGACTGGGTCCGCAAGACTCTCCGCTCGCTGACGCTCGACGAAAAGATCGGCCAGATGGTGATGGCCGACGCCAACGTCGTTTTCTGGAACCGCGAAAGCGACGAGTACAAGAGACTTCAACATCACATCGTGGACAACAAAGTCAGCGGCGTGATCCTCTTCCGCAGCGAAGTCTGGCCATCGGCGGTCGTCATCAACCGCTGGCAGCAAATGGCGAAAGTTCCATTGCTGATTTCCGCCGACCTGGAGATGGGAATGGGAATGCGGTTTGACGACACGCCGTGGTGGCCGCCGAATATGGCTGTGGCGGCGACCGGCGACTCGAAGTGGGCGCGTTTGCAGGGTGAGGCTACAGCGTTGCAAGCCCGCGCGATGGGCGTCAACTGGCTCTACGCGCCAACCGCCGATGTCAACAACAACCCCGAAAATCCCGTGATCAACACGCGCTCTTTCGGCGAAGACCCAGGTCTGGTCGCGGAATTCACCAAAGCCTTCATCGAAGGCGCGCAAGCGGCGGGCGCGATGGCCTGCGCCAAACATTTTCCCGGACACGGCGACACGGCCACCGATTCGCACATCGGACTGCCCGTGGTTGACGTGAGCCGGGATCGTCTGGAGAAGCTGGAACTCATTCCGTTTCGCGCCGCGATTGAAGCCCGCGTGGGTTCGATCATGTCGGCGCACATCGCCTTGCCGCAGATCGAGACCGAGCTGGCTGCGCCCTTGCGAGCGTTGAACGAGAAAGAGGCCGCCGCCGCAGAATTCGTTTCGACGACCGAGAGCAAAGCCGCGCGAGTGACCTTGCCGGGAACGCTCTCATCGAAAATGTTGACGGGCATTCTGCGCGAAGAATTGAAGTTCAACGGTTTGATCGTGACCGACGCGATGTCAATGGCCGGAGTAGCGGCTCGCTACACGCCCGCCGAATCTGCCGTCAAAGCAATCAAAGCCGGCGCCGATATGATCCTGAAGTCGCCCGACATTGACGCCGCTATCGCCGGAATCAAAGAGGCTGTGGCGAAGGGCGAGATCACCGAAGCCCGCATCAACGCTTCGGTCGAAAGAGTCCTGCGCGCGAAAGCGGCGTTGGGTTTGCGCGCGAAGCGCACGGTTGAACTCGACGATGTTGACCGCGTCGTCTCCGATCCGAATTTCAACGGGATCGCTCAGCAGATCGCCGACCATTCGATCACGCTGGTTCGAGATGAGCAGAGACTGCTGCCGCTGAAGTTCGAGAGCGACAAAGGCCGATTGCTCAACGTCACCTTCACCGACGAAGACGACCGGGCGATCACGAAACCGTTCGTTGACGAATTGCAGCGGCGCGGCGCGCAGGTCGAAAGCTTCACGCTCGACCCGCGCTCGACTGAGAGCGATGTTGCAAAAGTCTTTTCGCGCATCGGCGGGCAAATTTACGAGGCGGTGATCTTCTCCGTTGCCGTCCGCGCCCGTAGCGGCAAGGGCAGCGTCGCGTTGCCCGCCGCCGGCAAACAGTTGGCCGAGAGGTTGATCAACCGCAAACTCCCACTCGTCGTGATTTCGTTCGGCAATCCTTATCTGCTTCTGGCGATGCCCGAATCGCCCTCGTACCTGCTTGCTTATAGCCCATTTCCGGTGAGCCAGCGGGCGGCGGCGAAGTCCGTGTTGGGCGAGATAGAGGTCAATGGCAAACTGCCGGTGAGTTTGCCGGGACTTTATCCGCGCGGGCACGGAATGAAAGTTGGGAAAAAGAATTGAGCAGGAGCTGCCGAGCTTGTGTCTACGGCGGTATGCTGGGAGCGCAAGTTTGAAAGAGGTGAGACCATGAGCGTTCAAATGACAACCATCCAAATTGAGCAAAGCCTGGCAAACTTGATTATCGCCGAGGCGCAGGCAAAGGGGCTCTCGGTAGAAGATTACTTGAAGACTCTGATTTCAAATCGTAACGATGAGCTTCAAGGGAAGCGGATGAGCCTGGTGGAGATTGATCAAATTCTCAACGAACTTTCGGAAGGAACGGATGATACCCTCGGTCTGCCGCCAATCCTCTCGCGCGAAGACATTCATTCGATCATTGACTTCAAGAGGAATGCCGCGGAGTTCGTCAGCCGGCTCGAAGAGACCGGACACCCTCTGGTTCTGACCGTGAACGGGAAGGCGAAGGTCGTTGTGCAGGACGCGGCTGCTTATCGGCGGATCCTCGAACTCATTGATCGGCTCGAAGCGATTGAAGGAGTCCGCAAAGGACTGGAATCAATGAGGGCGGGGAGAGGCATTCCCTTCGAGCAATTCAAGGAAAAGATGGAGAAGAAGTACGGCATCCCCTCACCGCTGCCCGCTTGCTCCTGAGAACGAGCTTTTCCCAGAGGAGATTCGACAACTGATTTTCGAGAAGTATCGGATCCTTTTCACCGTGAGAGATGAGGACATCCACGTTCTTCACGTTTGGCACAGTCGAAGAGATTACGCGCGGCCGGAAGAAGAAGAATCGTAACAGGCGGCACTACCGTGATCAGCTTTTTGCCCTTCCCTTAAACCACTCCGCAAACTTCCGAATCCCAGCTTCAATCGGCGCCGTTGCATTTTACTTCCGTTCAACGGCTACCGGCTGGCGGGCGTTGAAGAAATCCGGCGCGACTGGTCCAAATCCCGGCGCGCCCTACCTCAATTCCAGCGCATATTGGCTCGATCCGCTGAATGCTCCGACCGCGATTAAAAATCTGCCTGCTGGAAGACTCACGCCAAGCTGCTCAATTGTTCCCAGTTTTCTGATCGAAGAGGCGACGCTGGTGTAGGAGCCGTTGCCGTTGTCCCGGAGCACGAACAGATCGAGGTCAGCCGTGTTCGTGAATGCCAGCGTCAGAGTGAGTTGCGTCGCCCGGTCAATCTCGAACAGGAAAAGATCAACCAGGTTTTCGGACGCGCCGTTGGGGAACGTGAAGGTGAGGTCTCCGGGGTCTCCTTGCGCCGCCCGGCCGGCGACGACTGTTTGCAGCGAGACCTCGGTCGCAGTGTCCGGCGAATCGTTCGGCTCGTCTTCGCCGATGCGCCGCAGACTGCCACTGGTGATGGTGAAGTTGACGGCGTTGCTCTCGTCGCTGATGGCTCCGGTTTCGAGGTCGAAAGTCACGGTGGTGATTTGCGTCACTCCCACCGCCAGCCCGGTTGGAATGAGCGCCGTCAACTGCGCGCCCTCCTGCGCGCCAACCGGAATGGTGAAATTGACGATCCGGTTGTTCTGGTAAAACAGGAGCAGCGAGATCAGCGGCTCGTCGTTGGCGAGACCGTTCTCTTCGAGATTATAAAAATTCCTGCCGAACCCGGCGCCTTGCGCGCGGATCAGGTTGCCATCGCGCCCGCTCGCCGTCCCGCTCACGGCATTGACGATTGAGGCGATCGCCGGTCTGGGAGGCTCGCCCGGATCATCGGTGATGGTGAAATTGAGCGCGTTGGACAGGTCGCTCAAGGCGCCGTTCTGCGCGACCCGGCGGGCGACGATGGCTGCCGCGCCTCGGCTGAGGCCCTGCGAAGGAACCTCAACGGAAAGCTGGGTCGCGCTCGACCTGACGATGCGCGCTTGGCTGGAGCCGAATCCTTGCCGGAAGGTCACGCGATTTTCGCTGGCGGCCGGGCTGAACCCGCTGCCATTGATGGTGATCAGATCGCGCGGTTTGCCTTGCGCGGGCGAGACGCTGGTGAGCCGAGGCGCGAGCGTCTCGAGACGCGCGACGGCGAAATTGATCGGCGCGCTCGTGTCGGAAATCACACCTGTGGATTGGTCAATCGCGGCGGTGACGATGTCGACCGCGCCAGGACTGATCGGCGGCGTCTCCACGCGCAGCGCCAGCCGGCCTGCGGCGTCAGTGACGATCTGATTATCATCGGGGTCGAGAATCGCGACGAGCGCGCCGTTGCGGACGAAGCCGACGATGTTGTTGCCGGCGATGGCGCTGAATCCTGCGCCGCTGATCGTGATCTTCGCGCCGGTGGGAGCGGAGCCTGGCGAGACGCTGGTCAGCCTGGGAGCGGGCCGCGCCACGGTGATGGCCGCAGCCGCTTCAAGCGAAGCGCCAGAAAGCGTGGCGGATGCGCCGATCGAGGCGACGCCCGGCCCGACGCGCGTGACGTTGAACGACGCAGTTGTTTGCCCGGCGGCAATGGTCACCCTTGCTGGCACGGTGGCGACCGCTGTGGCGTTGCTGGCGAGCGTGACGTTCAATCCGCCGCTCGGCGCCGGTTGCGTGAGCGTGACTTCCATTCTCGCGGGCGGCGAACTCGATTTGAAGTCAATCTCGAACGGAGAGAGCACGAGCGCAGTCTGATTGGTATCACTCAACGTAATCCTGCCGACGTTTGTCACTCCGCGGGCTACCGCGGTAGTGATCGCCGAAGTCCCGCGCGGCACAATGCCGTATTGCCGCGGCAAGACGGCTTCAGCTTGAACCTGCGATCCGGCGGGCGCGGCGACGTTGGCGATGGCGAATCCGCCGTTCTGGTCGCTCCTGCCCGCGCGCCCGTTGACCGACACCTTCGCGCCCGCGACCGGCGCTCCCTGGCTGTCTATCACCCGGCCAGTGACGGTCGTCACGCTCGCCGGCGCCGTAGCCAGCCAGTAGCTGGCCAGGTCAACCAACCGGCCGTCGGAAACGACGCGCGTCCGATCGGCGCTGACCGTCGCCGTCCCGCGTTTGACGAACAGGCCGTCGCGGAAGTCATAACGATAAAGGTCAACCTTTGCGCCCGGCGCTAACCTCGCCTGATCGGGGTTGGGAAAGCTCAAGCTCGCGCCCGGAGAAAATTGGCTTCCGAGCGGCGTGATTTGCGCGATGGTCGAGGAATAAACTCCGGTGGGCAGATTGATGCCAGGCAATCGCGTCCCTTCAAGCACTGTCAATCGCATCTGCCCGTTCGTTTTGCCGTCCGGAAATCTGACGCTCGTGCCAATCGGAATTTCGAGCGACACGCCGCGATGCGAAATCACGATGGTTTTTGCGGGAGTCTGGTTTTGTTGTTTGCCATCGCTCACTAGTCCGGGGTCAGCGTCTGTCTGTTTACGTTGAAGAGCTTCGATTATTCGACCGCCGATGGCTGACGATTGGCCGCCGTCGGTGAATCCGGGGCTGCTCCCAACATTTCCGCTTCCACCGATGGTCTGCTGCATGTTGATCGCTTGCGCGAATTGATTGTCGCGGTCGGGACGGATGACGGTTTTGAGCGCGACGCGCGGATACGGCGGATTGGCGCCGACCGTGCCTCCGTCAATTTCCACCTGCTCGACGCCCGCGTTGAGATTGGCGACGACGAACGCGCCCTGCGGATTGGTGCGGGCGCTGATGTTCGTCCCGACGATGCGGATCGTTACGCCTTCGAGCGGCGCGGGCGGCGCGGTCGCGGTTCCGGTTGACTGGACTATGCCGCTGATCGAAGTGCGGATGCGGAAGATGGCGGAGCTGCGCGTTTCGCCCTGCGGAGTTTGCAGCGAGACGCGTCCCGATTCGGCGTTGAAGGGAATGATCACGCTCATCTGAGTCGCGGTCGCCGCAATCACACGCGCCTGGGCCGCGCCGAAACGAACGATGTTCTGGCTGGCGACGGTCGCAAACCCGCTTCCCTGCATGGTCACCGTCTGACCGGCGATGGCGCCGTCGGTCACGCTGAAATTGGTGATGGTCAAAGCGCCAGTGGGATTGCCCGCCAGATTGACGCTCACGGGATTGGATGAAATTCCGCCTGCGACCAGACTCAGATCAACCGTGCCTCGGCCTTTAAGCGAGACAGGGAGTTGCACGTTGATCTGATCGAGACCGGTGAATCCCGGCGCCGCAACCGGAGCCACATTCACCTCCTCGCCGCCAATGACGGCTTTGACCGAGCCTGCGGGCGCATTGCGCAGGCCGGAGCCGAAAAGGATCAGAAAAGCTGGACGGTCGGATGCGCCCACATCAATCGGCGAGGGCAGGAATTGCCCGGGGTGGAGCGGGTCGGGTTCAAATGGCGGAGCCGGATCGAAGACGAACTGGCCGGTTGCGTTGATGCGGCCTGTAACCGCCGCGGGCGCGCCGGCGCCGTTTTTGTTCGCGGTGAAGATCGCCGGGGCGACGGAGGCGATCCGAATCTGACCGCGCGAGACGATCTGGTCGCCGTTGCCCGCGGTCGAAGTAACGACGACCTGCGCGTCGCCTTCGGCGGTGTTTGGTGGAACGAGATAGTTGACCTGGTTCGGGGAGACGAAAAACAGAGGCGTGAGCGCGCCATTGATCGTCACCGTAGTGTTGAGCAATGTGGTCGGCAAAGGCTGCGACGGCGCCGATTGAGTTCCCGACGCGAGCTGGGTTCCGAACGCGGCCACAATTGAATTGGGCGCAATCGCTGCGGGAAAGCCGATGAAGCTGGCGGCTGAAACGCTGGAGACCGGCACGCTGTTCTGGATGACTTCAGCGGCTTTCGCCCTGGCGGGAACAAAATTTCGCCCGCCCGGGTCTAACGAAGCGGCGAAGGCGGCGATGATAATGACGAAGATGGTGACGAAATAAACAAGAGTGTGACTACGGGTGATCATAACGCTTTTCTCCCTGTAAAAATCCAACGAGACCGCGGTGGCTAATAACGTGAGGAAGATGCGATGTTGCAAAGATAGCCTGAACGATGCCGAAAAGTAAAAGGCGCGCAGAAATGAAATCCTCGCTATCGGCGAAAAAACTGCGGCTTGAAACTAACTGAAGATGGCGTAAAATACTGCTGTCTCAATGAGTGACGGTCTTCGTTTGTGTCCCCTTTTTTCAGAGCCGTTTTGCAAACTCACATGCAAACGCGCCGGATCATCAACCTGGATCGAGTGAACTAAAAGATGGCTGATCTTTATGCTGTGTTAGGTCTTAACCGCACGGCCACTTCCAACGAAATCAAATCCGCTTACCGCCGTTTGGCGCGTAAATATCATCCTGACGTCAACTCTGATCCGTCCGCGCCAGCGAAATTCGCGCAGATCAATGAGGCTTACCACACTCTGATTGATCACGACCGGCGGAAATTTTACGACCGGACGGGCGCAGTCTCCTCAATGGCCTCGGTCCGCCGGGCGAACTCCGCCGCCGCCCGAGCCGCGCGCAAAGCTTATTATCAGGAGCGCGCCGATCGCATCGTCAATGAATGGTTGCAGCGCGAACGCGAAGAGACCCGCGCGCGGGGCAAGGCCGTCTACACCACTGTCACTCTGTTCGTTTCGACGTTCATCGTGGCGATGAATCCGGCGTTCTTCGAACCGACGAGCCTCTTCTGGCGTGTGGCGGTGATCGTGTTGTTCGCCTTCAGCATCAAGCATCTTTACACGAGCCTCAAAGAGCATTTCGATCATTATACCTATCGTCCGCCCAGAATTTCGGTTACGCGCCCGGCCCGAAAACCCAACAAACGTTTCAAACGGAGCGTCGCCTGGACTTTTGTCATCGGCGGTTACCTGATTTCGGTGGGCGCCGGCGTGCTGCTCGGGTTGCTGACTGAAAGTTTCTCTTCACACCTGCTGGGCAACGCCACCATCACCGACGCGCTCCTGTACGCGCTGGTCTACCCGCCGATCGCCGTATTGATCGTTGACACGATGTATTTGATCAACCTTCGGTTTGAAGCGCTGTGAAACGACCTGTGATCAATCTTCATCGGGTCAACCTCTTCTTCCTTCTCGCCATCGCGATTTTAATTCCATTCAATCAGGCGTTCGGACAATCCGATCCGGCCAGTCACATTCCAGAGCTTGCCTGCCGCTTTGATCGAATCTCTCCGCAGAATCGAACTCTCAGTGTGAGTTGCGCCGCCTCTTTGCCCGCAAAGAAATTTCAATTGCGATTCACCGATCAATTCGCTGGCGTCAGCGGTCTGAGCGAGCGAGTTTACGGATTGAGGATCAGTGAAGGCAATGACATTTCTTTGCCTGTAAAGATTCATGGCGACGGTTTGTATTTGTTTGAAGCGGCGGGCCGGTCTCAATCAATGACGATCAGTTACGAGATGCGGCTGGCTCGTGCGATGGATCCGTCGCAATATGCGTTGGTGTCGAGTCTCGGACTTGACGCCGGATTCCTGATGTTGGCCGATCTTTTGCCGCGATTGTGCGCGGACGGATCGGATTGTGAAGGGGGGAATCCGGCGCGGTTGCAGATCACGCCGCCAGCGGGTTGGCGGATTGCCACGACTGAGAAAATAAGCGAAGAACTTTTTGAAATTCCCGATCCGCGGCGCGCCGTCTTTTTCCTGGCGCGGATGCGCGAAAAGACGATTGCCATTGGCGCGATGGATGTTCACATGGCGATTGCCGGAGACTGGAGCTTCGGTGATGAAGAGGTTTTCAAACTCGCCGAAGCGATAGCGCGTGAGCAGGCGGCGATCACCGGCGGCGCGGAGAAGGGAAGTTTTCTGATCACGCTTGCGCCTTTTTCACAGCCGCTGACCGGGTTGCGTTCGAGCGCCGTTACCACCGGTCGCACGAGCGTCCTGATGTTGAATCCGAACAGTGACGCGGCGGCTACGTTCGCACATTACCAGCGCCATTTAGCGCACGAGATGTTTCATTTATATTTGCCGAACGCCTTTCAAATCCGAGAAAACTTCGACTGGTTCTGGGAGGGTTTTACCAGGTACGTCGCGCTCCTCACGCTGGCGCGGCTGCGATTGATCGGCCAGCGCGAATACCTGGATGCGATCGCGGCGGAGTACGAAGCATACTGGTTCAATCCGTTGCGCAATCAGGTCTCGCTCATCGCGGTTTCGCCTGAAAAATTCGCCAGCGGCGCGAATTACGATCTGGTCTATCGCAAGGGAATGCTGGTCGCCGCGCTATACGATCTGGAACTGCGCTGGCAGAGCAGGGGGAAGCTCAATGTGGCGGATGTTGTGCGGAAGCTTTACCGGGATTATGCGGTCCGGGGGCGCGAAGTCGGCAATCGGGAAGTACTCGATGAGATGGGCAAGGCCGGCGATTTTGCCCGCTTGATCCGCGATGACATCGAAGGCCTTCGGGATATTGACTTGAGTGAGAGGGTCAAACGATATGGACTGGTGATGGAGTGGGAAGCGGCGGGGCGGGGAAGAGCGCGATTGAAAATGGCGACGAGAATGTCAGACCGCCAACAGGCTCTTTTCTCCGATCTGACGAGAGATTGAAGTGATGATTGACGATGTGATTTCTGGCGAGCTTTGCGGGAAGGTCAGCGCAAGTTCCCGCAAAGCTCACGAAGATTGACTGGCCTGATTTTACCCGGCCTCGTTCGCAACTGTAGGCGTCTGGCCCGCAGAGCCGGATTTGCGCAGGCGATCCGCAATGTAACTGACGACCAGCCATACCGCGCACGCCACGACAATCAGCATCGAAAACCATTTTCCGTACTCGCCATCAGGCGAAATGATTTCGGTCGCGGTATGCAGAGCCTCGCTGTTGGGAAGAATTCCGGCTTCGGCGAATTCGTGGAAGGTGTAGATCGCAATCTGCACGAGAAACAGAGTAAGGAAGAGGCTGGTGACCTGAAAGAACTGTTTCATATTGATCAGGTGGCCGTATTTGGCCCAAGCCAGCGCGAGTAAGGTGGCTGCGCCCAACCCCAGCAACGCCCCGATCAGCAACTGGCCCTGAACCTGCAGCAGCAACAAAGCTGTTTCCATTCCCTCGCGCGTGATCATCAACACAGTGAAAATGAAAACACCGAACATCGCCACAAAACGCGAGCGCCCAGCCGTCGCCTCATCCAGCTTCTGATGCATCGTCTGCTTCAATTTCGGCGCGATGCGGCGCATGTGAACGATCAGCGAAGCGACCAGCACGATGGCGGCTAGCCCAAGCACGCCTTCCCACAAAGCCTGGTTGACACCCTCGGTCGTTTGGCTGAGCCAGTAACCGATCCCTGCGCTCGCCGTCAGGGCAGTTACGATGGCGGCGTAAACCGCTGGAGTCAAAGCTCTTTGCCCGGTTTTGCGCAGGTAGGAGAAGATGATCGCAACGATGAGAAACGCTTCGAAGCCTTCACGCAGGACAATGATAAACGCATTGAGCATAGGGACACCTTTCAAGAAGAATCGTTAAGGAGCTTATCCTTGACTAAACCGCGAGGCATTGTATGTAAAGTGAAAATGACTTTCAACTGCAAATCTAATGGTTGGACTGAGTTTGTGGAGCAGAGTGCGGATAAAGCGCGGCGCGGCGAAGAGCGGGCTACCCCTCAACACAAAAAGCGCGAAAGAAGAAAGAGGGGGTCGAACCTTCAATCTCCTTTGCGCTTTTTGTATTCCGGTTTGTGCGTTGTTGATACACAGGCGCCGGCGCGTACCAACCAGTTCGTCCTAAAACACAGCTTCCAGGGCGCGGCGAATCTCCACAGCGAAGCTGAATCGCCTGACGCCGGAGAGTCGTGAACGGAAAAAATCAGCGCCTCCGGGCAAGGGGACGATGTCGGTTGGCAAGTTTGCGGAACGCGGTGTGGGCTGCTTGGTAACCGGGGACGAGGCGTCCTGCCGCGGATCGGCGATTCCCTGAGCGTTCTTGTTGTTATCAGCGGTGTTCAACGCGAACGACAGACTGGCGGTTTGTGAGCCGCTGAGGAGCGAGCGGGCGTTGGCGTATTCGTAGACGCGGTCGGTACCGGAATCAACAGTCCAGAGGCTGTTGCTCGCGCCCGTCGGATCCAGCGTGAGGCCGGTTGGGGTCGCGTTGGCCGGGTCAATAGTCCAATTGCCCAGCGCGGCCCCGTCGCTCGCCTGGTATACGAAGATCTTGTCCGGCGATCCCGAATGCACGACCCAAACCGTCACGCCATCGGTAGCGATGTCCTGCGGGTTGGTATTGCCGGCGCCCAAGACGAACGACCGGGTCGCCGTGATGCTGCCGCTCAGCCGGCTCGCCGCGCCGGCGTAGAGGTAAGCCCGATCCGTGTTGCTGTCAGAAATCCAGACGTCAGAGCCAGCCACCGCGATGCCGGTGGGGGCCCTCAGATCGCTCCCCGTCCACGAGCCGAGCAACGTCATCGCGGAGTTGTAGACGTAGATGCTGTTGTCGTTGTCGAGCACCCAGAGCGTCGAGCCGTCCGGATTGGCCGCCACGCCGCGCGAGTTCGCATTGCCGGCGCCCAGCGCGTTCGAGGTCGTGAACGCGCCACTGGCCTGATACTGGAAGGTCTTGTCGGCGTTGTTATCAACCACGAAGAACTTCGTGGCGACCACGTTGGCTGTGGCCGCGCCGCTCACCGCGCCGCTGGCAGCCGCGACCGTGGCGGTTCCCGGAGTCTCTGCTGCCATGTACAACCCCGTGGCGCTCACGTTGCCCGGACCGCTAGTCACTGACCAGGTCATTGCCGGGGGAGTTGTCAGGGCGACTCCGAATTGATCTCGGGCCGTGGCCGCGAACTGCTGCGTGCCAAACAGTGGCAAGGTGACGGTCGTTGGCGTCACCAGGATCGAAGTCAGGGTCTGGTTGACGGTCACGCTCACGGCGCTGGTCGCGGTTCGGCCACCCAGGTCGCTGATTGTGACCTGGAGGTTGTAAGCGCCAGCCTTCGTAAATGTGGCCGTCGTGTTTTTTGCCGTGTTGCTGTTGTTCGGGCTGAATGTCACTGCGGCGGGCGGCGTTCCGGTCGTGGCCCAGGTGTAGTTCAAGTTCGGCTCGCCGCCGTCGTCGTCGCCGAGGACGCTGAGACTGGTTGTCGTTCCGATGACCGGATTGGGCGTGGCGCCGGCCTCGGCGATGACGGTGGGCGGCAAATTGGCTGGGACGAAGCGCGGACCATAGACGGGAACCGCCGCCCCAACCTCATAAGCGCCGATGTCGGGAGCGGTACCGCCGAAGCCGTCGTTGACATTGGTAATGGCCTGCCCGGCGTTTTCCGCGACGCTGCCAGCCTGAATCCGCAAGTCGGCAGGGGCCAGTTCGGAGGCCAGCGGATCGCTGGGATAGCTGACCGTCGCGCTGAACACGCCGAGATCAACCTGGACCGCGTTCTGCTCGGTCGTGTTGCTCCGCATCGTGGCGAGGCTGTCGAAGGTGTTAGCGCCAATCTGGCCCGTAAAGGTTCCGGTAGTGGAGCCGTAGGCGTCGAAATCAAAGGAGCAGGTTGTGTTGGCGGAGGTCAGGTAGGCGACTAGACCCGTGCCATTGCTGGCGCCGCCGTAAACGCCGCCCGGCCCGCCGATGAAGAGGTTGTTGCGGAAGAAGCTGCGGGAGATGACCGAGCTGGTGTAAACGGCGAAGGCGTCGCCGTTCTTAACGATTGTGTTGTGCAAACCCACATCGCCGACGCTCCCGTTGTGCAGCTTGAACGGGCTGGTAATGACGTTGTACATCACGTTGCGAATGAAGTAGGTCGGGCCGCCCAGCGAGGGTTGGGAACTGATGCCGCCAAAACAATTGGTGATCCGGTTCCGCATTATTCGCACGTTGCCCATGCCGTAGTCGGCCTCGATGCCGTCGTCGGTGGCGACGTAGAGATCGTTATTCAGAATGTCGATGCTGAATTGGTGGACGGCGGACCCGGAGCCTTCCATCAGGGAGATGTTGTCGCGGAAGCCCTTGATGTAGTTATGGATGATGACATGCCCCGGACCGGTCAGCTCGACTCCCTCACCCAAGTCGGCTCCGTTGGCGCCGAGTTGGCTGGCTATCCATTGATGCGGGCCGAGGATCGTGTTGTCGGCGATGTAGGCGTTCTCCGGGCGGGAGCTGCCGCTCCCTTTGTAGGCCACAATGCCATCGCCAGTGGCCTCGATCCAGCAGCGCATGATGGCGATGGACACGCCGACATTCATCTTGATCCGGCCATTCCGGATGGTCAGGGAGTCCAGATGGATGTGCGAGCGGCCCGTCAGATCAATCGCGTTGCCGCCGGAACCGCCGGGCCCGTTGATGACGGCGTTGCCATCGCTGTCGCGGATGACGATCGGTTGCCCGGCCAAGCCGTTTTTGGTGACCGTGAAGGCGCTGTACGTCCCCGCGCCCAACTCTATGATATCGCCCGGCACGGCGCCGCTCAGAACCGAAGACAGCGTGGCCGGCGTGGCGTTCTTGACCGGAGCGCCAGCCATCGGCGCCGGAACAGCGCGGGTGGTCGCCTGACTGGTCGTGGTGGTCGAGCCGCCGTCCGGGTCGGTCAGGCTCAACTCGATCTCATAGGTCGTGCCCGGCGCGACGTCGAAGATGCTGCCCGAGAACTTGTTTGTCCAACTGAAGCTCGCGTTCGACCCCGCCGGCGTCCGCCGCAGCGGCATCCCAGTCAACCACTCGCTTGCCCCGACGACGCGGTAACGAACAGTTACCTGGGCGTTCAAGTTGTCGTCTCCCGTGATTTGCCATTCGACGGAGATGTTCGTGAGTGTGGGGTAGGGAAACGAGACCGCCCCAGGTACCGTGTTGTTCGCCGCCAGAGCTGAGGGGCTGGCTACAATGCAGAAGGCTAAAGCGGACAAAAATGCCGCTATTGATCGGCTGTGTCTAAAATTGAAACCCATAATTAACTCTCCTACTAGAGGTTATTGACAGTGGTTGCCAAGGACGGGGCCGAAGGACGTTTGAAGGATTGTATGTGATGGGTTGCGGATGCGTTCGAATACTTGACCGATGCTGTGGGGTTTTCGGAGAGGAATTTTGCACACCCGACCCGCTTCTTTCTAATTTTTGCCAGACATGTAAGCAATAGTTCTAACCACTCGATTATTCCAGACTCAATTAGTAATTTTCGGGATTTTACTGAGGAATTACGAAGAATGTCTGGAGCAGCGCCTCGCTTTGACCCTTGCCGCGAAAACCAATCCCACCGTAAGAGAACGTGTTGTCCTGGAAAATTCCGACCAGCTTGGGCTCGACTGATGGCGCTCTGGCGATAGTCATTTTGGTATCAAACCGGTTACCACGCGCCTCGAAGATGATGTGAAAAGAATCGCCTGGTCTATCCATCTTCTCGACTATCGTGCGGCTGTCCTTCCACTCCAGCTTGCCATCCTGACAAACATAAAAATGGAAAGTCGGCTTCCCGCTACTCAGGCCGCTGATTTCAAAGAGGTAGTAATTGTTGGGGTCTTTGGCTCGCGCCACCCAGGCCACGCCTCTGCCATTGGTGAAGACCACGTCGAATTCGAGCTTGAAGTCGCGGTAGGTGTTGAAGTCGGGGTTCGATTCCGTGTCGAACAACACCAACTTATCACCCCTGATCAGCGCCCCGGATGTATCGAACCTCCAGCCGGTAGCTTGAGGGAACCACTTCCTCGCGCCCTGTGAAGGCTCCCAATCGCCTTCCGCTGAATTTGGGATGGGGATGAGGTTGGCGCGTTCGATCATCGGGTTGTTCGCCAGCGAAAGCGTCAACTCCTTCTTCCATTCCTGATAGCCTTCTTTCGACACTCGCACAGCGTGGCGGCCCGGAACGAGTGTGATCGCCACATCGCCATCCGAAGGAATGGTGGCTTTCTCTTCATTTTCTACATAAACCCTGGCCCCTGGCTCTGAGCTGAGGTTGAGCGTCACCCTGGCCGGATCGAGTTGGGCCGAGACGAAAGTTTGTTCTCCGGGCCTGACCTCGATCTCTCTGGCGAGGTCCACGTATCCTTCTTTTGAAATCCTCAGGCGATGTTTCCCGACCGGGACTTTGGGAATGACGGCGTTTTGATTTTCCAGCTTCAGCCGGGGAGCGGTAATCGGCGCTTCGTCCAGAAAAATCTTCGCGTTCGCGGGCGCTCCGTCGATGCGAATCTCGCCATACTTGGAGACCATTTTGTTGAACGCTACGAAAGTTTCAGGGCGAGCCGAGTCAACTTGGACGGTGTCAGAATAGGGATGATAGTCGGGGTGCTCAATGACTAACTGGTATTTGCCGGGCAGAAGGTTGATCAGGTTGAGACTTCCATCTTCGCCTTTGATGATCTCTTTGATCACCGATCCCTTCTTCGGACCATCTAACAGAGGAGTGAGCGTGACTGAGGCTGCGGATTTAGCCACGATACTTAAATATCCCTTGTTAGGTCTGACGAGAACTTTGATGAATTCGGGCTTCGTGATGACCTTGACCCGCTCACTCTCCGGGATCGTGCGGTCAGTCCTTTTCGGAGCGCGCGGCGCCGGTTTGTCCTCGCCGGCGTTGCGGTCAGTCCGCTTTTGTCCCAGCGCTTCGTTGGAAAAGCCGGCCAGCAGAACGATGCAGCAGACGCTGAGATAATAACGCTTCATAACTATTGCCCGATATCTTTGGCGCACCGGAACCCTACTCTGAAGGCGTCAACATCCCGGGTCAGGACGGGAAAATCATACCAACGATAGGTGTTTGTTCCGCGCTCCGGGGCATCCAGGAAATTGCCGCCGCGATAGACCCGGAATTGTTGATCCGGCTTGGCTCCGTACCTCTCGGAATAGAAATCCTGCACCCACTCACTGACATTACCGGCCAGGTCGTAAATTCCGAATGGGCTAAGGTCCTTCTCGAAGCTGCGAACCGGGGCCGGTTTGGTTTGCCCCTTGCGGTCTACATTCGCGTAACCGTTCTGCCATTGGTTCCCCCAGGGATAGAGGTAACCCTGGCTGCCTCCCCGCGCGGCATATTCCCACTCCGCCTCGGTGGGCAACCGCCTGTTCGCCCACGTTGCATAGGATGTCGCGTCATCCCAGGACACATAGGTCACGGGAAGCTCGGCCTCATCCGGGAGGTACGATCCGTTAGACTTCCAATGCTTAGGAGCGGGGCGTTCGGTGGCGTCAATAAATCTCTTGTATTCCAAGTTAGTCACTTCCTGCGCGTCGAGGAAGAATGGCTTGATTTCCACTTCGTGAGCCGGGCCTTCGTCAGGCGATCCGTTATCCCGTCCCATCATGAACTTTCCGCCCGGAATGTAGACCATTCCATCCGGCGCTTTCGGCGGCTGCGGTTCAGAAACAGACTGCCCAGGTTTCGCCATAAAATAAATAATCGCGGCGGCTAACGCGATCAGAACAAGAGCGGCGATGGCGATGAATCGGATTCGCGCTTTTCCTCCCGGCGGCAGGTCTTGAGTCTCCCGCCTGGAATAGTCCGGTTCTTGGGTGCGGGGCGATTTCTCGCCCGGAGAGGTTGACCGTCTCAACCCAACTTTGGTGAATGAGTCATCAGTCTCCGGACTTGGGCGAGACAGCGCTGCCGTGTTTCTATCGAATGAAGGCTCCCGCTTTTCAGCGAACGAAGGCGCCTGGTCGCGTTGATCTCCTGCTGCTGGAATCTCTCTGCTGGGTATCCGCGCATCGCTGGATTTGAGGGGACGGATCACCAGCGGGTCGGTCAACGACATTGAACCATCTTCACTCGCGCTCTCCACTGATTGCTTTAGCTCGTCACTCAACTGAATCGCCGACGAGGGCCGATGGTCAGGCTCTTTCTCGAGGGCGCGCATTATCACCTTTGCCAGTTGGGCAGGCACGTGCGGAGAAAGTTCCACTAACGGACGCGGCTGCGCGTGCAATTGATTGTAGACGACCTGAAGAGTTGATTCTCCGTCGAAAGGGACTTCGCCGGTCAGCATCTCGTAAAGGAGAATGCCGATGCTGTAGATGTCTGACCGGGGATCAAGGGGTTTGCCCTGGCATTGTTCCGGGGACATGTACTGGGGAGTGCCGATGATCGTTCCGGCTTGAGTTAAGAAAGCGTCGGTCTTGGCTTCCCTGAGTTTGGCGATCCCGAAATCGAGAACTTTGACGCGCTCGGTACTGTGAACGATTTCGATCAGAATGTTGTCAGGTTTGAGATCGCGGTGAATCACCCCGCTCCGATGCGCGGCGTCAACCGCTCCGCAGACCTGGCGCACGATGTTGACGGTGCGGAGGAAATCCAGTTTCCCTTCGTTACGCATCATGCTGCGCAGCGATTCGCCCTTTACCAACTCCATCACCAGGTAAACGATCCGTTCGGGCGTCACGCCGAAATCGGTGACCTGAACGGCGTTCGGATGATGGATTCTTCCGGCAGCTTTGGCTTCGAGGCGGAATCGCTTGATCGCTGTCTGGTTGGCTACGAATTCAGGCTTGAGGAGCTTGACCGCGACCTCTTTGTCGAGGCCAACGTGCGTGGCGCGATAGACATCTCCCATTCCACCCACACCGATCAGACTGTCCAACCGGTAGCGTCCGTCGAGAATCGTCCCGATCAGTGTCTCAAGCTGGACGAGCGGGCTTCCGTCGTTCAAGCAGAAGGACAGATTGCTTGGGTAAGTATTGCCGCAAGAATTACACTTTTTAATGTCGTGCATGCCTCTTCGGCTCCAGCCTCGTGACGATTTGTCTCCTGAAAATCGCGCCTGCGCAGCGATAAATGGCGCTTGGCATTCAAGACATTTATCCTGCAAGCAGATTGAGATGTCAAGGCAGGGCGAAAATTCAGCCCTTGACATCCGATGACCGCGCGGCGCCTCATGAGCAGCAGGATCGAGAGCGCGCTCCCACTCACGCGGCAAATCCGTGACTCGATCAGCCGACCCCTCAAGAAAACCACCAATACTACGATCCAGCCCCAGACCGGATTAAGGAGTATCCATGCACAGAATCAATACCACCCTTTTCTGCCTAGCAGCGATGATAACTCTCATCTGCCTCACCCTGCCTGACGCGCAGGCTCAGACCATCACCAGCGGGGCCGTTCGAGGCAATGTTTATGAAGTTGGCACGAGGACGCCAATCCCAGGCGCCACCATCACCGTAACGAATCGAGATACCGGGCTAATCCGCTCCGCATTGACGGACACGAGCGGCGAATATTTCATCAAGGTGTTGCCCGTGGGTGTTTACACGGTGAATGGCTCAAAGCCGGATTACGAAACAGTTCCCTCTTCAACCACCAATATTCCGGTACGGATTCTCGATCCGAGCGTGGTCACTCCTCCACCGATTGAATTGCGGAAGATTGTAGCCCCGGCAGCGGCTTCCCCGGCAGGGACTTCCACGCAGACGGGCCAGACGCCGAGCGCACAACCCACAGCCACGCAACCAGCGAGCGCGCAACCGGCGGGTCAACCTGGCGCTACTCCCACAGATGTCTCTGAATCGGAACAGTTGGTTAATACGACCAACGCCAGCCGGACGCAGCATTTTGATTCGCGTCAAATGCTGGCGCTGCCGTTGCCTGGCATCCGCACCTTCGATGACCTGGCCTTCATCGCCGCCGGCGTCGCTCCGCCGCCATTGGCCATCGGCAATGTGGTCGGTCCGGGCATCGGCCCCGGCGTGGGAACTTCAGGCCAGTTCGCGGTCAATGGCATCCGCAGCCGGGCGAACAATTTCACGATTGATGGCTCGGACAACAACGACGAAGAGGTCGGTGTGCGGCGTCAGGGATTCACCTCGCTGGTCCCGCAATCAATCGAGAGTATGCAGGCGGTGCAGATCACGACGTTGCTGCCGGAGCCGCAATTGGGTCGCAACATGGGCGCGCAGATCAACGCCGTTTCCCGCTCAGGCGGGAGAGAGCTTCACGGAACGGTCTACGGATTTTTTACCGACCGGCGGCTCAAGGCGCGCGATACCTTCGATCTGACCGGCGGCCCGGCGACGTTCCCACTGACCAGATCGTCCGATGGCTCGCCTGTCCGCATCGGCCGATTGACCACTGCTGGCGCACTCGTGGATGTCAGGACACTGGCGCCAGCAAACCCGGTTGGCGGAGAGAACCCATTCACGCGAGGGCAATATGGATTCGTGCTTGGCGGCCCGGTGATCAAAGACCGGACGCATTTCTTCGTCTCTTACGAACACCAGGATATGAACGCGAGCAAAGAGTCCCACTTCGCCGTTCCCACAATCGCTCATCGGGGACTCTTTACCAGCGGTGAGGCGGGTCTGGTAGATACGGCCGGGAACCCGGTCTATGCGACTTCCATTCCGGGCAACGCCTTCTTGAGTCTCTTCCCATTTCCCAATAACCCCGGCGGCCCGTATGGCCCGGCGACTTTCACGCAGATTTTGCCTGCCGGCGCCGATGGCAACGTCTTCTCAATCAAACTGGATCAGAACGTCGACGCCTTCGGGAAACAACATATCCTGAGCGGCCGATACAATTTCACCGACGACGACACGACCCTGCCCGTCACGGGCGAGGCGCTGTTTTCAACGTTGCAAGCTCTGGTGCGCACGCAGAATCTCTCTCTGCTTTTCGACAGCCCCATTTCAGCGAGAGCGGCCAACCAGTTCCGCCTCTCTTACGGGCGGACTTCATTGAGGTTCAACGAAGTTCGCAACCCGGCCTTGCTTCCGGGCGGGAAGAATTTGACCAATCCGCGGGAGCGCGCGTATCTGCTGAATGCGCCTTACATTTACAACGCCTCCACCGGCGCCGGATCCATTTTCCAAATCCTCGATGGCTTCGATACCGAAAGTCTCACCGGCCCGCTGGGCCAGGTAGTGGTGACAGGTTACAGCCCGCTCGGAGTAGACGTGTTCAATTTCCCGCAACAGAGGACCAACAACACGTACCAGATGGCCGACACTTTCATTTACGACATCTCCAACCACAGATTCACCACTGGCCTCGACATCCGCTGGACGCATCTTAACAGCGTCATGGATAGAAATTTCCGCCCGCAGGCGGTCTTCAATGGCGCGCAGGATGTGGCCCGGCTCGTCAACCCGACTACGCCAACGATTAACCCGCAAGGATTTTACTTCGGCAGGGATTATCTGGCGGTCGGCGCCCCGACCGGATTCTTTCAAACGTTTTCTCGCGGCGTGCCCGATTCAACCATCGGATTGAGGCACTGGCAAAATAACCTTTTCTTCGCGGACCAGATTCGCGTTCGACCCAACCTCACGCTGACGCTCGGACTCAGGTACGAACTCAACACCGTTCCGAAAGAGATGAATCGCCGGATCGAATCAACGTTCAACTCGCCCGAGGTGCAACAGTACATCGCCATCGAAAGACAGTTGACAGGAGCGGTCTTTGGACGAAGCGTCTCCGGATTCGATAATTTTCTCGCGGGCCGTTTCAAAATCTACAAGACCGACGCCAACAACATCGCTCCGCACATCGCTTTCGCATGGGATCCTTTCAAAGACGGCAAGACATCCATCCGGGCCGGCTATGGCATTTACTATGACCAGGTTTTGGGCGCGGTCATCAGCCAGTCCCGAAACGTTTTCCCGAACTTCCTGACCATCAACTTCGGCGGCTACAATCCGGACTGCAAAACCAACCCGGCGGGCTGCATTCAAACTCTTTTCCACCGGCTCGTGGCCGAAAATCCGTACTTCACTTATGCGCGCCCCGGAACGCTGAATCAATTCAACGGCGCATTCGGAGACCCGGTCCTGGGAGCCATCAACTCCGCCTTTCTCACCAACGTGACGACCGGCCCCGGATTCATCCTTCCAGATGCCCATCTGGAGACTCCGTACGCGCAGCATTGGGGACTGACCGTGGAAAGAGAGTTGTGGAGGGATTTTCTCTTCTCAATCGCTTACGTCGGAACCAAGGGCACGAGCTTGCTGAGGACCGCTACGCCGAATTTGGGACCCAACTCCATCGCCTATGTCGGCAACATCTTTACCGAACAACCCTTCCCCAACACGCCGAGCGCTCTCTTCCCGGTGTTCTTCGGGATCAACGTCCCACCAAGCCGATCGAGCCTGATTCCAGACTTCAGGCCGTTCCCGCTGCTCGGATCGTTCACCTCGATCGAGTCAGACTCGAATTCGAATTACCACAGCCTGCAGGTTCAGTTGAACAAGCGATTCGCTCACGGCCTTCAACTCACAACCGCCTACACCTGGTCGCACGCGATCGACGAGGCGTCTGACCTCTTCGATATGGCCGGCGCGCCTGCCCTGCCGCAAGATAGCTTTAACCGGGCAGCCGAACGCGGAGACGCGAACTTCGACATTCGACACCGCTTCGCCTACAGCCTGATTTGGGATTTGCCAAGCTTCGGAAATAAGGACATCTTCGGTGGGTGGCAGCTTGCCAGCATCGGCGCCTTCCAAACCGCGCAGCCCTATTCGGTTCTCTTCTGCTGCGACATCAACCGGGACGGCAACGCGAGCGACAGGATCAGCTTCCTGAGCGCCACGGCAGCCGACCCCGGCAGCGCGCCGCGCAACACCTTCCGCGCGCAGGGAATGGCCCTGATCAACCTGGCGATCAACAAAATGTTCAATTTCGGAGAAGACAACCGGATAGAGATTCGCACCGAGATCTTCAATCTGTTCAATCGGGCGCATTACGGGATTCCGGTGAACCGGCTGTTCTTCGGCAATCTTGGGATTGAACCGCTGACTCAGAAGAACTACGTGGACACGCGGATACCGGCGCGCACCATTCAATTCGCGCTGAAATACAACTTCTAACGTGACGTCAGGACGGCAGGTAGCGCATCGCTCGCTGGGGCATGGTCTGGTAGAGTCGCCACAAGTGCAGATTCATGCCCAGGTAATAGAGCGGATGAGACCGGTTCGCCCAGAAGCGTTTGGCGATTGACGGCAAGGAGTAGAACTGGCGGCGGAACTTGTCGTAGCCCGCCTCGACCTCCTCCTTGTTCATGGCAGGATGCTTCCACACCAGGTTGGTTCCCGTATACTGGCTCCAGTGGAAGTCAACGATCTTGCCGTCTCGCCTTGCCTTGTCGTAAGTGACCGAACCTGGGAAGGGCGTCATGATGCCGCAGTTGACCATGTAGAGGCTGTTCTCGACCGCGAAGTCGAAGACCTTGTCGTAGCATTCGGACCTATCCTCCTCGAAGCCGAAGATGAACGAGCCGACCACCATAATGCCTGCGTTGCTTATCTTGCGGAGGTTTTCCTTGTAATTGCGCACCTGGTTGAACTGCTTGTTGGCCGCGTTCAGAGTTTCCTGGTCCACGCTCTCAATGCCGACGAACAGGCTGACGCAGCCCGAGCGGGCGGCCAGTTTCAGCAGTTCATCATCGCGGCAGATCAATTCCATTGATCCCTGGCCGGCCCACTCGACCTTGAGCGGAACGAGAGCTTCGCACAACTCGTAAGCATACGACCTGGAAAGGAAGATGTTGTCGTCCACGAAGAAGAGGCGTTTGGACTTGAAGCGTTTGATCTCCTCCACGATGTGTTCGACCGGGCGGGTGCGATATTTCTTGCCGTACATCTGCGTGACGGTGCAGAACTCACAGCCCAGCGGACAGCCGCGCCCGGCTTGGATGACTTCGATCAACGTGCGCCTGCCGTGAATGCGGAAAAGCTCCTTGCGCGGTATGGGCAGGTCCCGCATGTCAATCAGCTTGTCGGTGCGATAGATCGGCTTGAGCCTATCGGCCAGAAAATCGGCCATCAGCTCATCCCAGACCATTTCGGCTTCGTTGACCACAACCGCGTCGAAATGCTCGGCGCATTCCTGCGCCAGGAAGGTTGCGTGGCTGCCGCCGCAGATGGCGCGAATGCCACGCTGGCGGAAATGGTCGGCCAGTTGATAGCCGCGCTCGGCCTGACAGGTCATCATCGTGATTCCCACCAAGTCTGCTGGCTCGTCGAGGTCGAGCGGCTCGAACTCCTCCTCGACGATCTTGATTTCGTTGAAGTAGGGGGTGGCGAGGGCGGCAATCACCGCCAGATTGAGGTGATTGAAGTGCTTGTACCCTTTGAACCCCTGAATCCACAGGCCTTTCGGCGCAATCAGCAATAGTTTCATGATGGATACCTCATCAAGTCAGTCCGGGCGACCAACGCCGGCGTGGTAGACGTGGAGATGATTGGATTGCGGCGCCGTCAGGCTGCTTGAAGCGGCTTAATCCGCTGATACTCACGGCGGTTAGACCGCTCGGCTTCCCACAGATCAACAGCCTTCTGCAGATTGAGCCACAACTCCGCGGCCCATTGCCGAAGACCCGGCCCAGCCGGTGCGCGATGTCTGCCGTCACCGCCCGCTTCTCGTGGATGATCTCGCTCACAGTCAGGCGCGAAACGCCCATCCGCCTCGCCAGTTCGGCCTGTGTGATTCCGGCTTCGGGCAGTACCACTTCCCGCAAGAGCGTGCCCGGATGGGTCGGACGCCGATTCGGATTCCTGGTCATATTCCTCTCCTAATGATAGTCCTCATTCGCGCCCTCCCGAATCAGGACAGTGGCTTCGTCGTCAGCGGCGCCGTCGTCAAAGGAGAAGTGGCTTTGGACTCGCGTCCGTGCCATTTGATCAGTTTCAGGTCGAGCACGAAGATCGCATAGAGCGCCGGCGCCAGCAGCTTCGTGACGTAGTTCGCCAGCAGCAACCCGCCGATCTGCGCGTAACAGAGCGCCTCCCACAGCGGTCCGCCATTCATCGCCAGCGGGATCAGACCGAAGATGGTCGCCGCCCACCTCAGGCTTCTGTTAACCAACTGCTGTAGTTTCTCCAATAGATTGAGGCGTGGCGCGCTCGGCGACAGGGGGGCGCAGATTGAGGGCACTGATCTTTCCCAAACTGTATGCGATGGGCGTCACAATCGTGAGAGCGACAGCAATGGCCACCGACTCGAACACTACGGCCTCCTCACTTCTTCCGAAGGCGAAATGGCCAATTCCTGAATAGACCAGGGCAGAAACGAAGGCAAGCCCGTAGGAAATGTACGGCCCTGTGCGGTTCTCGAAGTAGAACTCATACAAACAATCCATGAACAAGTCAATTTTGCTCTGCGTTTTTGCCGCTGCGCCCCTGGCGATCTTTGTCGTTTCCATGATGCTTCCTCCACAAAAGCGTGATGAGTTCCATAATAAAACCCGAAGTGAAAATCGCAAAGGCCGCAACGCTTCCTACGAGTTCGAAGAACTGAACGATCTTCAGATAAACCTCAGGTAGATTGATAAGCCTGAAGAAGAAGTGAAAAAAGGCGATCAAGAGGGGGAGAATGGCAAGGAGAATGGCGTGCCCCATCAAAGTAATGAAATTCTCTCTGACTCTCTCCCAAGCCTCTATCAACCATAATCGCCGCTTTTTGCCTTCTGACTGGGCGTGCGATTCTTCTTCAGTGTCATTGGTTTCCTTTTCCACGGTGGACCTCATCATCAAGATAACGGCTTCGTCGTCAGCGGCGCCGTCGTCAAAGGAGAAGTGGTTTTGGATTCGCGCCCATGCCATTTGATGAGCTTCAAATCAAGGACGAAAATCGCATAGAGCGCCGGCACAAGTAACTTCGTGACGTAATTCGCCAGCAACAACCCGCCAATCTGCGCGTAACAGAGGGCTTCCCACAACGGCCCGCCATTCATCGCCAAGGGGACCAAACCGAAGATGGTCGCGCCCACAGTGATCATCACCGGACGCAGCCGCGCGATGCCGGCGTCGAGCAATGCCTCGCGCAGCGGCTCGCCTTCCTCGCGTTTCTCTTCGACGAAATCGAACAGGACGATCACGTGCGAGACGATCACGCCGATCAGGCTGGCGATGCCCAGGAACGCGATGAAGCCGAACGGCGCGCCCATAATCGCCAGCGCGGCGAACGCGCCGACCATCCCGAAAGGAATCGCTGAAAAGACCAGCAGCGGTTTGATCGCGTGTTTGAACTGGACGACCAGCGCCAGGAAGATGGCGATCACCGAAACCGCCATCACCACCGACAGGTCGCGAAACCCTTTCAATCGCTGTTCCCGTTCTCCTCCGATGCTCAGCTTGTAACCCGGAGGCAGCGATTGCTCGAATTGATCAAGCCGCGCGCGCGCCGCGTTGAAGACTTGCGACGGAAGCGTTCCGGGCGCGGGGAAGCAGGCGACCGTGATCGTGCGGAACTGGTTCCGGCGGCGAATCTTTTCGGATTGCAGTTGGTAATCTATCTCCGAAATCTGGCGCAGCGGCGCTTTGGCGGGGCTTTGCAGCGCGTAGACGTAGAGGTTCTGGATGTCTGAGAGCCGCGCCCGCTCGTCAACGCGCAGCCGCGCCACGATCGGGATCTGCTGATCACCTTCGCGCAGATTGGTCACATTGAAACCGCTGATGCCGACCGCCGATGAAGCGGCGACATCCACGTTCGAGAGGCCAGCGAGGTTCGCTCGATCCTGTTCGACCCTCAGGTTGGCGACAAAGCTCTCCGCTCCCCAATCGTCGCGGACGCGGTCGGCTTCCGGGATCGCCTGGAAAATCCCTTTGACTTCTTCGGCCAGCGAACGAAGCTCACGCATATCCTGGCCGGAGATGCGGACTTCGACGGGGGCGTCTATCGCGCGGCTGGTCTCTAATTGCCGAACGTCTATGCGAGCGCCTGGCACCTTTGCTGAAAGCGCGTTCTGCAAGGACGCGACCAGCTTTCCGGTGTCACGCTTGTCATTCATCTGGATGATGACCTGCGCATAGTTCAACTGGCGATGTTCCGGCGCTACTGAGAACCAGAAGCGCGGCCCACCGCCGCCGGCAAAGGTGGTGATCGAATGCAAAACCTGTTTTGGCTTCCCGTCTTTGCCCGGATGCTCTTTGCCATACGCCTCGGTCACTTCGCGGATCACCCCCTCGGCTCTGGTCGTCGCTTCGTTCGTCGCCGAGAGCGGCGCGTCTTCCGGCAGCCAGACATTCAAATAAGAAAGATACGACAAGTCTTTGGGGAAGAACTCCGTCCTGAGCTGGACAAGAAACAGTCCGCCGGCGAGCAGAAAGAGCAGCGAGGCAGCCAGAGTCAGCCAGCGATGTTCGAGCGCCCAGACTCCAACTTTGTAGTAGAGGCCGGCAAAACCGCGTTGTCGCATTTCGGCGATGGTCGGCTCTCGACGCTTGCTGGGCCGCAGCAGGTAGGCAGCCAGGAAGGGAATGAACGTCATCGAGACGATGCGCGAGGCGACCAGCGAACAGGTGATGACGACCGGCAGGCTCCAAATGAACGCGCCTGTGCTGCCGCCGACCAGCAGGAGCGGCAAGTATGCGACGATGTTCGTGATCGTCGCATAGAGGATGGCTTCGGCCAGCTTGCTTGGACCGAGCCACGCGGCGACAGAGATCGGCCTCCCTCCGGCCATCTCACGTTTGATCGCGTCGCTGGCGACGACCGGATCGTCCACCAACAAGCCAAGCGCAAGGATCAACGAAGCGATCGAGACCTGCTGCAAATCCACACCCAGCACGTGCATCATCCCGAACGTCATCGCCAGCGTCAGTGGAATTGACAGCGCCACGAGCAATGCCGAACGCCATTCGCGGAATCCGATGAGCGCCACCAGGATCACCAGGAAAATGGCTTCGATCAGGCTGCGCGTGAAGAGCGCGATGTTCTCAGCGACTTGCAGCGGTTGATCGGATGTCCGCGCGAGGATCAGGTCGTCGGGCAGAATGTGTTTGAGGCTGGCGAGCGCCTCATCAACTGCTGAGCCGAATCTGGCGATCTGCTCGCCCGGCCGCATCTGCACCGACAGCGTGATGGAGCGCGACCGCTGCCATTGGCCTTGCGCGTCCTGATGGGTGTAGGAGTTGAGGTAGCGCGGCGGACTCTCGTAGCCGCGGCTGATCTCCGCCATCTCGCGCAGGTAGACCGGCGATCCCGTCGGCGAGACGGTGACCAGCAGGTCGCCGATTTCCTTCTCGTTTTTGAACTCGCCCGAAGGATTGATGCCAAGATTCTTTCCTTTGACCTCTAACTGGCCTCCGGGGAGGATGGTGTTGCGTGATCGCAGTAACTCGCCCAGCTTGGATGGCTGGATGCCGTAGCTGGCCAGCCGCTCCTGCGAATATTCGATGAAGACGCTCTCTTTGAGAATCCCGTAGCGCGCGACTTTCGAGACCATTGGCACGGTTTGCAGCGTGCGCGTTATCAGGTCGGTGAAATCGTCCAGTTCGCGATAACTGTAACGGTCGCTGGCGACCGCGCGCAGCCGTTCCGCAGTTTCGCTGGTATTCCGAATCACCACCGGCTGCCGGATGTCTACTTGAAAGCCTGTGGCCTGCAATCGTTCCTCGATGAATTCCCGCACTGCGACCAGGATCGTTTTGTCATCAACTTCGCCCGGCAGGTCAAGTCCGATGAAGTCGGGACCATCCAGCGGTGTCAGATTGCGCGACATTCCCTGGCCTTTCATCTGCTGCGCCAACTCGTCGCGCGCCCACAGCCTCTGCCTTTCGGTGAGCGAGGGCGGCAACCCGATGACCAGCGTCGCCCGATTCCCGCCGGACGCAGCCTGTGACCTGGCCTGCGCAATCGCCCGTTCGACGGCCTGCGCCTGCGATTGGATCGCTACGTCGTTGACCTTCGGACTGGCGACGGTCAGCATCAAAGCGGAGGTGTCGCCGAAATCTTTCACGAACTCAATCGGCCCCGCGCCATCGGGCAGGTCGCGGATGCTGTCGACTTTCAGCCTGATGTCATCGAGTTCTTTGCCGATGTCCACGACCTGTTCGTCAAGGGCAAGGTAGACCACTGAGACGTTGCTGCGCGAGATGGATTCGATGGTCTCGACCCGCGAGTTCTGCGCCATCTTCTCTTCGATCTTCCGGGTGACTTGTTGTTCGACCTCTTCGGCGCTCGCGCCCGGCCAGGCGCAGACCGCCAGCGCCTTGCGCACCTTAAGCTCCGGGTCTTTGCGCTTCGGCATCGCGTAGTAGGCGTATGCGCCCCACAGCAGCGTGACGATCATCAGAACCCAGGAGAGCTGGCGCGTCTCGGTGAAGAATTTAGCCGTGTTCTGGCGGGTCTCCGTGACCAGCCGGGCGGTCAGGCCGGAGCGGGGTTTGATGATTGGTTCGTTGGGATTGGGCATATCGTTATCGGGCTGTGTACTTCAGCCTGGGGTATCTATCAAGGGTCTGTGCATATTTGGTTTCATCAGCTTGACGGCCTAAAGGTAATACCTCCGATAGCCATTGTTCCCTACCATGGCTTCGTTAGGGGCTGACTCCGATTTGCTCTTGCATCTTTTCAAACAGGTAATCCCAGGCGCCTAATAGTTCCCCCAAATCGTCCAGCGTGAAAAGTTTTTCGTTGTAAGTATAAATATCGTGTTCCAGCTTCCCAAACTGCCAAACTTGCCCATCTGTGACGCTACCATAAATGGTCAACTGGTTTCCGTTAAGTTTTTGCGCGGCCACCATCTCCGCCAAGCATTGCGCCCAGCCCTCGTCAAAATCATTTTTCTTGGCTTCGGTCATCAACAACAGCGGTTTGCCCAGTACGGTTTTGCCTAGTTCGGAGCGCTTGGAAACAAAATAATCGGGTGTCCCAACTAACTTGTCGTCGTATTTGACAAAGCGATGACTCCAGAGTGAAAACTGTTCAGCGTATTTTTTATAAACTTCTCGCAGCACCGGAAAAATGAGCATTTCCCGGATGGCAAATTCCGAAACTCGCGTGTCAATGTAACGCGCCACAAAAGAAAGTTCCTCAACCAGGGTCTGACTAACTTCGACCGGGTTTGTGCCCACAAAATCAGCCGCCTGGTATTTAATAGAGAACTGCTCTTGAACCTCAGCAATCGTTTGGAAATCTGTAAATGCCATGAAAACCTCGCTTTACTTGAGAGCCGCCGAGCTTAATCGTTGTCATCACGCCTCTCCCACCTTTGCCATGAACCTTGCAGTTTCACCTCAGTTCTTGGGAAACAGCGAAGAGATGAGCTTAACCCCATCCCGCTAGCCGCGCAATACTCGGCGAGCGCGCCCTGAGTATCAGGTTATTGGGTCTGGAATATATCGCCTGGACTACCGAGATATTGCGCGTGCGAAAAATGGCTTCGCAATTCGTCAGATAGTAGTTCCATTTGCGAATGAATTTTTCGCTGAAGCCTTGAGCAAGAACCGATTCCAGTTTGTGGTTGAAATTTTCCCGCCAAGTCGCCAATGTTCGCGCGTAATGCGGCGCCATATCCTCCAGATCGTGGAGCTGCAGGTCGCCGGTCTCGTTGATTGCCTTGTTCATCACACCGATGGAAGGTAACAACCCGCCCGGAAAGATATGTTTCTGCATCCAGGTAACGTTCTTCCTATGACTTTCATAACGCGAATCGGGGCAGGTGATCGCCTGAATTGCCAGCAGACCATATCGGTTGAGTAGTTCGTGGCATTTTTTGAAAAAGCTCTCGAAGTATTCGTGGCCTACCGCCTCGATCATTTCAATGGAAACTATCTTGTCGAATTTTCCGGTCACGTTGCGGTAATCGGTCAATTGAAATTCGATCTGGTTGGAGAGACCTTCGGCGGCGGCGCGGTCTTTCGCATACTTCAATTGTTCCTTCGAGATGGTGATCGAAGTAACCTGGCAACCGTAATTGCGAGCGGCGTGTACAGCGAAACCGCCCCAGCCGCCGCCGATTTCAAGCACGTGATCTGAAGAAGCCAGCTTCAGCTTCCTGCACAGCCGGTCGTACTTTTCAGTTTGCGCCGCTTCCAATGATTGATCAGGCGAACTGAAGTATGCGCACGAGTAGGTCATGCTCGGGTCGAGAAAGAGCTGGTAAAAGTCATTGCCCAGATCGTAATGCTCGGAGATGTTGCGCCGCGCTCCCGCGATATTGTTGGCTCGCGCCTTATGCCGCAGGCGATTCAACACCAGTAGCAGGTCTGTCAACGGAAGCCGCCGATTTGAATTTGAGGCCGACGACGAGCTTTCGAGGTTGATAATGAACCACGAAAGGACACTGACAATATCATCAGTTTCCCAATCGCCATCCACGTATGCTTCGCCCAGCCCGACCTCGCCGTAGAGGATGCATTTTTTGAAAAAGGCCGGGTTAAGGATTTTGATCGTCGCTTCGGGGCCGGGAGCCTTCATTCCATAAACAAACTCCTCTCCGGTAGGAAGCGCAACGCGCAGTTTTCCTGCGGGCAGAGGAGAGAGAACCCGGTCGAATATCTTTCGATAGATACGATAGCTGTTTGGCGCCACTGCTATATCGGAAACTGACTCATGCGTTCGGTCTTCCATCGGATTACCCTCCACTGGAAGTCTATTCCATAATCGCCGATTGCTCGGCCACGGCTGATTTCTTCGGCAGTTTAGCGAGACGGACTTTCTTGACGAGTCCGAGTTTTTTCATTGCCCAGATGGTGTACCAGTTGAGGTCAATCTCGTACCAGGCCAGACCGTGTCGCGCCGAGGCCTGATGCGCGTGATGGTTGTTGTGAAAGCCCTCTCCGCCACTGATCAAACCCAGCCACATGCTGTTGCGCGAATTGTCGCGAGTTTCGAAGCGGCGCGTGCCCCAGGTGTGTGCGTACGAGTTGGCAAGAAATGCAGAGTTCCACGTAAAGACGGTAGGCGCGCAGACCCCCCACAATACAAATTGCCAGTCACCAACCAGGTACAGGATCGCGACCAAAACCAACTGCGGTACGAAAAACCACTTTGATATCCGGATATGAAAACGATCTTTCACCAAATCGGGCGCGTAGCGCGCCAGGGTTTCAACTTCACGAGAGTCTGATTTGCCAGTCATGATCCATCCCCAGTGAGACCACCAAAGCCCATGCCGTGGCGAATGAGGATCGCCGTCGCTATCCGTATGCGCGTGATGAAGGCGATGTTTCGCCACCCAGGCGATCGAGCCTCCCTGGAAACCGATTGCGCCACAGATAGTCAGAAAGTACTCGACATATTTGGGAGCTTCGAACGAACGGTGGGTGAGGAAGCGATGATAGCCGATGGCGATGCCGAGACCGCCGCCAATCCAGGACATCAGAGCGGCGACTGCGAACGCCGGCCAACTGAAATTGAAAAGGGCGACCACCGCCCCGACGTGCATCGAAATGATGAAAAGACTCGCCGGCCAATTTATTGGGTCTTTGCGACGATTGGGGATTGTCCTGTCTCGCATTTTTCCTCCGGGTGAGTTGATTTCTTTGGCAGCTTAGCGAGGCGGACTTTCTCAACCAAGCCGAGTTTTTCGAGCATCCGGATGCCGTACCAGTTGATGTCGAGTTCGTACCAGGCCAGACCGTGTCGCGCCGAGGCCTGATGCGCGTGATGGTTGTTGTGCCAGCCTTCGCCGAAAGTCACGAGCGCCACCCACCAGTTGTTACGCGAATCGTCCGCCGTCTCAAAGCGGCGGCGGCCCCAAACGTGGGCAGCCGAATTGACGAAACAGGTCGCGTGCCAGGAAAAGACGACTCGCACGCAAATTCCCCACAAGATGAATGGCCAGCCGCCAGCCCAGTACAGAATTCCGAAAAGAAAAATCTGTGGGACGTAATTCCACTTGGAAATCCAAACGTGAAAGCGGTCCTTCGCCAAGTCTGGAACAGTGCGAATGTGAACATTCACTTCGTCGTGATCTGACACGCCATTCGTAATCCATCCCATGTGCGACCACCAGAACCCATGGCGTGGCGAATGAGGATCACCTTCTTGTTCTGTGTTGGCGTGATGAATGCGATGGTTGGCGCACCAGGGAATCGGGCCTCCTTCCAAGGCGAGCGCGCCGCACAAAGTCAGAAAGTATTCGACCGGCTTCGAGGTTTTGAAGCCACGATGGGTGAGCAGGCGATGATAGCCGATGCCGATGCCCAGGCTGCCGGTGAACCACCACAAAAAGACGGCGACTCCGAGCGCCGGCCAACTGAAGTTGAAAAGGGCAATGACCGCGCCGACATGAAACGTCAGCATGAAAAGCGTCATCGGCCAGTTGACCGGGTTTTGGCGGCGATTGATCGTTATCTCGTCTTGCATTTCCCCTCTTGATTGATCCGGAGCAACCATTAAGTTCGGCCCAGTAAAGGAAGCATGAGGATCAGCCAGGCCATTGACCATTGCCAATCGAGCATTGGACATTGTTTTGCAGGAGGTAAAAACATATTTCCTGCGAAACAATTGGCAATGGCCGATTGGCAATGGTCAATTCGTCCGGCGCTTTCGCCTTAGTTGAATACCCTTGCGCTTACGCTCTCAACACTGCGCCAGAAGCTATGGGATGACCCTGACCTGTTCCTGATCCACTATCAAAGCCGCGCCCGAAACGATGACGCGCTCGCCAAGCGAGACTCCATCCGTGACCGCAATCATATTGCCGAAAGCCTCGCCGAGCTTGACCTGGCGCTGGCGCGCAATCTGTTTGCCGCCCTGCTCCGTCACCACGTTGACGGCATAACTTTCAGGAGTTTGCTTCAACCTCACAATTGCGTTGATCGGAACGACGGTGACTGGCGTGGAAGACCTGGTCGTCGGCAGGGTGAGTGAAGCGATCATTCCGGGGCGGAGTTGTTCCGGCGGTCGCGGGATCGTCACCTCCACATCGAAGACGCGGCTTCTGGGATCGGCTGTGGGCGCGATGCGGGAGATCCAGCCTCTGATCTCCATGCCTGGAATGGCTTCCGTCGTCAAAGCCAGCGGGACGCCGATCTTGACGTTCCTCACTGTCAGGTCGGGAACGCCGAACAACGCCTTGACCGAAGTCCTGTCGGCCACGACGAAGACTGGGCGACCGGGAGCAATCATCGCTCCCGGTTCAATCATCCTCTTCAACACATAACAATCCATCGGCGCGCGCAGCGCCGCGTCCTGCTGGGCCAATTTGGCTTCGCCCAAAAGCGCCTGAGCGCCGCTGATCTTGGCCTGAATGACCTTGCTCTGGGAACGGATCGCTTCGACCTTCGCCTGCGCCAATTCGACCTTTGTCTTCGCGCCTTCGTATTCCGGTCTCGTGAGGCTGCGGGCCTCCAAAAGTTTGGTGGCGCGATCCAGGTCGCGCTCCGCCTGCCTGAACGCGGCTTCGGCTTCGGACAAGTTCGCGCGGTTGGTCTCAATGGTTGATTGCGCTTCGGTCAATTGCGATTCAGCCTGCTTGACCTTGGCCTCGAAATCATCGTTGCGCAGGCGGGCCAGCACAGTCCCCTTTGCCACTCGGTCGCCCTCTTGCACAGAACGCATTCTGTTATCCGCGCCTCTGACCTGATAAATCTCACTGAGGTAGCCGCCATACTTGAACGCCAACTCGTTCTGCGACGACGGCGCGATGTTGGCCGAATACCTCTCCCCCTCGCCGGTAGCGCCGCCGGGATAGTAGTTCTGCACTTCCTGCACCTGCACAGGTTTGATAGGCTTTTGAACACTCTCCACGCGGCGGCAGGCCAAGCCGGTCGTCATGCAACACAGAAGCACAATCACTAAGCGAATATTCGTTCTCATGGTTTTCATCAGATCTCGCCGATTGCTTTTTCAAAATCAGCCCGCGCCGTCCAGAACGCCAACAGAGCTTGCTGATAACGATCCTGGGCTTCCCCGAGCGCAGCCTGGGTCTGAAGCACGTCTTTGTAGAGCACAGCCTCCTGCGCGTATTTGTTTGTCGCCACCCGCAGCTTTTCACGCGCCGCTTCCTGATGGAGCTGGCTGACGCGCAGCAGCGCGCGCGCCTCTTGCAATTTTCGGAACCGGTCGCTCACTTCGCGCAGGATCAACGTCTCGGCCTCGCGCAGCCCTTCGCGCGCCTGTTCGATAGTCTTTTGCTTCTCCGCCATCTCGTGTTTTCTGCGGCCCCAGTCGAAAGGCTCCCAGCTCATGGTGAAACCCACGCCCGAGGCGTTTTGCGGCAGGACGGAGACGCCGAAGGCGGAGAAGTAACCGAAGGTGGCGCTGATCTCCGGAAGGGCCTCGGCTTTCTTGAGCCGGAGATCATACTCGGACAGCCTCAGTTTCAATTGGGCTTCCTTGATCTCGGGCCGTTCGGCCAGCGCGCGGGATTGCGCTGATGAGAGTTCGACTTCATAAAGCGTGCCGGCGGAAACCGGATCAACCGCGAACTCGGCGCGGATGTCGCGCCCCAGCAGATAGTTGAGCAGTTCTTTCGACGCCGCCATGTTGTTCCGCATCTTGATCGCCTCGTATTCTTCCTTCGCCAGTTGCGTTTTGACCTCGAGGCTGTCGGCGGTGAGCGCGACCTGCTGGGTCACATATTCGCCGACGACGCGATCCAACTCGCGGTAGAGCTTGAGCGTCCCTTCGTGGGCTTCGAGCGCGCTTTGCAGTTGCAGGATGGCGTAATAGCTTCGTTTGACCTGGTGAGATACGTCTCGTTGTTTTGCTTGCAGCTTGCTGTCGGCCACGTCGCGGCCCAGCTCGCTCATCTTGATGCCCAATCCGATGCGATGCAGTTGAGTGAGCGGCTGAGTCGCGCGCGCCATAATGAAAGCGCTCGGCCCGTGGGAGGACTCGACCACCGTGTTAGCCGGCGGTACTGGCCCGAGGCCGGGAAATGTTCCGAAGACGCCCCGGTTGAAACGAAACTCGGGCGGCTTGAACCATTGCAACTGGAGCATGGAAACGTCGAATATTGGTAGCCGGCGGGTAGTGATTGCGGCCAGCCGGTCCTCTGCCTTCTCGACCTCTAACTTCTCGTGATGGACCAGCCGGTTATGACGCAGAGCCAACTCCACGGCCTGTTGGAGCGTGAGCGTTTCAGCGGGAGCGTTGGCGCCCGACTGGCCCCAAACAGAGGTTGGCAGGAACAGGACAGCGAATAGGACAGCGAACTTGAACACACGCGCCCCCTTCAGCTCGGGTTCGGTACGGGGAGCGGTAGCGACCCGGTTCAACTATCGGGTCGCTACCGCTCCCCGTACCGAACCAAGCTACAAGGCTAATGTTATTGAAGAAAGAATCGTGCCGCTAATCTGTGCGGCCTGATGTCGGAACATCGTCGGCCAGAGCAGATTTGTCTAAAAGTGTAGTTCGTCGAACCCCGGGGCCAGCGTCTACGGGGGATTTGACCTTCTCCTTGCTTGCGTCACTCGCGCCAGCGGCCGGTTGTGGTTCGACGGGAGGTTTAGATTTGGTGAAACCGGTGATGGCAGACAGGATCATGGATTTGTGAGCTTCGATAGCTTTCTTGCCTGCCTCGATGATTGCCGGCAATTCGTGCACATCCCAGGGGTTGATCGTGTGCTCGAAGTCGACCTCGACGATCACTATTTCATGATGATGCAGCGAAAACGAGAGAAACATCTGGCTGCGCGTCAGCGTGCGCATCGTATTGTCAATGTGGCGATAGAAGCAACTGAAAAAACCTTTCGGCTCGGCCCTCACTTTCTCCTTGAAGTCCAGGGCGATGATCACGTCCATGTTTCTTTTGATAGCTTCCATCACCGGCACCGGCGCGCTGTAGATGCCGTCTCCCAGGTAACGGCCATCAATCTTGATCGGAGGGAAAGCTGGAAAGAAGGCGCATGAAGCATAGACCGCGTCAGCGACCGACCCTCTGGTCAGAACGACGCCTTCTCCCGTATCCACATCCGTCGTCTGGAGCAGGGTCCGGGGGCGCAGTTGCTCGAGTTTTTTGTCGCCGAAAAATTCGCGGAGAGCCTTTTGCCATTCCTGCGGGTTGATCACCCCGGAGGTTTTGTCGAAGGTTCCCAGATGCGAGTTGAAGATGCCGAGCAATGACCGGTAATTGAGCTTCGTAAACAGGCTCTTTTGCAGCCGTTGCATGCCCAAATCGCGAACCTCGTCCGGGCGCAACCCCATGCCGATGGTGGCGCAAGCCAGCGCGCCGCCGCTGCACCCGACCATCAAATCAATGGGGATTTTTTGTTCATGCAGAAATTCGAACAACGCCAGACCGGCCATCGCCTTGATCCCGCCGGTTCCGAGCACCAGGGCGATTTTGGGCAGTTCTCTTACAACGGTTGGGAGGATTGGTTTATCCATTATCACTTGTTGCCGATGCGCCGGTTGTCACGCGATGAGGAAAGGACGCCGGAGGAGGCGACCCCGGCGATGGCTTCCTCGCGTGTGTCGTAGATGCGCGAGACCATCGAGAAGCCGGTCTTATCGAACATATCTTTCGCCGGTTGACTCAGCGAGTGAAGCGCGATCCTCCCATCAACATCCAGGATCCGCTTGGCGATGTTGAGCAGCGCGCGAAGCCCGGCGTTGTTGATAGATTCGATCTGTGAACAGTCAACGATCAGTTGTCTCGCTCCATCATCAATTAACTTCGCCAGGCTGTCTTCCAACGACTGGGCATTATCATTATCAAGGCGCCCTTTGAGATAGAGAAACACCATGTCCGTGCGTTTCTCCTGAATGACTTCCATGAACTAACCTCCTTCAAATCAGCGGTTGCCAGCGGGACAGTTGGTGGAACAATCGTGTGGCCAATAATATGCAGAGTATCAACGGTTTTCAAGCTTCGCGGTTCGGCGGTGTTTCCGCCCCAAACCTCCTCACCATTGACCCGCGGCCATAAATAAAGATTGACAGTCAAAACGGCGTGAGCGTAGCATACTCGCCGTCTTCAGCAACGTCCTTTTTGTTGGCAGCTTTTTCCCAGTCTTTCATCAAGCGCCACGCTTTCGGTCAAGTGTGGCCATCGGTCGGAAATTATGAAGATGCAATCAGAGACCAATCTCAAGCTCGGCGAAAGTTTTCTGCGCGTTTCCATCAGGGCCGCCGCTCAGGATCTGGCCAATCTCGTCGTCCCAGGGAGCGCGCTCGGAGTGGTGCTCATAGAGCACGCCGGAATCGCCTTCTGCAAGGCTGCCTGGAATTGGCTGCGCCCCAGAAAGCCGCCGGAACGCCAGCAGGCGATTGACGAGTTGACGCAGACCCGGGTCGAGACGGCCAGGGAAATTGCCGAGACGGAACTGGATCGCTCCGCGGTCAGGCCGGAGATGAAACCAGACCTGGTCAATTACCTGTCCGCCATCCCGATGACCGCCCGGCGGGCCATCAGCCGTCCGAACGACGGCGGCCGGCCGGCCACCTTGTTGTCGCAGGTTCCGCAAAGTGAAAATGATCTGCGGCGCTTCATCCCGCTCCGGCCCCCGCGCTTTCAACCAGGCGACCAGGCGCCCGGCTACGATTACCAACTCGACCTCCTGCTGGGCCAGGGAGGATTCGCTGAAGTGTGGAAAGCGCATCACCTCTACCGCGAGAAGCAGCCGCCTGTGGCGCTGAAGTTTTGTCTCGATCCTTCATTGCTCGTCAGTCTCAAGATGGAGATTAAGGTTCTGGATATCCTCAGTGGTCCCCGGAGCAACGATGATTTTGTGCGTCTGCTCGACACCGCCTACAGCGCCGATCCGCCCTTCCTCGTCTATGAGTATGTTGACGGCGGCGACCTGGCTTCCTGGCTGGCGGATTTCGACGGAATGCCGCCATCGGGTATGGACATTGTGCGGGTCCTGAAAATGACTGCGCGCGCCCTGGCCTTCGCCCATCAGCAGGGCGTTGTCCATCGCGACTTGAAGCCGGCCAACCTGCTGGTCACCCGCGAAGGCCGAGTCAAAGTGGCGGATTTCGGCATTGGCGCCATTACCGCTAACGCCGAGTCGGAACAAAGGTCTGTCACAGGCGCCTCCATCTTGCGTGAGGCATTCACGCCGCACTATACCGATCCTCTGATGCCGCCCGGGAAGACAGCCGACCCGAAGGTTGACGTGTATGCCCTCGGCGTCATCGCCTACCAGTTGCTCACCGGCGCTTTTTCGCGCAGCATCGTTCCGGCCTGGTACGCCGAGCTTCAGCAGCGCGGCGTTCCCGAAGCCTTCCTCAAAGTCATCGGGGGCTGCGTTGACATCCCCGAAAGGCGATTCCCTGACGCTGGCGCTGTGCTGGCCGCGATCGAACCGTTCTCACAAATCAGCGTCAACTTCTGCCACCGGTGCGGCGAGAAGGCTCTGCCTGATTACCGATTCTGCCTCAAATGCGGAGTTTTTCTTCGCTGACAACAGATGAAAGTCACGCCCGGTTGCCGCGCTCGCGCCACACCCAGCCGAACTGCGTGTTGCTCGGACGAGGAGCTTGCAGATACTCCTCGCGCATCTCGGCAATCTTGTCAGTCTTAATCGCCTTGCGTTGGGCTTTGACATCAATCTTGTAAAGCCGCGCGGCGTTCAACCCAAACACCTTCGCTTTGATTTCGGGCGTAAGTTTCTTGTAGCCGAACTTCTCGGCTACTTCGTCGCTGATCTGGAAGCGGCGGAAGCGTTCGATCTGCGATTGCGGGCTGCCGCCCCAGATCGAATCGGTACCCCAGATGATGCGGTCTTCGCCGCCGGGCAGGTTCAACACCTGACCGAAGAAATGCATCGCCGGCGTGTCTCGTCCCCCAAGCCCGCCGGACAATCCATTCCACGTGCTGCCCAACTCGAAGTAGACGTTCGTCAGATTGTTCTTCTTCACCATCTCAATCAACTCGGAGCACCAGGGGATGTACTGTGGGTTGGCGGCGGAACCTTCACGGCGACCTGAAGCAGCCACGGTCGGATGCCACGCCGAGTGGTAGATGATGAAGTTGAGGTCGGGGAAGGCCTTCGCGGCTTTCTCAATGTCTTTCGGATGGCATTGCTCTTCGTTGAACAATCCCAGCGGGAGACCTTTGTGGATGCAGATGTTCTTGACGCCCAGCTTGCGCGTGCGCTCCCAGAACGGGAAGGTGTTCTTCTCGTCGTCCAGCCAGTATGGCCCTACGCCAATCTTCGATCCGGGATACATCTTCCACGAATCTATCTTCAGCTTCTTGACCTGCCGCTCCATTTCTTCAAACTCAGCTTTGCCCATGTTCGGGCGCAGCAAGCCGTGACTGATCATGCGCTGCGTTCCGCCTGCGAGTTTGTTGATCGCGTTGCGCGTTTGGACCATCTTGTCCGGCGGCAGGATGTTCTCGTTCCACTGCGCGGTCGGCACGCCGCTGATGATGGCCATCATCGTGTCGCTGTCCATAAACAGCTCTTTGATAAAGTGCGCCTGGTCGAGTTGCGCGATGGCTTCGTCGGTCGAGGCGGCGTTGCGGCGGAAATTGCGCAGGAACGCGGCGGCCTCTCTGCCCGCATCTGACGCCTGGAACCATTTGGTCTCAACATCAACGTGGTGCGTCTGATTGTCGAAGATGAATTCGGTCTTCGGCCATTTCTCGGCGTAAGCCGCCGGATCGAGAGCTTCGACGGGATCAACTTCGTACATTTTGCCGAAGACCTCGTTGTAAGCCAGCATCGCCACAGCCATTCCGCCAGTCGTTTGCAAAAAGCGGCGGCGCGACAATCCGAGCTTCTTCGAGCAACTGTCGGCCATCTCGGCGATCCGCGCTTCCCACCGCTGCTGGTCAGGCGTTTGCGCCGGAGGAATGAACTCTTCGTTCGAGCAGATTTCAGTCGGGATGGGAGATTGAATCGGTTTCTCTTCGTCGGTGAAGCATTGGCGAATCCACATAGCGAGTCCTTTCTTTGAGGGCAGACGACTTGTGCTGTGACTTGGAGAAAACTCGCAGCTTCAGGAGACGGTGTTTAGAGTTCCGGCTTTAGCCGGATAGGCTTGATGACTAAACCCTATCCGGCTAAAGCCGGAACTCTAAACACCGTCTCCTGAAGCTGCGGGTCGCCTGCGAGATTCAACTAGCACAAGCGGTACCATTTAGTTCAATTGCTATCCTGCTTGCCTTCAATTGCGCAAAGCAGGATGGCGGCGGCGATGCCGAGCCGGCGGTCGAGCAGGCGGCGCGAATCGAGCGAGAAGTCGAGCGACAGCTTGGTCACAAACAGGTTGAAGGCTTGTTTGAACGTGGCGACCGGTTGATCGCCGATCTGTACGTTGAAGGTTTGCGGGATCAACGCGCCGAGCAGGTATTTGCGCAGCAGCGCCAGAACCGCATTCTCTTCCTGAATCAACCCGATCTCTCGCTCATGGCGATCCAGGATCAGCCACTCGTCTTTGTAGAAGCTAGATTTCAGACCCTTGCGCCGCAACGCGCCGACGCGCTCGCCGGTCGCGCTATCGTACACGTCGTAAGCGCCGGAGAAATCCAGCACGTGTCGCGCCTGAATCGAGAGCGCCTCCGTCTGCATTGTTTCGTCAGTGAAGACGCGGATGTCTTCCTTGAGCTTGAAGGCTTTCTGCTTCGAGTAAAGAATCACCGCGCCGTTCGGATCGAAGACGTAAAACGAACCGCCGAAGAGTTGCAGCCACTTCTTCTGCACGAGATAGGACTGGTGACTGAACCGCGCGGCGAATGGGTGATTGGTGGGAAGATTGGTTTGATGAGCGAACATCGAGTTTCCTTTGAGCGATGTTATTCGGTCTTGTTCTTTTGTTCCGCCGGTTCGGATGACGGCGGATGGGAGCGGCGATACTCTTCCAACAGCCGCTGCATAATGTCCGAGAAAGTCCAGTTCGGGTCGAGCGATGGGTCGGCCCGCATCCGCTCGTCGAATTCCCGGTAAGCCTGCGCCCGCGCCCACGCGAAAAATTGCGCCAGTTCGTAATCAATTTCGGGCATTGACCGCAACCTCTGGATTAATGAAAACGTGAGTGATGATGAAAACGGCGCGATTCTCAAGCTTTGATTGATGGGTGTCAAGCTGATTGCCAGCCAAAGATCGAGTTGTTACGATGCGCCCGCCTTCATCCGTGATTTGCAGCAGCAGTGAAGGTAAAATGAGCCTCCGGCCAAACCGCAGAGCAACGCGACGGTGAAAACGACATGGATCAAGTTCAAATCTTCATCAGCTACGCCCGCGAAGACCAGGAACGCGTCAAGCAGTTCTACCACCGCTTGGTCGAAGCCGGTTTCCATCCCTGGCTCGACCGCGAGCACATCCTGCCGGGAATGAAATGGGAGCCGATCATCAAAGCGGCGCTCAAACGCTCCGGCTTCGCGCTGGTCTGCCTCTCGGCCACTTCGATCAACAAACGAGGCTTTTTGCAGAAAGAGATCAAACAGGCGCTCGAACAGGCGGAGGAAAAGCTGGAAGACGACATCTGGTTGACCGACAATCAACCGCGTCCGGACGACGTGTTGCGCGACGGCTTTCAGTACCGCAACCTCGGCCCGTTCCGCGTGGGCGGCTGGATTTCCGACATCGCCGCGCCCCAAACGCCGTTGAAAGCGCATCTCTACACTTTTTATGTGGCGGCGCGGCACGGCGGCAATGACTCCTTAAGTCCACTCGGACACCAGTCGGACATCAAGGACGCCAACCCGTGGGCGCAAAGCGCAATGGACAAGATCGTCGCCGATTTCACAGCGACGACCGAGCGTTACCCGCACGTCCCGCCAAACGCGCCCGATCCTTACGCGGCGCCGCAGCGTAAATAGTTGAAATCGGAATACCACATTGGGAGTTGTCTGATGAGCCAGAAGTTAGGCCAACGTGAGCCTGGCAAACCTATTAACCAGGCAGTACATGACCAAAAGGAGATCACATGAAACGAGTCACTGGCATCGGCGGCATCTTCTTCAAGGCCAAAGACGCTCCATCACTGCGGGCTTGGTACAAGCGGCACTTGGGAATCGATGTCCAAGTCTGGGGCGGAGCTGCCTTCGATTGGACCGACGCCGAGGGCAAGCCGGTTGCAGGCACAACTGCCTGGTTAATCGATCCGCAAGAAAGCAATCACTTTGCTCCGAGCTCTGCTTCCTTCATGGTCAACTACCGAGTGGAAGACCTCCACGCCTTGGTCAAGGTCTTGAAGGAAGAAGGCTGCAATGTGCTCGAGAAGATTGACGAATCCGAGTATGGGAAGTTTGCCTGGGTCATTGATCCGGAGGGAAACAAGGTCGAGCTATGGCAGCCGCCTCAAGGCCAATGAGCAGGCTCGTTAGTCATGGCTGCGAACTGCGGCCTAACAATCGGTTCAACCGCAGCGCACTAAGCCGAGTGGATTTGATCGCCCTATTTGACCTTCTGAGACAGCGGAGGATCAAGCCGCTTGTCGTGCAGCGCTTTCCTCTGCGGTTTCCGCTTCGTGGAAAGACTGATTTGGCAATGAAAGCACAGAAAACCAAACAACCAACCAAACGGCGAGCTACTTACGACAGCCCGTGGAAGGTGGCGGTCGAACGGCTCTTTCCTCACTTCATGGAATTCTTCTTCCCGGAAATTCACGCGCTGATTGATTGGAAGCAACGCTACAAGTTTCTTGCGCAAGAGTTGGCGCAAATCAGCGCGGGCATCGAGAGTGAGTTGAACAAGCCAGCGCGCACTTATCGCCGAGGCCAGTGTGCGCCACTGCGCGTAGACCTGCTGGTCGAAGTCTATTTCAACGACGGGCGCAAAGGACGCATCCTGCTGCATCTGGAAATTCAAAACGACCGCGATCCGTTTTTCGACGAGCGGCTCTTCATCTATCACTATCGCATCTTCGACAAGACGCGCGACCCGGTGATTACGCTGGCGCTGCTCACGGATTTCGACCCGGCGTGGCGTCCGGGCAAGTACCTGCGCGAACTGGCTGGCTGCCGTGTAGAATTTAACTTCCCGATCAGAAAGTTTACCGACTACAATGAGCAGGAACTGGCGGCGAGCCGCAATCCTTTCGCCTTCATCGCCCGTGCGCATCTCGCAGCGCGCCAGACCGGCGACGATATGCGCCGCCGCTACGATTTGCGGATGGTGTTGCAAGACGCCGTGACCGACAGCGGGATGGATGCGCAAGAGGTTCTGTGGGTGACGCGCTTCATCGAGGAAGTGCTGCGGCTGCCGGAAGACTTGCATCGCAAACTGTTTTTCGAGCGACAGGCTCGGAAGGAGAAAGCTATGGAATTTACGACATACGCTGAGAGGGTTGGAGAACGCAGAGGTATCAAAAAAGGGGCGCTTAAAAACCAAAAGGCGAACGTGCTGCGGCTTTTGGAGGTGCGTTTCAAGAAAGTGCCCAAGCGCATTGTCACTACCGTGTCGGGGTTGACAGACATCGCTTTGCTGACGGAATTGTTCGACGCCGCGGCTCAATGCAACTCGCTGAAGGAATTTGAAGCGCAGTTGCCGGCTAAGTGATGCGTGGCTGCCCGATCTGAGCCGCGTGGTCATCGCGGGCGGCTCACCTGCTGCCGGGGCGGAAACGGGTGGCGCCCTACAGCATCCGGACGCTCAAACGGCTGAAACCGGAATTGTTTCGACAGGATTTGAGCGCCCTGTTTGACCTTCTCAAGCAGCAGAAGACCAAGCCGCTCATCGCGCAGCGCTTTCCTCTTGCCGAGGCAAGACACGCGCGCGAGTTGCTCGGCAAGGGTGGCGTGCTCGGCAAGATCGTGCTCGTGTGCAAAGGGTCATCGCTTGAATCAGGAGCGGCATTCGAGAAGCCCTTGTAAAAGGCTATGTCGCGCGTGATTTCTTCGATCTGGTTGAGCGGGGCTAACGGATAGCGCTCGCGTCGGCTGCGGCTTCTGCTGCCACAAGTTTTGTGTGCTAGAATCACGCCTTCTGACCATGAAAATGACCTGATTGCATTGGAGGTTTATGAGCACGGCACAGCAACAAATCTACGAGCAAATTCAATTACTGCCTCTGCAAGAACGGCTTCAGCTTATCCGGCAGTTGTTCGCCGAAGCAGTCAAGACAGAGCAATTTCAACTGGCAGGCTCAATGACCGTCAACGGTGACATAGACGAAATGATTCGCCAGCATCGCGCCGCCGTGCTGACGACACTTGAAGAACGGGGCGCACGACTCACACGCGATACCGACATCGTGGCACGATTGACAAACTGCCAGGAAAGGTAACTTATGGCTTTCAGCGACTACAAAAGCATTTCGCACGTCCAGAGAGATTTCAAAGTGAAATACCAGGAAGAAACTTTTCTGGTAGCTCAGGACTTACAACCAACCGCTACTTTTCTCGAAGAATTTCGCTTCAGCCTGGACAACATTGATGTCTACACCTCGGAAGCTTCACGCGCCGAAGCGATTATCTTTCCGATCTTGCGCGAAGTTTATAAGCACTACTATGAGAAATATTCCTTCTGGGTGCAAAAGGCGCTGATGGTTGATGAGAAATTGAATGGCACGCCGGATTACTTGATTGGCACGAAGTCAGCCCTGGGGAAAACTTTTCTGGAAACGCCGTTGGTGATTATCGCGGAAGCCAAGAAGAACGACTTTGAGCAAGGCTGGGGGCAATGCTTGGCGGAGTTGATTGGCGCGCAGAAGCTCAATCGAAATACAGGTTTGGTGGTGCATGGCATTGTGACAGACGGGAAATGGTGGGAGTTCGGCAAGCTCAAAGAAGATGTGTTTACGAAAAATGCAGAAAGCTACAGCGTAGATTATTTGGCAAGGCTCTTTGGCGCTTTGCACGCGATTTTCCAAGCCGTGGATGCGTCGAAGCCGTGGCGCAAAGCCAGCAAGAAATCCACCGCCTCACGAGCCAGGGCGTAGACGTCGTCTTTGACAGCATCGGTGGCGCGCATATCTGGCGTTCCCGCAAGGCTCTGCGTTCTGGCGGGAAGGTAGTGGCTTATGGCCTGACTGGCTCGCTACGCGGGGGACGCCTGGCGTCAGGTCGTTCCGGTGGTCGCCATCGCTTTCGTGAAATCCGCATCTTCGCATTGTATATTGCGGGCGGCTCACCTGCTGCCGGGCCGGAAACGGGTGGTTCCCTACAGCATCCAGATGCTCAAACGGCTGAGACCGGAACTGCTTCGACAGAATTTGATCGCCCTGTTTGACCTTCTCAAGCAGCAGAAGACCAAGCCGCTCATCGCGCAGCGCTTTCCGCTTGCCGAGGCAAGACACGCGCACGAGTTGCTTGGCAGGGCGGTGTGGTAGGCAAGATCGTGCTCGTGGGCAATGGGTCATCGCTTGAATCAGGAGCGGCGTAACAACGGCAGGCAGCGGATGGCGCTTCGTGTCGCTACATTCAACGAAAAAGGCGCAGCACTGTGCGCCAAACTGGCCGGATAGAAAGACTTATTATGCAAATTGCTTGTAGTAAATGCAACGGATTGGTTGAAGTAGAAATCAGCCATACTACATGTTGTCCCAAATGTAATGAAGATTTCGTATCATTTACGATGGCTCGAATAAAGACAGGCTGTCTTTATTATCTTGGAGCCGTACTGGTTGGCGCGATTGGTGGCTTCATAGTTGGACAAGGTTCGGTGGGTCCAGTAGTGGTATTTGTGATTTTTGGAGGAGCAATGTTCGGACCATTGTTATTATTTCTTCCCGGACTAATTGCTTTTGAAATTTATAGATCGCGCTCACTATCAGGGCAGATACGATCGCTAAAGTTTAGACATGAAGGATGGCGATTTATGGGGTGCCAGCTGCTAGGGTTAAGGCACAACCCAATAGCTGTTGAGCCTTTGCTAGAGGCTCTTAAAGATGAAAATGTTAGTGTTAGAAAAGCGGCTATCTGGGCGTTGGGGCAAATTGGAGGGGAGAAAGCTAGGCAAGGCATAAAGATGGAATCTAAAGATACAGATAAGCATATACGGATGACTGCCCTCAGCGCTCTTGGAAACATAAGAGATGTTGAGCCAATAAAAATTGCGCTTGAAGATACGGACAGTGATATTCGGAGAGTAGCTTTAGACATTATTGAAGAAAAATGCTGGAAAGAATTGGCAGAAGATTTAATTCCATTACTAAAGGATGACAATGAAAAAATTAAGCGAAAGGCAGTTAAGCTAATTGGCTTGGTCGGGAGTGACTCGCAGACCGCTAGAAATGCACTTGAAGAGTATCAGAAGCAAGAGGAAGAGTATAAGAAGCAAGAGGAATTGAAAAGGCGTCTTGCTGAAGAAGCAAGACGAGTTGCTCAGGAAATGGCGGCGAAAACGGTTCGCCGCGGTGGATTCAATGAGCCATACTGCTCAGATGAATGCTACAACAAGGCGGGAGCTGAAATTGGCAGAAGCGTTATCTTTGGTATTCAAGGGGTATGTGGATTTTGTGAGCGTGGCGTTCAAGTCACACCCGGCTCTTCAGTCAAACTTATCCCATATAGAGGGAAATTCTTATTCATTTGCTCTTCCTGTGAGTACCGAGCAATAGATTACGTGAGGAGTATCTCTGAATGTTGCGAATGTGGGAACTCATTATCATGAATCAGGACTGATCTGAACTATGCCGCGTAGCATGTTCCGATCCAATATGAAATCCTTTATTAAACTGCCAGGAAGGAAACCACATCCTATGAACCGCCGCCACTTCATCCAAATCGCCGCCCTGAGCGCCGCATCCTTCACCACGTCATCTTTCCCACGCGCCGATGACGCCGAGTTGCAACCCATCTGGGCGCAGATCGAAAAGCGCCGCGACGAAAGCCTGCGGCGGTTGCAGGGCTGGATTCGCCAGCCCGCAATTGCCGCCGAAAATCGCGGCATGAACGAAGGCTGCGAGTTGATGATGCAACTGCTCGGCGAAGCCGGGTTCAGCCAGGTCACCAAAATCCCGACCGACGGGCATCCCGGCGTATTCGCGCTGCACGACGCGGGCGCGCCGCGCACGCTGGGCATTTATTTCATGTACGACGTGAAGCAGGCCGATCCTGCCGAGTGGTCGTCGCCGCCGTTTGACGCGGCGTTGGTGAACAAGCCGGGCCTGGGCAAGGCGCTCGTGGGGCGCGGCGCAACCAATCAGAAAGGCCCGCAGGCGACGTTGCTGGCCGCGCTGCACGCCATTCGCGGCGCGGGCAAACGGCTGCCGGTCAATCTGGTCTTCGTGGCCGAAGGCGAAGAGGAAATCGGTTCGCCGCATTTCCCCCAGGTCATCGCGCGCCCCGAAGTCAACGCCGCCCTGCGCCGTTGCAGCGGCGTATTCATGCCTTTTCCTTCGCAAGACACCAGCGGCGAAGTCACGATCAACCTGGGTGCGAAGGGCGTGATCGAACTCGAACTCGTAGCGAGCGGCGAACGCTGGGGGCGCGGGCCGCGGCGCGACGTGCATTCGAGCAACAAGGCGCGGCTGGATAGTCCGGCCTGGCATCTGGTGCAGGCGCTCAATACGCTGGTCGCCGCCGACGGCAATACGCCCGCGATTGCGCATTACGCCGACAAGGTGCGCCCGCTCAGCGAGGCCGAGAAAAAGATGATCGCCACGGCGGCGAGCCGCCTGAATGAAGCCGCGCTCAAGAAATCGCTCGGCGTGGAGCGTTGGATGCGCGATGCGAGTTTCCGCGAATCGCTGGAGATGCTGGTGTCGCAGCCTACGATCAACATCGAAGGGCTGGTGGGTGGCTACACCGGGCCGGGCGGCAAGACCATCCTGCCGCACCGGGCCGTCGCCAAACTCGACCTGCGGCTGGTACCGGACATGACCGCCGCCGAATCGCTCGCCGCGCTCAAGGCGCATCTGGCGCAAAAGGGTTTTGGCGATATTGAAGTGAACATGACGGGCGGCTACGACCCTACGAGCACGGCGGCGGATGCGGCGTTGGTGCGCGCGATGGCGGCGGTGTACAAGCGGGCGGGGATTGATCCGATTGTCATGCCGCGGCTGGCGGGTTCGTGGCCGGGCTATGTGTTCACGGGCGCGCCGCTGCGGCTGCCGGCGGGGCATTTCGGACTGGGACACGGCGGCGGAGCCCATGCGCCGGATGAGTATTACGTGATCGAATCGGCCAATCCGAAGGTGCGGGGGATGGAAGGGGCGACGCGGTCGTATGTCGAGTATCTTTTCGAGTTGAGCCGTTAGGCCTGGCTTCGCTGCTGGTCGAAATGACTGACCGGTTAGATCGCAGGATTTTTCATATTTCATATTTCATATGCAATATCACATATTTCATATGAAATATTTTCACGTTGCCTAACGGGTCATTTACTTCGGCGAAGCTATACTAGAGTTTCCTGTAAACCGTCCGCGTCGTCGCAGGCGCCCCGCCCAACACGCCGCTCCTCATCGTTTCGACGACGAGCGAGGTCGGCGATTCGAGCGAGAGCGTCTGTTTCACTTCGATCTTCATCGGCTGGCCGTTCGCCGGGTTTTCAAAGCTGTGCGCCGTCGTGATGACCAGTTTGGCGCCATCCCACGCGGTCTTCGATGTTTGCGCCTGAATGCCGCGCCCCATCATGACCGAGTTCTTCGTCTCCGATCCGTCGAGCGCGAAGACGAACTTCAGCGGCGGCTGCATATCGCCGCGCGCGAAGAACGCGTACTCGACCGTCAGCCGGTTCGCAGTTTGGGTGATAGTGATGTTCGATCCCCAACCGCTTCCCAGATCGCCAGCGCGTTCTCCACTACGCCCGCCGCCTCGCTGTCCGCCAGCGCCCGCCGCTACTGCTGCCGGTTCCGGCTCACCCGTCCAGCGCCCGGAGAAGTCGGGCCTCGTCTGGGCCGTCACGGGGACGGCAAAAAGCAGTGTCCTTGCGGCGAATGTGCATGATTTCGGGGCCGAACTATGCATCGCCCCAAAAATGATGACAATGACCGAGAGAATATGATAGAGAGTCGGCCGCGCCTCGAACGTGGCGCAGAGAGAA
>Ga0187892_10001505_pt1 | contig 52927 bp, 47 predicted proteins | sample MA1701073metaG_FD_139345 | JGI IMG/M metagenome (GOLD analysis project Ga0187892, IMG submission 139345) | Bio-ooze microbial communities from a basaltic lava cave in the Kipuka Kanohina Cave System on the Island of Hawaii, USA - MA170107-3 metaG ...
ATAGACAGGATTAACAGGATTTTTCAGGATGTTCAGGAAAATCTCTCAATAGTGGTTCATCTGTTAATCCTGAAAAATCCTGTTAATCCTGTCTATGCTCCTTTTATTTTGCACGGCTACTTAGTCAGTACCGCGAGCGGTAGCGAGCGTGGCTCCCAGAGTTGGTCTACCGTTGGAGCCACGCTCGCTACCGCTCGCGGTACTGATTTAAAAGCTCAGACAGGATTGACAAGCTCAGCGGGATTCTTTATCTATCCCGTCAACCTTGTTGATCCTGTCTATTTTTCATGGAGAGAAAATGAAACATCACAAGCTGAATGAAATTCCCGAAGAGCGCGTCACCGATCTTTTTTCGCGCCGCTTCTTCACCGGCGACAAACTCACGATGGCGTTCCTGACTTTGAAAAAAGGCTGCATCGTGCCAAGACACCAGCATGATAGCGAACAGTTCAGCTACTGTATCAGCGGATCGCTCCACTTCAAGATTGGCGACGAAGAAGTGATCCTGAAGGCGGGCGAACTGGTCGAAATTCCCTCGAACGTCCCGCACGAGGCGGTCGCCAACGAAGATTTCACTGGCATTGACGTCTTCAGCCCGATCAGAATTGATTGGCGCGACGGTACCGATGACTACTTGAGGAGAGGAAAGTAATGGCCTGGATTCGCACCGTCCCTCTGTCGGAAGGCGATGAAAAACTCCGGCAGGCGATTGAAGGGCAAAAAGGATTGTACCCGATTGAATACGCCACGCCGGTTCATCCGACCGGCGATGGCACGTCGGGCATCGTCGCTTCGCACAGCCTGATCCCCGAAGCGCTCTTCCACGCCTTTGCGACCTTCGGCGCGCTGATGTCGCCCGACCTGCCGCTCTCGCGCCGCCAGCACGAGATGATCGCGACGATGGTCTCGGTCACGAATCACTGCCATTACTGAATCACCTCTCACGCAGAGTTTCTGCGTAGGGTGACATTGGACGAAGAGATGGTCGCGACGCTACGTGAAGATTACAACCGCGCGCCGATCACCGAGGCTGAGCGCGTGATGCTCGATTACGTCGTGCAAATAACGAAAGATGCGACGAAGATTCATCCGGGTTATCACGAACGGCTGCGCGAGGTTGGGTTTGATGATCAGGCGATTCTGCAGATCACGTTGATCGCCTCGTGGTTCAACTACATCAATCGCGTGGCGGACGCGTTGGGTGTGGGGCGTGACTGATTTTTCCCGAGATCTATCCGACGTTATTGATGGTCAGGCTCCAGCCAGCCACTTTATAGCCATCGAATCGGGAGAGCGCTTGCCGGACGTCGGCGGCTGAAGCCGGCTGAGCGAAACCCGGTCGTTCGGGCTTCGCTTCCTCGGCGGCGAGGGCGCTGGCGAGATCGGGGCGCAACGCTTCGGCGCCATTCGCTCGGCCTGGACTGATGCGCTCTTGCAACTGCCGCCCGATTTCATCAATCAGCGCATCTTCGCCAAACGGGTCGAGACCGGACGCCGATGCCACAGGCGACTCCCGCTCTACTGATTCTCCCCGAAGAGCGGAGCGCAACACATCTCTGGTTATCGTCAACAACGACAACCTCTCACCGTTCCGCTCCGCTGTGGCCCGAATCTCCCGCGCTGTGCGAGAGACAAGCGTGCAAAGCAGGAACCGGTTCACGTGTTCGCCAACCTGCGCTGAGGCTCCGACGCTTTGGCTCTGCGTCAATGGTGATTCAAGGATGGCGTGGCTCTTATTGCTATTGTCCATTGCTACCCCACTGTCGCCGGTGAGGCGACGGCCAGTCTGATTACACGCTTCGACTACGCGCATGGATGAGCCGGCGGACTCGATCCGAGAACAAAACGTCGATCTTTTGCGGCTCAATCACCGCTGTCACCTCGCCCAGGCCGAAGGTCGGATGCATCATCGTCTGCCCTTTGCGATAGGTGCGTGTCCAATCATAAGGCGGGCTGTCTTTAACTGAGGAGCGTTGTCCGGTTGAGTTTTTGCTGTTTCTGAACCTGCTGTCTGTGCCGCATTGCGGGCAGTTCACCCGCGAAATCAGCCCTTGCTTGCTGATCGAGACCACCACGTGACCCCGTTCCTCGCCGCACACCGCGCATAATTTCTCCACCCGATCGCCAACCGCATATTGATGTTTTTCCATAAACTTTCTTGTCTCTCTAAATTGGCGGGGCTGAGTGGGGTGCCGCTGCTCAAACTACCAGCCCGCGACGGGTCAACTCTCGGCGCGCAAGCTTTCTGACCTGAGAACAGTCCATCGTCCAGGGCTGCGCATTTCTTGTTTCAGAAAACCAGACTGTGCCTTCCCGGCATTCGTAATAGGCGCGTCGCCGGGTCTGATCGTTTCTCGACTTTAGTTGTCGTAGCTTCCACCAAATCATGGCTCTACGGCTCCCGGTCTTCCCGTGGCCTCGCTCATTTCGAGCACCCGTTTGAGTTCTTTACCCGCGAGGCCGAAGAACACAGCCATCTGTTTGAGTTGTTCCCGCCCGACATAATCCGCCGGGGTTGAACAAAACCGCTCGATCCCGGGGGTAAAGTCCACGCACCTCATTTTCTTTGGCGTGGTGTGCCCATTGGAACAGCCTCCGTCCGCTTGCCGGAGCACACAAAATTCACACAACGTCATGAATTTACCTCATCCTGTATTCTGCCTGGCCGTCGTTGGCGAGTCAGACTCAAGCTCGTCGCTGATTGTGGCGTTCGCAACCTGTTGTTTGATCAGGATAATCGCATGCTCGCAATTAGCCCGATTGTTATATCCCTCAGCAGATTCGGCCAGAATGTGTCCGTTGTTCGCCTGAAAGCGCCACCGCAAATCACCATTTGCGTCTTTGTAGATTTTGAACTTAGCCATCTCTTTCCTTTCCGAAGTTAGAGTTAAGGCTCCGAGCGTAACTCGATCTCTATCCGTTGAGATTCAACCTCTTACCGTGCCGCTTGAAACGGGAAATTGGTTTCTCAGATCCTCTTACAGTAGGTGAGCCGTATGTTTCAGGTAGTCTGGGTGATTCCAGAGAAGCCGATGAAGAGAGTGAGCTAGGCTCGATTCATGGCCATCTTGTCGCACGCGACTTGCCTTGTCAAGCTAGCGGTATTGAGCCAAGTTTCACCGGCATCTTACCCAACGCCCGCCTGCAACCCATCTTCGGTCAGCTTGCGAAAGTGGTAACCCATCGCGGCCAGCCTGACGGCTTCCGCAAACCTCTCACGATGCTCAATGAGGGCGCGGCGCAGGTAGCGCCAGAACTCACCACGCGCACGGTCGCGTATTCCCAGCGCCAGCACAACGCGCGCGAGAGCCGCCACATCGCTGATCAGCCCGTTGCGACGCGGCTCAGGCTCGCCTGCCACCACCCGCCCCAGACAATCGAGCGCGCGCTGATAGTATTCGCCCGGGCTATAAATGGTTTGCATGATCGTTTTGTAACCTTCGACCAGACGCGCGGCATCCATCCTGGGAATGAAGTTCAGCGAACCATCGGTGTTGTTCCCTGTGCTTTCGACCAACAGTCGCCCTTCGCGTTGAAGCCGCCGCCAAAGCTGCGTGTCGGGCAGCGCCGTCAACAAACCCACCATCGCGAGTGGAATGGCGCTCTCACGAATGAACTCGATCTGCCGCTCGAAGATGTCTTCAGGATCGTTGTCGAAGCCGACAATGAAGCCAGCCATCACTTCCATGCCGTAGCTCTGAATCTTACGGACGGAATCGAGCAGGTCGCCGCGCAGGTTCTGCCCCTTCTGGGCCTCTTTCAGACTCGCCTCGACCGGGGTCTCGATGCCCAGAAAGACGCGGCGAAAGTGCGCGCGCCGCATCCCGTCAAGCAATTCCTCGTCCTCGGCCAGGTTCACACTGGCTTCGGTAATAAAGGAGAATGGGCGCCCGTGACGCTCAGACCATCCAGCCAATTCAGGCAACAGTTTTTTGACGTTGCGCTTGTTGCCGATGAAGTTGTCGTCCACGATGAAAACCATCCCGCGCCAACCGAGTCGCAGGAGCGCGTCCAACTCGGCCAGCATCTGCTCATTGCTCTTCGTGCGGGGCACGCGGCCATAGATCTCGATGATGTCGCAGAACTCGCACTGGAAGGGACAGCCACGCGAGTACTGGACCGACATCGCGCTGTAGCGTTTGAGGTTGGCGAGTTGGAAGTCGGGAATGGGCGTCGCGGAGAGCGCAGGTCGCTCCGCAGCCTGGTAGATGCGCGCCGGCTCACCGCGCTCGAGGTCGCGCACGAACTCTGGCAAGGTCGTCTCGGCCTCGCCGAGGAAAATATGATCGGCATGGGGAAGGTCGGCTGCGCTGGTCGTAATGTAAGGCCCTCCGATGACTACTCGCTTACCCTCCGCCTTGCATAACTCGACGACGCGCCGCAGCGAATCCTTCTGCACGAGCATGGCGCTACATAAAACCAAATCGGCCCATTCGATGTCGGCTGGCTTGAGCGGCTGGATGTTCAGATCCAGCAGTCGTCGCTCCCACGAATCAGGAAGCATGGCGGAGATGGTCAAGAGACCAAGCGGCGGGAAGGCCGAGCGCTTGCCCTCGAACGAGAGCGCATGGCGGAAGCTCCAGTAGGTCTCAGGGAACTCCGGATAAACAAGCAGCGTCTTCATAGCAGGTTTCCTGGTTCACAAACTCATTTATACCCCGCACTGTTTACTTCGCGACTGTCTTCTCCATCATCCTACCCGCCATCGGCTCGATTATCACGTTCACTTCCCAAGTCCAGGTCATGGGGTGTGAAGTCGAAGCCGATTAGCCCGCGCTCGACCTCTTCGAGCGCGATGCGCGTAGCCCTCATACCTGAACTTTGAACCAGCGGACGTGCGCCTTTCCAGATTTGTTTAGTGCGCTGGATGGCAACCAGCGCTTTGAGGTATTTATTATCGCTTATGACAGCCTTCATCGTTTTAGCCTCCGGTTATTCTCTGGTTGATCAAAGTGACTCGCTTTTCCGCGCTTTGAGAGCTTTGTCTACCTGTTCCTCGGCCGCGCTCTTTGTCTCTCCCATCACTTCAGCTATCTCGCAAATCAAGAGCCTTCTCGCTTTTTCCAGCATCTGGCTCTCGCGAAACGAGAGCGTCTTCGTCTCGCCCAGCCTGGTCAGTGATTTAACGACTTCGGCCAGGTCAAACGCCGAACCGGAGCTAAGCAGTTTAAAGTTGTCGTTGGCCCGCTGCTTCCAGTCTTTGACTGCTCCGGCTGGCTTCTTTAACAAGCTTAACAGCTTCGGGATATCAGACCTCTTCAGTAGCAATCGGATGCCAATGGCCTGGGCTTTATCTACCGGGACGAGCAGTTCTCCGCCGCTGTCGTCCAGGAGCGCCAACTGGTAGAAGCTGATCGGCCTGCCATCAACGACTTTCTTGACGACCGGGCCAATCAGGCAGGGGCCTTGAGACGGATAAATTACCTTGTTCCCAATGGTCAATATCATTCTATTCTCCTTCCCCGGTCAGATGCCGCGTTATTATCAAATCCAAACTAGGCTGCTGGCTGCGTTTTGGCTCGATGACTGCCGCTCAACGTTTAAATCGGGCCGTCCGGGTGTCTGATACCTCGGCGCCGTAGCTGTTGAGCGCGCCAATGCTCTAACCCGATTCCAGTTTGGACTCGCAATGATAGGCCGATTCGGGATGATTTTCTGTCCAATATTGAACACGTTTGAAAAGAATTATTGTGAGGCCCAGGGAGCGGGGACTGGTTAGAAGCCCATGCCGCCGTTCACGCCGCCAGGCATCGCCAGAGACGCGTTGTCTCCGGGGAGGTCTGAAATCATCGCCTCCGTGGTGAGCAACAGCCCGGCGATTGACGCCGCGTTTTGCAGCGCCGTGCGTGCGACTTTGGCCGGATCAATGACGCCGGCTTTAACCAGGTCTTCAAACTCTTCGGTCAGCGCGTTGAAGCCAACGTTCTCGTTCTTCTCTGAGCGGACACGCTCGACCACCACTGCGCCTTCCCTGCCGGCATTCTGCGCGATCAGCCGCAGCGGCTCTTCCAAGGCGCGCCTGACAATGTTCACGCCGATCTGCTCGTCCGCGTCGCCTTCGCCAGCCTGGTAGATTTGGAATTTCTCCAACGTCCTGGCCGCGCGCACGAAGGCCACGCCTCCGCCCGGCACGATGCCTTCCTCGACGGCGGCGCGAGTGGCGTGCATTGCGTCTTCGACCCGCGCCTTCTTCTCCTTCATTTCGGTCTCGGTCGCCGCGCCGACCTTGATCACGGCGACGCCTCCGACCATTTTCGCCAACCGCTCCTGTAACTTCTCGCGGTCGTAATCCGACGTGGAATCTTCAACCTGCGCGCGCAACGACTTCACTCGGCCTGCGATCTCGCCCGGCTTGCCGGCGCCTTCCACAATGATCGTGGTGTCTTTATCAATCATCACCTTCTTGGCGCGGCCCAGGTCCGCCAGGGTGACCTTCCGAAGCTCGATGCCGAGGTCTTCGCTGACCACCTGGCCGCCCGTCAGGATCGCGATGTCTTCGAGCATGCTGCGGCGGCGGTCGCCGAAGCCCGGCGCTTTGACGGCGGCGACATTGATCGTGCCGCGCAATTTATTGACGACCAAGGTCGCCAGCGCCTCGCCTTCGATGTCTTCCGCGATAATCAACAGCGGCTGGCGCTTCTCGGCAGCCTGTTGGAGCAGGGGCAAGAGTTCATTCATCGAATTGATCTTCTTTTCGTGAAGCAGAATCAAGGGATTATCCAGAACCACCTCCATGCGCTCCGGGTCGGTGATGAAATAGGGACTGAGGTAGCCGCGATCGAACTGCATCCCTTCGACGAATTCCAGCGAAGTCTCCATCGTCTGCGATCCCTCGACTGTGATCACGCCGTCTTTGCCGACCTTCTCCATTGCGCTGGCGATGATCCCGCCGATAGCCTCGTCTCCGTTGGCGGAAATCGCGCCGACCTGCGCGATGGCGTCGCCCTTGATGGGCTTTGAGAGACGCTTGATCTCTTTCAGCGCGCGCGCGACGGCCTTGTCAATGCCGCGCCTGAGCGCCATCGGGTTTACGCCCGCCGCCACTGTCTTCACGCCCTCGCGGAAGATCGCCTGCGCCAGCACGGTCGCCGTGGTCGTCCCATCGCCCGCCACCTCGGAAGTCTTCGAAGCGACTTCCCGCACCATCTGCGCGCCCATATTCTCCAGCGGGTCTTTCAATTCAATTTCGTTCGCCACCGTCACGCCGTCTTTGGTGATCGTTGGCGAGCCGAATTTTTTGTCAATGACGACGTTGCGCCCCTTCGGTCCGAGCGTGATCTTGACCGTGTCGGCGAGTTGATTGACGCCGCGTAAGATCGCTGCGCGTGAATCCGTCCCATAAATTACTTGTTTTGCCATTTCTTCTTCTCTCTTCCCGTTCAGTTACGATCCGGTTTCATTTTCCCTGGTTCCCGGCGCTTCCCGTCCCCGTGGTATTGCTTTCCAACGCCTTACGCAATTCCTGATTGCGCTTCCGCCGGAGCATCTTCTTCTTTCGTTCCCGGTTAGACCTGGCTTTGTCGCCATTTCTTTTTGACATAGTTCTCCTTCGCGCGTGTCACAGTTCGGCTCAGGCGGTGAGGCTCGCGTCTGACCATCAAGAGGCCGACGGCTATGCCCACAAGCAGCAACCAAGCAGCAACAATGAGACCGCCATACTGCGGCGACTAGCTCTTCGGCTTAGCCTCATTCACTTTGAGCGATTTTCCATGCAGGTCGTGCCCGTTGAATTTTTCCTTGGCTGCGTTGGCCGCCTCTATCGAATTCATCTCAACGAATCCGAAGCCCTTTGAGCGACCAGTCTCCCGGTCTGTGATCAACTGACACGATTCCACCACACCGACGGCGCTGAAGAGATCGCGGATTTCTGTACTGGTAGTCTCCGGCGCGAGATTACCGACAAACAATTTAACTGACATAAAATGGTTTGCTCCCAGGAAGGTGAGCTATACGTTTCAGGTAATCTGGGTGATTCCAGAGGAGCTGATGAAGAGAGTGAGCTAAGCTCAGTTCACGGCCATCTTGTCGCAGGGCTAGTGGCTTGTCAAGCTGGGGGTGGCTGATGCGTCGTTGCGGGAAGGTTCTATTTGCCGGCGAGGGCGCTCCGGGCATTGATAATTTAGGGCGCCACGGCCTTGTGACCGTGGCGCCCCCAAATCAGGCGCCGCCGCGACCAATGTTTAGACTCAAACCTTCTCGACCCCGGCGACGCTGCACAATTTACTTCTCGACTCCGATCCGCATTCCGTAAAACGACCGGTAAACGAAATACATCGAAACCAGCGTGAAGACCGCCGCCAGCGCGTGGCTCAGCCTCGCGCCGTTCTCGCCGGTGTGGCGCAACTGCACGGCCAATTCCACGGCCAGCAATCCAAACAGCGTGGTGAATTTGATCACCGGGTTCATGGCCACCGACGACGTGTCTTTGAACGGATCGCCGACGGTGTCGCCAACTACTGTTGCGTCGTGCAACGGCGTGCCTTTCTGTTTCAATTCCACCTCGACTACCTTCTTGGCGTTGTCCCACGCGCCGCCGGCGTTGGCCATAAAGATCGCCTGATACAAACCGAAGACCGCGATCGAGATCAGGTAGCCGATGAAGAAGTATTCCTCGATGAAGGCGAAGGCCAGGGACGAGAAGAAGACGGTCAGGAAGATGTTAAACATCCCCTTCTGCGCGTACTGCGTGCAGATTTGGACCACCTTCTTGCTGTCTTCGACCGACGCCTTCTCCACGCCTTCGAGCCGGATGTTGGCCTTGATGAACTGGACCGCGCGGTATGCGCCAGTGGTGACGGCCTGGGTGGAGGCGCCGGTGAACCAATAGATGACCGCGCCGCCCGAGATCAAACCCAGCACGAACGGGGCGTGCAGCAGGGACAGCTTTTCAACGTTCGTCGTCAGGCCTGCCGTCAACAACATAATGATCGAGAAGATCATCGTCGTGGCGCCGACCACGGCGGTGCCGATCAGCACGGGCTTAGCCGTCGCTTTGAACGTGTTGCCCGCGCCGTCGTTCTCTTCCAGCAGGTGTTTGGCGCGGTCGAAATTGACGGTGATGCCGTAATCCTGTTTGACCAGCGCCTGGACATTCGGGACTTGTTCGATCAGCGACAGTTCGTAAACCGATTGCGCGTTGTCAGTGACCGGGCCGTACGAATCAACCGCGATGGTGACAGGCCCCATCCCCAAAAACCCGAACGCCACCAATCCGAAGGCGAAGACCGAAGGCGCCACCATCAGCGCGCCTAACCCCTGCAGGCTGAAGGCATAGGCGATGGCCATCAAAATAACGATGCTGACGCCCAGCCAGTAACCGGAGAAATTGCCGGCGACCAATCCCGACAGGATGTTGAGCGACGGGCCGCCTTCTTTCGACGAGGTGACGACTTCGCTGACGTGGCGCGATTTGGTGGAGGTGAATACCTTGACCAGTTCGGGAATGATCGCGCCGGCGGCAGTGCCGCAGGAGATGATGATCGAGAGCTTCCACCAGAGTGTGCCGTCGCCGAGGCCGGGAATGATCAGATACGACGCGACGAAGGTCAGGATGACCGAAACGACCGAGGTGATCACGACCAGACTGGTGAGCGGATGCTCGAAGTTCATCTCCTGGCTGCGGCCGTACTTCGCTTTGGCAAAACCTTCATTGATGAAATAAGAGCCAGCCGAAGCGACGACCATCAGAATACGCATCACGAAGATCCAGACCAGCAACTGCACCTGGACGGTCGGGCTGCTCACCGCCAGCAGGATGAACGAGATGAGCGCCACGCCCGTTACGCCGTAGGTTTCAAAGCCGTCAGCCGACGGGCCGACCGAATCTCCGGCGTTGTCGCCCGTGCAGTCGGCGATCACGCCCGGATTGCGCGCGTCGTCCTCTTTGATTTTGAAGACGATCTTCATCAAGTCCGAGCCGATGTCGGCGATCTTGGTGAAGATGCCGCCGGCGATGCGCAGCGCCGCCGCGCCCAATGACTCGCCGATGGCGAAGCCGATGAAGCAGGGGCCGGCGTAATTGCCCGGGACGAACAACAGGATGAAGAGCATGATCACCAACTCGACCGAGATCAGCAGCATTCCGATGCTCATCCCGGCTTTGAGCGGGATGGCGTAGATCGGATACGGGCGGCCTTCGAGACTGGCGAAAGCCGTGCGCGAGTTGGCGAACGTGTTGACGCGGATGCCGAACCAGGCCACGCCATAACTGCCCAGAATGCCGACCAAACTGAACAGCACGATGATCGAGACGCGCAGGATCGGGTTGGCTTCGTCCGGCGGCATCGCCAGAAAGCCGAAATAGATGATGATGATGACGGCGATGAACGCCTCGAGGATGAGAATGAACTTGCCCTGCGTGATCAAGTAGGTCTTGCAGGTCTCGTAAATCAGATCCGAGATGTCGCGCATTGATTGATGGACGGGCAGCTTCTTCAATTGATTGTAGATCATCAAACCGAAGAGCATCCCCAGGGCGCAAACAACCAATCCGATGAGCAGCAGCGAGTGACCATCAACGCCAAGAAAATTGACCGTTGAAAGATCAGGCAATATCAGATTGGCTTCGCCGCCCGGGCTGTGCCCTGCGGCTCCACTCTGAGACGGCTGCGGCTGCGCCAGCGCCGCGCCGCCAGTGGTTGCAATGACGATCAGGGTGGCTGCAATGGCCGTCGCGCCGCGGCGAACACCCGAAGCGAATGACGCCTTCTTCAGGCAAAATAAAATAAAAATACCAATGCTTAGTGCGAGTAGGAGCATGCTTATTTGTTCCTCTTTGATGGACTTGAATTAAGGTCGGTACAGCAAGTCGCGGATTATAGACAAAGCAGGTTGAGTTGAAAAGCGGCAACTGCGCGGATTTACTGGTATTTCGCGCATTTCCGGTGCGGGCGCTTCGAATCAGTACCGCGAGCGGTAGCGAGCGTGGCTTGATCAATGAGCGACTGATAGAGCCACGCTCGCTACCGCTCGCGGTACCGACTCGAGGAGATCGCAAACTCTGCCGCGCTAGCCGTTCAAAGATCGGTCAGGTTGTAAATCGTTTTGTTCGTGTTTAAAGTCTGGCAGGCAATTTAACAACAAAGAGGGATGGAAGATGTATCGCAATAGCAAGCTCATCGCGCTCAATCTCGCGCTGATTTCATTGGTGTCAATCGTCTTCTTTGCGCAGAGCGGAGTTTTCGCGCAAAGCGGGCGCGGACGCGGACCGACGACGCCCGCCCCGAAACCCACGCCGAAACCGAACGCGCCTGTGACCACAGTCCTCGGCGTGCCCGATGGCGGCAAGCTCGCTAAACACGTGGCTGACGGCGCCACTTCGCACGCCGTGCTGAAAAACGGATTGACTGTGGTCATCCGCGAACGCCACTCGTCACCGCTGGTCGCCATCAACGTTACGGTCAAGGCGGGTTCGATCAACGAGCCGGATGAGATGGCCGGGATGGCCAGGTTGACGCGGCAGTTGATATTGAAAGGCACGGCGACACGGGCTGGCGCGGCGATTGATCGGGAGGTCGCGCGGCTGGGCGGCGTTTTGAACTCGAAGGTCACTGACGACCAGACCTGGTTCAGCGTCATCGCGCCTGCGGAAAGTTACCAGGCGATGATCGAATTGCTGGCTGACCTGATCCAGCGCCCATCGCTCAACGCTGACGACTTGAGGGGAGCGGCGCAGTTAGCTTTGCTCGAAAGCAAACGCGAACAGGACGTGGCGGAAACGGCGGCGCCGGAAAAATTTTACGCGACGGCATTCACCGCCAGCCGATTGAAACGGCAGCGTAGCGCCGCCGACGCCTTGCTCGCTTCGGCCACGCGCGAGCAGGCGCTGGCGTTCTATCAAAACTTCTACCATCCGGGAAACGTCACAGTCACAGTCGTCGGCGACATCTTTTCGCTCAAGGCGCTGGGACAAGTCCAATTGAACTTCGGCAATTTCAAGAAAACCGCGCCAGCCGCCCCTCCCGCGCCACAACCCCAGGCTCCGTCGAAGCCGGATGCGCGCGCCAACGCTCCGCGCCCCGCCGCGCCGGTCGAGCAACCGGCGGCTCCGACAACCGCTTTTTCGCCCAACCCCGAAGAGCCGTCGCAGGACAAATTGCGTTACGGCAATTCGCGCGCCGACATCGGTCAAAGCATCGTGACCGTCGGTTACCGCACGCCCGCGTTCAAAACCGACAAAGACGGTTTGAAAGAGATGGCGACGTTGCGAATGATGGCGGCCACGCTGGGGCTGGGCGCCGGTTCGCGGCTGTGGCAGGGATTGCGCGAAGGCCAGGCTTCGCGCGAAAAGGCGAGCGTCGTTTTCGACATCAACGCGAATTACTTCGCCTTGCCCGGCGACGGGATGTTCGTTGCCCAAATGCGCGTTGACTCAGACCGGATTGACCGCGCCGAAGCCGAGTATTTCCGCGAGATCGAACGCTTCCGCCGCGAACTGATCGGCGACGGCGAATTAGCGCGCGCCCGCGCGATGCTGGAAAAACAATACTTCGACACGGTTTCGCGCTACGAAAACGAAGCCGAAGCCCTGGCGCGTTATCAAACGCAAGCAGGCGATTTCCGCCTGTTCGACTCCGACCTCGCGCGCATTCGCGCCGTCACCGCGCAGGAGATTCAGCAGGCGGCGGCGAAATATCTGACGCTGGCCAACGCCTCGATCCACGAATTCGAATCGCGCAACGCTCCGGCGCGCGCGTTCACGCCTGAAAAATTCGCCGAGTTGGTCGTGACTTTCGAGGCCAAAACGGCGCTGCCGATAAAGCCAGAAGAGGTCAAACCTGCGTCCGCTTTGAAAACCTTCAAACAGGGCGACGAACGCGGGCAGGTCAGCGAAGGGCAGAACGTGATCATCGCGGCCGTGCCGTTGCCAATCAAAGATTTTTCGGTGCTGCGCGGCGCGCGCGCTTACGTGCGCGAAGACAAAACCTATCCGAGGCTTTCGGTCGGCGTTTACTTCCAGGGCGGGCGGTTGATCGAAGACCAAACGACAAGCGGAACGACCGAGCTGATGCTGCGTTCGATGTTGAAGAGCACCACGACCCGCAAGTTCGACCTGATCGCGCACGAATTGGAGACTTACGGCGGAGAAATTCAGATCGTCAACGAGGCGGATTTCTTCGGCTACACGCTCAACGTGATGTCGCGCAACGCCGAGAATGCAGTCAAGCTGCTGCTGGATGTCATTGAGAATCCTTTCTTCGACAAGGTGGAAGTCACGCGCGAACGCGACGCTTTGATCGCCTGGCAAGCCGCCGAGCGTGATGACAACGAGGCGCGGTCAATCGAGCTGATGTGGGCTTCGCTCTATCCCAGTCACCCTTACGGATTACCGCAATTCGGACTGGCCGAGGTTGTCAAAACGTTGAATGAGGAGACGCTGGAAGCGTGGCACGCCAAAACGATCAAGCGCCAGTTCCCGCTCGTGGTGATCGTTGGCGACACGGACGGTTCGGCGCTCGTTTCCAGAATCTTCTCCGAAGGGTTGAAACGTGGCGACCTGGACAAAACGCTCAAAGCAAACTTGCCGTCCGCCACCATTCCGCCGCAGGAAAAGTTTGAACAACGTGGCCGCCAATCGAGCGCGCTGGCCACAGGTTTCCGCGCCCCCGGACAATCGCCCGAACGACAGAATGATCTGTATGCGCTGGCGATGCTGGGGACGATGGCTTCGTCGGGGAAATTGATCGAAGAGTTGCGCGACAAACAGAACCTGACCGGGGACGCAAGACTGCTGCTCGATCAGCGCCTGGCTTCGGGCGCGCTTTTCGCTGAAATGGCGACACTGCCTGAAAACGAACAGCGCGCGCGCGAGGCTTTGCTGGGCGCGTTGCAAAGTCTGGCCGCCGCCGTGGCCTCGGACGCGGAGTTCGAGCAGGGGCGCAACGCCGAGATCGGACGTTACGCCATCGCGTTGCAGGATCATTCGGCCAGGACGATGGAATACGCGCGCGCGGTCATCTTCGGACGAAAGGTGACCGATGTCGAATCGCAGCCCGATCTGATCCGCGCCGTCAAAAAAGCCGACATCAAACGCGTCGCCGAAGGCGTGATCAAATCCGGGCAACCGGGACAAGGCGCGGTGCGCGGAGCGACGGCGGCGCAATCAAGCCGGAACTGAGGCGGGTTCGGCGTCCCGATAAATGCAAAGCGAGTTTGACTTCATAAAACGCATTCGCGATCAGGCGGCGAAAAGCCAAACCCCAGACTTGGTCTTCGGAATCGGCGACGACGCCGCGATCCTGCGCGAGCGGGAAGGACGCGAAACGCTCGTCACCGTCGACCTGCTGGTCGAAGACGTTGATTTCAAGCTCGAATACGCGCCGCCACACTGGCTGGGGCACAAAGCTCTGGCGGTGAGTTTGAGCGACATTGCGGCAATGGGAGGCGAGCCGAAGTTCTCGCTGCTCACACTCGGCATCCCAACCCGATTTCAAATCTCGAATCCCAAATCTCAAATCTTCTTCGAAGAGTTTTCCGCCGGCTATTTTGCGCTGGCGGAAAAACACGCTGTCACCTTGATCGGCGGCGACCTTTCATCAACGCCCGGCGGGCTGACGATTGATTCGGTCGTGATCGGACATTGTCAGGCTGGAAAAGCTGTCCGTCGTGGCGGCGCAAAGATCGGAGACGCGATCTATCTCACCGGCTCAATCGGCGCCTCAGCCGCCGGACTGAAACTACTTTCAGAAGGCGTTCGCGTCAACGAGAACGAGGAGAGCCTGGCGCAATCGGCGTTGCGCGCGCACCTGCGGCCCGAACCGCGCGCCGAGTTTGGAAGGCGAATCGGCGAATCGGGTCTGGCTCATTCGATGATTGACGTGAGCGATGGCCTGGTTCAGGACCTCGCGCACATCTGCGAAGAGAGTTCGGCAGCAGCCATCATTGAATTCGATTCCGTGCCGATAGCCGGTGAAGTCAGCCTGGTTTGCAATGAGCCTGAGAAGGCTTTCGAGCTGGCGGTCGGCGGAGGAGAAGATTTCGAGTTGATGCTGACTGCGGATAAAGACGACGAGGCCAGGCTGGTTGAAACGGCGGCGGCCTGCGACCTCCCACTCACGCGCATCGGCGAAATCGTCCCGGCAAATCCTGGGCGGCCATCATCCGTCGTTCTGCTCAGTCGCAATGGCGTCGTTAATCCTCTTTCAATTCGCGGATTCGATCACTTCCCCGTTTGACGCGCCGCCGTACCCTGCCCTAAGCTTTCGGCTTCAACCAATCTGACTGGAGCGAACAAATTGCCGGAGCAAAACAATTGATAGACAGAAACGAACAACTGCACAAGATATTGCTGCGCCGGATGGGCGAAGCGATCAATGATTTCGGAATGATCACCGAGGGTGACCGCGTGATGGTTTGTCTGAGCGGAGGCAAAGACAGCTACACGCTGCTCGACCTGTTGATGGCGTTGCGGCGCAAAGCGCCGGTCAATTTTGATCTGATCGCGGTCAACCTGGATCAGAAACAGCCCGGATTCCCTGAGCACGTGCTGCCCGAATACCTGTCCGGCCTGCGGATTCCTTACCGCATCGTCGAACAGGACACCTACTCGGTCGTCAAACGCCTGGCGCCGAAGACCTACTGCTCGGTCTGCGCGCGGATGCGCCGGGGTATTTTGTACAGCGTCGCCATTGAAGAAGGCTGCACGAAGATCGCGCTCGGCCACCACGCCGACGACATCCTGCAAACATTCCTGCTCAATTTGTTTTACGTCGGCACGATGAAGGCCATGCCGCCCGTGCTGCGCTCGGACGATGGACGCAACACCATCATCCGGCCTATGGCTTACCTCTGGGAAAAGGACATTGCCGAATACGCCGCGATGCGCGACTTCCCGATCATCCCGTGCAACCTTTGCGGCTCGCAGGAGAATTTGAAACGCAAGCGGGTCAAACGGTTGATTGACGAATTGCAGAAAGAGATTCCGCATGTCCGCCCATCAATGCTGACGGCGATGGGCAATATCGTGAATACGCATCTGCTCGACCACAATCTCTTCGACTTCAAATCGCTATCTTCAGCAGTCGGCGACGTGTCGGCGGAACTGGACGCGGCTCTGGACGTACACGACTTTGATCACAACGGCGAAGCGGCCATCCCTGCCTTCGTGTCGCTGACTCGTTGAAACCCTGGGTAGCAAAGGGAAACAAAAAGGGCAAAAAAGGCAAAAGGCTAAGAGTTTTGCCTTTTTTGTTTCCACCTTGCCTCACTCAAGTTTGCCCCTTCCAATTCACGCCTGGAAATTTACTTACGCCTGGAACCTTGCGCCACACCGCGCCTGCGACCTCACGCCACCGGGTGCGAATCTTTTCAATCTCATCATCGGACAATAGCCCGGCTTCCAGCCGTTTTGCGTTTTCGCTCCAGCGCCCAGGTTTCGTCGTGCCGACAATCGCCGTGTGGACTCCCGGTTGGCTCAAGGTGAAGCGGAGCGCGACGCCGATTGATTGATCCAAGTCGCCGCGCAGAAAGTCGTAATCGAGCTTCCGGAGGCGCTCCCAGTAAGCGTGGTGGTAGGAATCGGACGGTCTGGTCTGGTTGCGCCAGACAGCGTTGGCGATCGGGCGCTTGGCGATCACGCCCATCCCGCGTTCGCGCGCGACCGGCAGCGTCAGCTCAATCGCCTCCTGATCGGCGATGCTGATCGAAGTTTGCAGCGTGTCGAAGGCGCCGGTCTGAATCGCGAAGAGCGCATCCCGTCCGTCGCCGCTGTAACCGATGTAACGCGCCTGGCCGTTGGCGCGCGCCGTTTGCAAGGCATCAATCGCTTCGCCTTTCCGCAACACGTCGCTGCCGCAACTGTGCAATTGAATCAAGTCAACGTAATCCGTGCGCAACCGTTTCAGGCTCTGCTCGATCTGTGTTTGGATTCCCGCCTTGCTCCAATCGGAGCGGGCGAAGCCGTCGGTCGCGCCGCATTTGGTGAACAAATAGAAATCCTTTCGGCGATGGCTGACGGCGGCGCCAATCATCTCTTCGCTGGTCAGGTAGGCGTTGGCCGTGTCAATCACGTTGAGACCGGCGGCGAGCGCTCCTTCCAGCAACCGCGTCACATCCGTCTGAGTCGGACCTTGAAAACCGATCTCCGAACCGCCGAATCCGAGCGCGCTGACCTGCATATCAGTTTTGCCGAGCCGTCTCTTCTCCATGCTTTTAGTCGTCCTTTCCGATGAGTTAAATCCGGGTAAACAGTAAATGAAGCGTAGACTTGTTCTGGCATCGTAGGCTATCTTTACCCCGCTTAAAAAACAATCTGCGTCAATCACTGCAATCACTGTGCATTTTCGATCAACCCGAATCGAAACCACGGAGGGGATATGTCCATTCGCCGTCTTGCTGTCCTGTCGCTGGTCTCCTGTCTGCTCGTCTCGACCTTCACCCAACTCGCGCTCTCTCAAGAGAGCAAAGAAGCCGCGACCACGCGCAAGGAGCCGGGAACGACCGCGCGCGGCACGTTGCTGCCCAACGGCTGGTCGCTGACGCCCGAAGGCCGGCAGATTCCGGTCAGCGACCTGCCGCTCAACATGGTCTTGTCGAGCGACGGGCGCTACTTGCTCGCGACGACCAATGGCGCTGGCGACCAAACCATCAATGTCATTGATCTGGCGACCAATCAGAGCGCTCAAACCGTGAGCGTGAAGAAATCGTGGTTGGGTCTGGCCTTCGCGCCCGACGGCAAGCGGTTCTTCGTTTCGGGCGGCGACGACAATGAGGTGATGATCTTCGACTTCGCCGGCGGCAAGGCGACGCTGGCTGGCAAGATCTTTCTGGGCAGCGCCGATTACCACAAACTCGACGATAGAGCGCGCGCCGAAGCGCGCCGCAAAGGGCTTGGCGAATTCGCCTTTCCGGCAGGCATCGCGATCACTCCCGACGGCAAACGTTTGTACGTCGCCGAGAATTTGACGCACAAAGTCGCCGTCGTTGATCTGGCGACCCAGCAGGTGATCACGAAGATTGCGGTCGGCGAATATCCATACGATTGCGAAGTTTCACCCGACGGCAAACGCATTTATGTCACCAACTGGGGATCGCGCAGCATCGCCGTGATTGACACTGCGAACAATCAGGTCGCCGGCAATATCCAGGTTGGCGATCATCCGAACGATATCGAGCTGACGCGCGACGGCAAAACACTCTATGTGGCCAACGCCAACAGCAACACGGTCTCGGTCGTTGACACGGCGCAGATGAAGGAAATTGAAGCCGTCTCGACCGCGCTCCACCCGAAATCGCCCATCGGCAGCACGCCCAACGCCGTTGCCCTTTCACCCGACGAGAAGACGCTCTACATCGCGAACGCCGACAACAACAACATCGCCGTCGTTGACGTAGCCAAACGCGGCCAGAGCGAGGTCGAGGGGTTCATCCCGACCGGCTGGTATCCGACTTCAGTTCGCGTGAGCAAAGACGGCAAGCGCATCTTCGTGGCCAACGGCAAAGGCGTTTCATCCTCGGCCAACCCGAAAGGGCCTTATCCCGGCGGCGGCTCGCAGGAGCAGCACATCAAGGTCATCTTGAAAGGCACGGTCTCGCTGATCAATCTGCCCGCGAAAGCAAAGCTCGCTCAGCTCACTCGCCGCGTCTACGCCAATTCGCCGTATACCGATGCATTGCTGAAGGCCGCGCGAGCGCCGCGAGAGAAGACAGCGATCCCGGTCCGCATCGGCGATCCGTCGCCTATCAAGCACGTCATCTACGTGATCAAAGAGAACCGCACTTACGACCAGGTGCTCGGCGACATGAAAGAGGGCAATGGCGATCCGAACCTGACGCTGTTCGGCGAAGACGTGACTCCAAATCAGCACGCGCTGGCGCGCGAGTTCGTGCTGCTCGATAACTTCTACGTTGACGCAGAGGTTTCGGCTGACGGCCACAATTGGTCAATGGCGGCCTACGCCACCGATTACACCGAAAAGACCTGGCCGACGAATTACTCCAACCGTGGCCGCACCTACGATTACGAAGGCAGCCGGAAGATCGCGCGTCCGACCAAAGGCTACATCTGGGATCACTGCAAGGCCGCCGGCGTCAGCTACCGCAGCTACGGCGAATTCGTCGGCGTGCGCGACGTGAAGATCGGCGGAGGCGGCGGGCAGGAGGCGACCGAAGCGGCGCGCAAGGCGCAGCGCGAAAACTACACCGCCGAGGAGGCATTGCTGGGACATTTCAGCCCGGCCTTCCCGCCCTACGACCTCTCGATCTCGGACAACGTCCGCCTTGACCGCTGGCTGGAAGAGTTCCGCGAATACGAGCAGAACGGCAAGCTGCCGCAGTTCCAGATCGTCCGCCTCGGCAACAACCACACGCAGGGCACGCGCCCCGGAGTCCCCACGCCGCGAGCTTACGTCGCCGACAACGATCTCGCGCTGGGCCGGCTGGTCGAAGCCGTCACCAACAGCAAGTATTGGGCGACGACCGCCATCTTCGTGCTCGAAGACGACGCGCAGAACGGTCCCGACCACGTTGACGCGCATCGTTCGCCAGCTTTCGTCGTCAGCCCTTACACCAAACGCCGCTACGTTGATTCGACGATGTACACGACTTCGGGAATGCTGCGCACGATGGAGTTGATCCTGGGCATCCCGCCGATGAGCCAATATGACGCCGCCGCCACACCGATGTTCAATTCTTTCACGAACAAGGCCGACCTGACACCGTTCAAACATCACCCGGTCCGTTACGACCTGAGCGAAAAGAATCCCGAAAACGCGCCGGGCGCGCAGCAATCCGCCTCGTGGGACTTCAGCAAGGAGGACACGCTGCCCGACATCGAATTCAACGAGATCATCTGGAAGTCGGTGAAAGGCGCGGACTCACAGATGCCAGCGCCTGTCCGCAGCGCGTTCGTCCGCGTGATCGAAGATGATGATGACGACGAGAAAGACCCGCGTGAAGTGAAGCGCAAGCCCGTCAAGAAGGCAGCCAGATAAAGCCGGTCTCCGAAACGCAGTGAGCGATCAACCCGAACTGGCTGGGAGTTCGTGATCGGCGCGTGCGGCAACAGCGCTTTCGGCAAAGACTGTCGCGCGGTGATGCGAGAACAGACCGGCGACTGGCTCGCGGCTGACTGCGACTGAGCTGTGACGCTCATGCTTGCAATGAACACTTCATCGCAACAGCCCATCGTCATCTCACATTAAAGTCGTAGTTTCCTGCCGCCGCAGGCAAATTATTCAGGCCAACTCACATCTATAGCCATCGCTGGCCGGTCATCGGAACAATCCAGTCAATCATCGAGACCGAACAAAAGCTCTTTCAAGGAGTGATACTATGGCACGAGCCACCTTATCATTTCCCGCGAGGAAATTTTCTCAATCCCCCGGATGGATTGCCCCGAACGGCAGATTTTTCCCCTGTCCCTGGTACGAACACGATTCGCACGCCGAAGAATTGGCGCGGCGGTATTACCCCGACGAGGCGCGGCGCAAATCGGGCACGCAGATCTTCGAGGAGAAGCGGTGGGTGAGGCTGTTGGATAACGGCTCGTTCCGCGTCGGCGCCGACCTGAAGGCCGTGCCCAGGATCACACAGTCGCAACGCGACACGCTCTTCGACTTGGTCACCGTCAACCCGGAGACTGATTTCAGCCGTGCGCTGCTTTTGTGGCTTGACGGAGCGGAAGAAGATTAATGCCGGCGCCAATCAAGGATGTCCTGACCTGATCTGCGTGTCGCCCTCGCTCCGCTTGAAGACGCGAAACAGGTAAAGGAACGAAGGAAACAGCAACACCGCGCCCGCCATCAACGCCCACCAGACCAAACGCAACGTGACGGCGGGCGCAGCCGCGTTGGAGATCGTCAAATCCGGGACGACCAGATACGGGTATTGCGCCACGCTCCAACCCCACAAAATCAGCGTCACTTGCGCCGCCGCGCAGAAACGAGCCGACCGAAACCTTCTCTTCCACAAAGCCGCAATCGCGCCAACCGCAAACACGCCCGTCGCAATTTGCAGCGGCCACGTCCACCAGCTTGCGCCGAGCCGTTCGCGGATCACCGGCGCTCCGCTCGCGGAAAGCAGGAATACAATCAAAGCCATCACTCCGACAGCAATCGCCGCCGCCAGCGCGCGCAATCGAAAATCTTCGCGCAACGATTCATCTTTGGCCTCGACCGTCAGATAAACCGCCGCCAGAAACGCGAACAGCGTCAGGGCGAACAACCCGACCGCGAACGGAAACGGCGCGAGCCACGACGAGACGAAACCACCGATCGTCGTCGGATTCTCCCCACGAACTCTTCCCGAAGAAATCGCGCCGGCGATGACTCCCAGCCAGATTGGAGTGATCAAGCTGGCGATTGAAAAGAGCCGTCCCCAGCGCCGCTGCGCATCGTCAGTCCTTTTGTCGTAGCTGCGAAAAGTGAAGGCTGACCCGCGCAGCACGATCCCAATCAACATCAACGTCAACGGGATGTGCAACGCGGTCGCAATGGCGGCGAAGGCGGGCGGGAACGCAGTGAAGAGAAGGACGATGACCAGAATCAACCAGACGTGGTTCGCTTCCCAGATCGGACCAATCGCTTCGGCGATCAATTCGCGCTGCGCTCGCTTGCGCGGGCCAAACGCAAACAAATCCCACACGCCGCCGCCAAAATCAGCGCCGCCCATCAAAGCGTAAAACGTTAGCGAGACCATCATCGCCCCGGCGAGCAGTGCGTCAATCGAAGGCATAGCCCTCCTCTCGTTCGACTTTGTTCGCCGGCGCCGCGTAAACGCGCGGGCTGTCCGAAACCTGTCGCACAATCAGCCAGACGACGATCACCGCCAGGAAGAGGTAAAGCAGCGTGAAAGTGATGAACGGGATTTCAAGCCCGGGCATCGGCGTGACGGCTTCGGCGGTGCGCATCACGCCCTGAATGATCCACGGCTGGCGTCCGACTTCGGTCACTGTCCAACCAGCTTCAATCGCGATGAAACCGAGTGGAGACGCGGCTACGACCGCGCGCAAAAACCAGCGCGAGTCGGGCAGCGACCTCCGCCTCCAGGCCAACCAGGCTCCCCATAGCGCCACCAGCATCATCACCATTCCAGCGCCGACCATCACCTGGAACGCGATGTGGACGATGGCTACGGGCGGCCACAGATCGCGCGGAAAATCTTCCAGCCCTTTGACGACCGCTTGAGGATCGTGAAACGCCAGCAGGCTCAGTCCGTAGGGAATCTCAATCGAGTATGGAGTCGTCGCCGTTTGTTCATCGGGCAACCCGCCGATGCGCAGCGGCGCGCCCTGCTCGGTTTTGAAATGCCCTTCCATCGCGGCGAGCTTGATTGGCTGGTAGCGCGCCAGCGTCTGTCCGAGCAGATCGCCGCTCACCGGTTGCAGAATCGCAGTTGAGCCGCCGACAACCAAAGCGATCGCCAGCGCGTGGCGGTGGAAAATGTTTCGAGGGTCGCGCAGCAACAGAAAGGCGTGAATGCCCGCAACCGCGAATCCGACCGCCGCGTAAGCCGCGAGCAGCATGTGAACTGTCTGCCCCAGAGCCGACGGGTTCATCATCGCCGCAATCGGATCGATGTCCACAGGCTTTCCGTCAACCAACCGAAAGCCTGTCGGCGTGTTCATCCAGGCGTTGGCAATGACGACGAAGATGGCCGAGGCCGCGCCGCTCAAAGCGACGATTGCGCCCGCCAACAAATGCATTCGCGGCGAGACACGATCCCAGCCGTAAAGATAGATTCCAAGAAAGATCGCTTCGGTGAAAAATGCGAAGCCTTCAAGCGAGAACGGCATCCCGATAATCGGGCCAGCCCACCGCATGAATTCAGGCCACAGCAGCCCAAGCTCGAACGACAAGACTGTGCCCGACACCGCGCCGACCGCGAACAGGATCGCAGTCCCTTTCGCCCAACGCTTCGCCAACATCAGATAGGTTTCATCGCGCGTCCGCAACCAGCGCCACTCGGCGATGCACATCATCAACGGCATCGCGATGCCCGCCACGGCGAAGATGATGTGGAAGGCCAGCGACATCGCCATCTGCGAACGCGCGGCTAGCAAATCGTTCATAATCACTTCCCCTGAACCATCCGTTTATTCCTTTGCCCTCATTCCCCTGCCATTGCACTGGCCAAGCCGGAGCTGAAGCCTGGCAAAGGAATCAGGGCAGGGGAATACGGCCCTCAAGGCGCTTCCAGCGACACGCTAAGCTTCCTCGACCACGTATCCGGCGTTGATCCACGCGCTCGTCCCACCGACAACGTTGAACAAATTCTTGAAGCCCTGGCGCGCCAAAATTCCCGTCGCCGCGCTCGAACGATAGCCGCCCGCGCAGATCACCGCGGTCTGGCGATTCGGATCGAAGCTCGACGCCTGTTCCGCCACGCGCGCCAGCGGAGCGCTGATCGCTCCCGGAACGTGGCCGTTGCGGTATTCGCCAGGCTGGCGCACGTCAACGATCTGAACGTCGCGCTGTTCATCCAGCCAATGCTTCAATTCATCAACCGCAATCTGCGGGATGGTCGCGACGGGCAATCCCGCCCGATCCCAGGCGTACATTCCACCACCCAGGTAGCCTTTCACATTCTCGATGCCTACGCGCGCCAGGCGCGTCACCGCGCTATTGATCTGCTCGTCGTCTTCGCCAATCAACACGACCGGCGCATCCAGCTTGATCAGGTTCCCCGCCCACGACGCGAACTGGCCGTTCAGGCCGATGTTGATCGCGCCGGGCACGTGGCCTGCGCCAAATTGGGCGGATGGGCGCACATCCAGAATCGTCGCTCCCTCCTGAGCCAACCTATTGATCTCTTCAGGCGTGAGCGAAGGATGGGGTGGCAATTCATCGAGCGCTGCCGCGCCACGACGATTGATCTCCGCGTCTTTCGGGAAATAAGCCGGAGCTTCGGGCAGGTCGGTCGTCATCATCCGCACGAATTCGTCTTTCGACATCGGCTGCAAAGCGTAATTGAACTGGCGCTGCTGGCCGATGGTTGAGGAAGTTTCTTTCGAGATGTTGCGCCCGCACAGGCTGCCCGCGCCGTGCGCCGGATAGACTTCGGTCGCGTCCGCCAGCGTGAGCAATTTGTCGTGCAAACTGTCGTAAAGCATCGAAGCCATCTGCTCCGCCGTGTAGCCCTTCGATCCGGCCAGATCGGGTCGCCCGACATCGCCGATGAAGAGCGTGTCGCCGGTCAAGATTTTTTGTGGTTGATCTGAAGCCTCGGTGTCTGTAATCAGGATCGAGATGCTCTCAGGCGTGTGGCCGGGCGTTTCGAGGAAGCGCAGGACGACTTTGCCCAGCTTGATCTCGTCGCCATCCTTGACTCCGCGATGCGGGAAAGCCGCGCCCGCTTTTTCGCCGAAGACGATCTCGGCCCCCGTGCGCTCGGCCAGCTCACGATGGCCGCTGACAAAATCGGCGTGCAGGTGCGTCTCGATCACGTATTTGATCTTCAGACCTTGAGCTTCGGCTTCATCGAGATACTGATCAACGTCGCGCTGCGGATCAACGACCGCCGCCTCGCCTTCCGAACCGATCAGATACGAAGCGTGCGCCAGACAACCCAGATAAAATTGTTTGAAGTACATGAGATTTCCTCCTTACACGGCTTGGAAAGTTGTTTTCGGGTGAACGACGAAACGCCGACAGAAATATGTAAGACAGAAAAATAAGACGGAACTCCGCCCGATTTCATTTTTCTGTCTTACATTTTTCTGTCCGCCAGCCTGCTACCCGAAGCGATTTTTCTGATTCCACCAACAACGAATCGGGTTCAGGCGTTCAGGTTAAGCAAGCGCCTGATGTTGCCTCCGAAAATCGCTCGCGCCTGCTCTTCGCTCGCGCCGGCTGCGGCCAAAGCGTTGATCTGCGCGTCGAAAACGCTGGCGATCCATCCGCGCGGAAAGAACGACGAGTCCGTGCCGAAGAGCAACCGCTCGCTCCCGACCACGTCGAGCGAGCGTTTGAAGACCAGCGCCAGGTCAACCAGCGCGGCTTCGTATTTCATCCACTTATTCGTGCTTGAAGTGTCAACGTAGACGTTCGGACACAGCTCGGCCAGCATCATCGTTTCGCGGAACATTCCCGCGCCGAAATGCGGAACGATGAAATTCGTCTTCGGGAATTCAGCCGCGAGTCTGTAAATCTCCAACGGGTTCGACCGCCGCATGTCGAAAGGGCTTGGCAATCCGAGCTTCTTGCGCACGCCGACCGAAAGCGCGCCGCAATGGACGAAGACCGCGGTTCCCGGCCTCTCGCTCGCAGCCGCAACCACTGCGCGGACTCCTTCGTTTTCGGCGACGGAGTAATGGTGCATCGCCGGAAACAGGCAGATGACGCGCAATCCCAACTCGTCGAATGCTCGTCGCGCGCGCGTTTCGGCGTCAGGCTTCGTTGGGTCGAACATAAACGCGCCTGCGACCCGGTCTGGGAAAGCCGCGACAGCCGCCGCGACGGATTCTTCGTCACCCGGCACGCTGGCGATCATCAAGGCGCCGGAGACTTCGTGACGGTCGAACTCCGCCGTCCAAATTGCCGCCAACTCCGCCGGATCGGGCGCTGGCATCGTCCAGCCGGTCATCGCGGCGGCGCGTTCGATGGCGTCCGACTCCGCGCTCAATTGTGGCGACTGCTTGATGAGCGTCTCGAAAAACCTGCGGGAAAAGAAGTGCGAGTGGGCATCGAAAACTTCAAGAGAGCCGAATGGAGTGGTCTGCTTCAACATATAAACCTCACGTTGGTGTATTGGTTTTATTTTTGCGCATCTCTTTTGTACTCCGATTTCGCCACTCTGCCAACCGTCTTCACCGACGGAGCCGGTAAGCTCCGGTCTTGCCTGCCAACCGCCGTCCCTGTATCTTTTGCCTGCTCAAAATTTCCGATCACAACGTCGAAACGAGGAATTAACTGATGTCAGACGCTCAGAACGCCTTTCTGCCTCTCCTGGCTCAACGCGACGACGCGGACTGGGCGAAGCTCGTCAATGAATTGCAGCGGGCGATCCACCCCGTTGATCAACGCGCCACGCGCATCTGGTTCGCGTTCTTCCCGGTCAAGCTCCACCGGGCGCTGGCCAATTCGCCCGATCCCGAAGAGACGGCGAAGAAGCTGCTTCTCAAAGGCAGGTACCGGCTGGCCGACCAGGTGGATTCGTCGGCGGAGTTTCTGTACGGCCACCGTTTCTGGCCCGAAGTGAAGCGCGCGGTCGCCGAATACGCAGCGACCGCGAACTCGACCGCGCCTCTCGCCGATCAAATCCGCGAACTCGCGCGGAAGGTCGCGTCGAACGTCAAAGCCGGCGAGTCGTTGCTGGTCGGTATCACGGCGGTCGCGTTCGGCGCGCTGCAACAAGTCGGGTTGGAGTTATTCAAGCGCCCGGCTCAACCCGGCCGGTACGGCAAAGACTGGAACAAGTCCGCCGACCAGGTGGTCGAGCAACGCGCGAAAGACGATAGCCAGGGATTGATGGGAATCTTCAGATCGGTCAACAAAACCTTCACGGTCAACTTCCGCGAATATCAACCCGGCTGTTCGTTCAAAGTTCTCGACCAGCAAGACGTGACGATGGCGGGGCGCAATTACAAAGGCGATCACGCCGCGCAGGATCAGCGCGCGATGCCGGGCGAAGGGCCGATTCCCGTCGAATGCCGCTCGGCTTCGTGCGGCACGTGCTGGGTCGGCGTTCTTTCAAACACCTCGAAGATTTCTCCGCCGAACGAGCGCGAGATCAACCGCTGGCGCTATTTCGGCTACGAAGGCTTCACCGGCGAGAATGACTCGCCGATCCGGCTGGCCTGCCAGTTGAAGGCTACGGGGAACGTGACGCTGGCCGTTCCGCCGTGGAACGGGCAGATCGGCAAGTTGGATGAAAAAGAGAAAAGCGCCGCAGCTTGAGCTTTGCTGGGACCGTTTCCACCCGTTCGCCCGGGGCGTCGCTCGACGCTCGCGCGGAAAATAACAACGTCTGCCTAACATCGGAGGTAAGCAATGTACCGCAAAGCCATCACTCTTGCCGCGTTGCTTCTGGCAATCAGCCTTGGCAGCAATGCGCTGGCGCAAGCCATCACCGGACGAATCTCCGGCACAGTCACCGACAGCAACGGCGCCGCCGTCCCGGGCGCGACCGTGAAAATCACTAACGAAGGCGCCGGTCAGACGCGCACCGCGATGACCGACCCAAACGGCTTTTACGTCGCGACCAACCTGCTGGTCGGCGTCTACACCGTTTCGGTCGAGAGCCAGGGGTTCAAGAAAACTACGAAGACCGGCTACGATCTGGTAGCCGATGGGCGGTTGACGGTTGATTTCGCGCTGGAGCCGGGCGCGGTGACTGAAGCCGTCGAGGTCACGGCGGCGGCCGGCGAGACGGTCAACTCGACTTCGGGCGAAATCGCGCGCGTGATTGACGGCTCGATGGTCCAGGATTTGGCGCTCAACGGGCGCAACTACATGCAACTGACCACGCTGATTCCCGGCGCGCCGCTGCTCAACGACGACCAGTTGGGGCTGATGACGGGCTTGAGCGTCGCGCAGCCGATCAACGGCAGCCGCGGCAACGCCAACAACCTGGCGGTGGACGGCGGCTTCAATCTCGATTCGGGCAGCAACGGCAGCCAGATCAACAACGTCGGCATTGACTTCATCCGCGAGGTCAACATCAAGACCTCGAACTTCTCCGCCGAATACGGGCGCAATTCGGGCGCTTCGATTAACGTCGTCACGAAAAACGGCGCCAACCGCTATTCGGGCAGCGCGTTCGAGTTTCTGCGCAATGACAAGCTCGACGCCAACAACTTTTTCAACAACGCGCGCAGCGTCGCGCGCCCCGCGCTGCGCTACAACAACTTCGGCTTCAGCTTCGGCGGCCCCGTCATCAAAGACAAGTTCTTCTTCTTCGGCGGGATGGAATGGAAAAACATCCGCCGCTTCACTGCTTCGACGCTCCGCACGATCCCGACGCGGGCGGAGCGCGAAGGCGATTTCTCCTTCCGTTTGCGCGGCCCGGACGGCGTGGTGGGCACGGCGGACGACGGCGTGTTGCGCAATCCGGCCAATGCGGTCAACACCTGCGTGGCGCCGGTAATCTCCGGAGGCAATGTCACCACGCCGGCGATTCGCACCGGCTGTTTCCCCAACAACCGCATCCCGGCCAACCTGATCACGCCTGACGGCAGGGCGGTCTCCGCCGTCTACACGGCGATGGAGAAGCAGGCCGTCTCGTACGTTGACAACGCGGCGGCCAACAATGCGCTTTATCAACTGCCCAACCCGTTCAACTTCCGGCAGGAGATTTTGCGGCTGGATTACCGCTTCAACGAACGGCACACGATCTATGGCCGCTACCTGCACGACGATTACGATCTGATCGAGCCGACCGGCACCTTCATCGGCTCGCAATTGCCGACGATCCCGACCAATCGCCGCCGTCCCGGTTTCGGCTATCAAGTCGCCCACACCTGGATGATTCGCCCGACGCTGATCAACGAGGCGAAGATCAACGCCTCGTGGAACGGCCAGCGCATCCCGCCCGCCGGCGACGCATGGAAGCGCAACACTTACGGCTTCCAGTTCCAGCAGTTGTTCCTCAACGGCGGCAGGTACGAAGAGGGCATCCCGGACGTGACTGTCTCTGGCTTCGCCAGTTGGAACGGCCCGGCGCAATCGTTGCTCTCGCCGACGACCGATATCGCCGTCAGCGAGATCATTTCCTGGGTGCGCCGCGCGCACGCGATTAAGACCGGCGCGCTCTTTATCCGCAATCGCAAAGACCAGAACGGACGTTCGCCTTACACCGGCTCGCTCAACTTCAGCAGCGACGCGGCCAACCCGAACCGCACGTTCCAGGCCTTTGGTGACGCCCTGCTGGGCAATTTCCGCACTTACACCGAAGCGGCGCTCGATCCAATCGGTTTCTTCCGCTTCACTCAGATCGAGGCGTTCGCGTCGGACAACTGGCGCGTCAATCGCAAGCTCAATGTCGAAGTGGGACTGCGTTACCAATACGGCTGGCCGACCTGGACGCAGGCCAACAACATCGCCAACTTCGACCCGGCGCTCTACGATCCGGCGAGAGCGGTGACGGTCATCACGGTCAGCGGCGCGGCGGTGATTGACGTGACCAAAGGCGGCAATCCGTATAACGGTCTGATCCGCGCGGGCAGCGGCGTTCCGCAAAGCGAGTTGGGCCGTGTGCCCAATGGCAATAGTCCTGACGTGCTCAGCGTGCCGGCGGGCGCGCCGCGCGGGTTGTATCGTCCGCAATCGCTCTTTGCCCCGCGCTTCAGCTTCGCCTACGCGCCGTTCGGCGACAACAAGACGGCGATTCGCGGCGGCTTCGGCCTCTTCTACGACCGGCCCGAAGGCAATATAGTTTTCTCGTCGGCCAACCTGCCGCCCTTTGCCGGCAGCCAGCAGGTGGAGAACGGCAACATCGCCAACGTCGCATCGGCGCGCGCGGCGGCCCCGGCGCCCTTCGGCACGATCATCGCCATTGATCCGGACCTGGTCACGCCGCGCAACATGAACTTCAGCCTCGGCGTGCAACGCGAGTTGCCCTGGGGCATCTTCCTGGAGACGGCTTACGTCGGCGCGCTCGGACGCCACCTGCTGCGGCGGCCTGACATCAACCAGGTGTCGTTCCAGGCGCTCCTGGCCAATTTAGCCTTGCCGACGGCGCAACGCGCGGCGACTAACGCCCTGCGCCCATACAAAGGCTTCACGACGATCAGCTACACGCTCTCGGATTCCAACTCCAACTACAACTCGTTGCAGGTCTACGCTACCAAGCGCAGAGGCGCCACGACCTTCAACCTGAGCTACACCTGGTCGAAGGCGCTCAACGACATCGGCAGCGGCGGCGGCAACTTCGAGAACCCCGAAGACCCGTTCCGCCGCGATTTCAGCTACGGCCCGCCCAACTTCGACCGCCGTCACATCCTGGTCGGCAGCTACGTCTACCGCCTCCCGTTCCGGCGCGGGAAACGCGATGTGTTCAGCCAGGCGCTGCGCGGCTGGGAGGTCAGCGGCATCACGCGCTGGCAGACGGGGCCATACCTGACGCCGACCGCCAACACTTCGACGGGCACACGCCGCGCCGACTACGTGCTCGGCCAGGAGGTCAACCAACAGGGCGCTGATCCGCTGACCGAATTCTTCAACAAGGCGGCCTTCGTCGCCTCGGCCAACGAACGGCGCGGCACGGCGGCTATCGGCATGATCGAAGGGCCGGGCCGCTACTTCTGGGATTTGTCGCTGCGCAAACGCTTCAATATGACGGAGCGCATCAACCTGCAATTCCAGGCTGATTTCTTCAATGCCTTCAATCAAGTGTTGTTGAACAATCCCAGCACGACCGTCACGAACAATGATTACGGAACGATCAACGGCACGGCGCCGGGGCGCAACATCCAGCTTGGCCTCAAGCTGAACTTCTGAAACTCGCGGCGTGAGATGATGAAAGGGACAGGCGGAAAGGGCTGTGTTATTCTGTCTGTCCCTTTCACACTCTCTTTTGTGGAGATAAAAGCTATGGAAAAATTGCTGACTGAAGAGATGACGCCGGATGAGATCACCAGCTTTCGGAAAGCTCTGGATGAAATCCTACTCGAAATGAAACTTTCGTTTGAAAGGATGAGGCTAATGAATGAGCAGGCGGCAAAAGATTGGGCGGAAATCGAACGGCTGAAGCATGAGACACAAGTCATCCACGCTCGCATTGACAAGTTTATGGACGCTCACTTCAGCAGGTAATCCGGCCCGGCAATGGAGGCAACTTGTATGTGGCAGAGAATCTTCGAGGTTTTCAAAAAAGCTCTGTTGCTGGCCGAGGAGGTCGAGCGCAACAAGCAAGACGCTGAAAGGCTCCGCGCAGAAATCAAAGAGCTTCGTCAGGAAAACAGATCGTTCAACGAGAAGCTTGAGCGCCTGATGCTTGAATTCCATCGCCTCAATGAACGGTTCGAGCAAATGCGACAGAACGAACAGCATGAGCGCGAAAAACTGGCGTTGCAACTCAAAGTGGCGTTGCTGGAATATGAGCGCCGCTTACCGCCCGCACCGCCTGCTAAAGACGATCCAAGCCAATAATCACTCCACCTGCTGAAAAATGTCACAGAAGAAAATCCTCTACGACGCCGTCATCGTCGGCTCAGGCGCAGCCGGCGGCATTGCCGCCCACGCACTGACGGGCAAAGGTCTGAACGTCCTGCTGCTCGAAATCGGGCCGAAGTGGGATTCGACCACAATCTTCCACACCGAACATAGTTGGCCTTACGAAATGCCTTACCGGGGTTTCGGCAAACCGGGCCAATACGACGGCCTGTGGAAGGTCAGCGCCTACACCGATCATCTTTACGTCAATCCGCGCGTTGATCGTTACGCGCTGGCGCCGGACACAGACTTTCACTGGACGCGCATTCACGCCGTCGGCGGGCGCACCAACACCTGGGCGCGTGTCTCCTTGCGAATGTCCGAATTTGATTTCAAGCCGAAATCAATGCAGGACGGTTATGGCGAAGACTGGCCGATCTCTTACCGGGACCTGGCGCCGTATTACGACAAGGCCGAAGAGTTGATGGGCGTCTTCGGCACGCGCGAGGGATTGGCTGTTCTGCCCGACGGCAATTTTCACGCGCCCACGCCGCCGCCGCGCTGTGGCGAAGTCAGTTTGATCAAAGGCGCCGCGAAGGTTGGCGTTCCAGTCATCCCGATCCGCAAAGCCATGTTGATGAAGAATCAGGATGGGCGCGCGGCCTGCCATTTCTGCGGCGCGTGCGATTACGGCTGCGCGACGGCTTCGCGTTTCTCGACGCTCGACGCGATCATCCCGAAGCTCATCGGCAAAAAGAATTTCACCCTCCGCACGCACGCCGCCGTCCACTGCGTGCTGGTTGATCCGAAAACGAACCGCGCCAGCGGCGTGGAATTCATTGACACGCGCAACCGGCTGACTTACGAAGCTCGCGCGAAGGTCGTAGTGCTCGGCGCAGGCGCGATGGAATCAACGCGCATCCTGCTCAACTCGAAAACGCGCGAGCATCCGGCAGGCCTGGCCAATTCGTCCGGCGCGCTGGGCCATTACCTGATGGACAATTTCAAATCGGGATTCGTCAGCGGCTGGCTGCCGCACCTGAAAGGCACTGAGGTTTTCAACGATGATGGCGCTGGCGGCGGCCACGTTTACATCCCCCGCTTCAACAACATTCCCGGCGGCCAAGGGCGTAAATCGGAAATCCTGCGCGGTTGGCAATATCAACCGGGCAGCGGCTCGCGCGAATTCCCAGGCTATTCGCGCTCGATTCCTGGTATCGGTTCGGAGTTCAAACAGCGCGTGCGCGAGCAGAACCCGGCGATGCTTTCGCTGGCCGGGTTCGGCGAATGCCTGCCCGATTTCAACAACTACTGCGAGATTGATCCCGGCGGATTGAAAGACCGCTACGGCATCCCGCAACTGCGCTTCCACGCCAAGTGGGGCGAGAACGACCTGAAGATGGCCGGCGCGATGTATGACGCGGCGGAAGAATTGCTGCGCGCCGCCGGAGCCGAGGTCATTCCCTACGAACGACGCTTGCCGCCTCCTCCAGGTGACGCCACACACGAAGTGGGCACGGTGCGAATGGGCGACGATCCGAAGAAATCTGTTTTGAACAAATGGAATCAGGCGCACGAGGTCAAAAATCTGTTCGTAGTTGATGGCGCGGCGTTCGTCACTGTGTCCGAGAAGAATTGCACGTTGACGATTGCGGCGCTCTCGTGGCGGGCAAGCGAGTATTTGGCGGAGGAGTTTCGCAGAGGCGATTTGTAGCCTTTCCCTGCGGCAATCGTTTAAGATAGGTGGCGTCTCGTGGAGGTGTACAATATGAATCAAGTTCAAAACTCAGTGAAGGAATTGCTGCATGAAGCAGTTGATCTTCTCAGTGAAGACGAAGCAAAACAATTGTTAGAGTTGATGAGAGAGTTTCAGCAGAGGAATGGTATCTCCCTCACGCTGCGGCGACTGGCGAAGGACCCGATGTTCAAGGTTCCGGCAAACCCGTTTGAGCCTTTTGACATGGTCGAACCTGCGCCGGTTGAGGGGCGTCCCGCCTCCGAACTCTTAATCGAGGATCGTCGATGACCTTTTACTATCTGGATGCCAGCGCTTGGGTGAAGCGGTATGCGAAAGAGGTAGGCGCCAACTGGATGCAAAGCCTTTTTGACCAACGCCCGTTAATGGCGAGCGCATCGCTCGGGCTGGTCGAAGTGATGGCGACATTGGCGCGTAAACAAAAAGCGCGCGAACTGGCTGCCGCGCAATTCGCACAGAAGACTCAAACCCTGGAACGAGACTGGGATCGGTTTATTCAAATTCACTTCACTCCTGAAGCTGTGTATCTCGCGAGCGATTCGGCGCGAAAACTGGCGCTCCGTGGCGCAGATGCAGTTCATTTAGCTGCTGGGCTGCTGTTGCAGCAGCGGTTCGCTCAAAACGATGATCAGGTGATCTTCGTCACCTCTGACCGTGAGTTGAAGACTGCCGCGCAAGCTTCCGGGCTTGCGGTAATTGATCCTACCGAGCGAGAAACAGATACTGCATCAACTTGACTTGGCGCCGATCATCATACATTTCGTCATCGCCGCCGCCTTGCTCTTCAGCGTGGCTGGCTACTTCGGCCGTTTTCACAAATACCTGGAACTGGCTTCTCATTTCAGAGTCCAGTACCTGCTCGCTTCGATTGTTTGTCTGTCGGTCTGCCTGATGCTCCAGGATTGGGGATGGGCGATTGGCGCGGCGGTGAGCGTGACAATCAACCTTGTTGCCATCGCTCCCTGGTATACCGGAAAGCGATCATCGAACAATGGAATCACCGGTCATCGGCTGAAAATCGTCTTCGCCAACGTCTACCGCGTCAACAAAAGGCGCGAGGCTTTCGTCGCCTTTGCGCTGCGACATCAGCCGGACATTGTGATCGCTCAGGAGGTGGACGCGGTGTGGAGCGACGCTTTGCGGCCACTGCACGATCATTATCCCTTCTTCGAGGTCCTGCCCAGGGGCGGTGGCTCCGGGATGGCGATCTTCAGCCGTCTCGCTTTCGAACGATTGGAGATTGTCCTGCCGGAAGGCGAAAAGCGTCCGGGCATTCTGGTCAGACTGAATGTGGGAGGTTCAACCATCTCGCTGCTCTCCATTCATCCGCGCGCTCCGATTCGAAGAGGCCATCTCGAACGGCGGAACAAAATGCTTGCGGCTGCCGCCTCTCATTTGCAGAGTCTGCCGGCTCCGAAAATCTGCGTCGGCGATTTGAATACTTCGTTGTGGTCGCCTTACTACCAAAGCTTCGCCAAACAGACGAATCTGGTGAACGTCAGGAAGGGATTCGGTCTGCTCCCTTCCTGGCCGACATTTTTATTCTTCAGATGGCTGATGATCCCGATTGACCATTGTCTGGTCAGCGAGGACATCCGCGTCATTCAGGCGCGAACCGGCGAACCGATCGGTTCGGATCATCTGCCACTGGTCATCGAGATTGAAATTCCGCTCAGTACAGGACTGTAGAATCCCACTTTCGAGGGATGCGAAATTGGCTCGCGCTGGTGATGCTCCGGCGCGGGCTTTTTCATATCATCGCCATCATCCAACGGTTCGACCTTACAGTTCACGTTTCAGGAGAGACAACGATGCGATTCAAAACGATGGCGGCCATCACCGCCGTGATCTTCATCCTGGCGGGATTCGGATTCGCTTTTCAGGAAATGAGCTTGGCCAGGTTCTTTGGCTCATCCGTGCAGTTGTCATTGCCTATGCCACAAGCGCCGGCGGACAGAATGAGAGTCTTGATGATGTTCGCCGGCCAGCGATCGTTCATCTACATGTTCGGCGCGGCGTTGTTTGGCTGTGGCTTGTTGACCTGGGTGATCAGGAATCTGAAAGACGCCGCCGCTCAAACAAACGCCTCGCTGGCGCTGTTCGGACTGAATGTGGTGGCGGGCGGAATGGCCCTCACGCAACAGATTTCTATCTGGAGAACGAGGGCTGGCTGGATCACCGCCGGAGTCTTTTTCGCCCAGGCCATTGGCTATTGCTGGCTGCTGGTGATCAAACCGAAAGCTTCGACCGCGACGCTGGCCGCAGCCGTTGATCCGGGCGTGGAAACTTTGCGCGAGCAGTGGGCGCAGCAAATCCACGAAGCCGCCGCGCAGCAGGAGCGAAACCGGCTGGCGCGCGAGCTACACGATTCGATCAAACAGCAACTCTTCAGCATCAACGTCAACGCCGCAACCGCGCAGGCTCGCTGGGAAAACGACGAAGCCGGAGCGCGCACAGTGATCGAAGCCGTCCGTAGCAGCGCCCGCGAGGCGATGGCTGAAATGGAAGCGATGCTGCATAACCTGCGCCCCGCGCCGCTGGAAAACGTCGGCTTGATCGAAGCCCTGCGCCAACAGTGCGAATCGCTGCAATACCGCACCGGCGCGCACGTCACCGCTGAGATCGGAGAGTTGCCTGCCAATCAGGAACTGCCCGCTGGCGCGCAAGACGCCATCTTCCGCATCGTCCAGGAAGCGTTGGCCAATGTCGCCCGCCACGCCCGCGCCACGAACGTTCGCGTCCGGCTTTACCGGCAAACGCGCGGCGACGACGACGCGCTCTGGTTGAAGATCGAAGACGACGGCAGCGGTTTCGATGTCGCCAACGCCGCTGGAATGGGCTTGGCCAATATCCGTTCGCGCGTGTTGGAGATTGGCGGCGCGCTGCAACTGGAAAGCCGCGAAGGGGAAGGAACCAGCCTGACCGTTCACTTGCCGCTGGCCGCGACTGAAAGCCGGGAGGTCAGGCGCGAACTGCGCATCGCTTTCGTCTTCACGCTCGTCGGTTTTCTGCTCGCCGGCTCGTGGATTCTCGATCATACGGGCGCGTATTGGCCGTTGGCCGGGTTGTCAGTCTTTGCGCTCAGCGGGCTGTTATGTTTCCGGGCAGCCGGGTCTATTCGTCAAATGAAAATCGCAGACGCGGCTCCGCCCGGACAGATTCTGGAGTTGCAGAGCCAACTGCGACAGATCGTCGCGCTGTTGATCGGCTCCTTGATGTGGTCGCTGGAGAACTGGCACATCATTGCCGAGAGGTGGCGCGTATACATTCCAAATGAGACTCTCATCCTGACGCTCTGGCCGTTGCTGACGGCTTACGCGGTTTACCGCGTGCATCAAATCCTGGGCGCCCAGGCAAAGTCGCTAAATGCCGGAGAGTTCCTCGCCAGCCTCAATCTTTGGCGCCAGCGGGTTTCGGTGTTTTTGGCGGTGGCGATCTCGTTCCTGTACGCCAGACCCGGAATACTGGCTTATCCGGCGCTCCGGCAGATTCTTATTTGGCGTGGCTATGGTCCGAGACTGGCTCCCCTCAACTTTCAGCCCATCCGCGCTTTTTGGCTGGCGACTCTTGCGCTGCTTTTGTATTGGCTGTATCTGTCCGGCTGGCAACTGTGGTTGAAACGGCGGGCAGCAAAGGCACGTTGAGAAGCGAAAGGAAATTATGATCCGAGTTGTGTTGGTTGACGATCATCGCGTGGTCAGTCGCGGCGTTCACAGTTTTCTGGAATCGTTCGGCGATCTCAGCGTAGTCGGCGTCGCCGCGAACGCCGAAGAGCTTCTGGCGCGGCTGGATGAATGGCTGCCAGACGTGGTCGTGATGGATTTGTTGATGCCAGGCGGGATGGATGGCGTCGAAGCGACGCGGCGTGTGCGCCAGCGTTGGCCGCGAACGCAGGTCGTCGCGCTGACGGCTTCGACCGACGACGCGCGGCTCGTCGGCGCGCTACGCGCCGGAGCTATCGGTTACGTCCGCAAAGACGCCGAGCCGGAGTTGCTACTGGCGGCGGTGCGCGCGGCGGCTCGCGGGCAGTCAATGATTGATCCGGCGGTGGCTTCGACTGTCTTGCAGGAGATGACGCGCGGCGGCTTGCCTGGCAGCGAATTGACCGAACGAGAGATAGAAGTTTTGCGGCAACTCGCTCACGGTCGGACGAATCGTGAGATCGCCGGAGCCCTGTTCATCAGCGAAGAGACGGTCAAAACTCACATCGGCAACATCCTCAGCAAGCTGCATCTGGCGCATCGCACGCAGGCTGTAGTCTATGCGATCAAACAGGGGCTTGTTTCGCTTGATGAGCTTTAGATCGGATTTCAATGGAGCCAGGTGGGACAAGATGCCATCTTGTCCCACGATCAAAGGCCGATTATTGCTTTTTCAGTTTGGAAAAAAACTGCTTGCGGAACTTAATGACCTTTGGTTCGATCACCATTTTGCAATACCTCTGGTTCGGGTTGCGATCGTAATAACGCTGATGGTAATCCTCGGCTGGATAGAAGGCTTCAAACTTCGTCACCTCAGTCACGATCGGATTGTTCCAGATTTTCGCGGCAGCAATGTCGGCCATGGTTTTGTCGGCGATGGCTTTCTGTTCCGGCGAGTGGTAGTAGATCGCTGAGCGATATTGCGGACCGACATCGGGTCCCTGACGATTGAGCGTCGTCGGATCGTGAATCGTGAAGAAGACTTCGAGCAATTCCTGGTAAGTGATCACCTTCGGGTCGAACGTGATTTGCACGACTTCGGCGTGACCCGTGTTTCCTCTGGTGACCTGTTCGTAGGCCGGCTTGACCACGTGGCCGCCCGAATAACCGGAAACGACTTTTTCGACGCCGCGCAGGTCGTTATAGACCGCTTCCAGACACCAGAAGCAGCCGCCCGCCAACGTGGTGACCTCATTCTTCCCGCCTTTGGCCTTGCGGTCTTTGGCGTTGTCGCCCTTGTTGTCCTTTTCTTGAGTGGAAGCTGTCGAATAATCGCTCGCGACAGCCAGGCTGAATGCGGCGAAGATCGAAACTACAACTACCAGCGCGCGCAAAACCGATTTCATAAGATCACCTCGTTCCTGTTTTATTGTGTGAAAGTAGTCCTGCATTTCATTTCAACGTTACCGCGAGTCTTTGTTCCAGTTGCGGGGAAAGCTCTATCACCTCGAAGGCGGATGCGGTGTAGAGATAGTCTTCGCCGGATTCATCAATGATCCGAACATATTCAGGCGGATCGTTCGGTTCCGGCGGGAGCACCGGATAAAGTTTGCGTAGCTCAAGCGATACCTCGTAACCTTCGTTGTCCAAACACAGTGCGAAAACCATAGTCCATTCTCAACCCGGCTTCAGACGCCTGCCTGCGCCAATACCAACTCAACTTCTTTTGGTAAAGCGACGGGAAGGAAAAACTCTTGTGGATACAGCGCAGCATCACCAGCTTCGTCAATCACAAGCACTAAACCGGATTGTGAGTAAGTGGCCTCGTAAATCTTGCGCGGGATCAGCAAGGCCGGATCATCGGTCCGAACGCAAATGACATAACTTGTTTGAGGCTCAGATTGAATAGGCGGGACTTCAATTACAAACTCCCTTGCGGCTTTTCTCTCGCCACGCAGAATCTGTTTCGCTTCGCGCACACTTTCCAACAATCCTTCAAAATCTTCTGTCTTCATTTCAGTTCCAGTCCTTTCACTTCTTTGCGCAACTCGTTGACTTGTTCGTCGGACAAATCAGCCTGCTCATTTTTAGCGTAAACATCAAGCATCAAGATCAGGTCGCCTTTGACTGCCCAGTAATAGATTACCCTTGCCCCACCGCTTTTACCACGTCCGGGAAGCGAAAGCCAAGAAGCTTCATAAGCCTAGCCTCTTCCACTTTTCATCCACCATCTTCTTCACTTCCGCGCTGGTGCTGTTCTCCTTCGGCCAGCGACGATCAAACCCTTCATTCTTCCACTTGCGCGTGCCGTCAATGCCCATCTTCGATCCGAAACCGATCTGCCGCGCGGAATGATCGAGCACATCAACCGGCCCGAGCATGAACTGGATGTCGCGCTCAGGATCAATGTTGTTCAGAACTTTCCAGACGACCTCCGACGGGTCCTGCACGTTCACGTCTTCGTCAACCACCACGATGCATTTGGTGAACATCGCCTGCCCCAACCCCCAGATCGCGTTCATGATTTTGCGCGCGTGGCCGGGGTACTGTTTGCGGATCGAAACCAGCATCAGGTTGTGGAACACGCCCTCGAACGGCAAATTCATATCCACGATCTCTGGCAATTGTCGTTTGAGCACCGGCAGCGTGACGCGGATGATCGTCCAGCCCATCCAGCAATCCTCCATCGGCGGACGACCGACGATGGTTGTTTGGTAAATTGGATTTCTTCGATGCGTGACGGCTGTGACGTGAAAGACCGGGTACGGCTCTTCGAGCGTGTAAAAACCTGTGTGATCGCCGAACGGCCCTTCGATCCTTCGCTCCGCCGGGTCAACGTAACCTTCCAGAACTATCTCTGCCGTCGCCGGAACTTCCAGATCAATCGAGACGCATTTGACCATCTCGATTGGCTTTTCGCGCAGGAAGCTGGCGAAGATCATTTCGTCCAGGTCATCCGGCAGTGGCAGCGTGGCGGCGAAGTTCGTGATCGGCTCAGCGCCGATGGCCACGGCGACTTCCATCCGCTCCGCGCCGCGCTTCTCCTGATCGCGGTGATGCGCCGCGCCGTGTTTGTGAATCTGCCAGTGCATCGCCGTGGTCTTCTCGTCGAAGACCTGCATCCGGTACATCCCGCAGTTGCGTTTGCCCGTCCGCGGGTTGCGCGTGAAGACCATCGGAAATGTGATGAAGCGCCCGCCATCCGCTTCCCAGCATTTCAGGATCGGAAAGTCGAAGAGCGAAAATTCGCCCTCGCGCTTGATCACTTCCTGGCACACGCCCGATTTCACTTCGCGCGGAAAATACTTCCCAAGCTCAGCCAGCTTCGGCAGCATCTTCACCTTCTCGATCAATCCTTCGGGCGATTTGAAATCGAGCCATTCGGTCAAACGCGCAGCCACGTCGTCAACGCTGTCAACTTCCAGCGCCAATTCCATTCTCCGGCGGCTGCCGAGCGCGTTGATCAAGACGGGAATATCGCCTCCATCCACGTTTTCAAACAGCAACGCCTTGTTGTTCTCCTTCGATTTCGAGACGCGGTCGGTGATCTCGGTGATCTCCTGATCGCTCGAAACGGGAATGGTGATCCGCTTGAGTTCTTTGCTCTTCTCTAAAACCTTGATGAATTCGCGCAGGTCTGAGTAGGCCATCACTAATCCTCTTCCCACAAAAAGTCATTCGGGGGCATCGGTATTTTCTGAACTCGCCAACTTGATTTTGCTTTCAGGCGGGCAAAGCTTAAGCGGACGCGAAATTCCTCGCCCAAAGTCGGAGCGTTTCTGCCCGCAAGCCAAATGGTGTCTTGCGAAGAAGGATTGTATTTCTCCTGTAACAAGCCATTCGGCAGGGCGGCGACGGTAATGCTGGTCAGGGAATTGCCTGTCGCGCTTTCTTGATAGTTGTATTTCACGAACAACGTCGTTGTGATGTATGGCTCACTTCGCAATTTCAGAATCTGAGGGAGCTTGCCAGGAACATTTATCTCTTGGCCCGCGCGAACCTGTTTCACGGTCAAAGACAATTGCGAGGTTTGCAACGTGGCTGTGCCCTGACCACTCACCTTTTCCGCCTTTGAATCAACGAAAAGAGCTTGCTTCACAGCATATTCAGGATGAAAGAGGTACCGCGCGCGTTTGTAATCAACCTTGCCGAAGAGCCGCTGATCTATTCTGGACATCCCCAGACGATCTAACGCTTCTCTGGTGATGTCTTCGCCGATATCGGCCACCTGGTCGCTTTCTTCTTGGAATATCTCCTGCGCCGTACTGCGATAATCGCAAAGCGATTGAACGACAAGACGCAGAGATGACTTCTCGATCTCTTCCAGACGTTCCAGATCATTCTGCAGATCGTATGGGCTGATAAGCATCTTTGACTTCGCTCGTCGTGCTAAAACAGTCGCGTATTCTTGAGTTCAGCCGCGACTCGTTTCTTCGCCAGGGACACATACTTTTGCTCAAATTCAATACCGATGTACTGTCGGCCTTCACGTAGAGCCGCAATCGCCGTGGTCCCGCTGCCCATGAAGCAATCAAGCACGATCTCGCCCGGGTCAGTAAGCAACCGAATCACCCGCAGCGGCAGTTCAACGGGAAACTTGGCTTCATGATCGTCATTGGCTTTGACGGAGGGGAATTGCCAAACGCCTCTCGATCCCCAATTGCGCCATTCGTCAGGAGTAAGACGGTCGCGGTCGTACTTGGTGATCCCCGGCTTCCAGAAAAAGTAGAGATATTCGAATTCGTCAACCGACCGGTAAGAGAGACTCGCCCAACGTGAGTTTTCCCAGGCGGCGTCCTTGGCCCAAACGCGGCGGTCGTAGGGATAGAATCCTGCGCCAATCGCCCATGCTTCTACCAACCCGCCCACGATCTTTACCCGGGTTTGCGCTTCGTACTTGCCGCCACGAATATTATTACCATTGAGCCGACGGTCTATGGTCTGCTCGCTGCACCCAAGAAGTTCAGCCAACTGATAGCGGCTAAATCCCGGATTTTCAGTCATCGCCTTAAGCACGTCCTCACGTGTGACTGGCGAGCGTTTCCGATGGACGGCCTCTGCCTGTACGCGCGGCATTTCGTCGTCTTTGAAACATAGTATGTCCGCGATGTTGATTACGAGGAAACCACCGGGTTTCAGGATCGGGAAGTGGCGTTTAACCGTGGTCGCCAGCAGTTCCTGCCAGTCGTCAAAGCTCAAACCAGCCTCGTACTCCTTACCTACAAAGTAGGGAGGCGACCAGACGCTGAGCGCGATACTGTTGGGTTGTATCAGGCTCAATAGATCACGGGCGTCGCCTTGATATATCTCGTTCGGCTTCAGAAAAGTTTCTGCCTCCTCAGGAGGCGCATACAGTTCTGTGAACCGATTCTGCAAATCCTTTGGCAATCTATCAATCTGGAACTCCAGAACAGTGGCTTGCGCTTTGCTCATATTTGTTATCCTGTTTAATGGCTGAGTTGACGACCTTCCCGTCTTTTACGGATGCCACTTGTGGTATTCGTAAAGCGGCTCAACCTGTTTGCTCAACCGCTCGTAATCTTCGGGCAGATCAATGTCTTCGATCACCGCTGGCGTATCTACCGGGACTTCGAGGCAATCGTTGCGATGCGCGTTGATGAATGCGCGCAACCCCTCATCGGAATTCTCGTCGAGCTGCATAATGTCGTCGAAATATTTCGAACTGACGATGATCGGATGGCCGTGTTTGCCTTGATAAGTCGGCAGCGCAATGCCCTTGTCGCCTTTATCGAAAGCCTCGATCAACTGGTTGATGATCTCTTTGGTGACCATCGGCTGGTCAACCAGCGCGATGAGCGCGGCGTCTTCGTTCGGACTGAAATTCGCCAAGCCGGTTTTGACCGAACTCAGCATGCCTTTCCGGTAATCTTCGTTGATCGCGTACTGCACGCCCGAACCGGCCAGGCTCTGGCGGATTTCCAACTCGCGGTGTCCCAGCACGACGAAGATTTCGGCCAGTTGCGAATTGCGCATCTGATGAACGCATTCGCCGATGACCGTGCGCTTGCCCCATTTCAGCAGAGGTTTGAACGCCCCCTGCATCCGCCTCGATTCCCCGGCGGCCAGAAGAATTCCTGAAATCATGGTCTGATTTGCGGCCTCCTGATTTTTCGCTTTGTTTTTTTGATTGCGGTGAATTGAGGCTATAGCTTGCCCGAAGCAAAGCCGGCAATCAAGCAGATCGGATCACGATTCGCCGGTCATTGTTGCGGGCTTTTGAACAGGTCATCCAGTTGCTCGAACGGCGTGTTGAAACTGTCGGAACGAGCCGCCGGTTTGCGCTGAGGAGCGTTGCTTTGATCGGGCTGCGCCGAAGCTGCTGCCGCCGACGCCGCCTGGTCATCGCCGGAAACGGCTTCGACCTTTGGCGATTCGACCGTGCGATGGCGATAGATCGGGCGCTCGAACATAGGCGAAATGCGCGTCCAATCGCCTACGATCTGAGGCTCGGCGATCAACCGCAACATCGCTTCGACTTTTGAATCGAGGTCATCGAGGTAAGCGAGCATCAACGCCTCAGGCGTCGAGGGCAATTTCGGCGAGCCGTATTCGAGCTTGCCGTGATGCGTGAGCAACAAGTGGAGCAAGTGGCGTCGCAGTTCATCGGGGAAATCGGGAATCTGTTTGATGTGGTCGGCCACCATCATGGTCTCCATCACCAGATGGCCGATCATCTGGCCTTCGTTCGTGTAACCGAAAGCGCGTTCGTAGCTCAGTTCGTCAATCTTTCCGAAATCGTGCAGCACGGCGCCGGTCTGCAAAAGGTCAATGTCAATGCCCGAATAATGCTCGCCGACTTTGCGGCAGAGTTTGACCAGCGAGAGCGAATGTTCGAGCAGTCCGCCCAGGTAAGGATGATGCATCGTTTTGGCCGCCGGCGCCCGCTTGAATTTCCGCACAGTGTTTTCATCGGCGAAGATGTCTTGGAGCAGGCGGCGCAGATGCTCGTTCCGGAATTCGCCGATGATCGCCATCAGTTCGGCGAACATCTGGTCAACGTCGTATTTCGTCGCTGGGAAGTAATCGCACAGATTGAATTCGTGATCCTGGCAGGGGCGCATCCGGTGGATCGAAAGCTGAAGATGGTTGCGGTAAACGCTGACCAGCCCGCGCGCGAAGACAATATCGTCGCGGTCGAAAGTGTCAATCGAATCTTCGAAGTTATCCCACCACTGGCCGGTGATATCGCCCGTGCGATCCGACAATGTGATCAGAGCGAACTGCCCGCCGGTCTTTTTGTTTCGCAGTTCCTTCGATTTGACCAGAAACGTCGTGCTGACGGTCTGATTGGGCGCGAAATCACGGATGAAGATTTTTTCCATGGCGGGATTTATATCCCACGCGGAGCGGATTAAACAATAGAAAACGCGGAAGGAATGAAACGTCTTCGGCTTTTCCTCCGTTGGCGTTTCACCGCTTCCGCGTTTCCGGGTCTGTGGCCGCGGCGAATAATCGAAGCCGATTACGGCTTGTTGTTGGCGGTCGCTTTCACGGCTCCATCAGCGGCTTTCTTGTCTTTCTCTTTCTCTTTCTTATCTTTCTTCTTCTTGCCGTTATCGTCCGAATAGGGGACGCGCTTGATCTGCGCCGACTTCACTTTCGAGTTCTCGAACTGGTAGCGCGCGTCAATCTCGATGAACGCGTCGTTGCGCAGTTTGTCCAGGTATTGTTCGATCTGCTCGCCGGCGTGTTGCTCGACCAGAGAACGTCCGACGTGGTTCTGAACCCGCTCATCCTCGAAAGCCAATTGGTTCGCCTCTTTGCGCTGATCAACGCGGAAGATCGAATAGCCGGTTTCGAGTTTGACCGGATCGGTGATGTCGCCGGCCTTGGCGTTCTCGACGACGGCTTTGACCTCAAGGTTGAGTTCGGGAAGTTTGAACGTGCCCAGCGATGGGTCTTTCTTGCCCGGTTCGCTTTCGGTGTATTTCATGGCCAGGGCTTTGAAATCAACCGCTCCCGCGCGCGCCTGGATGACAATCTCTTTGGCGCGCAAAAGCGCCTGGTTCGGGTCTTTGCCGGCGGCGATGAAGATGTTGCTGAGCGTGACTTCGCCCGGTTCGGCGTAAAACTGTTTGTTCTTTTCGTAAAACTCGCGCTTCTCTTTTTCCGTCAGACTCCGAAAGACCTTGCCGTAAACCTCCTGCCCCAATACCGCTTCTTTCGAATAATTTTCACCGAGCACGCGGCGGACTTCTTCAATGTCGTAACCTGCCTCGCGCATCTTCTGTTCCAGGCATTTATCCGATTCGCAGTTGTTCTCCTTCATCATCCTCAGCAACTGCTGGTTGACCTGGGCGTCCACGTTGATCGAAAGGTCTTTGGCGCGCTGGGCGAGCAACTGCGTGCTGATCAGCTCGTCCAGGATGCGCGGCTTCCACTCGTTGAACTTCTTCTCCAACTCGGCGCCGTTCAAGCCCTGTTTCTTCAGTTCTTCGAGCACGTCGCGCTGCGCCGCTTCGAAGGCCGAGCGCATAATCACGCCGGCGTTGACGCGCGCGATCACTTCATCAATCGGTTTCAGATCGCTTTCCTGCGCGTAAACGGCCTGCGCTCCCAGCAATGCTATTCCCAGCCAAAGGACTATTTTTATCTTTTTCATCAGACTCATAAGAACTTCTCCTTGAAAACACCGGAGCGGACAGAGGTCCGCGCTGCGGTTGATTGCGATTCACGCTCTGTCAGAACGCGGGGGGGCGGAAGGCTTGCGCAATGCGTTCCGATCACAAGCTTCCCACGTAATTGAACCCCAGACGGTCGCGGTGAATATTGACCTTCGCGTCGGCGAGCAGGCGTCGGTTGAATTCGTCTATTAAAGCCTGGTTCTTCTCGCTCAGCAGCTTATCTTCGATCTCTTTGCGCACTTTATCGAGCGGCAACGGCTCGGCGCGCTGTTCAAGTTTGAAAATGTGGAACCCGTAATTCGACCGCACCACTTTGCTGATCGAACCGACCTTGAGCGGGGTGATCGCCTGCTCAAGCACCTGTGGCAACTGCTGGGCTTCATAACGAATCAGCCCGCCGTTCAAAGCCGTCGGCGCTTCCGAGTTCTCTTTCGCCAGCACCGCGAAATCCTGCGGTTTGGCCAGCGCCTGCCCGTAAAGCTTTCGCGCCTGGGCTTCGTCCATCACCCGGATTTCGCGCACCAGAAAGCTGTTCTTTCCCTGATAACGTTCGGAATTTTGCTTGTAATAAGCTTCGATCTCCTGCGGCGCCACGGTCACACCTTTGAGGATTTCGGTCTGGTAGAATTTGAGCGTCAGCAGATCGTTGAAGATCTCCACGCGGCGCTCGCCGCTTTCGAGCGTCGCCTGGCTCTGATCCGCCCCCTGCGCGTTGGTCTGTTTATGCTGCTCTTCGAGCGCGCGGCGGATTTCGTCATCTGTTGGTTCGATATTCTTCTTGACCGCCTCCTGAACGACCAACTGCCGACGAATGAATTCATCGAGCAGCCGGCTGCGCTGCTGATCGCTCTCGGCCTGACTTTGCATACTCTGACCGGCGAAGTCCGACAGGCGCGATTTAAGGAATCGCTCAAACGCCGCCTGACGCTCCGGCGAGCCGTTGATCTCGACGATGACCGGCGACTTATCTGACGAGGATTCCGACGACGACGATTTTGTGGAGCTACAACCGGCCGACGCGACCCATAACAGCAAAAAGGCGAGGGCTAGAAAATTTATCCGCATAAGCACATCTGCCCGCAAGGTGAACTGGTTTCAAAGGCGCCAAACGATGTGGGATTGTACGACGCGGCCAGCAGCGCCTGCAAGCAACCGCCCCAGCGGCGTTGAAATCTTTGGCGCGCCCGACCCCCTGGGACTGCGGAGCTTGTTCTAATGTTTCTGCAACCGGCGCAGAATCTCGTCCAGCGCGCCAAAAACTCGATCAGCCAGCAAATCATCAGTTCCCGCATCAAGCCGCACTTTCAACACCCCGGTCGGAGAGAAACTGGCCGACTTGTTTTCAGCCAGGAATTCGAGCAGGCGGTCTGGTTCGACGCGCGCTTTCTCGCCAAGTTTGATCGAAAGGCCTTCGCCGGCGCGGTCAATCGCCATCACGCCCACGCGCTCGGCTTCGCGCCGCACGCTGGCGTACCTGAACAGGTTTTCCACGGGCATCGGCAGCCGTCCGTAACGATCCGCCACTTCATCGCGGATTCGATCAAGCTCTTCGTCCGAACGCGCCGACGCGATGCGTTTGTAAGTGCGCAACCGCTGGCTCATGTCAGCGATGTAATCGTCGGGGATGCGCGTGTCCACACCCAGGTTGAGTTGCGTGCTGACCTCTTCCTCGATCTCTTCGCCGCGCAGTTCCTGGACTGTTCGTTCCAGCATCTGCGTGTAAAGATCGAAACCGATGGCTTCGATGTGGCCGGATTGCTGCCCTCCCAGCAAATTGCCCGCGCCGCGCAGTTCCAGGTCAAGCGCCGCGATGCGGAATCCCGCGCCGAGGTCTGAGAACTCGCGGATCGCAGCCAGCCGCTTTCGCGCAATCGGCGACAACTCCTGCTCCGAAGGAATGAGCAGATAAGCGTAGGCGTGGCGGTTGGAACGACCGACGCGCCCGCGCAATTGGTAAAGTTGCGACAGGCCGTAGGCGTCGGCGCGGTTGATGATGATCGTGTTGGCGCGCGGAATATCAATGCCGTTTTCGATGATCGTCGTCGCGACCAGCACGTCGTATTTGTAGTCAACGAAATCGAGCACCGCCTGCTCCATCTCCTTCTCGCCCATCTGTCCGTGCGCGACGATGATCCGCGCCTGCGGGACGATGCGCTGAACCAACTCGGCGACTGTGCCAATTGATTCGACGCGGTTGTGGACGAAGAAGATCTGGCCCTGGCGTTGCAGTTCCTGCTCGATGGCGCTGCGGATGATGTTGTCGGCGGACGGCACGACGTTGGTTTGAATCGCCAGCCGGTCGCGCGGCGGGGTCTCGATGATGGACATGTCGCGCAAATGCAGCAGCGACATATTCAGCGTGCGCGGGATCGGCGTGGCGCTCATCGTCAGCACGTCAACGCGCTTCTTCATTTGCTTCAATCGTTCTTTGTGCGCGACGCCGAACCGCTGCTCTTCGTCAACGATCACCAGCCCCAGGTCTTTGAAGACCAGGTCGCGCGACAAAATGCGGTGTGTGCCGATCAGAATGTCAACCGCCCCGGCTTCGACCGCCGCGACGACCTCTTTCTGCTCTTTCGGCGAACGGAAGCGCGAGAGCAATTCGACGCGCGCTGGGAAGGGGGCGAAACGTGATCGAAACGTCTGGTAGTGCTGGTACGAGAGCACCGTCGTCGGAGCGAGCACAGCGACCTGTTTGCCGTCCATGATGGCTTTGAACGCGGCGCGCATGCCGACTTCGGTCTTGCCGTAACCGACGTCGCCGCAGAGCAAACGATCCATCGGTTGTGGCTGCTCCATATCCTCTTTCACATCGGTAATCGCCACTGCCTGATCGGGCGTGAGTTCGTAAGAGAAGGCCGATTCAAATTCCTGTTGCCAGGGCGTGTCGCCGCTGAACGAATAACCGGTGACCAGCCGGCGCTCGGCGTAAAGTTTCAGCAGTTCGGCGGCCATGTCGCGCATCGCGCGTTTGGCGCGTGCTTTCGTCTTCTGCCACGCGATGCCGCCGAGCCGGTCGAGCGATGGCGAATGGCCTTCGCCGCTCGAAAACTTCTGAACCAGATCGAGTCGTTCGACCGGCACGTAAAGTTTCGCGCCGTCGGCGTAGGTCAGCAGCATGAACTCACGCCGGCCTTTGTCTTCGTTCTTTGTCTCCGCGCCGATCATCCGCGCGTAGATTTCAGCCGAAGTTTCAGGGCCGGAAGTTTCGAGTTGAACCAGGCCCTGGAACTGGCCGATGCCGTGATCAATGTGGACGATGTAATCGCCGATCTTCAGGTCGCGGAAATCCGAGAGGAACGCCGCAGCGTGTAACCGCTTCGTCTTCGCTGGCCGTTCGGCGTGAACCGCTTCCTCGAAAAGATCGCCTTCGGTGTAAACGGTCAGCCGCGATTGCGGTAGAGCGAAGCCCGAAGACAGATCGCCGACGATGAGGCGCGCCGCGCCCAGCGCGTCATATTCGTTAAGCGTTTTGCCGATGCGATCCGCCACGCCGCTGCTCGGCAAGACAAATATCGTCTGGCTTCCCTGCTTTGAATGCTGCTTGAGTTCGGCGGCCAGATCGGCGAAATGCCCGCGCCAACGACGCACCGCGCGCGATGGGATATCGACCTCCGTCGTCTTCGGTTCGGGTGGGAAAAGAAACAGCGGAGCGGACGGTTCGCGGTTGATGAAGGCGGCGAAGCGGGATTGACCTGCGTCTTCAATCGGCTTCGCGCCGATCTCTTCCGTGACCAGTTCTTCCTCAAAGGCCAGCGCGGCGCTGCCCAACAACCGCAACTCGACGCGCGCGGCCTTGCTGATGCCTTCGCGCAATTCATCCGGCGTCAGAAAAAGTTTTTCGGGCGCGAGCGCCAACTCATCCGCCGCTTCGGTTCGTTCGTAGCTGCGCTGCAATTCTTCGAGCGTCGCGCGGATCTGTTTTTCGACCTCGGCTGGTTCGTCAACTACGAGCACGGTGTCGCGCAGGTAATCGAAGATCGAAGCCGAGAGCGGACGGGCGAGCGGCATCAGGTATTCCCACCCACGGAACTCTTCGCCTTCGTCAGCGAAAGCGGTGCGGTCGCGCAGCGCGCGTTCGTAACGCTCATCGCTCCAATGCTCGCGCGCCATCTTTGACCACTGGCGGAAATCACCAGCGCCCGCGCGCTCATCGCGCATCGGCGCGATCAATGTCTCTTTGACTTCGCGGATCGAACGCTGGGTCTCAGGATCAAATTCGCGGATCGAATCAATCTCGTCACCGAAGAATTCGATACGGACAGGATGAATCGTTCCTTCATCGTTCAAACTTCCGCTCGGCGAGTAGAAGTCGATGATGCCGCCGCGCGAAGAGAATTCGCCGATGGCGCCGACAGGATCGGAACGAACGTAACCGACCGAGGCTAGATGTTCGATCAGATAATCCAGCGGCGCCTCTTCGCCCACACGCAACGCGACGCACGCCTGTTTGATTTCGTCCACGGCGACGAAGCGCCGCATCAACGAACGGCTGGTGAGCATCACGAGGTCGCCCGCGTTCGCGGCCAGCCGCCACAAAGCCAGCGCGCGTTGTTCGAGGATTTCGGCGTGCGGAGAAGCGCCGCTGTACGGATCGGATTCCGAGGTGGGCAGCGTGAAGACCTCGTTCTCGCACTGCTGGCGGTCGTGAAGCTGACAGTAGAAGAATCGCAAGTCGCGTTCGAGGTCTTCCAGGTCGCGCCCCTTCAAACTGACGATGGCCAGACGACGACCAATGGCGCGTTGCAGCGCAACCAGCGTCAGAGCCTTCGCGCCGTTGACCAGACCCGCGACGCGCAACAGACGCTTGCCGGCGCGCGCCTCCGCCACCAGCCGCTTGAAATTTTCGTCGCCTTCGAATCGTTGAAAGAGATCAGACACTGCAAACCCCGTCCTTCGGTGATCTTCGCTACCGGCTGTAACGCTCGACAATCCTCTCAATCACGTCGGAAGTCGAACAACCTTCGACAAAAGGCAAACTCAACACCAATCCACCCGCCGCTTCGACTTCTTCGCGCCCCACAATCCGGTCAACCTCCCAATCGCCGCCTTTGACCAGCACGTCGGGCAGCAACGCGGCAATCACTTCGCGCGGCGTCGGATCGTCGAAGACCGTCACATAATCAACGCAGCCCAACGCAGCCACCACTTCGGCGCGCTCGTTTTGATCGAGGATCGGGCGCTTCACGCCTTTGAGTTCGCGCACCGAGCGGTCGCTGTTGAGCGCGACAACGAGCGCGTCGCCCAGCCGTCGCGCCTGCTGAAGGTAATTAACGTGCCCCGGATGAATCAGGTCGAAGCAGCCGTTGGTGAAAACTACGCGGCAACCCGCTTGTCGCAAGCGTTCGCGTTCAGCGCACAGTTCGTTGAGAGAGAGGATTTTCGCCATAGCCAGTTCAAGCAGGCATCTTAGTTGAATCGGTTCGGATGAAACAAGCGGCGGCTTTCGGCGGCTTGACAGTCGCGCCGCCACGTCCCTATACTCCGCGCTTTGCAATCGCCCGGTTATTCTTACAGGTAAGCACTGAAGGAGAGTTTAAAGTATATGCCGAACCATAAATCAGCGGAGAAACGTGACCGCCAGAACGTGCGCCGCAACGCCATCAACACCGCCAGTCGCACCCGTCTGCGCTCGAGCCTCAAGAAATTGCGCGCCGCCATTGCCGCCGGCAACGCCAGCCAGGCGCAGTCGCTGCTGTCCGAAACAGTTTCAGTGATCGACAAGTCGGTCCAGAAAGGCGTGTTGCACCGTAACACCGCGGCCCGCCACAAGGCGCGTTTGACGACGCACGTAAACAAATTGGCCGCGAAGTAACGCCGAGGCGCCAATCGAAACTTGCAAAGACGCTCAGTCCCGAGCCGGGGCTGGGCGTTTTTGTGTTTCTTCTCAATTTAACTGCGCCTGTCTCTGCCGCAACTGCTTGATCCGCTCCTTGATCTCTTTTGCGTCGGCGGCTTGAGGAGCGCGGCGCAGGTACTCTTCCAAATCGGCCAGCGCCGCCGCATACCGCTCCATCCCGGCGTAGACCAGGCCGCGATCACGAATTTCGCCAGCCACATCCGGATTGATGAGCAACGCGCGTTCGATCACGCCCAGCGTTTTGTGTTGATCGCCCGCCCGCGCGTAAATCCCTTTCAGATTTTGTAGCATCCGCGTCAAGATCTGTCTCTTCGTCACGGCCTGAAGCAGGGAGGGATGAAACTTCATCCGCCCGGTGTAAAGCTCTTCGATCATCTCGTGGCATTTTTCTTCCGAGAGCAAACGCCCGCCGTTGAATGGGTCAATCAGAATCTCCTGCTCTTCGTCGCTGAATTTGACGATGAAATGGCCCGGCATCCCGACGCCGAAAAGCTGCAACCCGATGCGCCGCGCAACCTCGATGTAAACGACCGACAAGGTGATCGGGATTCCCAGGCGGCGATCAATCACGTCGTTGAGAAAACTGTTGCGCGCGTCGAAATAGTCTTCAACGTTCCCGCGAAATCCCAGCTCGTCGAACAGCAGGTGGCCGAGCCGCATAATCCGGACGAGCGGATCGGTTGCTGCATCATCGCGCTCTCTCGCCATCCCGGCGAGCGCATCAATCTGATCAAGGTATCTTTCGACTTCCAGATCGGGATATTCCTCCGCCGCAATCAGCAAAGCCGCGTGATCCAGCTCCAACTCGTTTTCAGGCCGCGCTACAATCTCTGCGAATTGCGCGCGGGCTTCTTCTTTCGTCATCTTATTCGGGAGTGTTCATAACCTTTGTGGGGATTGGGCGCCAGTGACTTCTCCGGCGCGAGAGTATAACAAGCAGACCGGGCAGTCCACTGTACAAATCAGGTGATCTGCCGTAGCTTGTCTTATCTGCGGTCGGCATTCTCAACGGGCGTATCGGTGGGCGCCAAACAACCTGACATACGAAACATCGGCAGGCTCGCGCAGCCTGCTCGGGCAAACAACGAAAGAGAGGAATCAAGATGGCGGAAGCATACATCATTGACGCAGTCCGCACCCCGCGTGGGCGCGGCAAAATGGGCAAAGGCTCGCTCAACAACATTCATCCACAGGAACTCCTGGCGCAGACGCTCAACCGTCTGGCCGGCCGCGCCGGCGTTGACAAAAACGACGTTGACGATGTGGTCATCGGCTGTGTCTCGCAAGCCGGTGAGCAAGGCGGAGACATCGCGCGGATGGCCGTCCTGGCGGCGGATTGGCCATTGGAAGTCACCGGCGTTTCGCTCAATCGCTACTGCGGCTCCGGCTTGCAGGCGATCAATTTCGCCGCGATGGGCGTGATGGCGGGGATGCAGCGACTGGTCGTGGGCGGCGGAGTCGAGAGCATGTCGCGCGTGCCAATGGGAGCTGATGGAGCCGGGCTGGACGGCAACAACCTGCATCTGCGCAAAAAGCATTTCCAGGTTCCGCAAGGCATCAGCGCCGACCTGATCGCCACGCTCGAAAATTTCAGCCGCGAAGAGATTGATCGCTTCGCCCTGCGCTCGCAGCAACGCGCTGCTCACGCGCAGCGGGAAGGATATTTCAACCGGAGCCTCTTCCCAGTGCGCGATCCAGAAAACGGCGCTGTCGCGCTCGAAGCCGACGAATTTCTCCGTCCCGACACAACAATCGAAGGTTTGTCGGCGCTCGAGGGATCATTCATCATCTGGGGCAACAAGCCTGTCGGCCCGAACGGCGAAACTCTCGACCAGATGGCGTTGAAGAAATATCCGCAGGTCGGCGAGATTCGCCACGTCCACACGGCGGGCAATTCCAGCGGCATCGTTGACGGCGCGGCTGCCGCGCTGATCGCTTCGGAAGATTACGTGAAAGCGCATGGCCTGAAACCGCGCGCCCGAATCAGGGCGATGGCGACC
>Ga0187892_10001506_pt1 | contig 52912 bp, 78 predicted proteins | sample MA1701073metaG_FD_139345 | JGI IMG/M metagenome (GOLD analysis project Ga0187892, IMG submission 139345) | Bio-ooze microbial communities from a basaltic lava cave in the Kipuka Kanohina Cave System on the Island of Hawaii, USA - MA170107-3 metaG ...
CCGCGCCCGGCGAACGCTGACCCGTCCGCGCTCGCCGTCCAGAGCGGTTGGGCGCCGGGGCCGCAGAGCCCCGCGACCGCCGCCGCGCAGATCGCGCCCGCGCGCGTCGACGATCCACCCTACGACCCATCGCTGGTCGCGGCGACGAAGATCGGCCCCAGCGAAGCTCGCTGGCCGACGAACTTCTGGCAGCGGATCATCATGAACCGCGGCCTCCCACCCGTCGTTGCGGCGCGCGCCGAGAACGACGCCCTTCGGCTGTTCTACACGAACCGTCTGCCGCCGGGGAGTGAGTGATCGGTGGCGTCGATTCTCACGCTCGACGGTCCGCCGGCGGAAAGCCGTCGAGACGGCCGCGATGCGCGGGACACGCCGCGCGTCGGCGACTGCAAGCGGGTCTGGAACCCGCGGACCAAGCGCCACGCCGAGCTCTGCTACGTCGGTAAGGCCCGGTCCCGGACCGGTTGGCAGTTCACCAAGTCCAAGAGCCGCTGAATCAAGCGGGAAGCAAGCAAGAAAGAGGAGAGAGGAAGCCCCATGCGCGACAAGGATCTGTTCGGACTCGGCGCCTTCATGCCCCAGAGCGTGGTCGAGTACAGCCCCTTCATCGGCGCCGGTGCGTCGGGTCTGGGCGCGACGCTCGCGCGCAAGGGCGTCCTGCCCGCGTGGTTCAGCGCGCGCCCGGAGACGACCGGCTTCCTCGCCGGAGCGCTCGCCGCCGCGCTCATGTACGCCTTCCCGTCGACGCGCGCGGGCGCGCTCATGACGTTCCTGGGTGGCCTCGCCGCGCGCGCGCCGGCCATCCTCGACGCGGCCATCGGCGGCGCGCTCGGGTACACGACCTACGAGACGGCGAATCCGCTCCTGGGCTACCCGGTCGCGAATCAGATCCAGGGTGGCGGCATGGGCTACGCGACGTGGGGCGACCAACCGCACGCGTACGGTACCGTGCCGGGTGTCGCGGGCGCAGGCGGCGGCGCGATCGCCGGTCCGGTCGCCGACACCGGCGGCAACCCGATCAACCTCCTCGGGTCGGGCTCGCTGTCGAACCTCGCGGCGCACTACGGTGCGACGCACATGGGCTGAGCTCGCTCAGCGTTCAAGTTCTCGCCGCCGGGTGGCGGCACGTCAGTAGCAGTAGGTCTCTTCCGTTGCCGGTGAACAGCCGGCCCAACTTGCGGGTGAACAGCCCGCCCTCCAGGAAAGGCAACCGCAACCATGTCCATGGGCACCGTCGGCGTCGCACCCGGCACCACCACGTTCACCCTCCAAGACGGCACGGTCATCTCGCTGGCCGACTGGATCGACGACCGTCTGTACGGCACGATCCAGCTCAACAACGCGCAGGCGACGCCGACCGAGTGCTTCTCGGCCGCGCTGTCGCAGCAGATCCCCAACGGGACGCGCATGTTGACGCGGTCGGACACCAACCTGATCCGCGCCGGCTCGAACGGTCTGCCGCAGGCGTACGAGATGCTGATCTTCTCGATCGGCGTCGACTTCGTCCGCGCGATGCGCCCGCCGACGGGTCAGTCGCAGCCGGTGCTCGCCGACGGCGCAGGTGCTTTCTCCGAGGGGCTGCGCTACGACACGTTCTTCCAGGTCAACCGTGTCGTGGCGGTCGACTTCCGCTACCGCGAGAAGGTCTACGCCGAGGGCGTCCCGGTGAACTTCCCGGAGGGTCGCGGCATCTGGATCAACGCGACCTCGAGCGACTTCAACGTCGCGCAGAACGGTCGCCCGGATCCACGCTCGCGCAACTCGATGGTGCTGCCGATCCGCATCCAGGAGGGCCTCGCGTACAAGCTCGTCTTCTCGCCGTCGGCGCCTCTCCAGATCGCGCAGGACGCGAGCGACGGTGGTGCCGACCTGACGTTCATCGACGCTAAGGGGGAATTGAACGGACTGTACAAGCGCCCGGTTGTCTGAACGATAACAATCGGTTGGCCTGCTTTCGGTCAATTTGACAACCTAACAGTTAGCCTTATCCAGAGGCTTGTTGTATGAGACAGGGACCCGAATGCTCGGGTCCCTGTTTTCGTTCAAGGAGTCTCTTGATGCCACACCCGTTGATTGACCTCACTGGCCGCCGCTTTGGCCGCCTCGTTGTTCACCACCGCGCGCCGCCCGAGCCCGGAAAGAAGCCAGTATGGGTGTGCATCTGCGACTGCGGCAATACCAAGATGATCGTCGGCGGTTCGCTTACACGCGGCTTCTCGACGTCGTGCGGGTGTGTGCAACGCGCGGCGATGTCAGCCAGGCGTACAACGCACGGGCGCCGTCGACTTGATGGCAATAGCTTTGGCAACGATCACCGTTCAAACGACCTGACGTACAGCTCGTGGTCAGCCATGAAGCTTCGGTGTCGGGATCACCCGAAGTACGCAGGGCGTGGTATCCGAGTATGTCCACGTTGGCTTGGGCCCGGTGGCTTCGCAAACTTTGTCAAGGATATGGGCGAGCGCCCGGCGCGCGGAATGTCGATCAATCGAATCGACAACGCTGGGCATTACTGCGCGGCAACCTGCGGTGGCTTGTGTGGCCACGCCGTGAGTAATTGTAATTGGGCGACGCATCAAGAGCAGATGCTTGGCCGTGATCACATTCGTAAGTTTACGGCGGCAGAGGTGCAGGACATTGTCGAGAGTTCGCGCGTGGGCTGGACTCAAGAGCGCCTTGCGAGGCACTACGGTGTTGGTCGTCGTGTCATTCGCCGCATTATCCGTGACGCTACGGCAATTGATACAAGCGCTACGACGTCCTCTGCTGTTGCGCATAAGGCAAAACGATCGGTTACTGATGCTGAGGTCGCGGCTCTCGTGGCATCGTATCGATGCAGCGGCTTTCCTTGGGGCGCCGTGAATCCCGAGGCAGACTCTATTTCTCGTGTCCGTTTCGCTGCGGTCACTGTGAATGCTGATACGGTTGTCAGCGTTGGATCGTCTGGACAACGCGGATGCCTTGTAGCGCACTTGCATCGTCTTGAGGCGCGCCGTGCACGGCGACCATCCGTCGTTGAAGCGTTCAACGATGACGATGTGCTCACGCGTACGATTAGGTATCAACTTGAGCGTGGTGACTCCGTTGAGCCCTGGCCCATTTTGCGTGCGCTACAAGCGTTCGTACGCGCTCCGCGTAACTTTCCACCGGCGCTTGCACGGTGGCTCGTGGACGAATACGCGCCTAGCAATGGTACCGTTCTCGACCCATGCGCGGGCTTCGGTGGTCGGCTACTTGGCACTGTCGCCAGTACCAAGAATCTACGCTACGTTGGCTTCGATATCGAGCCGAGGACCGTTGAGGGCAACCGAGCGTTGGCGATGCAACTCAGCGTTGATGACCGGACTGACATTGAGCTCCGAGACGCTATTGGTCCCGCGCCGTGGCCATCGGTTGATCTCGTCATTACGAGCCCGCCGTACTTCAATTTGGAAGATTACGGAACAGCCTCACAAAGCAAACACGAAACGTACGAGGCTTGGCACGCCGAGTTTTTGCGTCCTCTCATGTCTTACGCGCTACGCGCCGCGCCACGGGTGATTATCAACATCGCGCGTGTCGGCCCGCATGATTTGCCCGTGGACGTTGTGGCAATCGTAAGGCAACTCGGGGGTACCGTAGAGCGCGTAATTACGTGGCCGTTGCGAGCGTTCGGGCGTCAACGACAGTACACCGAGAAGATCCTCGTGATCCGGTCGGCCTAGGGGCCCCGGCGCCCTGGAGGCCTCGACGGTCACCACGAGCCCTTGATCCGTCGTGGGATCCGAGGGAGAATCGGACCGATCCCGTATGGGATCCGGCCAATTTGCGGGTGAACAGCCCGCCCAGGAGCTCGCTCGATGACCACGCCAAGAATTGCGGCTAGTTTCGCGGGGTTGGAAGTGCGCGATATGACGCCTTACAACATGCCCAGCGAGATCACGCTGGAGGCGTCGCAGTCGGGCATCGCCTTCCCGGGCACCGACTACGTCAACACGCAGGAGAAGCCGTTCGCGGTGTACCGCGCGATCCCGCGCGTGATGGCGCTCGACGAGAACGGGCTCCTGCTCGAGACGCAGCCCGACGTCAACGTGCTCGAGGCACTGATCAAGCTCCGCGTCTCCCTCGTCGGCTTCAACCAAGAAGCGACCAAGGCCAACGTCCGGATCTCGAACCTCGTGCAGGGCTCGACGTCGGAGCGGGCCTGGGTCTTCACCGAGCCCTTCATCCTGCCGAACCAGTACGGCGTGCAGCTCTTCGCGGACTGTGACGCCTTCCCGGCAGGCTTCGCCGGTGACGTCGACAGCCTTCGCGTGAGCGTCAACCTCCAAGGCTTCCTCTTGGTGCTTGCCCCGCCCTCTGACCGTCGGTGATGCGGAAGTAGCCATCGATGCCGTCGATGCAGCGCTCCAAGGTCGGGTCGATCACGGTCGTTGCGATCAATTTGGTCGGCAACCGGGCCGTCGGCCCATTCTACACGGCTGGCGACAACCCCGTCAGCCTCTACATTCGCAATCGCGGCGGCGTCCAGATCCAGCTCGCCTTCGAGTCGAACGCCGTCAATGGCGCGCAGGCAGCGGCGTCGAGCGCGGATCGCTTCGAGGTCGATCCGGACGAGGACATCACGCTGACTGTTGCTCCAGGCCAGGCCGTCTACGCTGTCGGCGTCGGTCAAGGGCGATTGTCGTGGCACGCCGCCGATGTTCCCTACATCAACTTGGGCGAACTCGTTGATCCATGACGGTCCAGAGCCTTTTTCTGTACTCGCAGATCGTCGGTGACGGCCTCCCGTTCTGGCGCCTGCAAATCTCCAATTGGGGCAACCGAGGCGTGGGGGCCGACGCGACGTCGGTTGCCTACAATCAACCGATCAAGGACAGTGCGGCGGCGATCGTCGTCGGCCCGGACTCGACCGCCGACGAGGTCATTGTCAATTACAACAACGTTCTCCAAGCCTCCGCACTCGTAGTACCGAACCCGGGGGACCTCAACCAGATCTCGCAGACGGTCGGCATTACGCGGCCGGGACTCCATCTGCCGGGCCCGCTCGGAATTCGTACGGCGTACTCGACGCAGTTCACCGACGGTTACTTCAAGGACGGTGACCCGACCGTGAATCCGTTCGGGACCCTCGAGCCCTTGTTCGAGGCTCCGAACCTCGAACTGTTCTTGTACCCTAGGCCGCCGAAGGTACCAATCTTCTCGAAGCGGAACGCGATGTACCGGAGTCGGCAGCCCGCTGCCGGTGTTGACGTCGGCGTCGAAACGCTCATCGGGATTTGGCCGGTGATGGGCAGGGCGTGTAAGTCGATCTACTTCCAAGCGACCAACGACCTCGTCGCAACCGTCCGTGTCGGTGGTATCTCGGCGTTCATCACGACCCAAGTCGGGCTACCCGTCGCACGGACGTTTGAGAAGACCGTCAACACCGTGACGCTGACGATCAACGGGACAACGGGCGTGACGGCTCAGTGCACGACGGGTCGGCCGATGCAGTGGATCGCGGCCTATTACACGCGCGTCTCGGGCACTGGGTTCATCAACACCAACCTCATCGCCGAGGATTGCTAAGGCTAGGGCCATGGGTTGCTGTGGCTGCGGTACGGTCGACGATGGCTCCGGCGGCGGCGGTGGCTCCGGGAGCATCCTCGCGGCGTTCACGTACACGGCTGATGGGACCGAGGGCTCGGACTTCTTCATCCCGTTTCCGGCGGCGCTCGCGACCGATGACTACATCCCGTCGGTGTCGAAGGGCGGCGGCTCGCAGCAAGAGCTCTACGACTATCAGATGCCCGACGATGTCGCCGCGGACCGGACGACGCTTCAGTTCCGGATCATCACGGCCGCCGATGTCCGCGACGGCGACAAGCTCGATGTGATCGTCGTCCAGCGGACGTGATCAGGGATCACGGCGCGTCGGTACCCGCGTCCGTACAGACGGCTTCACAACTGAACCCGACGCACGTGTCGCACGGTGCCGGGCTAGGAAACGGCGGATATGTTGCTACGGCGTCGTCGAGGCCTGCGTCACCAGAACCTACGCTTGGACAATCTGGGCCCAGACACCCGTCGGGCGGTGTCTCGTGCGGCGGCAGCGCAACGACGCTTGCGTCGATGCCCGGCGGCTCGGTGTTGTCACCGCAGCCGTTGACGATGAGCGCTACGACGGTTGTCATGATGAGGTTGATAGTGCGTGCGGTCATAGGTCTCCTTCGCCTCCAGGCTCGTACGGACGGGCGGCTTCTTCAGCATCACGTCGGACAGCATCGTGCATGACGGCTTCATCGCGAACGCGGCGGCGTTCGAGGACATGAACGGCGGTAAAGCCGGCACCGGCGCAGCCGAGGCCCAGAACCGCGACGATGTACCAGCCCGGGTGAGCGCCCGTGACTAGCGCGACGGTAACACCGACGAGGATAGCGGCCACGATGCCGGACGTGGCGCCGAAGATGATCGCCGACAACACGTTCGTCGGGTAGAAGTCGCTCAGGCGCATCGAGTTGCCTCGGTGCCCCGCTTTAACCACCACATCGGGTCCCACGCCATGCACACGTGCGTCAGTGCGTCGGTAAGGAATGGGAACGCGATCGGATCGAGCCGCTGCGTCCGCGCACGGTCGTTGCTCAAGGACGCGAGCCAGTCAGTTACACGACCGAGATCGTACCAGATGGTCTCCTTGAAGAACGCCGCGAGGAGCCATTTTTCGGGGACGACTGCGACGGCGGCACCGTGCGCGCTGCTCGCAGGATCGATCACCGCGACATCATTCTCAGGTTCGATCGGCTGCCATCCGGCCTTCCACTCGCGCACCCGTGGCGTCACAAGACCAACAACGATGGCGCTGGTGATGCTGGCGATGGCCTCGACTCGTCGTATCGCGATGAACGCGTCGTCCCCGTGGAACCACGTTACACGTGCGCCCGCTGGTACACGACGACCGTCCTTGAGCTGCGTCGCTGGTTCCCACGTGAGCTCTGAAACCGTCCGTGGTGCGATCGCTCGGTGCCACGCCAAGAGTGGATCTTGTACAGGATCTCCGTCGATTCGCTCCACCCGTCCTTGTACCATGGAGCCATGGTCTCGTGCGCTGACATCGAACGGCGGCTCAACACCGTGATCGACCCGTGGCATTACCTCGACAGTGACGGCGGAACGGGCCCGATGTTTCAAGTCGTCATACAAGATCCTGCCGTTTCGGCGGTACTCCGGCGTCCGGTCATCGTCGACTACAAGGTCAAGCTCGGTGGTCCTGCGCTGCCGTACCGCCGGCCGGTCGTACGTCGACCGGCGAACGCCGCCGAGGCTTCGATCATCGTCTGGCTCTTGTCCCTGTACTACAGCGGCGAGCGCGAGAGCTTGCGGCTGTGTCCGTTCGCGCAGGGCCTCTATCACACCGCCGGCCGTGCGGACGCACTCGAGAAGCTCGCGAAGTACCTCGCGGCGAACAAGCGTAATCCCGTCGTCCTCGACGCGGTGACGACAGGTGTGTTGCAGCGGGTCATCCTACAAATCCTCGAGGATCCCAGCGCCGGGCGTGCGTTCGGCAAAGACGACGCCGTGATCGCGGCCGCGACGGAGATCATCGACGCGGCGCCGACCTTCGATCGCGCCGCGTGGCTTCCGCTCTGGGGCTGGGCACTGGGCGGTCCGGCGGCGAAGGCTGCGATCCGGACACGCGTCCTCGCGATGAAGGCGTTGCAGAGCATCTTGCGCCGCGGCGGTCTCTTCCCGGCGGAAGTCCGCGCCGCCGATCCGATGGCCGAGGTGCTCCGGCAATTGGTCGTCGCGCGCGCGCCGAGTATCCCGGCGAACGAGCGCGAGCTCTATCTCGCCGAGGCGCAAGCGTTGGTCGGGGCGATCGCCACAGCGAACGTGGCGGCGGCGATGGCCGAGGGGACGCCGATTCCACCGGTTGACGGCGGTGGCGCGCCCGGCGCGATCCCGGTCTGGGTTCCGATCGCAGGGGCCGTTGCGACGGCCATAGGGTTCGTGGCGTTCGCGCTTCGTCGGCGTCGTGCACGCACTTGACAGCTAACGCCGACGCTCGTAGGGTAGGTGCGTCGGGCCGTTCGTTCTTGGTTACCGAACTGTAATCGGACTTGCACGTTCGACTCGTGCGTAGGGCGGATCCCAGTCAAAACCCGAGAACACCTTTCGTCCGATGTTGATGCGGGGAGATGCCCATAGTGGGCATGGCGGGCTCATAACCCGCACGAGGTCGATGCGAGCGCGACCCCCGCTACGAAGACGACGGCAGGGCGAAAGCCCGTGGGACCGTTGCGGCACACTAGCAGGCTCGGTCCCGCCGTCGTCGTCTTCACGGCAAGGGTAGCTCAATGTAGAGCAGGCCGGCTTCGGCGGGCCAGATGCGGGTTCAAGTCCCGTCTCCTGCCCCACTGGCGCGATGGCCTGAGCGACTGGATCCTGCAAGAGATCCTTGACCCGTGATAGCATCTCTGCATGGCGGAATTGACCCCCGAGCTCGTGGCGAACATCCAGGGGATGATGGCGAACGTCGAGGTGGCGCATCGCCAGGTCACGAAGGCCAAGACCGCGCTGTCGGTCCTCATGAACGCGGGCCGTGCGACCTGTAACGACGTGAAGACCTACAACTTGCAGGTCAAGGCCGTCTACGCCTACCAAGCCTCGGTCGCGTCGATCATCAAGGCCAACGGTGGCGCCGCGCCGCCGATTCCGCCGCCGTACTACGTCGCCTACAAGGGCGTGCCCGGTGACCAGGCGATCAACATCGACTGCTCGTCAGCGCAGATGAAAGGCCCCGACGGTACGCCCGCGGTCTTCGTCAAGCCTGATCAAGTCGAGTGGCGTGAGGGCGCGACACCATCGGATACCGCCGTGATCCAACAGCTCACGACTGCTGCTAACGCAGCCGTGGTCCAGGGCAACCAGACGCTCGGCAACCCGCTCCTCGCGGCGATCCCGATTGTCATCGTCGGGATTGTCGTCGTCGTTGCCGGTTACATCGTCCTCAAGATCGTCGAGGCCTTGAAGGATATCCCGGCCAAGCGCGAGACGACGCGCCAGATCGCGATCCAAGCTGAACAGCACACCGCGAACCTCGAGAAGCGCGAGAAGTGCTACGGCGACTGCGCGTCGCGCGGCGGCGATGCGGTTCAGTGCGCCAAGGCGTGCGACCGGCTGATTCCCGGGTTCGAGCCCAAGCTCCCCGAGGGTGGTTGGGGTGCCATCGGCACGGTTCTGGGGATCGCTATCGTCGGCGTCGTTGCCTACGCGGGCTACCAGGCGTGGCAGGGCGGCATGTTCGACGTGTCGAACCACGACCGCCGGCGGTCGCTTCCGCGGGGTAAGTACGCGGTCGATAAGGAAGGCGCGATCGACGCCGAGTACGAAGAGCGGGCGGCATGATCGTCGAGATCAAATCCGGTCAACTCGTCGTTCGTTGTAGCTTGTGTGGCTCTGCCGAGAACCTGCACTTCCTGCCGAGCGACGAAACTGGTAGGGCGCACATGGACTTCCATGCCTGTTCCACGTGCATCGCCGGGTTCGTCGTACTGGAGCGGCTGCCGAGGGACCAACAGACAATTCGGTCTGTGAGGTCCCTTGCGCTCGTCGAAGCAGCCTGAGGCCGGGGTTCTGCGCTAAGGTTGCCTGACCCTGTGATCCGCACCATCGTCCTCGCGCATGGTGAGCAAGCTCGGTTCACTGGTATGCTCGACCGTCCGAAGCAACTGATCGATCTCGGTGGCGAGTCGATCATTGCGCGCACCGTCCGATTGTTCCGAGGCCACGTCGACGAGGTCGTTGTCATCGCGCCGTGGGGCGGTACCGTCGGGCCTGCGCGCGTCGAAGCGATCCCGTACCCCGGCGGTACGACACTCCACGGGCTTCACCAGACGCGGCACCTGTGGAACGACATCGACCGCCTCATCGTCCTCTTGGGCGACGTCGTGTTCTCGACCCACACGCGCGACGTGGTCATGGCGGCGCGGAGCCTTACGTTCGTCGGCCGGGAAGGTCCGAATCCGCTCACCGGGAAACCTTGGGGTGAGTTATTCGCGTTGGTATGTCCCCGCGCCGCAATCGCGCAGCTCGACGCTGTGTTGCACGAGCCGCACTGGCAGACGGCACCGGGGCGGCTCCGGGACCTCGCCCAGTTCCTCCGGGGGTGCGCCGTCTGCCCGTTCGCGATGACCGACATCGTGAACGATTACACGGATGACATTGACACCCCGGAGGATGTCGAGGCTGTCCTCCCGAGGCTCCGTACCCAGGCCCGCGATGATATCGGCGAGCCTCTGACCGGGGTTCTGCGCTAGGGTTGCTGGATGGCTGACGAAGCAACCGGGCCGACGCTCGTGCAATCGTTCTCGGGTGCTCTCTTGGGGTCCGTGGTGAACGTCTTCCTGCACTTCCTCGGACCGCAGAAGACGCGCGAGATGCTGCACACGGCCTTCGCGTGCGTCGATCGGCACGCCGAGACGCCGTGCAAGGGTGACTGTACGGTCAACGCGGACCTCGACGCGATCTTTCGGACGCACTTGGCCGCCCTCGTGCCCGCGCGGGTGCTCGCTGACATGATCGATGCGCTGATCTGCATCGTGATCATGACCGAGCTCGATGCGGGGGCCGCGGACCATATGATCACGACCGTGTTTCACATGCACGGCGTCGACGCGGCTCAGGTCCCGCACGCGGTCGCATGAGACGGTTTATCTGGTGCTCGGAGCACGTCGGCAAGATCCATCTCTGTCAGTTCAACGGGACGCGGTGGATCTGCATCGCACTCTAGGAGGTTCCCCGTGAACTTTTCCGATCGTATCCCAGACGATGCCCCGATCGCCGTCGTCCTCATCGAACAGGAAGGCTGCGGCGCGTGCGAGGAGTTCCACCCGGTCTTCGTTGGCATCGCCGAGCCGTACGCGACCGAGGGCTTGCCGATCCTGCGGCTTGAGGCCAATACGCCGGACCCGACGGCGCAGGCCTTCTTGGCGAAGCACGCGGTACGCGCGACGCCGACCGTGCTGCTCGTCCCTCGGTGGGCCTACGCCGTGAAGCTCGAAGGACCGCAGCCGCCGTTGGCGCTCAGGCAGGCACTCGATTGGGCGAACAACATGCACCGGGTCGGGACGGGTCAAGCGCCGCGATGGTGGCAGACGTGAGCGATGTCGCTGGCGCAGACGTGAGCGATGTCGTCGATGCCGTCGTGTGCACGCACTGCGGGCGCTCCGTCGGCGTCGTGACGATCACGCCCATCGGGCTCGATGCCCTGCGTCGGGGTCTTCAACCGCTTCGAATCATCGAAGCGCACGGGGCGTGTCCGGCAACGGCATTGCGGACATCCTCGCGTCAGCCGTCGGTCCGTCCGTCGTGATCGACCGACTCGACGGTCGAATCCGGCCCCGGCGATGACCCGCGCGCCGTACGTTTCAGATCCTCGATGCGCCGGACCAAGGACGGGTCATCCTCGTCGAAGTTGATCGCAGGATTGCTCTCGATCAGCGCGTCGACGGAATCTTCGACGGAGTCGGCGACGCGACAGACCTCGCGGACACGTTGCTCGAGATGCCGGAAGTCATCGTCGATGGCGGGTGGAAGCGTTGAGGACACGGGCCTTCTCCTCCTTACAACGTCATCGTGGGTGTCGGGCCATTGCCTCGGCAAGGCTCGCGACCTTGTCGAACAACAGTTGGCTCCGGTCGACAAGCGTCGCGGCCAGGCTGGTAAACCGCGTGTGCATCTCGTCCATGCGCTTGTCGTGGCGTGATGAGAGCTCGTCGACGCGTTCGGCGTGATCCTTGGCCATCACCTCGATGCGCTTGACGTACTCGTCGCTGGCGGCCTTGAGGGCTGCCGTTACAGCGCGGAGCTCGCGGTCCTTCGCGATCGTGCCGTAGATGCCCAGCGCGGCGAGAATCCCGAGCGGGCCGTAGACGACGAGGCCTTGAAGGAGGGTGATCTCGCCCATGGCCGATCATCGCGTCCTACAGGCAGCGTGGATCGCCGCCTTCGTACGCGGGGAAAGCATCCAGAGGCGCTCTCGCCGGTTGCGATCGGTGACCGTCTCGAAGACGTCGAGGCCCTGGTAGGCTCCATGCCCGCATCGCCACGCCGCGCGCCGTCCATCGGACAGTGTGATCTCACCGCCGGCGCGTGTCTCGACGACGACGGTCCCAGGCGGGAGCGTTCGGGCGATCTGCCCGATGCGCTTCACATCCGCGGGGCCGCTCAGGCGGCTCGGGCGCCGACGCCGGGCCACAGGATCAGCCGCGGACGGACTTGAGCGCGTCCCTCATGCACTTGCCGAAGCCCTTGGTGCCGGCACCGAAGCGGTTCGCGCACTGCGGCGACGCCGTCGTCATGACGGCCTTCCACGGCGCGAGGTGCCGGGTCGACGGCTTTCGGCGCGGCGGACAGTCGGACCCGCTGTGGCCCTTGAAGACGATCGGGCGACCGCGCTTGGTCTTGAACTTGATGGTGGTGAGCTTGCAGGCCTTCGCCATGATGTCCTCGTGCTGGTACGGGTTGGACGGGTTGGTTTTGAAAATGATCAAGGCCGACGCGGTGGCAGCGGCCGGGGGACAGGCCGAGGCGCACCTGGCGTTACTACACAGCAGTGACCGCCGCCGAGCCCGGGGTTCGGCCGCGGCTTTGGCTTGAACAAATCACGAAGGCTCATCGTTGACTCCGAACAGGCGCTGGCGGCACGGCCAGAATCGCCAGCGTCGTGGCGACGCCAGCGGCGAGGATGCCGCCGCCGACTAGCCACGGCCACTTCGCCTGGACGAAGGCCTTGAAGCCACCGCCGGGCGGCGGGGCTGGCGGTGGTGGTACATCTGGGATCGGCGGCGCCGTCGGACCGACTGGGGGCGGCTTCGGCGGTGAGATCACGACCGTCGGTGGCGCGCCCAGCCGATTGGCGATGCTCCGTGCGAAGTCTGCGACCGCGATCGCGTTGCGCGCGAGGCGCTCCTTGGAGCCCGCGCCGCCGGTGATGCCCGCACCCTCGGCCGTGTACTCGTAGCGCCGCAACGCGGCTGCGCCGACGGCCTTGGCGAACGCGAGGGTTTGATTACCAACGACGCCGTCGGCGGCGATGCCGCCCGAGACACCCAGCGCCGTGCCTGCGCGTTGCAACTGCGCCTGCATGTCGGCGATCGCCTGCGCGCACGGCGTGCACTGGTACGACGACCAGACGCCGCCCTTGTACTCGCGCACGCCCGTCGAGGCCATGCGCGACGCGACGTCGCTTGCGCCGAGGCTGCCGCCCAAGATCCCCCACGGCTGCATCCCGTGCCCCATGCCGATCGTACCCCACGGTTCGAGCCCGGCGGCGAGCTGGCGGTTGCCGTTCAGAAGCGCAACGCCAGTGGGCCCGGACGAGATGGCCTGGTACATGCGCGTATCCTACAACGGATCGTGTATGGGATCCATGGCGGTGTAGTCCCCGTGATACGTTGAGGTCATGCCGCTGCCGCCCGCTGGCGTCCTCACGCAGCCCGTGACGTGCTTGCCGGACTGGGTCGCGCGGTACGCGGAGATTCCGAATACCAAGGTGTCATCGGGCTGCACGACCTCACAGGGTAACGTGCAGTGTGATCCGGCGGCGATGGCACGGGCAGCGGGTCAGCACATCGGCCGTGAGGTCTCGCTCGAGGCGTACACACTCGCGCGGTACATCACCAGCGAGGTCGGGACGCGGAGCGTCCCCGAGCGTGTCGCTGTCGGTCAGGCGGCGGTGAACCGCGTGCGGTACACGGAGGGCTTACGGAGCATTCTCGACTTGCTCTTGTACCGTCAATCCGCGAGTGGTCCGTGCGCCGCGTGGCGCGGACGCTTTGGCCCGATTCATGGCCCGCACTTGAATCCTGCGTGCGGGAAGCCAAAGGCGCCGTATGGACGGTGGGCGGCGACGTCCGCCGACCCTGCACTCTCGAACCTCGTCATCGCGATCGACATCTTGAACGGTACGATCCCGGCGGACTTCTCGAAAGGCGCCGACGATCAGTACGGACCTGAAATCCTCGTCAGGGAACAGGGCCTCGAGACGACGCAGAACGGCGTGCGGCGCCGTGGCGGCGAGCAGCGCTACTGGGTCGGCCCGCTCCCCGGCGTCGACCACCAACGGACGTTCCTCTACACGACGCGCAAGGACATCGAGCCGACGTCGCAGCTCGGGCGCTTCTTGATCGACCGGGGCGTCGCGGCGATCGCGGCGCCGCGGCCGAACTGGACCGGCTTGCCGACCTGCACGTCGGCGTGGGCCCCGAAGCTCGGCACCGGCTTCGGGGCGTGGGGGATTGTTTTCGGTGCTATCTTCCTCGCGCTGGGCGGCGTCGCGTTTGCGAAGGCCTTCCGGCGGCGGGCGACACTGCGCGGCGGCTTCGGTCGTGCCGGGCTTGGGTCGGCGGTATTGCCGTCGAGCGAGCGGCGGCACGTGCCCAAGGCGATCGAAGACGAGATCGACGACGCCGTCGCGCGCGCAAGCGCGGCGGGGGCGCAGGGTGTGCTCGAATACATCGGGGCGGGTGCCGAGGGTGTCGTCTTCTGTGACGAGACACAGACCGCGTACAAGGTCGGACGCCCCGGACGCGGCACGCTCGTCGACGAGGCTGATTTCTTCCGCAAAGCGAATCAGGTCGCGCCGATCAAGCGGCACGTGGCGAAGTTCGTTCGTTATGACAAGACGCACGATGTCCTCGTCCGCGAGTGTGTGCGTCAGAGCGGCGAGCGTCATGGACGCCCGCGCCGCGTACAGGATAGTGAAGCGCACGTGGTCGCCGAGCGAATCGCCGCGGTGATGGCCCCGTACGGCTTCTCGGCCCCGGAGCGTAAGGGTGACAGCTTCGTCTACGTGCGCGGGCGTGGCCCCGTCCTCGTCGACGGCGGCTTCGTGTTGCGACGGGGCCACGAGCTCGTGAAGCACGCACTTGACGTTCTAAACAAGCGAAAGACGCCCGCGTTCGAGAACGCCGAGACGCTGGCGTTTGCGATTCGCCAAGAACGTGGTCAGACAATCCCGGTACCCGTCGCCAACAAAGTTCTGCGGCGACTCTACCAGACGCCCGAGAACGCGACGAAATGGAGCGGCACCGACGAGGCCGAACGCGTCTTCGGCGTCGCTGACCTTGGCTCCGTTCAGCCCTACACGCCCGAGGAATTCAGCGAACGCGTTGCCGAGGCCAAGGAGCGCGGACCGTTCTTTCGAAGGACGGCGAAGGGCATCCAGGACACCGCGAATGCGATCGCGGCCAAGGACGGCGGATGGCGGGGCAGCCGCAAGGTCTTCATCTCCGACCTCGCCAAGCGCTTGGGGACGACGCCTGACAAGATCGCCGGGCCGCTGCTCGTCGCGAACAACCGTGGATGGCTGACGCTCGAGCGTGCGGACCTGACCGGCGCGATGGCCGAGGACAAAGTTCGCCAGAGCGAGGTCATCGGCCCGCACGGGCTCGACCGCTATCACTTCGTAGTGGCCAAGACCATCTGATTGATCCTGTACGGGATCCGTGCGAGGATCCTGGGCATGATCTGGGCCTACGACACGCGCAGCGGCGACGCCGTGCAGATGATCGGCCGGTCGACGGCTTTGGTCCCGGGTACGTGCCCGTCCGGGTGCTGGACCGAGCGGCATGACGGCAAGCTCATCTGCGTGTGCGGCGACACGCTCTTCAAGGCGCGATCGTTCCTTCAACGCCGGAGCCTCTCCGGTGGCGCCTGGGACGGCGGTGCGGGCGTCGCGCCGGTGGTCGGTGTGCTGGTCGCGGCCGCCGCCGCCTTCGGGGGTGTCTACTGGCTTCGCCAGCGCGGCTGGCTACGGCGGTGATGTCGATGCCGTCGATGCCGCGCCGTCGATTCCCGGTGACCGAGGTCGCGTTCACGGTCTGGTTCGCCGTCTTCGTGACGTGGACCGGGACGGCGTGTGGGCCGAGCGCTCGGGTGCAGGCACTCACGACGACTCTCAAGAGCGTCGACGCCGCGCGCGCCGCGTTCGTGGCGTGGGACGACGCGGCACAGACCCGAATCGTCGACGAAGCGGCGTCCCTCGACGAAGGTCGGGCGAAGCTCGCCACGCACCGTGCCAAACGGGACAGGTTGACCAGCTACTTCGAGCTCGCGTACCGGGCGATCGCGGCGGCGCTAGCCGTCGAGGACGGCGATACGTTCGAGGTCATCGGCGCGGTGTCGTCGCTTTGGACCGCGTACGAGAAGACGATCGGTCAACCACCGCCGGGGCCCGGCGGTAAGTAAGGGATCACTGATGCCTTGGAAGAAGCTCCGTACCGATCGCGGTTGGCCCGCGACGTGGCAGCGGTGTGGGAAGAACGACCGCGGTCACGCCTACTGCGTCATGATGGAGAAGCGGAAGGATGGAACCTTCCAATGGGGCTGGACGCAGGGGCCCAGTCAAGTCGACCCGATCAACGGGTGGGCGCGGCCCGTCGACGGTTCGGCGCGTACGGCGAAGCGGCAAGCCGACGATCACCTCCGGTACTTAGTCGGCAAGGGCGGTGTCCTCGGCCGCAGCGTGCAGCCGTTCGCGCGCCTCGCCGTCGACGCCGCAACAGCGGCCCGACGCGGCGACTGTGCGACCGCTCGAGCGCTGGCGAGTCAGATGCTCTACCGCGCACGCACGCCGAAGGAGCGTACGGCGGTGATGCGCGTCCAGGCCAAAGTCCGATCGTGCCGTGTGGCGCTGGGCCGCGCGCGCCGGAGGCGGTGATGCCTTACAAGACTCCCAAGAATTGCATCGTCCATCACGTCGAGCTCGACTCCAAGCGGCGCGTGGCCGAGGTCGGCTACCGGTGCCACCCACCCGGCGGTGGCGTCACGGCGCAGCCGATGGACGAGTACGGTCGGACGGGCCCGTTCTCGACGCCGGGCGGCTCCGGGACGTACCCGCGCGCGATCGTCAAGGGCGTCTCGAGTCTCCGGTTTCGTGGGATGTCGGTCGGCGGCGACGTAACCATGGGCTTCGTGCTCATCCCCGCGTCGGCGACGTGTCGCAAAGAACAGGCGCAGCTCGTTTGCAAGCTCAAGGGTGATGTCTCGTCGCCGGGACTCGCAGGTCGTGGTCGTCGTCGAAAGCGCAAGTAACCATGCTCTCCCCCCAGAAAATCGCCAATCACGTCGACGAGGTCGCGACCGTCCTCGATCTCATCGCCGACATCACCGACATGAAGGTCGTCCGTCAGGCCGAGGTCGTGGTTGCCGGCGTCCGCGCGGCGCTGGGGATCTTGGCCGGGCTCGACGATGGGACCCTCGACGTGAAAGACGTCGATCAACGCGCCGACGCGCTCCGTGACGAGCTCCGCGCGACCGATGCCAAGCACGATGATGCACGGGCGAATAAGTTCGCGGACGTCATCGAGACCGACTAGGAGTCTTCATGCGCTACCTCATCCCGATCGCGTTCTTCATCCTGCCCGTGCTCGCCTTCGCCGCCGGGCAAGATGCCGGGGCCGTGGACACCACGAGTGAGGCTGCGGTTCGTACCGCGCCCGCCGGCGACTGGAACGAGTGGGTGCGCTCGAGCCCGCTGGGGCAGCTTCTCACCGGGGCCTTTGTCTCCGTCCTCATGCTGGGCATTACGAAGATTCGTGGTGCGATCACCGATCGCGCTGGCGCGCTGAGTGTCGCGGCGCTCGCTCTCTTCGGCGGCGTATCGAGCGCGGTCATCGGCAGCCAGCCGCTCGATTCGAAGCTGGTCGAGGTCACGGTCGTGGTGCTCTTGAGCGCCATCGGCGGCTACACGTTCGTCAAGAAGCTCGCGTTCCCGTCGGACAGCACGTCGTCGCAGAAAGGGCAGGGGACAGCCAGCGGAGAATTGACGGTCAAGGAACCACCGCCACTTCCACCGCCGCCACCGCCGCCGGAGGCAGCATAGCGTGTCATTCGACCTCAAGCGTGCGGAGGCCTACATCGCGAAGCAACTCGCGGCGAATGCGCTGACGCCCGCCGACATCGCCGTGCTCGCGTATCACTACCAGGCCGGAACCGTCGGGCTCGTCGCTGACGGCCTCCCGGGACCGAAGACGCTCGAGGTTATTCGCATCGAGATCGTAGGGCTCGATAAGCCGGTGGTCACACCCGCGCCGGGCTTCGCGATCGTCCCCGAGTCGGTCTTGCGCGCGCGCTCGGTGCTCAATCAAGGCAAGTACGAGCTCGGCGGCGGCAACGACGATCCGAATGCACCGACGCCATTCGACAAGAACGGTGAGTGTGATTGCAGTACGTTCGTCGCGTGGTGTACGAAGCGACGCAAGAAGGTCGACGGCGTGTACTTCTACACCGACCAGATCGAAAAAGATGCGAAGGGTCAGGTCAAAGGCGACCTGGGCTTTGCAGTCGCGTGGCAGGACCGGGCACCCGGTGACATCCTCGTCTACGGCGCGGGGCCGGCGACGGGGCACATGGGCCTGGTCAGCGGCGTCGGCAAGGTGATCCACTGTCGCTCGGGGAAGCCGCCCGCCGTGGTCGAGACCGGGGATCAGTTCTTCAAGGACAAGGGCGCCGTCGTGTTCCGTTTCCGCGACGTGGGCTAGCCCGTTCGTCAAGCCCGGCGGACATCAGATCCTATACGGGATCTTGAGATCCTATACGGGATCTCGTAGCATTACGGGCAAGCGGGCCACGGCTGGCCCTCATTCATCAAGGAGACCGTCATGGCCCTGACCGCCACCATCGTCTACGTCGATCCGAACGAGTACATCTACCTCATCGACAACTCGGGGTCGCCCCTGGGCACCACGGTCGACATCACGATGACGGGGGCGGCCACACCCGATCTCGTCACCGACGGCGCGAACAACACGTTCACCGGCAAGGGCATCGGTCCCCGCCTCAAGCAGGTTGCGCGCGCTGGCCTCGATGGTCTAGGCAACCAACCGGCCGCGGGCTGGACCCAGGCCGAGGCCCGTGACCTGCTCTTCTCCGATGGCTCGACGCTCGCCGGCGGCCCGCTCATGCCGCGCGCGAAGTGCTTCCTGACCCCGAAGGCGGGCGCCGTACTCGACGCCAAGGTCGAGGCCGAGGTCGCGGCTGGCGTCCCGCTCCTGCGGATCACGGCGGCGGCGATCGCCGGACAGGCCTACCTGCACGTGCAGCTCAAGCACTCGACGGCGCCCTGACCTTAGGTCAGGGTCGAATCTTCGAATCCTAGGTCATCGGATGGCCGCCTCGAAGCGCTCGAGCGCCGCTTGTCCCATGACCTCGACCGCCGTCGCCCGCGCACCGAGCCACGTATACTCGGCGCCGTCGTGGACCTCGTGTGTCGTCGGGTTGACGCGGAATGACTGCTGATTTACGGCGTTGTCGCCGTGGATCATCGCGACGTACGGTTCATTCGTGATTCCGAGGCGCGCGCCGGCCTTTAGCTGGTCGATCGTCCACCAGCCCTCGTCGCCTTTTCGGTCCGTGAACTCGACCTCGTGCCAGAGGTCTTTCAGGAATGCGAGCGTTCCGCCGACGACGTACGTGGGTGACGGCGAGACGTATCGAATCGTGGCACGTGTTGGACCGACGAGCTCGTGCCACAAGATGGACGAGTTGCCGATGATCTGGTAGCCGCACGCGGCCATGCGGCCTAGCATCATGAGGCGCCATGGGGACGACCAGTCGTCGTCGTCCCAGAACGTGATCCAGCGACCCTGTGCGAGCCGACAAGCGGCGTTGCGTTTCTCGGCGAGACACGTCCAGTCGGATCGCCGATAGATGGTGACATCGGAGGCCTTCGAGGCGACCGTGAGCTCGCGCGGCGTGATGGGATCATCGTCATCGGTGACGACAACGAGCTCGAACGCGCCTGCGCCCGATTGCGCAGCGAGCGCGGCGAGCGCTGCGGATCGCAGCCGGGATCTTCGAGAGGTCGTGAGCATCACGCAGGAGATCACGAAGGTCAGCCTACACCAGACCCCCGGTCACCGGGGGTCTATGATAGCTACGAACGGTGACGCGAATCCTCGTGACCGGCGGCGCCGGGTTCATCGGCTCGCACTTGGTCGAGCATCTTTTGAAGACGACCGAGGCCGAGATCGTCGTCTTGGACCGGCTTGATGAGACCTCGACGCTTCACCGGATCGGCGACACCGACGCGTATCGTGAGCACCGAAGCCGCGTGACCGTCGTGTGGCACGATCTGCGTTCGTCGTTCTCGGCCTACGTGGCCGACAAGATCGGTGAGGTCGACGTCGTCTTCCATCTTGCAGCGTCGACGCACGTGGACCGATCGATCGTCGATCCGATGGCGTTCGTCTTGGACAACGTCGTCGGCACGGTCAGCTTGATGCAATGGGCGCGGCGTCAGAAGTTCCTCGATCGGTTCGTCTATTTCTCGACCGATGAGGTCTTCGGGCCGGCAACGTGGCCAGTGAGCGCTGACGCCGTCGGGATTCCCGTAGCGTCGAACCGAACCGACAAGATGGCGAGCATGTACGAGGCTTGGGCAAGGTATCGTAGCTCGAATCCGTACTCCGCGGCCAAGGCCTCGGCCGAGGAGTTCGCGCTTGCGTTCCACAACACGTATGGCCTACCGATCGTCATCACGCACTGCGTGAACGTCTTCGGCGAGCGGCAGCACCCGGAGAAGTACCTGCCGCAGGTCGTGCGGGCTATCCTACGTGACGAAACGATCTTCGTTCATTGCAGCGAAGACAAGGTCGTCGCCGCGACGCGCTGGTACGTCCACGCACGCAACATCGCGGCGGCGCTGTACTGGTTAGTTGATCTACATCGACATCGGTTGCCCGGGGTCATAATGCGCGACACACGACCGCAACCCGGAAACAAGATTAACCTGGGCGGTCAGATCGAGCTCGCCGCTGATGCTCTCGCCGAACGCGTCGGGGCCATCCTTGGCAGAGCCCCCAGGCTCCAACGCGTCGCGTTCCATGCGAGCCGCCCTGGTCACGACATGCGCTACGCGCTGGTCGACGACCTCGAGCGCAATGGCTTCACGTACCCCGTCGGCTTCGAGGAGAGCCTCGAACGCACGGTCAACTGGTACCGAGCCAATCCACAGTGGCTCGCCGGAGGTGCCTCGTGACGAAGCCCCAGCACATCGTCTTCGCCAAGCCCCAGCATCACTACCAGAGCTACGATGACTTTTGGGCGCTGGTCACCGCCGCGCAGTTCCCGGTCGTTCGATTACCCGAGGTCGATCTTTCGACGGAGACGACCTACGTCTTTACACCGTGGAACGGCGAGGTCGCGGATCTCTTGCCGCAGATGCACGAAAAGAACGGCGGCAAGCGGCGTGCGCGGGTCATCTGGTGGAACCTCGAACGTGACCTCGCCGATGCGTCTGATGAGGACCGCGTCGCGCGCCTCGACAAGATTATTCGCCCCGCAGGAGACGCCGACCACGCTCCGCTCGTCGACGAGATCTGGGTCAGCGACCGCGCATACGCAGCCCTCGACGATCGGTTTCGACACGTCATCCTAGGCGGTCACCCAGGCTTCGCCGACCTTCGTTCGGTGCTGTTCCGTCGGCCTCAGTGGTTGGCGACGCTCTACGCATACGTCTGGGGCCGTCGGCAGATGATCGTCGATGACCTCACGCGTCATGGTATCTCGCTGTCACCGAACGCGTGGACATTCGAGGACCGCGCGGCCGTGCTCTCCGGCTCGCGGCTCATGGTCAACACGCACCAGTACGACGCCGCCCGAACGATCGCGCCGATTCGATTCGCCGTCGCGGCGAGCTACGGCATGGGACTGGTCTCGGAACCGATCGACGACCCGTTTCCGCTGATTCGCAACGAGCACTATGCGGAGTGTGCGACCGAGGACTTGGGGCGGTACCTGGCCGATTTCTCGGGCGGGGCTCCAGCGGCGCTTGCAACAGCCCCGGCGCTCTACGACCTCTTGGTCGACGAGTACCGCTTCGATCGCGAGGTCAGGCAGGCCGTCGGCGGATGAACGGACCGGTTCATCACGTCGTTCCCCTACAATGGGGACCGTACGTCGACGTCGCTGCGATGTGGCAGGCGGCGGGTGCGACGGTTATCGATCCCGCGAGTGAGAGTGCGTACTGGAATCATGCGCTCCGCGATCGCGTCACGCGCGTTTTTTGGACCCTAGCGCCCGTTCCGCCGCCCAAGAAACGAACGTGGGCGGCGATCGCCGTCTACGTCGAAGCCTTGGTCGACGCGGGCCGTGGTGATCGGATGCTGCCGCAGCACGCCGAGCACTGGCTCCGATTCTGCGAGGCCATCGGCAACTACGACGCGGTCGTCGTTCATACCCCAGCCATGGCTCGAAGGTTGCGCACCGAAGTCCGTGTCCCGGTCTTCACGATTCCACTTGGTTGGTCGCCTCACGTCGTAGGCATCGGGCCGCCGGGGCCCCGGCGACACGTTCACTACGACGTCGCATGGTGGGGCTCGCCTGTCGGGCGGCGCGTCGACCTCTACGCACAACTCACGAGTTGGGCCGAGGCTCAGTCGATCCGCGCGATCAACCTGACCGGGACGTTCGGCCGCGAGCTCGTCGGTGCCCTCGACGGTGTCGCTTGTGTCATCCATGTCCAGCACTCCAAGGTCGATTCGTACAGCACGTGGCGCCTCTGGCAGTGCCTTGCCGCCGACGTCCCGGTCGTCTCCGAGCCCGCCAGCCTCGGCGATGTCTGGCCGTTCGAGTGGGACACGCCGTACCTGCGATCGATCCCATTCCTCGACGAGCCCGGCGGCTGGGAACAACTCGAGGTCGAGGTGCGGACGACGCGGAATCGGGCGCGGGAGCGTGCACGGTTGTATCCCGATACGTTGCAGGTGTTTATGCCAGATCACCTCCGCGTTACGTGGAACGCAGCCATCGCGCAGGCCTTTCTAGCCTTCGAGGAGTCGCGCCATGTCCAGTGACTTCGTCGTGCCGCTGTTCGATGTGAACATGAACCCCGGCGTGGTCGGGGAGATCACGAAGACGTTGCTATCAGGTCAGATCGCCGAGGGCCCTCGCGTCGTCGACTTCGAGCGCAAGCTCGCATATCACTTCGGGCTCACGCACCGGCATCTAGACATCGTGACCGTCAACTCGGGCACGACGGCGATCGAGCTCGCCTTGCTGCTCGCAGGCGTCGCGCCGGGCGACGAGGTCATCACGACGCCGATGACGTGTACGGCGACGACGACGGCCATCATCAACCGAGGTGCCAAACCGGTCTGGGCCGACGTCGAGATCATGACCGGGAACATCGATCCCCACGACATCGCGAAGCGAGTCACCTCCAAGACCAGAGCGATCGTCGTCGTCGAGTGGGCCGGACGCCGCTGCAACGTCGCCGAGATCCGTCGCCAGATCAACAACGGGCACATCGCGATCATCGAGGATGCCGCGCATAGCTTCTTGGTCCCCAAAGCATACGTCGACGGGGACCTTGGCGACTTTCGATGCTTCTCGTTCCAGGCGATCAAGCACCTGACCACCGGCGACGGCGGTGCGGTCGTCATGCGCCGTGACCATGGCGCGCGCGCGCGGAAGCTCCGGTGGTTCGGGCTCGATCGCAGTTTGCCGCGCGAGGAGCGCTTCGCGGCGCCACAGGCCGAGATCGGCTTCAAGTGGCACATGAACGACATCGCGGCGACGATCGGGCTCGCGAACATCTCGCGTGCGCTCGAGGCCGTCGTGACGTGTCGTGCAAACGCCGCGTACTACCAAGCGGCGCTGGGTGGGCACGTGAGTGCGATCGACCCCAGCGCCCCTGTTCGGATTCCACCCCCGGACCCGACCGCTACGTGGTGGCTGTACACCGTGTGCGCGAACGACCGCGCGGCGTTCCGCGAGCTCCTGCACCGTCGCGGCGTCGAGACATCGGAGGTCCATCGGCGCAACGATCGCATCGAGGCCTTCGTACGGGTCGCAGGGCCGACACAGCCGGGAGACCTCCCCGCCCTCGACATCTTCGCCGAGCAACAGGTCAGCATCCCTGTGGGTTGGTGGCTGACGGCGGCGCAGCGGAACCTCGTCGTCAACGCTGTCATCGACTACGTGCGCGATGCACGGGCGCGTGGGCGGGCGTAGTCATGTCCAACGACGGCCGCTTGGTACAGATCACTACGTTCCGCCCGGCGGCGCGGGAGGGTCACGACGCGCGGCGGCAAGCCGAGTGTGTCCGGCTCCTGCGGAACGAGGTCTCCGACAACTTGACGCGGTCACAGTCGAACAAAGAGATCACGGCTGACGATCAGTGGACGTGGTGGCGTTCCCCCGACGCGCTCGCGCGTGAGATCATCATCGTCGAGACGTGTACCGTCGAGGAGCCCGATCCGGTCTTCGTCGGGTTCGGGATGATCCAAATCGTCGAGAATCAGGGATGGCTGACCGGGGCTATCCGTCAACAGCATCGAGGCAAGGGCCACGGCCGCGCGCTGTTCCGGCGGCTTCTCCAGGAGTGCCGCGTCCGCAACCTCGTCCCGTGGCTCGAGGTCTTCGCCGACAACGAAGTCGCGAAGGCGCTCTACGTCTCGCTGGGCTTCCAGTGGCGCGACTGCTACGGCGGCCCAGGTGTACGTCGGATCCTCGTCGGTCAATTTGTAGGCGTCGTGTGAGCGACCCCGTGCCCGGTTCTTCGCTCGACGAGACCGTGCTCGCGACGCGCTGGCTTCGTGAGCCCGATTTCTGGGAGGAGACGAAGGTGATCGAACACGACGACCTGCGGATCGTTTTTCATCTGGTCGCGGTGCGCAGTACCCTAAAGACGTGGTGCGGGTACCTTGGGTATCCAAAGTTGCTCACACTGACCGCCGAGCAAGAAAATGTGGTCGACGCCTGTGCACACGCGGGTGAGATCACGGGTCACTTGTCACCTGCCAATGGCTACGTGCCCCGGTGGCCTGGCTATGCATACCCTGGCTTTGACTGTGCGCACGTCGGTGACTGGACGCCCGACGACCGGGTTTCTCTCGATCGCAATCCAGTCAACTACCGGACCCTCGACTACGTGCGCGCCTGCCTGTATGCGATGGCCGAGGCGCTTGCACAGCGAGTCGATCCCGCGCAAGCCACGATGCTTCGCCGTGCTGGAGCGGAGGCGGATGTCGAGGAAGACCGCAAGATACCGTACGGACCGTAGCCGATTCTACAAAAACGAGGGTTCCATGTCCACCGTCCGCAACGTCTTGCTCCTGCCGCTCAACTACGATCACATCCAGCACGGTATGATCGACGGCTTCCGCCGCGTCTTCGGCGGCGACAACATCGCCGTCTTCGATTACATGTGCGCAGCGGATCGGCCGTTGGGATCGAAGACACGTACCGTCGAACAGGTCCAGACCGATTTCATCGAGTACGTCGGGCAGCGTAAGCCCGACCTCGTCTTCATGCAGTTGCAGGAGACGAACATCATGACGTCGGGGGCGATCGCAGCCGCGCGCACGGCGAGCCCCAAGACCGTCTTCGTTCACTGGACGGGCGACTACCGCCCCGTGATCTCGGACTATCTCCAGTCGATCTGCCGCGTCACCGACATGACGTTCGTCTCGAGTGTCGGCCAGCTCGCGGACTTCACGTTGGCCGGCGCTGTCGACGTCAACTACATGCAGATCGGGATCGATTGGGAGGCCGATGTCTTGGGCATTCCAGCGTGGGAACCGCCGTTCGCCGTCCCCGAGATCGTCTTCTGCGGGAGCCACTATCCCGACGGCCCATGGGCCACGGGAACGCAACAGCGGCTCGCCGATATCCGCGCGCTCGAGCGTGAAGGCTATGACATCGGCGTCGTCGGTCGTGGCTGGCCCGACGACATCCCGGTCATCGGTGAATGCACCGTCAAGCAGCAACACCACGTCTACGCACGCGCCAAGGTCGTCTTGTCCGTCAGTCACGAGAACGCGGTCGATCGGTACTACTCGGACCGCTTGCTCATCGCCATGGCCTCGGGCACCGCGACGGTTGCTCGACGCTTCCCCGGGCTCGAGGACGATTTCCCCGACGGGGTTCTGCCGTCGTACGACGACGAGACCGAGCTCTTCGAGATCGTTTCGGACATGCGCGCCATCGAGGAGTGGCGGAAGGTCGTCGGGTTGTCCCAACGCGCGTACGTGCGCATGACGGCGTCGTGGTTCTCTCGGATCACGAATCAACTCCTGCCAATGGTAGAGGAATACATCAATGACTGACGTAGCGAGTGACGCCATCGATGTTGCGGCGGTGCGATCGCCACCGCCGAAGGTCTCGAGCCCGTCGGCGGCGATCGACCTGGTCGTTATCCTAGGCACGTTCGAGCGGTACGCGCTTCTCGAGTGCGCCGTCCAGTCGATCCGCGCCGCGGCCGGGGCCCTCGTCTATGAGATCGTCGTCGTCGACGGCGGCTCGATGAAGGACGATAGCCGTCATTGGTTGGCCGAACAACTCGATGTCGTGTTCCTCGGTCATCGAGGGCTCCGCGGCGCCGTCGAGGCCTACAACCACGCCTTTGCCTACGCCGTCGATCGCAATGCACCGTTCGTCGCCGTCATGAACGATGACGCGCAGATCGAGAAGACCGAGCCCGGGGCACTCATGAGTGCCGTCGCGCAGCTCCGCGCGGATCCTAACCTAGGCGCCGTCGCCTTCGCATTCGACCTCTTCACGCACACGGGTTGGGGGCACGATCACGTCTACGGGCTGCCGTACGTCAACTTCGGCGTCTTCCGTCGCGAGGCCGGGATGGCGGCGGCGCAGGCGCAGGGTGACCCGAGCGGTCGCCGCTGGTGGAATCCCATCTACCATACGTACGCTGCCGACTGCGAGCTCGGCGTCTGGGTCTGGAAACTGGGTTGGAAGATCGAGGCATCGCACGCGATTCACGTCGCCGACAAGAGCGCCCGAACCGATGACATCCTCCGCGAGAACAACCGGAGCAAGGACTGTCAACGACGCGATACCAAGCTCTTCTACGAACGCTGGGCGAACGAGGAGTTGGTCAGAACGCCGACGGCGCACCCCGCGCGCCCGCGGTTTACCGCGTTGACGTCCGTCGCTGGTGTCCGTCGGATCCTGATCACCGGTGGAACGGGGTTCTTGGGTCGTTGGATCTCGCACGAGCTCCAGAAAACTATCGATGGTCCGATGTTCCTTCGTGACGTTCGTGATCAGGCCAACGACGCCGTCGTGCTCTGGCCTGTCGGGTCTAGCGACGCCGATCTCCGCGATCCGACCGCGACCCGGCTCCTGTTCGATCGCGTGCGCCCCGACCTCGTGATTCACGCGGCCGCGACGGTCGGCGGCATCGGGGCGAATGTGGATTCGCCGGTCTCGATGTTCGAGGACAACCTGCGAATGGGGATGAACGTCATGGCCGAGTGCGTCCGGCACCCGGTCCGGCGTCTGGTCATGATCGGCACGACGTGTTCGTACCCGGAAGACGCGCGGTTGCCCTTCCACGAGTCGTCGCTGTTCCACGGCAACCCCGAGGCGACAAACGCGCCGTATGGGATCGCGAAGCGGGCGCTCATTGAGCTCGCGGGCGCGTACCTACGAAAGCACGGGCTCGAGACGGTGGTGGCGATGCCGGCCAATCTCTACGGCGAGGACGACACGTTTGACGACACGCGTAGCCACGTCGTGGCGGCGATGATCAAGAAGTTCCTCGCCGCTAAGGGAAGCGGGTCAGCCGTGTCACTCTGGGGCACTGGAGCGCCGACGCGCGATCTACTCCATGTCGAGGATGCAGCTCGCGGCATCGTGTTACTCGCGCAGCAACCGATGACGCGGCTCGCGGATGTCGGTGTCGGCCGTCGAGGTGACGTCCCGATCTTCAATCTCGGTACCGGTGTCGAGACCTCGATGATTGGGCTCGCCGATACGATCGGGAACCTAGTCGGCTTCGTCGGGCCGGTCCATTGGGACGGGACGAAGCCCGATGGACAAGCGCGCCGGGCCCTTGCCACCGCACGCGTGGCCCTACTTGGTTGGAAGCCGACGATGACGCTCGAACGCGGGATCGCGCGGCTGATCACGTGGTACGAGGCGCGTGCGCGTGGCTGACGTCGTGGCTGATGTCGAGCAACTGGTGTGGTCGCAGGCCTATCACCCATTGGTAGGGTCGCCGGTGCACTGTCCGGGCGACACGAACAACAGGTGGCACGGCGTTCAATCGCACACGCGGTGTCTCTATCACGATGAAATCTACTCCGTCGAGTTTCTCTTCCTCGAAGGTGACTTACGGGACGCGTTGGTCTCGGTGGATGGCATCGCGGCGAATCGAAAGGTTATCGACTGTGCACCAGCGTGGCTGTACGCCAAGCCACGCGCGCCGCAAATCCGCCGTGATGTCAACGAGGAACTCGTCGTGTTCCAATGGCCGGTCGACCAGCCGGTGACGCATCGACTGCCGCGGTTCTTGCTACCTCCACCGTGCCAGATCAGCGTCCGGCTCGACAATGTTCTGCCGCAGGAAGACCCGATCGGCGTCGTCTTTCTTTGCCGCCGACCGTCCGAGCGCGAGCTCGCGAGCTTGCTACGTGACGCTGACCGTTGACCGGGCCTCTGTGCGACGCTGTTGGCGATGAAGAAACGAATTCTCATCACGGGGATCAGCGGGCAAGACGGCTCGTACGTAGCCGAGCAACTCCTCGCCGATGGTCACGAGGTCTACGGGCTCGTGCACCTGTACGTCACGGTGGTGTAGCCACACCGAAGGCCTTCGCGACTTGCTCCGCATCACCCTGTCCGTGTCGGTGACCGCAGGGTTCGAGGTATACGCATCGTCCGACTTGCCGGACACCTGCGACCTTGGTGCCGCAGGCCCCGCATTCGTTCCGCGCGAGTCGCTCGGACCAGCGCTGTACGAGCCGTTGTCGCTCCGTGGGCGTCAACGACGTCACCCGTTGACGGCCTGCGCGCGTTCGGTGTCGAGTTCCCCGTGGATGATCTTCTCGCGCTGCAAATCACTCATCGCGGTCTGCGTCACGCGCATCACGTCGGCGTAGCCGGCGCGGAAGCCTTCGAGCCAGCCCTCCTCGAACGGTGAGATATTCGCGCTCGCGTTCAGGTCGCGGCGCAAAATCGCGCGGAGGAGATTCGACGCGGAGACGTCGCCGCCAGCCCGTGTAGAAGCCTCACGCCGACGGTGCTCGAACAGGGCGAACATCTCGTCGTCGACCTGGACGCCCAGGGTACGGACCACGATGGTGAGAGTATCGTCAACGTGGCTCGAGCGCACGCGAATTCGCCGCGATTTCATCGTGAATTGCCCGGGATCTCACGCGAAAGACTCGCGGGATCCTGCGAGTCCGGCCGGGTCGGGCCCCGGGGCCGGGGAATCGTGCAGATTCGCTTGGAATTCGCGTAGTTACACAGGGTAACCGGCTAGTTATCTCGTGAATTCGCGTAGTTACACAGGGTAACCGGCTAGTTATCTCGTGAATTCGCGTAGTTACGCGATTTCCGGCGATTCCCGGGGGTTTCCCGTGGCTTACGGACGAAATCAAGTGTGCGAATTAATCGCTTAAATTCGCGTAGTTACGCGATTCAGGCCACTATTGATTTGACAAGATCCCTGGCAGGATCTAGGCTGTCTTTACGGGCGAAACGAGTCGCCCCCACAACCGGGCCGCTCACCCCCCGGGGAGGGATACGGAGACCCATGCTAACCGACGGCGTTTTGCGATGTGACATGAAGCCGGACTGCATTGCACCGGTTACGCACATCGACTCCAAGGGCTTTATCTACTGCGCGCCACACGGCGTGCAGCGCAAGGCGGGTGGCTACCAGTGCCGCAAGTTGACGGCGTCCGAGGTCAAGACGCTCACGCGGGGCGAGGCCATCGCCTACAGCAAGCCCAAGGGCCCGAGCCCCAAGAGCATCGCGAAGGCCGCCGAAGCGCTCACCGAGCGTGCTTGCTACAAGGCGCTCGCGGGTAAGCAGATCAACATCCTCGGTATCCCCAAGTTGCACCGGAACGTCTACGACGTAGCGGTCAAGGGCGGCTCCGAGGCAGATGTGCAGGCGGCGGCCGATCGGCGGGTCGGGATCATCGTCGGCGGTGAGGCGGCGGACGTCGAAGCCGCAAAGCGTGAGCCCGCACTGGCGGCGGTGCGTGCCGCCTACTACACCGAGCCTGTGTTCCCGCTCCGCTACCGCACGCATACGATCGAGCGTGACGGTACGGAATGGACGTCGTCCGAGGCCTTCGAGGCACCGGAGCCGCAATGGCTTCGCGATACGTGCATCGCAGAGCATGACATGGGCACCATTTTTTGGATCACCGAGGAAGGTACGGGGCGCTTCCTGAATGGCATCGGTCGCAACGGCCACTGGATCACGTGCTCGCACCCTAGCAGGTACCCGTCCTACATCTCGGGACGGCTCACGCCGGTCTACTTCCCGGCCGTCCGCATCTACAACCCGCACCCGCGCCTCACGTACCGCCGCATCCGTGGAAGCGCGCATACGCTGGTCGCGTACGACACGCGCGATGCCTCGCTCGGGCCCGAGCCCGTCGGCTGGGTGCTCGGTGAAGACGTCCCGGCCGGGGTGGTGGTGTCGTGACGGCGCGTTTCATCGTGAAACTCGGCAAGGATGTTGCCCGAGGTGACATCGCAACGCGCCTTATGACCGAGGCGGATGCACGGAGGTGCGGTCGTGAAGACCGGGCATCCGCGACTCGTCGCTAAACTTTCTTTTCCCGAGGAGCCGGTGATGCGCACGACCACGCCAACACAGGAGACGCCGATGACCACGATCACGAAGGCGGCCGCGGAGATGGCGCTGACGCTCCGCGGCCTTGGCACGAGAGACGCTGCTCTGGAGCGTCGCGTGGATATCGACGTGGCGAAGTGGGGCGAAGGCGAACGTGAGGCAAGCCGCCGGATGCACGGTCGCACATCGTACGGCTTGCTGCTCAACTCGATTGCTGTCGCCGACGTCGACGACCTCGATGAGGAGCTGATGCGGCTCGCGGCGGCTGTGATGACCGCCGACGATCGGGCCGAGTTGCGCAAGGGAGGCTGAGTCATGGAGACCCGACCGATACTTAACCGCGACTGCGCGTGCTGCGGGCGCCCGTCGATCGACGACGGCTGGATCGACGCCGAGGGCACTATCCTGTGCGAGTCGTGCATCGTCTCGCTGGGCGCTGGCCCGCTGGCCTCGACCGGCCACGAGATCCGATCGAGCGTGGACTCCGCACGCCTTGGCAATGGCCAGCGCGTGCGCCGCTGGTCGGCACGCCCGTCGTCCGAATACTACGACCGCCAGGTCCCGATCGGGAAGGAACCGACCCCATGATCGACGCCGAAATCACCGCAGACTCCTCGCCGTACTACCGCAAGCCCGCGACCGAGCTTTGCCCGGAAAAGCTCGCCTGCCGCGGTTGCAGCGGGTGGTGGTTCGAGTGTGATCGCCCCTCGCATTCGCGGCGCTGCGAGTTTCGCGGCGTCACGATCGAGACAGTGGCCGAGCGGGACGCGCGCGAGTCGGCTGAGGCGCGCGAACGCACCGCGCAGGCGGCCGGGTACTCTGGCGTCAACCGGTACCCCGGTCGTTGCGGTCGTTGCAGCGCGGAGGTCCCCTTTGGGCTGGGTGGTTGGCGCCGCGAGGGAGGCCGCGTGGTCGTATACTGCCTCGATCGCGGTGGCTGCGACGTCCAACTGGCCAAGCGTGAGGCGCAGAAGGCCGCGGAACGTCGGGCCAAGATCGAGCGCGAGGAGGAGGCCAAGGCAATCGCTGCCGCCCGTCGGGCCGACGAGCAGGCGACGCGCGCAGCAATCGTAGCGACGTACGCCGTCTCGCCGCCCGCGGTGGTCGCTGTGATTGCTGGCGCCGACGTCGACGCGACCACGTTGCGTGGCGCCCAGCTCGAGCCTTACGCGGACGATTCGGTCGATCGCGAGACGGTGATCGATCACGCCGGGCACGAAGCGGTGGTCCCGGTGTATGGCTGCCGCCCTGGGGAATCGCTGGAGGCTGCGGCACGCCGAATCGGCGGTCGCACGGTGACGCGCCGTGAGGCGTGGACCGCGTCGCAAGTGGTCGCGGTCGTGTCAGAGGATCCGCACCCGGCCCGCCGCTCGACGAGCAACTCGCGCCTCGTGGTGCGCGCGTGAGCGCCGAACTCTCGCACCTGACGAATCAACACCAAAGGACAAGACCCATGCGCACAGTGATCGAGCAGCACCAAGGCACCCACCCGGCGACGGGGCTCCGCTACCTGGAGCTAGTCACCGTAACTACCGACCCCGCCGACTGCGAGGGCTACGAGGACAACCCCGACGAGGAGTGGCTCGCCGATCTCCACGCCGCACGGGTGGCACTTGCGAGCCTCGACCTCGGCGTCCGGGAGCGCGCGACTGAGTGGCTCGCTGACCACAGTGTCGACCTGGCGGACGAGGCGGACTGGATCCGTCGCGCGATCGAGGTGGTGCGCGAGGAGCAGTTGGACCAGCTCCGCCTCCACGCCGTCAACGACGTCACCCGCAGGATCGCGACGGAGGGTTGCACGCTCACCCACGACGAGGCCGACGAGCTCGGTGAGGAGACGCTAGCCTGGATGCGCACGCGGCTCGGGCTGCGCGTCAAGGTCACTGACGCTGGCGTCGAGTGCCGCCCCCGCGTGTGCCCCGTGTGCCAGGACGGCGCCTGCGAAACCAAGTCGATGGAGTGCGGCCAGTGAGCCGCATCGCTCGCCCGATCGGTGAGATCGCGTCGTGAAGGCCGCCAAGTCTCGGGCGCGTGCCGTTCCCCCGTGCGCGGCGTCCATGGGTTGCCTGTGCTGGGCACACGCGCGGGGTGCCGCCGCCTCCGCGCCGTGTGATGCGACGGAGAAACCGCCCCGTGGTCGCGTCGTCGCGTCGCGTCCATCGGTCAGAGTCGTCGGCCCGCGCTTCACGGCCGTCGCCCTGAAGCCTGACGGGTTCACGGTGATCGAGGATCGCGGCTACGGTCCGATCACGTGCTCCAACGGCTGGCCTCTCTTCCTCATCCATGAGGCGTGGGATCGTGGGCTCGACCTCGAACAGCTCGCCGACGGCTACGGACCCGGTTTCGGGATGTCTCGAGCACCCGCTGTCATGACCACGGACACCGATCAACCGATCCCGGCGTGCTGCGTCGGGATCAAGCACGACATCAAGGCCGCCGAGCGCTTCGGCGTCGACCCATGCGACGAGCCCGGCGGTCGGCGCACGTGGGACGTCGTCGAGCGGGTAAGCGGTACGGTTGTCGTCAACTATCTGAAGCGCAAGGACGCGCGAGAGGAAGCCAAGCGGCGCAATCGAGCGGCCGGGGGTCTGTGCTCCGATCCGACGGATCAACCAGCGAGGGAACCATGATCACGAACGACCAGATCGCGACGCTTCGGCAGTCCGCCCAACAAATCGCCGACGCAAAGCAGGACGAGCTCCACGCCGAACGGCAGCGGGTCACCGTCGAGGCCGAGACCATCGCGCAGCTCGTCGCGGCCGTCGCGCCGGCCTTGTCCTACGTCGCCGAGGTCATCCGCGTTACGGTCGCGCCCAACGTGCAGCGGGCGTTGACCACGTACCTCGAGACAACGGCGGTTCGTGTCGACGTCACCAACAACGCGCGCCGGGGCATCCGCGTGATCGGGAATGACTTCGAGGCGCCGGCGACGCCGATCTACTCGTGGCCCAAGGCGACCGCCGTCTACCTCACCGACTACGGCTCGTTCCTCGAGGTCGTGCGGATGGCGCCCGACAAGCCCGATGATCAGGCGGCCGGAGACTGGCGCGAGCGCGAGCACCCACGCTGCGTCGTCTTCACGAACGTGCTGGAACCCGAGGCCGTCGCGGCTCAGTACCTAGGCGCGGCGGTCGAGATCGCGAAGGCCTTGAACCGCTACATGGCGGCCGTAGGAGCGCGTTGAGTTCGCGCGGAAGGGCAGATCGATTCATGGCGAAACAACCCAAGCCCAGGCTCCCCAAGGGTATCAAGCGGGTCTATCCAGCTAACCACGAACAACCGGTGTTCACCGGAAAGGGGCACCCCGGGGCAAAAGCAGTCTGGTACGAGGTCTGGTACACGACGCTTACCAACGAAACCCAGCGAGCCGACCGTCGACGCCGCTCCCTCAAGACTGCCACCGCATTCGCCGCTGAGCTCCGCGAAAAGTTCAAGTGGCAGGCGTGGCTCGTGGAGGTCAACCAACTATGAGACCCCCCGACCGCTACCTCTTCATCGTCCGCCGGCGCATGGGCTTCCACGTCGGCGCGCCGCACCTTCTGACGGCGACGCTGGCGATCGAAGACCGCGTCGCCGCCGCGCTGGGTGTTCGCGAGTACCTCGACGAAGGCCTCTCGATTGACCTGTTCCACGACGAGCCTGACACGGGCTCGGGGGTATCCCGGCACCCGATCGCGATCGATCACCCGTCGACGATCACCAACGTCGTCGACCTTGCGCGCGGGACGGCTAGCGCCGCATTGCTCGAGGGTGTTCCCCCGGCCGCGCGGTCCGCGTGGGCCTGCCAGTGGCAACAGGCCCCGGTGCAGTTTCGCTTTCTGCCTGCCGACCACATGACTCGGGGTCTCGACGGTCCGCGACCACGGCTTCACGTCGGGCTCGACGGGACGTGGACCTACGACGGTCCTGTTCTCGAGCACAAGGTTCGCGTGGTTACTGCGCCGGTCGGCGGCGGGGTAACGCCGCACGCTGTATCGGTGGCGTGCACGTGCGGCTACTACCCGCCGCCGGGAACCGACGCCGAGGACGCGATCATCTATCACGTTGCGCTTGCGCAGTCGCTCTACACCATGAGGGCGATGTAATGGCTAGGATGGTTAGGTCCCCGAAGCCCCGGAAGCCTAACAAGCGGACGATCAACCGGCTCGCGCGTGAGACCGCGGGCTACTTACGTGACCTCGTCGCGCAATTCTGTCGTGAACGTGGTGGGATGCAGGTCGGCGTCCGTGTAACTGTGTCCGGATTCGGAACCTTCGGCGCATCGTGGGATGTCCCGACGCGCTTCGGGCTCTGGGTCGTCCACGAACCAGGGGATCCGTGCACCGGCCTCGTGTCGATCAACACACGCTTCGAGAGCCCCGAGGCCGTCGACGCGGCGATTACCGCAGGCGTGTTCGGGCCGCGCTTCGCGATCGACTTCAGCCCCTACAGTGGCAAGTGGAATCACCATGCCGAGGTGTTGATCCACAACAACCCCAAGGCCTTCGCCGAGGCGTTCCTCCTCGACCTCAAGCACCGATCGAGCTTTCTGTTCACGACACTGTCGGAGTCAGACGCGGCGCGCGGCGGTAAGGGCGTCGCGCCGTGCCTGTCGGCTGACGACGATCGGGCACGATCGCCCCGCACCCCGCGTGACAAGGTCCGCCGTCAGGGGCGCACCGGGTCGACTCGGGTCGCTGGCGACGACCAGGACGGAGTGCTGGCGCAACACGGTGCGGAGGTCAGCGGCGAGGCACTCGGCGCGCTTGCGCAGCTCGGCGCAACTGCCATCGTACTGGGTGCGGAAGATATCGATCGCGACCGAGGGCTCACCCTCGCGCAGGTAGACGCCGGCCATGGGTGTGATCGAGTAGCCGTTGAAGTAGCGACTCGTGGCGGCCGCAATCGCCGCCGTGGCTTGTTGCGGGTTGATGACGCGGCGCAGGGGCGACGACCGAAGGGCCTTACCCTTGCCGAATCCGACTGCGACGCGGATCGCACACGACGGGACGGCCTTGCCCAGCCCGCGCCAGATGTATCGACGGCCGAGGCCCATGCCCTGAGCGTAGTCCACCAGCGCGCGGCACACAAGAAGTGGGCCGCCCCGCACTACGTCGTCATCTGGTTCGACGGTCCGGGGCGCCTGCGGCTCACCGTCGAGCACATGGATGCGATTCGCGGGGTCAAGCTCGTCGAGGCAGGCTGGCGCGAGATCGCAAGCGGCCGGTACCGCCGCACGGTGAAGCTCCACGAGCTCGCTACGCAGCTCGCGGTGGTCGGGGCAGTCTATGCCACGGAGATCGTGTGATCCCGTGGTACTCGCCGATTTGAACCACTATTGATTTGACAAGATCCCGGATGGGATCTAGGTTGATTCTCGAAGGACGAAAGGCTAAAGACCATGATCGAGATCCGTTCCCGCTGGGACTCCGGCAAGGTGTTGTTGCGCTCCGAGACCGCCGCGACGATCAAGGAGGCGGTCGAGGAGGTCATCAAGGCGGAGCCGCATCAGAATTGGCTACGCGGAGAGGAGGGCGGGGCGCGCGCCAACTTCGCGGACGCCAACTTCGCGGGCGCCAACTTCGCGGGCGCCAACTTCGCGGGCGCCGACTTCGCGCGCGCCGACTTCGCGCGCGCCGACTTCGCGGACGCCGACTTCGCGGACGCCAACTTCGCGGGCGCCAACTTCGCGCGCGCGGACTTCGCGCGCGCCGACTTCGCGCGCGCCGACTTCGCGGACGCCAACTTCGCGGACGCCAACTTCGCGGACGCCGACTTCGCGGACGCCGACTTCGCGGGCGCCGACTTCGCGGACGCCAACTTCGCGGACGCCAACTTCGCGGACGCCTACTTCGCGGGCGCCGACTTCGCGGACGCCGACTTCGCGGACGCCAACTTCGCGGGCGCCGACTTCGCGGACGCCGACTTCGCGGGCGCCAACTTCGCGGGCGCCAACTTCGCGGGCGCAAAGAACGTGCCGATCGGCGTCGAGAAGGTCGATCCGCCCGAGCCGTACGTGCGCCAGGCGCCGACGGGCGAGGCTCTTGCCGAGCGCGCGCGGCGATACCGCGAGCGGCACCCAGAGGTGCCGGTCGTGGCGAACCTCGACGCAAAGATCCTTCATGCGGTCTCGGTCGAAGGCGGTGTGCTTCAGATGTCGTTGTGGCACGGCGCCGGCGGCGTGTGCGGAACGACGCACTGCCGTGCCGGGTGGGCCATCCACCTCGCCGGAAAGGCCGGCCACGACCTCGAGCGCCGGTTCGGGTCCCAGCACGCGGGCGCGATGATCTACCGCGCCAGCACGGGCCGCGTGCCGCATTTCTTCGCGACCGACGCGCGCGCGCTGGAGGACATCAAGCGTTGCGCACGCGCCGATGGCAACACCTGACCCTTGAAAGGACACCGACACCACCATGATCGATCTGCCCATCCTATCCCTGCACGAATGCGTCGAGGCGATCGCCGCGTGCGTGCGCGCCGGTCGCGTGCCGCTCGTGATCGGCTCCCCCGGCATCGCCAAGTCGACGCTCGCCCGCGTCATCGCCAAGCCGCTGGGCAAGGCGCTCGGGATCGACGACTACCCGCCCGAGTTCTGCATCCTGTCGAACCGCGAGTCGGTCGATGTCGGCGGCTACCCGGTCGTCCAGCCCGACGGCTCGGTCGAGTGCCGCCCGTTCGGGTCGCTTCGCCGTGCGTCGGAGTCGCCCCGGCTCCTCATCCTCGATGAGTTCCTGACCTGCCCGCAGTCGGTACAGGGCCCGGCGCTCCGCTTGACCCTCGAGCGCGTCGCGGGCGAGCATCCACTGCACGATCAGACGCGGATCATCTGTCTCGCCAACGATCCAGACCACGCCCCCGGCGGCATCCAGATGACGGCGGCCTTGGTGAACCGTCTGTGCATCCTGCGTTGCGCGCCGCAGGTCACCGAGGTCGCCGACTACTTCGAGGGGCATCCGCAGGCCTCGTTCGAGTCGATCGATCTCGAACTTCCCGATGATACGACGTGGTCCGAGCGCCGCGCGGCGCTCATGTCCTCGTTGGGCTCGCTGTTCCGCGTCAAGCCCGACCTGATCGATCACGAGCCGCCTCCCGCGGCGGTCTCCCAGGGCGAGCCCTTCGCGACGCCGCGCTCGTGGGAAGCGTGCTGCGAGGCGCTCGCCGCTCTCAAGCCCAGCCACGTTCAGAGCGCTTCCAAGGTCGCGCACGCCGTGATCAGCGGCTACGTGGGCGCGGGCAAGGGCATCGCGTACCTGGCCATCCTGCGCGCGCGGATCCATCTACCGTCGATCGAAGAGATCCTCGCGCACCCCGATACGGCGAAGGTTCCCGACCCTACGGCGATGCACGACAAGAAGCCGATCGGCCGCGACGTCAACTTCGCGGCGATTCCCCTACTCCTCGAAGTCGGCCGGACGGACTGCGCGGCCGCGTGGGTCTACGCCGATCGGCTTCCGTCCGAGGTCTTGGCGGCCGTCGCCAAGACGCTGACGTCGAACCTGAAGATCCCCCCGGGCTCGCCGTGGCGCAAACAGGGCATGGACATCATGTTCCGCGTCGGGTCGGAGTTGACCGCCAAAGCGCCGAAGGCGGCTTAGGTACCACCATGATTTGTCGCGCCGGTGAACACTACGTCGTCATTCGGGCGCACGACCGCGTCTCGAAGCTCGTATGCAATCAGTGCCCGTTCACGGTCCCGCGTGAGTCGGTTAGCGGTGCAAACGCCCCAGGTTGGACCGGTGGCAAGAGCGGGACTCCTCGTTACAACCGGATGCGCGCCGTAATGGTGCGTCACATTCACGCGACGCACATCGAGAAAATTCCATGACCATCAAGACCGATCAGATCAAGCGCCTCGACCGGCTCCGACTCCGGCTGTGCTGGGAGTCGCCTGTGCTCGCCCCCGGGCTCGCCGCGCTTCAAGTCCGACCGTCGAGGCTGGTCCCGACGGCAGCCGTCTCCGGCCGTGGTGTGGTCTACGCCAACGAGGAATTCTTCAGCAAGAAATCGGACAGTGAGTGCACGTTCGTCGTCTTGCACGAGCTCATGCACGTTCTTCTGCGCCATCACGAGCGCTGCGCGGGCCGCATCCCGTTCATCTGGAACATCGCAGGCGACCTCGTGATCAACGAGGCGATCCCGGCCTTGGGTCTCAACGGGACTACGCGGTCAGAGTTCGTGACCGTACCTGCCGATGCGCTCTGGCGTGAGCGGGACACGCCGTGGGTTCCAGCCGGGCTTACGACCGAGGCCGTGTACGACCACCTCATGAAGAAAGCCGAGGACGAGCTAGAGAAGCTCCGCAAGGACGGCGTCGTCGGCGCGGGCTGCGGTGTCTCGGACGACGAGCCACAGGGACAGGGCGACGGTGGGAACATCGACGTGTCGAGCGCGGTCGCCGAAGGTCTGTCGCCGTCGGAGTGGCGGGCGATCGCCAATACGATCGAAGCGTCGGCGAGGTCGAGCGCTGGTTGCGAAGCCGACGCGATCAAGGCGCTTCTCCATCGTCCACCGGCTCGGGTGCCGTGGGCGTCTCTCCTGCGACAACTGGCGGCGCAAGCCTCGTCGCGGCTGGGTCGCGACTTCTCGACGTGGAGCCGTCGCTCGCGGCGCAGCCCCCGCAACGTCGTCCTTCCCGGGTACCGCGCCCTCGAGACCGCGCTCGCGGTCGTGATCGACGCCTCGGGCTCGGTCTCCGACGAAGACCTCTCACACATGGTCGCAGAGACGCAGGCGGCGGTCGATGCGACCGGCGTACCGGCCTTCTTGGTCGTCCATGACGCCGCCGTCTTCTCCGCGGGTTGGATTCGTCCCGCAGCTCCGTTCGAAGAGGTCGCCAAGCACATCGGCGGTCGTGGCGGGACGCTGTTCGATCCGGCTTATCGCCGCGTCGCGGAAGAGAAGCGGGCCTTCGCCGCCGTCGTTCACTTCACCGATGGGATGCCTTATGGCGCTTGGCCTGCCAAGCCCGACAACTGCAAGATCGCCATCGCGGCAATCACCCCGCACGGGACCGAGGAACTGGTCCCCGATCACTGGCGGGTCGTACCGATCGAAGGGCCGCGCAAGGCGGCCGCGTAACGGGCGGCATTACTTTCCCGACGAAACGCCGGTGAATGGGACCGGCCGAACGTCGACCGACAACAAGGACACCACCATGGCTACTGCCAAGCGCAAGGCGGCTTCAGCCGCACAGCCCGAGGCCGTTCAGATCGCCCCGGGCTACGTCGTCATCAACACGTCGAAGGCCGCCGGTGGCGTCACCTACGATCGGACGGTGCTCGACGAAGAGGCCGAGGGCGAGCGCGTCGTCTCCGACTACCAGACGCGCAAGACGATCGACAACGCGGCCTTGGTCAAGGCGATCGATCAGACCGTCAAGGAGGTCGATCACGCGCTTCGGATCCTGTGCACGCGCACGGCCTTCGGCTACTTCGTCTCGCCGGAGAAAGTCGACATCGTGCGCGCCAAGGTCGCTGGCATCGCGGTCCAGGTCGACGAGCTCAACGTCGCGGCCGAGGCCGCCGGGTCGGCACACCGCGGCCGCATCGGCATTGTGACGGCGTACCTCGACATCGGGAACCCGGACAACCTCAAGGAGTGCTACCGCGTCATCCGCGAGACGCTCCGAGAAATCTACGACGCGCTTCGGGCCGGTGACGTCCGCGACGACAAGGACCAAGACGGCGACATCACGCGCCGGCACCAGTTACGGCCGATCTTGATCCGGGCCCGCAACCTCGAACAGATGGCCCTGGGCCTTCACGGGCACGCGATCAAGACCGCGCTCGATCGGGCCAAGACCGCGAAGACCGAGATCCTGAACGCACTCGCCGAGGCCGAGAAGAACGGCGACGAGCTTTCGCCGGAAGAGGCCGGCGAACAGGTCGACCTGTCACAGATCGAGACGGCGATTCACTGGTTCGAGGAGGATGTTTGATGTCGGATTGGTTCAAAAGTCTACCGACGTGCGGTTGCTCAAGCGAGCAAGCCGCGGGCGAGGCGGCGATCACGGCCATAGGCTTCGATCCATGGAATCCCGTACAGGCCGACGGCGTCGAGTTGACGTGCGCGCATTGTAAGCGTGCGTGGCCTGCCACACAGGACAACCTCGTAGCGATGCGCGAGTACCACGCGCGATCGATTGTTCGGTCGCTGGGGCGGCGTTGAACCATGGCGAAGCGAAGCAAGATCGAGATCCGTTACAATGACAAACCGCCGACGACGATCCATGGCTCGGAGCGGTTGATCGTCAAGACGCCGTCGGGGCAGGGCTTCGTGGTCGACATCGGCCACGACGCGATCACGGTGCGCGTCGACGGTATCGAAATGCTCACGGTCGAGCCCCAGGGCGGAAACATGGTGACGTTGCGTCGGAGACGGCGGTCATGATCGAGATCCACGACGATTGGTTCTACCTGGGCCTTTGGTACGTCCGAGGTCCCGGCGCTGACTACACCGTGCTCGCGTTCCGACGAGACCATCGTGCGTCACCTTGCGAAGCCACCGCTCGGTTCCGGTTCTTCAAGACCGAAGTCCAGCGGCTCGAGGGTCTTGTCACCGGGGCCGCGGGCTGGTTCCCGGTGCCGACACCGTCGGGCGCGACCCATGCCTACGTCCTGTCGATGGCTTGGACCCTCGTAACGAACATCGCCCAGCATCCGGTGATGCAACCGGTTACGCGGTACGCGTACGAGATCAACGACGATGGGGCCGCACTTCGAGATGCGCTTGCGAACGCACCCTGGACGAAGGAGATGCCATCATGAGCGTCGACAAGGTCAACATCACCGATCGCGAGCGAGTCCTCACCGAGCTTCGGCGGCATCTGGGTATCCCCGAGACCGGGGGCGAGGCATCACTGTCCGTCGTGATCGACGGCGTGAAGCTCGAGGTCAGCCTCCGTGCCACGCGGTTGCAGAGCAGCGTCGAGCTCGCGGGCCTTCGCGCGCAGCTCGACGCCGTCCTGGCTGCCAAGCCGTGGCAGATCGGTGAGGGCACGTGCGGGGCACAGACGAGCCGAAAGATCTCGGCGTGGTCGAAGCGCAATGCCCAGTGCTCGAAGCCGATCTCGGGTGCAGTGCTCTACAGGGCTCCCGAGTGGGATTTCGCTGCCAAAAAGGCGATCGACAAGGTCGTCGCGGTGGGTTTCTTCTGTCCCCATCACGACGACCACGGGGTCGAGGCCTTCAGGATCATCGGCGTACTGCCGCTGTCCAAGTTTGACGTGGCTCGGTATCGCAAGCAGCGTGATGCGTACGAGGCTGCCGCGGAAGAGCGTCGACGCCTCGAAACCTTGACGCGGCCGGTGACGCGATGAGCGCCGATTGTGCCATCTGTGGCGAGGCCCCCGGGCGGTCGCTCTGCCGTCGGTGCTACGCAGCCTACGAACGCGAGGCCCACGGCGTCGGCGACGTCATAGAGGTCATCGCGTGGACGGCGGCACGGGTACGCCGGATCGAGCGAGTCAATGCTCGTAGGCTCCTGCGCGAGCTCGTGAAGGTCTGCGAGGCGACCATCACCACCGTTGATTTCTTGATGGCACAACCGCCGACCCGATCGCGCGGTGCGGCCATCTCGAAGACCGTGAACGCGCTCAATCTCGCCAAGGACATCGCGAAGCGCTACGGGCTCGCGATTGGAGGTCGTCGTCGTGCCTGAACCCCTTTGTTTCCTCGTCGGCATGAACCCGCGCAAAGACGCGCCGTTTCATCCCAAACGCGCGCTTCTGCGAATCGTCTTGTCCGAGGCCGGGCGCACCGTCGAGTGCGAAGGCTTTACGACAGTCGATAGCGACGCCCACCTCAAGCGACTGCTACAGACCGAAGCCGGTTTCCCGGCGCGATTCGCCGAGCGGGCCAAAAAGAAGATGGCGAAGGAACAGCCGTGGTCGCGACTCGCGATCGTCGACGAACCCGTAAGACGGACACGATGAACAACAAACCCAAGCGACCATTGATAGTTGACCGCTTCCGGGCGACCGCGGATCACTGGTCCCGAAATCCGTCCGTGATCGCGGGCTCGCGTGGCTCAAAGCGCAGGAGAAGAAACCGTGAAGCGTTGGCCCGCCCATCTCTGGTTGAGCCTCTTCGCCGTGATCTTCGCCGTCGCGGTCAATATCCGTGCGTGTCTACGCACCTCGGATCCCACCCCCGATCAACCGCCCACCGGGGCCCGTCGGTAACCTCTGCTACACCCGAGCCCATGGCCATTCTTACCTGCGAATGCTGCGAGCGCGAAAACGATGTCCCGGTGATGCTGACGTTCGTCGGTACAGTCGTCGAGTGCCCATGTTGTGGCGCGCGGCACCGTATCAAAGACATCGAGGCTCGCCTCGTCACCGAGCTCCAACGGGCACCGGCCAACTTCGGCGACGGCGAGGGCACGCCGATCCAAGTTCCCAACCCTCGACCTGGAAAAGAGAGACCATGAGCCAGCCCGAGCTACCACCGTCGTTACAGGGCGTGTTGCTTGTCATCCAACACATCGTCGGCAACGCACACCCATCGGTCACCGCCATTTCGGCGGGCGACACGACGACGCTCAAGCAGATCATGAGCAACGTCAACGTACTCGAGGCCGAGGCCTACCGAGTCGTAGGTGTCCAGCTTGTTGGCACCAAGACCGTCGCCATCGCGGCTGACGGTGTCTTCGAACGAGCGAGCGCGCGGTGACGATTCGCGCGGTGACGATCCGACGGATCCCCGTCTGTCAGGTCAACGGTGTGATCACATACCGCGAGGTCGACCTACGCGCCGGCGGCGATGACCCGCTCATGACGTGGCTCCGGGACGCGGCCGATTGGGAGATCACGGACATGGAATGGAACGAGAAGACCGATCAACCCAGCAAAGTCACGTGGTGCGGTGACGTGCTCTGGGATGAGACGACGAACGGGGAAGTACGCCTCGATGTTCAAGATTGCGGCACCGCCGCCGCACTGATCTCGGTCGGCGCGTTGTTCCGTGTACCGTTCACCGGGATCGTGACGATCGGCGGCGTCGTATGGGACGCGCGCGGCGTACGGGCTGCGGCGCCACCGACGGGGTTTCCAGTAGACAACATGGCCGTAGGCTCGCCGATGAGCCTCGCAGCGGACAATACGGCCGTGAGCTTCGCACCAGGGTTAGTGCCCACCGATCCATACCGAACGGCAACACCACCAACACCCGTCGCGGCGAAGACGGTCGTGACGGCGCGCTGTACCGGTGTGATCGACACGGCCTTCAAGGCTTCGATCGAGGGCTCGATCCGCCGCGTCTATACGCTTCTCACGCAGCTCAACCGGCGACGGGGGGCCACATGACTGAACGCGTCAGTTACGTAGGCGACGACTCGCTCCTCCGCTGGTACGCCGACAACGGCGCCGACTGGTTCACCGAGGCCCGCTTCGAGGACCGCGAGCTCGTGCTCCTGCGGTGGCAAGAAGTCGTGAACGGGGTCGCGTACGAGGCCTTGATCGACCGGGTACCAGAGGTCGACACGCTCCGGCTCGTCGTCGACGTGCAGCCTATTCTTCCCGATCCTGGGGTCCTGGGCCCTGTCGGTCATACTAGATGCTCGTTGACGCGTCGGTTGCGCGTGGGCACTGATGCCCCGCGCCACAGCGTCGTCGCCTTCACGCAGGCAGGTGCGTTCTACGTCGTGGGGGTCTGCCCCGCAGACACCGGCAGCATTCGGAGCCGTATTGGCATCGGCACCGCGTTCTTCACCGATCCACAGAAATCCGGTGACCGCGCCCGTGCACTCGTACGGCAGATCATCGAGACGGCCGCCGGGATTGCAGCGGGCAAGCAGACTGGACGCAAACCCGTTTCCATCGACGACTTGCACGCGAAGAACACGTCGCCGGCGGTGTACACCGGTTGCGGGACGTGGCCGTGGCGGTGACGAAGGTCTACGTGTTAGGGCCGGGAAAGCGCGCCGCAACGACGGTTCCATTCGAGCCGGCCGATCCGCTCCTACGGTGGCACGCGGCGGCGCGCGCCGCGCACATCGAGCCTCACCACTTCAAGTGGTACGACGGTGAAGTCTTCGCCGTCGATTGGCAGGCACCGGGGATGCTGATGTCGGTGCGCGCGAACCTATTACCGGAACTCGGACGTGGGCGGCCCGAGCCCCACGCATTCGCGCAGTGGGGGCCCGAAGGCCGCGTGGTTTTCGACGCACGTTTCAGTGCGCTTTGCGCGGCTAAGCGCCGGAGCTTAATGTCGGCGGCGCCGTTGAGGACCACCGTGCAGGCTGCGCGCGAACAGGTCGACCAGATGCGCTTCCTCATCTGGGGTACGCTCGTCGACGACTTGACGCCAGCACAGTGGCGGCGGGTTACGCGGTGGCGCAAGCACGAACAGTATGACCGCATCGCGTTCTGGTCCGAGACCGACGGGTCACTGATCGCCGGGGTAGCGCGTAACCCGACGGCGCCCAGTACGATCGGGATCGTGTCTGCGATCCGCTGGATCCCGAACGCTGAGCCCGCGGTCATGAACTTCGTTGCAGCGCGGATGCGGTTACGGCTACGCGGTCGCGTGGCGGCGAACCTTGGCGGCCAAGCCGCCGTCGACAAGCCGATCTATCAATGGCTGTTCGACGATTACCGGCGCGTGACCAAGGCCGACGAGTACGGCCGAATGTACGGGGCTCGATAGCATCGTGCGTACCTCGATGCACAAGCGCAAATTCCACGAGCGGATGCCACGCGTCGCACCGGGGACGCCACACGAGATCGCTTGGTATCAGCGCTGGCCGCCCGAGCTTCAGTTGACGGCGGTGAAATGGGAACCCGGCGCACAGCGTCCGTACCGCGTTTCATGGGAATACGTTGGGCTTACATTCTGGGCATCGTACGGATCGACGGCTCGTGCCGGGGTCACCGTGGTTGTTTACGGGCCTACGCTCGAGGCCGAGCTCGTGGACCCGCGACATTGCTTCGTGACGCTCACGGATGAGCTCGTCAAACGAGGACTCAAGGTCACAGAAGCAACCCCGCTGGCGGCCGTTCGCTTTCCGTCTCGTTGGTGGGCGCTGGCACGGCGTGCTGATGCTGCCGATGATGGTAAGCAGCGGGCGGTTGCAATCCATCAGGACGGTTACCGCACGCTTAGTCACCCGCTGGTCATGCACAGGCAAGCAAGGACGCCCGTGATCTCATTCGAGGCCGTGGCCGCACGCATAAGCTTCAAGGCGCCCCGTGGACCTACAACCAAAAAGACGACCACGTCTTGCAAATGGTCGTCGAGGCCTCACGTGCCCGGCACCACTTCAAAGAAGGGAACGAATAGGTGGTTATCAGCGAGCCCACCGACGACCGCGCGTTGCAATGGCTCAAGGCCTTCGGTGCCGCTGGCGTCGAACTCGTACGCTTCGATTGCGCACCGGGTGGATTCCTCGAACAGGCCGTCTGGATCGAGTCGGTTCAGGTACAGAACCACCGGAGTCTCCGGCGAACCGCGCTCGTGCGCATCTCATCGCAGTCGCGACGGCGTGGACTCTCTGCGTTCCAGCAGGTCGGGTTCACGGCGGTCGAGGAGTGCGAGATCCTCACGGTTCAGGTCCGGCTCCCCGAGGTCGTGCCGATGGCAAAGGTTCCGTGGGTCATGTACCCGGGTGGCTTCGTCGACGTGATCAAGCTCGCTAACGCGAAAGGGCCACGGGACGAGCGCTGGATCGCGATGTACGCTGGTGACCAGCTCTCGCTGATCGACCAGCCCCCGAGGACGTGGGATCTGGGCGGCACGTTCGCACCGGCCGCTGCGCCGATGCAGCAGCAAATCGCCCAGCTCGTCCACGTCTACGCGAATGCTGCGCGATTCTTCGCGTCGCAGCCTGCCGTCTCGACGCGAATCCACGGGCCCGATCCCGCGCTACACGATCTCACCGACCTTTTCGACGAGGAAACCATGGATGACTGCATCGCGTGGTCGCGCAGTGACCTGCGATCTACTCTTGACATGGACTCAAATCAATAGTAGTCATAAGTATACTTACACGAAGTATGGCTGTTTTCGCTGTAATTTCAAGGAGTTAGGACGTTGGCGATGCTCTCTCCCGTCGAGGTTCTGTCTGGCGTGCTTCTCACGGCCTTCGTGAGTTCATTCGCGGCGGTGCGAATGCACTACGCGAGTCGCGATCGCCCCGACTCACGGTTGCTGCGAGTCGGTACGCCTGTCCTCTTCCTCGTCGGCCCGGTGCTCGGTGGCTACGTCACGGGCGTGCTCCTTCCTACGCACGTCGACGCCATGTTCCCATACGCTCCGACCCTTTCATGGGCCTTCCCATTCGCCGCCGTCTGCGCCCTCGTTCACGTCGGTGGCTGGAACCTCGCCGAGTGGCTACGTACGCGCCACCGCGAGCAGGTACGTACGCTGCCGATCGCGCGCGTCGTGACGCTGCCGCCACGTGAGCCCGACGACGCGGGCTTCTGGTGCACAGCGTGCCGTGCGCCGCACGGGGCCTTGATGGGGCTACCGCCGGGCTGGATCTCGGTGCTACCCAGTCGGCCGACGCCGAATTGGAGATTTTCGACCTCGGGCGACCCGACCAGCTCCGCATCGCCGGAAACGGAGTCGTCTGTCAACAAGCCGCGCTCGCCTTCGTCGATCTCCGACGACGAGCCCTCGAAGGAGCATGATGATGTCGCAGTGGCCTAAAGACGCACAGGATGAAACGCGGCGGTTGCTTGCCGAGAAGCCGACCAGCACGCGGGCGTGTCCGGTCTGTCCAGCAAGTTCCGGCGTGCTCGAAGACGCGCAGTGCCCGGCGTGTCACCGCACAGGGAAAGTGCAGTTCGCGCCCGGTGACCGCATCGCGACTCGGTTCCTCGAGCAGTCGTCGAGGATCGATCCGAAGTTGTCTACCAGTAACCGCCGCCGGTACCACGTCGAGATCGCGTGCAAGATGCCGCTATCGGAACGGCTGCAAGACATTGACAACGTGGACCCGTGTGCCGCCGTCAGCATCTACGTTTGGGCGTATTCGTCGGAGCGCGCGATGGTCGCAGCACGCGACGCGGCGATCTGGGACTGGATTCCGCGCCCGTTCGAGGTCACGGTCTCGCGGAGCTTCCTCGTCGAAGACGAGGTGATCCAGAAGACCCGCAGCACGTGTGACGAAGACAAAGGTGAGGGCTAGGCCGTGGCCAAGGCTAACAGCGACATCGACCCGCAACCGCTCGTCTTTCCGGCGTGCTCGACCTGCGACGCGCCCTATGTCTTGCGTCGCGGGCATACCTTCAACGGCAAGAAGTGGACGGAGGAGTGGGCGTGGTTCCGCGACTGCAAGCACAGGAAGGCCGAGGCGAAACTCGTCGACCTGCGCAAGAAGACCAAGGCCAGAAAACCATGAACAACCACGTCTACCGGCTGCAATACAAAGTCACCGCGAAGCCCGAGGGCCTCACCGCGGATGAAGCCACCAAGGGGCTTGAGACGGACGGTCTCGGGGCCTGTGACGCGCTGTTCTACGCGTCGATCATGTACCCGGAGGATGGCTCACTATCGATCCTGTTCGACGGGCTCGACGGTCGCACCGGCGCTGTACTCGACGATCGTGAATGGTGGAAGGTCTGGGTCTTCCTCGCGCAGCGCCTAGGCATGTCGAAGACGCTCGACGAGAACCGCAAGGCCATCTGCCGAGATGTCTTCGAGACGGTCATGGAAGCGCTTCGTGAGGCCCGCGAACCGGTGAAGCACTAGGTAGATACTACCTAGAAACCACAGCCGACCCTGTCGGCTCGCAACGCGAAGGGGAGAGCGCAATGCGAGACGATCGAAAGATTACCATGACCGCGACACCACAAGACGCGACCATCCGGGTCAACATGCCCGTATCCGAAGACGCCGAGGCCTCGTACGACGGGCCCGTCAAGACGGGCATCGGCCACGATCCGTCCGACGGCGTGCCGGCAATCGCGCCGGACGACCGAACGGAGCGCTCGTGGGATGGGCCAATCGCACCGCCCCGAGGCGGCGACACCGCCGCCGTGTCGATTCAGGCAATCGCCGCCGTCGAGGCCATCGACGCCGACGCACCTACGGCGATCGTCACGCCGCTTGAGGTCGGCTACCGCCTCTCCATCCTGAAGCGGGTCGCTGAGGTCGCGATCGGCCGCGGGCTAGCCCCGGTCGCCGGTCATCCGGCAGCGTCGGTGGCCGCGGTTCACGACGACGCGGGTAACCTCGCCGTCGAGCTCCGCATCCTCCGCTGGAAGAAGTTCGCCGAGTGGGTCCGTATCTCGGCAGTCTCGAACTTCGTCGACCTCAAGAGCACCCTCGCCGGCTTCCCGCCCGAGATCCGGACGGGGGCGCGCGCGGTCCTACGCCAGCTCACCGAGCGCTGCCACGAGGCGTGGCAGTCCGACGTGCGGGTGCTCAAACTCTGATGAGCTCGTACGCAAAACAGATGCGGGACGCCGCCGCCGTATGGCTCGCCGCCAACCCGGATCCCGAGAGCCCGTTCCTGAAGCTCCCGGAGAAGGAACGTAGCGCCATCGCCGCGACGCGGTCGACCATGCGCGACGCCAAGATCGCGTCCCTGCGTCGACAGATCCGTGAGACGACCGGGCTCCCGCCGTCGGTCTACGAAGGCATCACCAGGATCGACAAGCTCCGAGCCGACATCGCTACAGACGCCACCGCGCTCGTCCAGTTAGAGAATCGATTGCAGGCCCTCCTCAACGAACCGCATGAGGTCGGCAACTCCAAGCTCACGAACGAGGATATCCGCACGAACGCCGCCGAGTACATGCTCGCGCGCTGGTACCTCACGTGGGGTCGCCAGGGCCACAATGTCTTCGACCTGTCCTCGGACTTCACCGCCGCGATGCTCCTCACCGACCCGACGGACCTCGACATCGACGACGCCATTCGCCTGCCATTCCGCGGGATGCTCTTGACGATCCCGTCGGAGTTCGCCATCGGCGCCGAGGGAGGTCACTACACCAAGATCCACATCTGGGAGACGTCCGGCGGTGAGACCGCCCAACTCGCGGCGATGAACAAGGTCGAAGGCGTCCTCGCCGACCTCGATCCCGACGCCGCCGCCCACGTCATCGACGATGCAAAGGCGCTCGCCATGCGGGACGCACGCAACAACGTGCACTTCACGACCAAGCTCCTGCACCCGGCCGAGACCTCGATCAACATCTACGCGACCGATGGCACGCGGGCGTTCCACACGTTCTTCGAGGTCCGCCGCCTCACGTGGCCCGCCGTCCAAGCACTACCCGATCATGATGCGCTCGACGAACAGGACCGCCGTGCGCGGCAGACGATCCAACAGGTCGTCTTCGGCTTGCTCGGGTACCTGAACGCGGTCAAGGACGCGGTCACGCCGCGTCAGGTAACACGCAGGGTGAAGAAGGGCGCATCATCGACCGTCGAGGAGATCAAGCACTGGGAGATCGGCCGGAGCGTCCGGATCGATCCGAACCTCGTCCGCGCGGCGCGACAGGGCGCACGCGACACCACGTTTCGCATGAAGCACCGCTTCATCGTCCGTGGGCACTACGCGAACCAGCCCCACGGCCCGGGGCGGTCGCTCCGCAAGCGCATCTACATCCAGCCATTTTGGAAGGGCCCCGAGGAGGGCGCTCGGCTCGTTCACACATACCAACCGAAGGTCGACCCACGTTGAGGAAAAGGAGCAGACAATGAGTCATCAGAAGAAGTTCGCGAAGATCATCGGCAAGCCGCGCATTCGCGTCTACTCGAAGCTGGACGTCATAAAGATCGCTGGCGCGTCCGGGTACGGTCTTCGGGACGCACGCGCTCCGATCGAGGTGCCGGTCATCCGCAACCTCGACGCGAAGATTCTTCGGTGTGTCGAAGGGGAGAAGGCCATAGGCGAACTGTACATGGGCTCGTGGCACGCGCACGGGACCTGCGGCACGGTACATTGTCGCGCAGGATGGGCGATCTTCCTCGGCGGGGAAGCCGGTCGGAAGCTGGAGAAGCGGTTCGGTCCCGCCGTCGCCGGGACGCTGATCTACGGCGCATCGACGGGACACGTCCCGGACTTTGACGGCTACCTGGACGAGCGAAAGGTCCTCGCCGACCTCCGGCGCAAGGCCAAGGCCGGGTCGGTAAGCCAGCGGCGAGGCAACAGGTGACCATCGAAATCAAAAAAGACGGCTACTACGTCGGGTTCTGGTTCGTCGGCGACGGTCGGAACCACGACTGGCTCGGAATCCTGAGCCGCGACGGTGACCACTTCCGGTTCGAGTACCGCTTCCGGTACTACACCGGTGACCAGACCAAGGACGCGTTCGAGGCTGGCGACAAGAAGTCGTTCTGGACGGCAACGCTGCCGTCCCATGAAACCGAAGCATCGGCGATCGTACTCGTCGACGGTCTCGTCATGGACCTCGTCAATCAAGGCTTCGGAACGAATCCTGTGAAGACCCTGATCCAGGGTGATGGCTTGGCCTTCGCGAAAGCGTTCCAGAAGGCGCCATTTGCGCACGTAGCGACGGTCGATGGCCTGAGCGCGAAGCCAACGGGACAAGGCGGTGCTGCGTGAGCGGCGGCCCCAAACCCGACCACGTCCGCGCGGTTGTTCGTGAGATCGACGGACAACTGGTTCTCGACGACCCGGATGCGCTAGCGGTGATGACCGCAGTGGCGTACCACAACTGTCGTGCCACGCTGGCCGCGCACGGCGAGCGCGTCAGTCACTTCCAACGTCGCGTGCGCGAGCTCGGACGATCGAACGCGACGACGTTGATCGTCGTCATCAACGCGGATGAGCCGCTGGGTGAGGAAGTAGCAGCGGTGTGTGGGATGCCCAAGGGCTGGGCCGATACGTACCGTGCGCAGCGCCAAATACCCTTCGCGCGTGGGCTGGTCGACCGCGCGGAAATGCAGGAACTACTAGACGTGCTCGGCGACGAGCCTGGGACATCGTGGAGTACGCCCGCAGAAACACTTCGTGCGGCGAAGGGGCTGCCCGTCCTCGTACTCGACCACGGTATCATCGCGATCTTCGACCTTGGAGGCTGACCAATGGCTACCGACGAACCAAAGAAAGCGATCCCGGTCGACAGCAATCTCACCTCGTACACCGCCGAGGAGACCCGCGCGCTCTTCCTCGATTGCGCACGCATGATCGCTCGCTATTGGGCGGGTGTCGACTTGCACCGCGCCCGGCCACCTGCAATGCCCGAGCTCACGCCACTCCAAGACCGCCTTGAGCGCGCTGAGGGCGTCGTTTTTTCGATGCTGTGCTTGCTCGACGGAGTTTCAGACGGCTTCCCCGCCGTCACGTTGACCATCGCCCCGCACCCCGACGACAAGGCCTTTCATCAGGCCCGCGGCGAGCGCTGGTACGAGCCCGAGACGGCGTTCAACGACGGCGTCTATATGCACGACGAACTGAACGTGGACAGGCGCGTGGACCCTGACGAGGTCAAGGCCAAGGCGCCGACATCGCCGACGGAGATCCATGAGTAAGATCGACATCGACTTTCGCGACGACCTCCACGCCGCCATCCTCGAAGCCTTCAACGCGACGACAGCCAAGAAACGATGAGCTGCGCCTACTGCGAACGCGACGTGTGCATGGACGACTGCCCAGCGATGGCATGGCGCAGTAAGGCCGACGAGATCAAGCCTGCATCGATTCGCCCGCTCGTGGAGCGGAGGCCAACCCTCCGACGGCACCGCCGATTAGCAGCTCCACGAGCGGGCGCCTTTTCGCCGCCGAGGAGCGGTGCGTGGTGTCACACCTACGCCGTCGCAGCCTCGCTTCTCTACGCGGGATGGAGGCCGGGGAGATGAGCGACGACCTGCGGACCGTCATCAACGCGATGACGCCGGCGCCATGGGAGGTCGGCGAGGTCGACGACGCGGCTACCGTGCGCGCTCAGCCCGTGATGGTTGGGGGCGGGCCCGTTGGGATGCATCGCAAACGCCGCACGCCGCACCCGCGACCTCATCTCCCACCTCCGCGCCGTAGCCCGAGGGGATGAGGCGCTGGACGAATCCAAGCTACGATAAAAATCAAGGGGGGAACATGCCGATCGAACACCACGTGCAACCAGATGCCGTCAGCGGCGGTACCGTCAACACCAACGAAACCACGCGACCGGCGCCGGGCAAACGCACCGCGACCGCGAGCTTACCCGCACGGGCAACGGGCGTCCCGTTCGTCGACGATGGGGCCGCCTGCGAGCGCGAGGAAACAGGAACCAAGCCTGCTTGCTTCCTGACCGAGACCCAACGAACGCGCCTTGTCACCGGCATCGCTAACCGCGCCGGTGCCGTCGGTGCAAATTCCCGGGACGCGCTCCAGGACAGCCGCATCGACGAGCTTGTCCAGACCCGCGTCGGGTGGAACGCACTCGCCGAGTTCATGTTCTACAGC
>Ga0187892_10001507_pt1 | contig 52839 bp, 48 predicted proteins | sample MA1701073metaG_FD_139345 | JGI IMG/M metagenome (GOLD analysis project Ga0187892, IMG submission 139345) | Bio-ooze microbial communities from a basaltic lava cave in the Kipuka Kanohina Cave System on the Island of Hawaii, USA - MA170107-3 metaG ...
AAGAAGCTCCCGTCCACCACGTACAGGTTCTCCACATCGTGCGCCCGGCAGCTGCTGTCGAGCGCCGACGTCGTGGGATCGCTGCCGAAGCGCACCGTGCCGCACTGGTGCGCGACGCCCGCGAGCGGGATGCGCCCGCCGATGTAGAGATTGGTCGGAATCACCTTCTTCATCCTCGCCTTCGCGAGCATCTGGCGGACCTTGGCGCCGAGCCGCTCGTGCCCGTCGAGGTTGTTCGGCGTATATCGGAGCTGGATCCCGCCGTCGCTCGTCAGCGCAACACGATTCTCGGGATCGGGCAGGTCCTCCGAGGTGAGCCAGAACGGGATGCCGTGGCTCGCCATCAGCCGGAGGATGCGCTTCGGCGTGCCGGGCGGCGCGCCCTCCCCGAGCACCTCGGCGTGCGCATTGCCCATCAGCTGGATGCAGCCGAGCGGGAACGGGAAGTCGTCTGCGCCGAAGTAGAAGTCCGTCATCGCGAAGGTCTTGTGAAAGAGCGTCGGGTTCTCCTCCTTCGAGAGCGCCACCAGCATCGAGTTGTTGTGGCTCATGTAATGGCGCCCGACGGCGCCCGAGCCGTTCGCGAGGCCGTTCGGGTGGCGCTCGCTGGCCGAGCGCAGCAGCAGTGCCGCGGAGTTGATCGCACCGCCCGAGACCACCACGATGCTCGCGGCATAGCGCTCCTCGGCTCCGTCCTTCTCGACCACCACCTCCGATACCTCGCGGCCGGAAGCGCTCGTCTCGAGACGCTTCACGAAGGCGCGCGTCCTGAGCGTCACGTTCGGGTGACGCAGCGCCGGGCGCACGCCCAGCACGTCCGCGTCGCTCTTCGCGTTCACGAGGCACGGGAAGCCGTCGCAGGTGGAGCAGCGGATACAGGGGCTGTTCAGCGGGTCGCGCTCGTCGAGCAGCACGCCCACGGGGACGTGGAAGGGCTTGAAGCCCACCTTCGCGAGCTGGTCGCTGAGGCGCTGGATCACCGGCTCGTGCGAGACGGCCGGATGCGAGAAGGGCCCGCTCGCGGGCGGCTCGGTCGGGTCCTCGCCGCGCGCGCCGTGCACGTGGTAGAGCCGCTCGGCCTGCGTGTAGTAGGGCTCCAACTCGTCGTAGGAGATCGGCCAGGCCGGCGAGACGCCCGCGTGGTGCTTCACCTCGCCGAAGTCGGCCTCGCGCATCCGGAACAGCGCCGCGCCGTAGAATTTGGTGTTGCCGCCAACGTTGTAGTGCGTGCCGGGGCGGAAGCCGTTCCCGTCCTTGTCGAGCCAGGTCTCGTCCGCGTGATAGCGGGCGTCGCTCACCGCGGCCTGCGGGTCCCAGTTCTGGCGCTCGCGGCGGACGAAGTCGCCGCGCTCGAGCAGCAGGATCTTCTTGCCGGAGGGCGCCAGCTTGCTCACGAGCGTGCCGCCGCCCGCTCCGCTGCCGATGATGATCACGTCGTAGCGCTCCATTCAAGCCTCCCGAGCCGCAGCGGACATGGGGTAGCCGCAGCGGAAGATGCAGGGCTGCGAATTCTCGTGATGCAGTTTCGCGCAGTGCACTTTGCCTCGGCCGCGCACGCGTACGAACAGCTCGGCCGCGAGCAGCATGCCGGCGAGCGGCGCCGCGAAGTAGAGCCAGAGCGACGAGAAGACCCCAGCGCCGGCCGCCGAGGCGAAGCTGCGCGCCGGGTTCATGCTCATCCCGGAGATCGGCGCCTCGAGCGTGATCCAGATCGCGACGAGCGTGCCGACGAAGAGCGGCGTGTAGCGCGCGAGCCTTGCCTGGTTCGAGACGATCAGCACCGTCAGCATCGTGGCGAACGAGATCGCGACCTCGGCCGCGAAGGCGGTGGCGACGCCCGGCGCGCCCGGCACGGTGACGGCGTAGTTGACGGTCGGCGCCGCGACGAGCATGCCGAGCGCACCGGCGACCAGGAGCACGCCGACGATGCCGCCCAGGAACTGGGCTGCCACGTAGCCAAGCGCGTCGGCCGGCTCGATCTTGCCGAGCCGCAGGAAGGTGAGCGTGAAGGCCGGGTTGAAGTGCGCCCCCGAGCGCTGGCCGAAGGGCGAGTAGACCAGCACGATCGCGGTCGCCCCCATCGCACCACCCATCAGCGCGCGCCGTAGCGTCGGATCGGGCAGCACCGCATGCACGGGCGACGCCGGATGCTCGAGCAGCACCGTGAAGCCGAGCGCCGACACCATGAAGGCGCCGAGCAGGAACGCCTCGATCAGGTACTCGGGCCAGTGGCGGTGCAGGGCGGCACAGAATCCCATGCCCCCTCAGATGCCGGGGCACGGGCCTCCCGTAACGTCGCGTTCCAGGAGTCCGATTGCGCTGCTTCTAGCTCCTCGAAGTTGAGACCCAGATCATGCGTGCGAAGGAGAAGCAGGCGCCGTACAGGAGAAGAACCAGGCCAAGCAGATAGCCGCTGAACGACCCGGATAGCAGGACCTGCGTGAAATTTCAGGACCTGGCTGATGAGGCCGCAGCCTTCGACTTCGCCGGCGGCGATTGCCGCCGCCACCCGAACACGCGCCGGGTCGGCCTGCGCGGAGCGACGGACTTGGAGGCCGCTGAGAACGAGATGCCCAACCCAGAAGAGCGCCAGCACTCCGCTCCACCAACGCCACGTCTGTGATCGTTGCGGCTCCGGAACTGTGAGCGGAAGAAGGGCAAGGAGCGCTGCCGCAAGGCCGAGCGCCACGATCTGCCGCAGATGCATGGAATCGAACGCGGAGAGAGAGCCCGATTGCCGCTCGCGGAACGCCGAGACGAGGCTGGCGAACCCTGCGAGGGCAATGCCAAGTTGAGCGATGGTCTCCAGCGCCTCGGGCAAGCGTCACCCCGATCTACGCCGCCTGGCGGATCGCGGCTCAGCTCTGGCCGCGCGTGTTCCCCCTTACCACCGACCGGATGCCTGCAGCGGCCCTACGCCACCGACTCGACGGCGGACGGCCAAGGCGGCCGCACGCCGCCCACCGCAGCCGCCCTCAGCCGCTGCTGCTTGTCGGGCGGCGGCGCACTGTGAGACGATGGGGCAGGAGGAAGTGCGATGGTGAAGCACGTCTCGGCGGTGATCGTGGTGAGCAGCCAGGCGCCGGTTGTGGCCGCGTTCTACCGGGACAAGCTGGGGATTCCGCTCGAGAAGGAGCAGCACTCGGGCGGGGGCGAAGCGCTGCACTACGGATGTGACCTAGGGGGACTCCACTTCGCAGTGCACCCCGTGGAGAACTGGCCCTACGCAAGTGAGGTTGGGCCGGGCGGGTTCCGGGTGGCGTTGCGAATTGATGACGCCGAGGGGAGCGCCGCCCAGTTGAGGCGGCTCGCCCAGCCATTCACCGGCCCCATCGACGAAGGATGGGCGAAGCTGGTTCAGCTGCGGGACCCCGACGGAAACTACGTCGAGCTCGTACAGCGCATCGGGTAGATCGAGCGGCTGGGAGGTTCCGCGGCCTCTCGGGACCCGGCCGCGTAGACGGCCTTCGCCTGCTTCCCTTGCGTCCGTCTCTCGGCCTCAGCGCCGCGTCTGGTAGTAGAAGTGCCCGTCCCGGAACCCGTGCTCGTCGAGAACGTGGCGCACGAGGCCGAGCGCGACCCAGCGCTCGCCCAGCTCGACCGCCTCTGCACGGGTCAGCTCCTCGTTCATCACCAGCCAGTCCACGGCCTCGCGGCCCACGAAGGCCTGGCGGTAGACCTGGAGCAGGTGCCGGCGGTCGCGGACCGCGACCCCGCCGGAGGCGACGAGGCGCTTCAGCACGTCGGCCACCTCGGCTTCGCGCCACTCGTGCGGGTCGAGCTCGCGCGCCTGCGCGGGCTGGGCATCCGCGGCAAGATGCTCGGTCGGGAGCGCGCTCGCGGCGTGGTCGCCCGGCGGGCGCACACGCAGGTCGAGCTGCGGGAAGGGCACTTCGATGCCGTGCCGGCGCAGGCTCTCCTCGATCCTGAAGTTGAGGTCGCTCTCGAGGGTGTTCTTGTTGCGCGGGTCGCGTGTCCACACCAGCAGCTCGAAGTCGAGCGCGCTCTGGCCGAAGCCACGCATCTGCACCTGCGGGCGCGGGTCGGGCTCGACCTCCGGGTGCGAGCGCGCGGCCTCGAGCAGCGCGCGTCTCACGCGCGCGACGTCGCTGCCGTAGGCCACGCCCACCGGCACGTGCACCCGCGAGCGCGGGTCGCCGAGGTTCCAGTTGACGACCTCGGTCTCCAGGAACTTGCTGTTCGGGATCAGGATCAGCACGCCGTCGAGCGTGCGGATCGTGGTGCTGCGCCCGCCGACGCGAACGACGTTGCCCTCGAAGCCGCCGACGTCGACGTAGTCGCCGGGGCGGATCGGCCGCTCCAGGTTGATGAGCAGCCCCGAGACGAAGTTGTTGGCGATGTTCTGGAGGCCGAAGCCGATGCCGACGCCGAGCACGGAGGCGGCGATCGCGAGGGAGCGCACGTCCACGCCGAAGCCCTGGAGCAGCACCAGCGCGCCGACGAAGGTGAGCGCATAGCGCAGCAGGATCGCGAGCGTCTCCTGGAGGCCGCTCTCGACGCCGGCCGCCTCGAAGACCTGGCTGCGGATCACGCGCACCACGAGGCCGACGGCGAGCCAGAGCGCGAGCAGCAAGACCGGCAGTGCGATCAGGTCGAGGGCCGAGTACGGGCGCTCGCTGACCGTGAAGAGGGGGGCACCGAGCGCCTTCACCAGCAGCATGAGCGACCAGCCGCGCGCTCGCATCAGCGGCTCGATGCGCTCGCTCACGCCCCACGCGAGGGCGAGCCAGAGCGCGCTGCGCAGGGCCACGGCGCCGCGCGCGAAGGCCCGGCCGTGGCGCACGTTCGGGCCGGGCGCCTCGCCGCGCCGCTGCGCGAGCCAGTGCGGGATGCGCCGCGCCGCGCGGCCGATCCAGAAGTGGAGGACGCCGCCGAGCGCGACCGCGAGCGCGGCGATGAGCAGCGGCGCCGTCACGCCAGAACTTCGTGCTCGAGGCGCAGCAGCTCGCCCAGCGACCAGGCCTGGAACGGAGCGCCGCGCGGCGTGAAGGGAGCCTCGGCGTCGGCGATCTCGGAGACGTGGCCGAGGCCGGCCTCGGCGAGGTGCTCGAGCAGCGGCGCGACGAAGCGCGTGCGTGCGGCGCGTTTCATCGGGGCAGCGCCGCCGCGCACGCGCAGCCAGGCCTCCACGAAGGGGCCGAGCAGCCAGACCCAGGCGGTGCCCTGGTGATAGACGGCGTCGCGCTGCTCGGGACCCCCCTCGTAGCGCGGTGTGTAGCCGGGCTCGCCCGGCGCGAGGGAGCGCAGGCCGAGCGGGGTCCAGAGCTTCGCCTCAACCACGTCCACGACGCGCCGCGCGCGGTCGCCACCGAGCAGCGCGTGCGGCAGCCCGCCGACCGCGAGGATCTGGTTGGGCCGCAGGCTTGCGTCGTTTGCGCCCGCTCGGTGCCCGTCGTCCACCACGTCGTAGAGGCAGCCGAGCGCCTCGTTCCAGAACCGCCGTGCGAAGCTCCGCTCGGCGCGCTCGGCGAGTGCGAGCCACTCGGGCCGCTCGAAGGCCCGCCCCGCGAGGCGGAGCGCGTTCACCCACAGCGCCTGCACCTCGACCGGCTTGCCGATGCGCGGCGTGATCACGCGCGTCCCGACGCGGGCGTCCATCCAGGTGAGCTGCACGCCCGGCTCCCCCGCGGCGACGAGGCCGTCGTCATCGACGCGGATGCCGTAGCGCGTGCCCTTCTGGTAGCCCTCGAGGACGGCTGTGATGGCGGCGGTGAGGCGCGGCCGATCCGCCGGGCGTGTACCACCGCGTGCGAGGAGCTCGCAGACCGCGATCACGTACCAGAGCGACGCGTCGACCGCGTTGTACTCGGGCGCCTCGCCGTCGTCGACGAAGCGGTTCGGCAGCAGGCCCTCAGACACGGTGCCGGCCCAAGCCAGCGCGATCTCGCGCGCAATGTCGAGGCGTCCGCCCGCGAGGCAGAGGCCCCGCAGCGCGATGAAGGTGTCGCGGCCCCAGTCGGTGAACCACGGGTAGCCGGCGACGATGCTGTGGCAAGCACCGCGCCGCACGAAGTAGGCGTCGGCCGCGCGGTGTAGCGGGGTCGGGAACGCGGCCCGCCGAGCGCGTTCTCGCTCGCGGAGCCGCCCGGCCGACTCGAGTGGGAGCTCGCCGGCCGAAGCCATCCAGAATGCCTCCCCTGCGGCGAGGTCGAAGTGGAAGATGCCCGGGGACGCGAGATCCTCGGCGTTCGGGAACCCGCGCGCGCTCTCCTCGTCGTAGCGGAAGGCGCGGAACCAGAGGGGTTCGTGGACGTAACGCCCGGTGGTGCGTACGCAGGTCACGAAGCCGGGATACGGCTCGAAGCGCACCACCTCGCCGCTCTGGATCGGGTCGAAGCGGAAGGCCGGGTTCTCGTGATGCAGAGCATGGTGGTCGCGCCCCGAGAGCAGCGGCCGGAGGCGCAGCACGGCCGGCCCGCTACCCCCGCGCCTCGCGAGCCGCCAGCTCGCCAGCACGGCGGCCGTGCCGTGCGGCACGAGCAGCTCGTGCCGCACCTCGCTGCCGTCAGGGAGGCGGTAGGTCCAGGTCGGCCAGGGCTCGTGTGTGAAGCTCGCGAGGTGCCTCACGCCGTCGGGGTGGATCACGTCGGGCAGGTAGGCGTGCGACGAGAGCGCAAAGCTCCCGGCATCGGTATCGAGCCAGGCTTCGAGCCCGTTCACGAGCACGACCCGTCCGGTGGGTGGCGTCGCGGCGTGGTTCAGCAGCGCGTGGTACTTGCGAGTACGCAGCCCCGACGCCGTCCCCGACGCGAAGCCGCCGAGCCCGTCCGCCTCCAGCCACTCGACCTGTGCTTCCATCTCAATCTGCGAAGGCGAGCACGTGCTTGATGCCGCCCGTGCGGCCGAGCAGGAGCTCCTGTGCCTTCTCCACCGGGTGGCGCCCGCTGATCAACGCGCGGGTGGCCTCCGGCCAGCGCTTCAGGAAGTCGCCCACGTCGCTGACGGCCGCCTCGAAGGCGTCGCGGCCGGCGTTCACGGTGCCGTACACGATCTGGTTCTTGAGCACGAGGTTGCGCATCACCAGATCCGTGTCGATCGGGATCGGCGCCTTGCGGCCCGGTACGCCGGTGAAGATGAACACGCTGTTCGGCCCCATCGCCTGCATCACGTCGAAGGCGACCTTGGAGGCGCCGGCCGCCTCGTACACCACGTCGATCGCGCCGAAGCGCGCCGCGATCTGATCGGGCGAGACGTCCCCGGAAGACACGTAGGTCGCGCCGATCTGCGCGGCGACGTCCGCCTTCGGGTTCGGCGTCTTCTCGCGGGCGTAGACGATGGTTTCGAAGTCGCGCGCGCGCAGCGCCATCGCGCCGAGCAGCCCCACCGGCCCGGCACCGAGCACGAGCGCGCGCCGGCAGTGGCCGTGGTTCTGACCCGGTCGATGCGGGCAAACCCAGGGCAGCCGCTCCTGGACGTCCCACAGCTGGATCAGCGCCTTCTCCGCGATGGTGAGCGGCTCCACCAGTACAGCCACTTCGCGCAGCGACTGCGGTACCGGGACGAGATACCGTTCGTCCTCGACGATCTGCTCGGTCATGAAGCCGTGCCGGCTCTTGATGCCGCGCTCCTCGAAGTCGCCGGTGAAGCAGAAGTCCTGACGCCCCTGCGTGCAGGCGCCGCAGTGCGCGTGGACGCAGGGCCGGCGCACCATGGTGACGACGAGGTCGCCGGGCCGGACTTTCGTCACGCCCGGGCCCACTTCTTCGACACGCGACAGCGACTCGTGCCCGATCACGAGATGGGAGACGCCGGCGGGAGGCGTTCCGTACTCGAAGGCGCAGATCTCGCGGTCGGTGCCGCAGACGCCGACGTCGAGCACCCGCAGCCGCGCCTGCGTCGGGTTGCTGATGCGCGGCGCAGGCTCGTCGATGACGTGGACCTCGCGCTTGCCCGGGAACACGGCGACGGCCTTCATGGCTCCTCCTCAGCGCGCTGTCACGGCGCGGCGGCGGTCAGTGGCGAGTGCGATCACGGTGAGCGACGCCGCGAACAGAACGAGGTCCTTGAGCAGGAACTCACCCGCGAGCGTGAGCCTCGGGAAGCCCGCGTCGCCGTAGCTCACCGCGGGGGCGATCACGAAGATGGCGAGCGTTCCGCTGAAGAGGCCCGCGCAGAGCAGACCGACCCAGCGCTCCGCGATCCCCGAGAGCAGCAACGCCGCCGCGGCCAGCTCGGCCGCGCCCAGCAGGTACACGAAGCCGGGGAACGCGAGGAACGCGAAAGACGCCGAGAGCAGGCCCACGACCGGCTCCGGGTCCACGAACTTGAGCGCGCCGATCCAGCCCAGCACGACGGCGAGACTGGTGCGGAGGGCGGGCGCGGCGAGGCGTTCGGCGAGACGGAAGAGCGGCTCCATGACGACCTCCTTGCGGTTGGGAACGGGGTCACCCGTTCGCAGGCTCCGATGCCGCCATCCGGCCGCCCGTAACCCGGCCGTCGCGTTACCTCGTCACCCCCGCCTCTGACCTCGCATCGCACGGCGCGTGGAGGACAGCACGATGACCCGACGACGCATCGCCCCGCGCTTCCCGATGGTCGTACGCTCGCTGCTCCACGGTGAGGCGCCGCCCGACCCGGCCGGCGGCCCGCTGCCTCCCGTCATCCTGCTGCACGGGTTCGGCACCTCGAGCGCGGTGACGGCGCCGCTCGCCCGCTACCTGCGGCGCGAGCTCGGCCGCCCGGTGATCCGCGTCCCGCTCGGGGGCCGCCTTCCGATCCACCTGGGCGACGTGCGCAAGAGCGCGCAGCGCGTGCTCGACGAGATCGAGCGCCGCGCCGCCACCGACGGCTTCCCCCACGTGGACGTGGTGGGTCACTCGCTCGGCGGCCTGGTCGCGACCTATCTCTTGAAGGCGCTCGACCGCGGCCAGCGCGTGCGCCGCGTCGTCACACTCGGCACGCCCCACCGCGGCACGCCGGCGGCGCTGCTCGGCGCGCTACTGCTCGGCTTCTTCTCGCGTGCGATCTGGCAGATGATCCCGGGCTCGCCGCTGCTGCGGGAACTCGCGCGCCTCCCGGTGCCCGCGGGCTCCGAGGTCGTGGCGGTCGCGTCGGACGCCGACAATCTGGTGCCCGGCTCGTTCGCCCGTCCTGCGCTGATGCCGCGCCTGCGCTGCGCTGGCGTCTCCGGCCTCGGCCACGTCGAGTTCCTCACCTCGCCGCTCTCGTTCCGGCTGGTGCAGACCGTGCTCGGGGTGTGACCCGAGCACGGTCTCCGGAGACTGCTCAGGAGGGGGCGAGCACCTAGACTGAGCGGCCATGAGCGACCGCCTGCTCGCCGCGCTGGTGGAAGGCGTCGAGGCCGAGATCGGCGACGGCTTCTTCCGGAGCCTCGTCCGGACGCTCGCCGAGGCGCTCCGCGTCGAGTACGCCTTCGTCTCCGAGCTGACCCAGCACGGCACGCACTTCCGCACGCTCGCACTCTGGGAGCGCGGCGCGTTCGTGCTCAACGTCGAGGTTGCGCTCGACGGCACGCCCTGCGAGGCCGTGCTCGGGGGCGAGGCGAGCTTCCATTCCGACCGGCTTCAGGAGCTGTTCCCGCGCGACACCGTGCTCGCGGACTGGCGCGCGCGCAGCTACGGCGGCGTCCCGATGCTCGATTCGGCCGCCCGCGTGGTCGGGCACCTCGCCTTCGTGCACGACCAGCCCCTCGCAGACGGTGTGCAGGCGCTCGCGGTGATGCGGATCTTCGCGAAGCGCGCGGTGGCCGAAGTGGAGCGGCTGCGCGTGGCGCGCGAGCTCGGCGCGAGCGAGGCGCGCCTCGCGAGCCTGGTCGCGAACGCGACGGACGCGATCATCAGTTACGACGCCGAGGGCACGATCGTGCTCTGCAACGCGAGCGCCGCCCGCATCCTGCGCGCGGCCGAGCCGGAGATCGTGGGCACGCCGATCTGGCGCTTCTCGACCGCAGAGGGGCGCGCGGCCACGGAGGCGGTGATCCAGCAGCTCGACCGCGACCCCGCCTCCCGCTTCTACGCCGGGCCCGAGGCCGGGCTGCGCGGCACGCGCGCCGACGGCACCAGCTACGCCTTCGAGGCCACGCTCTCGCGCAGCGAGGCCGGCGGGCAGGCCTTCTACACCGTCATCTTCCGCGACCTCGACGAGCGCGCTGCGCAGGAGAGCGAGCTCGCCGAGCTGCGCAGCGAGCTGCGCGACACCCAGGCGCTGACCAACAGCATCCTCGAGAGCGCGAGCGACGCGATCCTGAGCTTCGACGGCGAGGGCAGGATCGTGTTCCTGAACCCGAGCGCGGCACGGCTCCTGCGCGTGGAGGCGGAGGCGGTGCTCGGGACCTCGATGTGGGCCTTCTCCACGGAGAAGGGCCGTCCCGTCGTCGAGGCCGTGCTGGGCGAGCTCGCGAAGAACCCCAAGGCCCACATCTTCATCAGCGAGCGCGAGGGCGTCCACGTGCGGAGAGCCGACGGCAGCAGCTTCCTCGCCGAGAGCTCCGTGTTCCGCGGCGACATCGGCGGCCGCACCTTCTACACCACGATCTTCCGCGACCTCGACGAGCGCAGCGAGGAGGAGAAGGAGCTCGCCCGCCTGCGCAGCGACAGCGAGCTGCTGCGCGAGGAGCTCCAGCAGGTCCTCAATTTCGAGGAGATCGTGGGGCGGAGCGCGGCGCTCGCGAAGCTGCTCGGCGACGTGGAGCTGGTGTCCGCCACCGAGACCAGCGTGCTGATCCAGGGCGAGACCGGCACGGGCAAGGAGCTGATTGCGCGGGCCATCCACGCGCGGAGCCCCCGCGCTGCCCGCCCCCTCGTCAAGGTGAACTGCGCCGCCATCCCGGCCGGCCTCGTCGAGAGCGAGCTGTTCGGCCACGAGCGGGGCGCCTTCACGGGCGCCACCGAGACTCGCGTCGGCCGCTTCGAGCTGGCGAAGGGCGGCGCGATCTTCCTCGACGAGATCGGCGAGCTGCCGCTCGACGTCCAGTCGAAGCTGCTGCGCGTGCTCCAGGAGCGCGAGTTCGAGCGCGTGGGCTCGAGCCGCACCCTCCAGGCCGACGTGCGCGTGATCGCGGCCACCAATCGCGACCTGAAGACGATGATGGCTGAGGGCCGCTTCCGCTCCGACCTCTTCTACCGTCTGAACGTCTTCCCGGTGGCGTTGCCGCCGCTTCGCGAGCGGGCCGAGGACGTCCCGCTGCTCGCGAGCTTCTTCATCGCGCGCTACGCGCCGCAGATCGGGCGGGCCGCTACGCGGCTCTCGGCTTCGGCAACGGATCGGCTCCTCCGCTACGCGTGGCCGGGCAACGTGCGCGAGCTCGAGAACGTGATCGAGCGCGCGTTGATCCTCGCGCCGCGCGAGGCCAGCGAGCTCGACGTGCCCGCGACGCTGCTGCCGACGGCGGCGCCGGCGGCACCCCTCGCTCCGGTCGCTCCCGCTCGCCCCACCGCGCCAGCGGCCTCGCTCGAGGAGGTCGAGCGCCAGCACATCGCGACCACGCTGCGTGCGGCGGGCGGGCGGATCGAGGGCGCCCACGGCGCGGCGAAGCGCCTCGGCCTCTCGCCGAGCACGCTCCGCAGCCGCATGCAGAAGCTCGGCATCCGGCGCGAGAACCTCTAGGGTCGCTCCGTTACCACAGGCCGCGCGTGCACATCGCACGCAAATGGCGCGAAGAGGCAAAGCGCTGGTCGTCCTCTCGTTCCTGGGCTTCGCGAGCCTGGGTCTGCCCGACGGCGTGCTCGGCGTGGCCTGGCCGAACCTGCGCGCAGAGTTCGGGCTGCCGCTCGACGCGCTCGGGGCGCTGCTCATCTCGACCACTGCCGGCTACGTGACCTCGAGCTTTCTGGCGGGCGCGCTTCTCGCGCGCGTCTCCTTGGGCGCATTGCTCACCCTGTCCTGCCTCGCGACCGGTGCGACGCTGCTCGGCTATGCAGCTGCGCCGCTCTGGGGCGTCCTCGTGGCGCTCGGCGTGATCGCCGGGCTCGGTGCGGGCGCCATCGACGCGGGCATCAACACCTTCGCGGCCACGAACTTCAAGCCACGCACGCTGCACCTCCTGCACGCCGCCTACGGCGTCGGCACCACCGCGGGCCCGGTCTGGATGACCAGCGTGCTGATGAGCGGCTACGCGTGGCAGCGGGGCTACCTCGCGATCGGCGCGGTCCAGCTCCTGCTGGCGGCGGGCTTCGCCGCGACGCTGCGCCTCTGGCCCGGCCCCGTGCGCCGCGAGGCCAGCAGCGCGGCGCCGGTGGCGCCGCTCGCCGAAACGCTGCGACTCGCCGCGGCGCGGCTCGGCGCGGCCGCGTTCTTCCTGTACCTCGGCGTCGAGGCCACCGCGGGGGCGTGGCTCTTCTCGCTGCTCGCGGAAGGCCGGGGCGTGTCCATGGGCATGGCGGGGAGCGCGGTGAGCCTCTACTGGGGAGGGCTGCTGATCGGGCGCATCGGATTCGGCTTCGCCCCGAATTCGCTGCGCCCAGAGACCCTGCTTCCCCCTTGCATCGCGGGCCTGGTGGCGTTCGCGGCGCTCCTCGCGCTCGACCTCGGGCCCACGTCCAGCTTCGTCGCGGCGGCAGGGCTCGGCGTGAGCGCCGCGCCGATCTTCCCGGCGCTGATCGGCGCGACCCCCGAGCGGCTCGGGCCGACGCACACGGCCAACGCGGTGGGCCTCCAGGTCGCGGCCGCGGCGCTCGGCCAGTCGAGTGTGCCCGCGCTCGCGGGCGTACTGGCGGATCACCGCGGGCTCGAGTGGGTACCCCGCACCATCCTCGGGCTCGCGCTCGCCCTGCTCGCCGTGAACACGCTCCTTGCGCGCGCGCCGCAGCGCCAGGCGGTCGCGCAAGGCGCGTGAGTTCCCGAGCGCGCGGGAAGGCCGTGACGTTCCCCTGAAGCCGGGCATCTGCCCCGCTGAGGTGGGAGCTCCTCTCGCGCCTCTTGCCGAGAGAACATGCTGCGGATCACACGCGTCAACCCGAACGAAACCAGCGAGAGCCTGCGGGTCGAGGGCCGCCTCACCCAGGCCGACCTTCCGCGGCTCCGGCAGACATGCGCGGAGCTGCTCGAGGGGGGCGCGCGGCTGAGTCTCGAGCTCTCGGGCCTCCAGTTCGCGGACCGCGATGGCGTTGCCACGCTTCGTGCGCTCCGCCGGCGCGGCGTCGCCCTGAGGGGCGTCTCGGGCTTCGTCGAGGCCCTGCTCTCCGACCCCAATCTCTAGACGGGGTCGAAGCGCGCCACGCTTTTGCGTGGCGGCCCGGGCCAGCCACGAAAGCTCGCGGCGCGCCCACGACGGGCCGCGGCATCTCGTGGGCTGTCGTGGCCCCGAAGGCCTGGGGGTCGCGGAGAACGCTCCTCAGCCCTGGCACGCGGCTTGCTCTAGGGCCGGCTAGACCGAGGAGGAAACGAAGATGTCGATGGAACTCGCACCCGAGCTTCGCACTCCGGCCCCGAGCCCGCGCGCTCGCACACCGCGCAAGGCGAGCGCGCCGCTGGACGTGAACGCGGCGCACCCCGACGCCGCGCTGCTGGCGCGCCTCCGCGCCGGCGACCAGGCGGCATTCGCCGACCTCGTGCGCCGCGAGAGCGGGAAGCTCCTTGCCGTCGCGCGCCGCATTCTACGCTCCGAGGACGGGGCGCAGGACGCCGTGCAGGACGGTCTCCTCTCGGCCTTCCAGAACCTCGACCGTTTCGAGGGCAGCGCACGCCTCTCGACCTGGCTTCACCGCATCGTGGTGAACGCGGCGCTCATGCGCTTGCGCTCGAGGAGGCGCCGCCGCGAGGACTCGATCGAGGAGCTGCTGCCCGCGTTCGCAGAAGACGGCCACCACCTCCACCCGGTGCAGGGCTTCCGCGGCGAGGCCGAGGACGAGATCGCCTCCGGCGAGCTCGCGGCGATCGTCCGCGCCGCCATCGACGAGCTGCCCGACAGCTATCGCATCGTGCTGATGCTCCGGGACGTCGAAGGGCTCGACACTGCCGAGACCGCCGCCGCGCTCGGCATCGGACCCGACGCAACGAAGATGCGCCTTCACCGCGCGCGCCAGGCGCTGCGTACGCTGCTCGAGCGGCGGCTGCCACAGGACCAGCGCTGAGGCGAGAGGGTCTGACGCGGCCACGTTACACCGACGCGATGACCGGCATCCGCCCCCCATTGGCGAGGAGTCGATGACCGACCCGAAGCGTCGCATCCTGATTCTCGGCGGAGGCTTCGGCGGCCTGCACGCAGCGCTCCATCTCCAGCGCCGGCTCGGCCGCGCCGGCGAGGTCGAGATCGTGCTCGTGAGTCGCGAGAACTTCTTCTCGTTCACGCCCATGCTGCACGAGGTCGCGGCCAGCGACGTGGACCTCACCCACGTGGTGAACCCCGTCCGCAAGCTGCTGAAGAGCGTGCGCTTCTTCCTGGGTGACGTCGAGCACGTGGACTTGGAAGAGCGCGTGGTGCGCGTCGCGCACGGCTCGGGTGCCGGCCACCACACTCATGACCTCGACTTCGGCCAGCTCGTGATCGGGCTCGGCTCGACCACCAACTACTACGGGCTCCCCGGGCTCGCCGAGCACGCCCTTCCCATGAAGGCGCTCGGCGACGCGATCGCGCTCCGCAATCGCGTGATCGCGAGCCTCGAGGAGGCGGACACCGAGTGCTCGGCCCGCGCCGGACGGCGCGGCGGGCTGGCCACCGTCGTGGTCGCGGGCGGGGGCTTCGCCGGCGTGGAGACGCTGGCGGCCCTCAACGACTTCGCGCGCCAGGCCCTCCGCTTCTATCCGTCTCTCTCGCGCGAGCACCTACGCATGGTGCTGGTCCACTCGGGCGAGGAGATCCTGCCCGAGCTCGACCCGCGGCTCGGGGCGTACGCCCGGAAGAAGCTTGCGAAGCGCGGCGTCGAGCTGCGCCTCGGCACGCGGGTCCGAGCGGCCAACGAGGAGAGCGTCGAGCTCTCGGACGGAACGGTGATCCCGACCCGCACGCTGGTCTGGACGGCGGGCACGAGGCCGCATCCGCTGCTGGCGACGCTCCCTTGCAAGAAGGAGGGCGGCCGGCTGCTCGTGAACGACCGGCTCGAGCTGCCGGAGTGGCCCGGCGTGTTCGCGCTCGGCGACTGCGCCTGGGTGCCCGATCCGACGGGCAAGCCCTACCCGCCCACCGCACAGCACGCCCTCCGCCAGGGCCGCGTGATCGCGGACAACCTGATCGCGCACCTCGAGGGGGGGGAGAAACGCCCCTTTGTGTTCCGCACCATCGGCCAGCTCGCCACCATCGGCCGGCGCGCAGGCGTGGCCCAGATCTTCGGCCTGCGCTTCTCGGGCTTCCTTGCCTGGTGGCTCTGGCGCAGCATCTACCTCGCGAAGCTGCCCCGCACCGAGAAGAAGCTGCGAGTGCTCATTGACTGGTCGCTCGACCTGATCTTCTCGAAGGATCTCGTGCAGTACTCGACCGGGCGCTCGCATGCCGTGTCTGGCGGCGCCGATTGAGGCTCCCCCTCGCGGTCGCGCTGGTCGGACGGCTCGGCTGCGTCTCGCCGGTCGTACTCGACTCGGCCGTGCTCGAATACGACCGGGCGCTGAATCGCTCGGAGGCCGAGCTGCTGCTGCTCGACATCGCCCGCGCAAGGCACCACCGCCCCATCCACTTCACGGCGGTATCGAGCATCGAGATCGCGGAAGGCGACAACGCTCCCGACCACGCCGAGTTCGCCGTCGAGATCGAGGACCGGGACTACTGGATCCGCAAGCTCCCGGTGAGCGAGGGCATGGTGTCGAGCTGGCATCAGCAGGCCTTCGCCGCGCTCACGAATCTGTTCCAGATGACCGTGACCGACGTGAGCGCCACGCCGGCGCCCGTGATCTCGATCCCGAAGTGAGCCAGGGCGCCATGGACGCAGCGCTCGCCCAGCTGTCCTTCGGCGATGCAGTGCTGGCGTTCCCGCTCGCCGTCGCCCTCCACGTGCTCGAGGAGTGGCCTCGCTTCCCGGTCTGGGCCCGGCGCTTCGCCTCGCCGCGCTACTCGGACCGCGCATACGTCGTGACGCACATCTTTGCGGTCGCTCTGGCCGCCGCGGCCGCGGCCCTGGTGCGGAGCTTCGCGGAGCACTGGGTGGTCTTCGCGTTCTTCGCCCTGGTCTTCGGGCCGGGCGTCTTCTGCAACGCGTTCTTCCACCTCGGCGCGAGCGTCGCGACCCGCAGCTACTGCGCGGGCGCCGTGACGGGGCTGCTGGTCTACCTGCCGCTGTCGCTGCTGCTCGCCTCGCTCGCCGCACGGGAGGGCCTGATCGGCGGCCCCGCGCTGGCGGCGGCGCTCCTCGTAGCAGTCGCTTTCCCCACGCTCGAAGTGGGTCACAACGTCTTCGAGCGTTGGTAGTGGGCCGTTACTCCGCGGCCGCGGTCGCCATCCGACCGGCCACGGAGGAATCATGTCGACGCTTCACGCCGCCTTCTCGTTCGCGGCCCTGCTCGTGCTCGCCACCCCCGCCGCCGCGCAGGAGTTCGGCTATTCGGGGGACATCGGCCCCGAGCACTGGGGTGAGCTCTCTCCGACCTGGGCGGAGTGCGCGGTCGGCGGCGAGCAGTCGCCCGTGGACCTCGCGCACCGCCGCATCCCCGTTCGCCGCGGGCCGAAGCTCGCGCTCGAGTACGGCGAGACCGAAGGCGAGATCTTCGACAACGGGCACACCATCGAGGTCGAGACCGAAGGCGAAAACTTCCTCGAGCTCGACGGCGAGAGCTTCGAGCTGGTCCAGTTCCACTTCCACACGCCGAGCGAGCACGTGGTCGACGGGCGCGGCTACGACATGGAGCTCCACCTCGTGCACCGGAGCGAGGCGGGCGAGCTCGCGGTGATCGGCGTGTTCCTCCAGCGCGGTGAGAGCAGCGGCGCGCTCGCGCCGATCTTCGAGCAGCTCCCCGACCAGGTGGGGCCACACACGCCGCTCGCGGAGCCGTTCGACCCGAGCGACTTCCTGCCCGCGAAGCGGCGCCACTTCCGCTACGAAGGGTCGCTCACCACGCCGCCTTGCAGCGAGGGCGTGCGCTGGATGGTGCTCGTCCAGCCGCTCACGATCAGCCACGAGCACATGGCCCGCTTCAACCAGATCGTGCGCTTCAACGCCCGCCCGGCGCAGCGCTAGCGAGGAGATCGACGTGCGACGCTTTCCCTGGGCTCTCGTGCTCACGCTCGCGGCCGTGGCCGCGGGCCCCGCGGCCGCCGCCAGCAAACCGGCGCTCTCGCTCGAGGAGGCGAAGCGCGTGGCCGCCGTCGCGGTGGCCGAGGCCCGCAGGCTCGGCGCGCCGAGCGCGGCGATCGCGGTGGTGGACGACGGCGGGCACCTGCTCCACCTCGAGCGGCTCGACGGCACCTTCCCGGCGGCATCGGCGGTGGCGACCGAGAAGGCGCGCACGGCCGCGGTGTTCCGCAAGCAGACGCTCGATTTCGAGAACGCAGTGAACAACGGGCGTGCGGCCTTCCTCGGCAACCACGAGGCCACTCCGCTCCAGGGCGGCGTGCCGATCCTGATCGACGGGCAGGTGGTGGGCGCCATCGGCGTCTCCGGCGCCGCGAGCGCGCAGCAGGACCAGGAGCTCGCGAAGGTCGCGGCGGCGGGCCTCGCGAGCGTCGCGGCCGCGCCGGCTCCGGAGGTGACCGAGTTCGACGCCGAGCGCATGCGCGCGGCCTTCGCGCAGGGCGCGCCGCTGCTCGAGAACGAGCTCTACAAGGTCCACGCGAGCCGCCGCGACGCGCCCGGCCAGGCCGAGGTTCACGTGCGCGACACCGACATCCTCTACGTGCTCGAGGGTCGCGCCACGCTCGTGACGGGCGGGCGCGTGCCCGACGCGAAGGAGATCGCGCCCGACGAGATCCGCGGCGCGCGCATCGAGGGCGGTACGAAGCGCGAGCTCTCGCCCGGGGAGCTGGTCGTGGTGCCGAACGGCACGCCGCACAGGTTCGAGGCCGTGCCGGGCCCCTTCGTCTACTACGTGGTCAAAGTGACCGCGCGCGAGGAGTGACAGCGATGCGTGTCGCCTTTCTCTCGCTGGCCCTGGCGTTCGCCGGAGCGGCGGGCGCTGCGCCGAGCCTCCCTCCGGAGCCGCGCGGCGCGCCGGGCGCCAGCGTGGACCTCGCGACCGAGGAGGGCGCGCGCCTGGTGAACGGCCAATGGCGCTACTCCGACGCGAAGATCGTCGAAGTGCAGCACCGGCTGCCCGACGCGAACGGGCAGCCGACCGGCGCGCCGGTGGCCACGAACGCGATCGAGCCGCGCGCCGGCTGGGCCGGCTTCGACGACTCGCGCTGGCCCGTGATCGCGCCGGCTTCGCTCGTGATGCGCCGCTCCACCGGGCGCCTCTGCTTCAACTGGTATCGCATCGCGGTCACGATCCCGGAGAAGATCGGCGCGTTCGATCCGAGCGGCGCCACCGTGGTGTTCGAGACCGTGCTCGACGATTACGCCGAGATCTGGGTGGACGGCGAGATCGCACGGAGCCTTGGCCAGGAGGGCGGCTCGGTGGTGGGCGGCTGGAACGCCCCGAACCGACTGGTCATCGCGCGTGGCGTCCGTCCCGGCCAGAAGATCCAGCTCGCGGTGTTCGGCGTGAACGGCCCGCTCTCCGATCCGCCCGCGAACTTCATCTGGATGCGCTCCGCGAAGCTCGACTTCTTTGCCTCCCCGAAGCCCGCGGAGCCCTACGCCATCCCCCTCGCAGAGGTGAACGTCGAGGTGATCCGCAAGGACCCCGCGCTCGACGCGATCGTCCCGGCGAACCCGAAGATCTTCAAGCTCGCCGAGGGCTTCCAGTTCACGGAGGGCCCGCTCTGGCTGCGCGAGCGTGGCGTGCTGCTGTTCAGCGACCCGAACGCGAACCGCATCTACCAGTACGACCCGAAGGACGGCGGCGCGCTCGCGGTCTTCCGCGAGAAAGCCGGTTACGACGGCGCAGACATCGCCGAGTACTTCCAGCCCGGGAGCAACGGCCTCACCCTCGACCGAGAGGGTCACCTCACCATCGACGAGCACGGCCGCCACCGCGTGGTGCGGCTCAACGGGAGCGGCGACCCCATCGTGCTGGTGGACTCCTTCGAGGGCAAGCGGCTCAACTCGCCGAACGACCTGGTCTACCGCTCCGACGGGACGCTCTACTTCACCGATCCCCCTTTCGGTCTCCCGAAGCTCTTCGACGACCCGCGGCGCGAGCTGCCCTTCAGCGGCGTGTTCGCGCTCCGGGACGGGAAGCTTCGCCTGCTGAGCCAGGACCTGGTCGGACCCAACGGGCTCGCCTTCTCGCCCGACGAGAAGTTCCTCTACGTCACGAACTGGGACGTCACCAAGAAGGTCGTGATGCGCTACGCGGTGGCGGCCGACGGCTCGCTCTCGGACGGGCGCGTGTTCTTCGACATGACGAAGGCGCCCGAGGATCCGGACCTCGCGCTCGACGGCATCAAGCTGGACCGCGCCGGGAACCTCTACGTGTCGGGCCCGGGCGGCCTCTGGATCCTCAGTGCCGCCGGAAAGCACCTCGGCACGATCAAGGGCCCGCGCCTTCCGGCCAACTTCGCCTGGGGCGACGACGGCAAGACGCTCTACCTGACCGCCCGCTCGGGCCTCTACCGGCTGCCGCTGCTGGTCGAGGGGATCCGACCGTGAGGGCATGGCTGGTTCGCTTCGGGCTCCGCGGCCTTGCGCTCGCGTGGCTGGTTGCGGCCGCCGCCTCGGCGGAGATCCGGATCGAGCGCGTGGACGCACGCTTCGACCATGTGATCGCGCCCGGTGCTCGGAGCGAGGTGCTCGCGAGCGGCTTCGAGTGGGTCGAGGGGCCGGTCTGGGATCCGAAGAGCGGCTCGCTTTTCTTCTCCGACGTGGTCGCGAACACTCTCTACCGCTGGCGCGAAGGCCTGGGCGCGAAGCCCTTCCTGAAGCCCTCCGGCTACGCGGGGAGCGCTCCCTTCGCGGGGCGCGAGCCCGGAAGCAACGGACTCGCCTTCGACCGCGAGGGGCGCCTCGTGCTCTGCGAGCACGGCGACCGGCGTGTCACGCGCCTGGAAGTCGATGGATCGCGCACGGTCCTCGCCGATCGCTACCGGGGGAAGCGCCTCAACTCCCCCAACGACGTGTTCGTGGCGCCCAACGGAGATCTCTACCTGACCGACCCGCCCTTCGGGCTGCCGGGCGCGTTCGAGGATCCCGCGAAGGAGCTGCCCTTCCAGGGCGTCTATCGGATCCGCTCGGGCACCCGCGAGCTCGAGCTCGTCACGGACCAGGTGCGGGCGCCCAACGGCGTCGCACTCTCGCCGCAGGGTGACGTGCTCTACGTCTCGAACGCCGACCGCGCAAATCCGGTGTGGCTGGCCTTCCCCGTCGGGGGCGACGGGAAGGTGGGCACGCCGCGTGAGATCTTCGATGCGAGCGGCTGGGTGGAGCAGGGGCTCGCGGGCGTGCCGGACGGCCTCGAGGTGGATGCCGCCGGCCATCTCTTTGCGGCTGCGCCGGGCGGCGTCCACGTGCTCGCGCCTGACGGCACCCGGCTCGGCACGCTCTGGACGGGAGTGGCGACGGGCAACGTCCACGTCGCGGGGCCGGTCCTGTTCGTCACCGCGAACGACACGGTCTACCGCGTCCCGCTCGGCCGTTGAGCGCGTTACCGGGTTACGACGCCGTGCGGCACCGCATCCGAGCCGCCGTGAAGGTGCTCACGCTCGGTTGGGAGTTCCCCCCGTACTTCGCCGGTGGCGTCGGCGTGGTCTGCGAGGCCCTCACCCGCTCGCTCGTACGCCGCGGCCACGAGATCACGTACCTGATGCCGTGGGCGCCGCCCGCGAGTGACACGGGCGGCCTCGAGCTGCTCGGGCCTGGCTCCGCCGCGGCGGGCCTCGAATGGGTGGGCCTGCCGGCGCGCCTCCACTCGTACGCAGCCTCCGCACGGCACCACCTGGCGCTCCCGGGCGAGGTTCCGCCGCCCGCGTCGAAGCCACTCTACGGCCCGGATCTGCTGGGCGAGGTCGAGCGCTTCGCGGGGCTGGCGCTCGAGCTGGCCGAGACGCGAAGGGTCGAGCCCGACGTCATCCACGCCCACGACTGGACCACCTTCCCGGCTGGCGTCGCGCTCAAGCGCGCGCTCGGTCGCCCCCTCGTCGCGCACGTCCACATCACCGAGTTCGACAAGAGCGGCGGCGCGTGGGCCGACCCCCGCATCTACCGGGTCGAGCGCGCGGGCATGCAGGCCGCCGACCTGGTGGTGGTGGTGAGCCAGCGCGTGGCCTCGATCTGCGCGGAGCGTTACGGCGTGGACCCCGCGCGCATCCGAGTGGTGTACAACGGCGTCGAAGCCGACGACCGCCCCGAGGAGCCCTCCTCGTTCCAGCACCCGCTCGTGCTCTTCCTCGGCCGCGTGACGCTCCAGAAGGGCCCCGACTACTTCGTCGAGGCCGCGCGCCGCGTGCTCGACCACGAACCGCGCGTGACCTTCGTGCTGGCCGGCACCGGCGACATGCTGCCGCGCCTGATCGAGCGCGCCGCCGAGCTCGGCATCAGCCGCCAGATGCTCTTTCCGGGCTTCGTGGACCGCGAGCGCGCCTCGCGCCTGTTCGCGATGGCCGACGTGTTCGTGATGCCGAGCGTCTCCGAGCCCTTCGGGATCGTACCGCTCGAGGCCATGGATCGCGGCGTGCCGGTGATCGTGTCGCGCCAGTCGGGCTCCTCCGAGCTGCTCAAGAACGCGCTCAAGGTGGACTTCTGGGACACGGACGACCTCGCCGAGAAGATCCTCAGCTGCCTGCGTTACGAATCGCTCTCGGGCGAGCTCGAAGAGCGGGGGCGCGAAGAGGTGGCCCGCCTCTCCTGGGACTGGGTCGCCGAGCGCACCGAAGCCGTCTACCGCGAGGTCGCCCGTGCCTGACGTCTGCTTCTACTTCCAGGTGCACCAGCCCTGGCGCCTCAACCGCTACGGCGTGTTCGACATCGGGAAGTCGCACGTCTACTTCGACGATCGCGCCAATGAGGCGATCCTCCGGAAGGTAGCGGACAAGTGCTACCGCCCCATGAACGCGCTGCTCCGCGAGCTGGTGGAACGCCACGACGGCCGCTTCAAGCTCTCGTTCTCGGTGACGGGCACCGCACTCGAGCAGATGGAGCGCTGGACACCCGACCTGGTCGAAAGCTTCCAGGCGCTCGCGAAGACCGGCTGTGTCGAGTTCCTCGGCGAGACCTTCCATCACTCGCTCGCTGGCGTGGCACACCCGCACGAGTTCGCCCAGCAGGTGGCACTCCACACCCGGAAGATCGAGAGCCTGTTCGGGCAGACGCCGAGCGTGTTCCGGAACACCGAGCTGATGTTCCACGACGAGCTCGCGGCGAGGCTCGCGGCGATGGGCTTCCGCGGCGTATTGGCCGAGGGTGCAGAACGCGTGCTCGGCTGGCGCTCGCCGAACTTCGTGTACGCCGCACGGCCCGCGCCCGAGCTGCGGGTGCTGCTCAAGAACTACCGACTCAGTGACGACATCGCCTTCCGCTTCGGCGACCGCGGCTGGGGCGAGCATCCGCTCTCGGTGGAGAAGTTCGCCGGCTGGGTGCATGCCGTGAACGGCTGCGGAACCAGCGTGAACCTGTTCATGGATTACGAGACCTTCGGCGAGCACCAGTGGGGCGAGACCGGGATCTTCGAGTTCATGCGGCAGCTGCCCGATGCGATCCTCGACCATGCCGACGGCGGCTTCGCGACGCCGAGCGAGTCGATCGAGCGGCACGACGCGATCGGCACGGTCGAGTTCCGCGACTGGGTGTCCTGGGCCGACACCGAGCGCGACCTCACCGCCTGGCTCGGCAACCGGATGCAGCGCGCCGCGCTCGAGCAGCTGATTGCGTTGCGCGAGCCGGTCGTCGCGACGGGCGACCCGGCCCTGCTCGAGACGTGGCGCCGCCTCTCGACGAGCGACCACCTCTACTACATGTGCACGAAGTACTTCGCGGACGGAGATGTGCACAAATACTTCAGCCCCTACGAGTCCCCCTACGAGGCGCACATCGCCTTCATGAACGTGCTGGCGGATCTCGGGCAGCGCGTCCGCTTGTGAGGTCGGCGCGTCCAGGCTTACCATGAGTAGGTCTAGGAGCCGGAGGGCATGCTGTGATCCCGGAGGGCGGTGCGGTCGCGAGGTGGAACGCCGATCTCGCCTTCCGGGCCGTGTTCGAGGCCACGTCCGACAAGGCGGGCCTGGACTTCATGCGGCACCTCGTGAAGAACCTCGCGCAGGCGCTGCGTGTCGAGTACGCATTCGTCGCCGAGTTCGCCGGCGCCGAGGACCGCGTCAAGACCATCGCCTTCTGGAGCGGGGACGAGTGGCGCTCGAACGTCGAATACCGCTTGGCGGGCACTCCGTGCGAACGGGTCGTGGCGGGCTCCTACTGCCTCTACAAGGACGACGTCCAGAGACTCTTCCCCGAGGACTCCGATCTGGTTGCACTGCGTGCCCGGAGCTACCTCGGGGTCCCGCTGCACGGCGCGAACGGTCAGACGCTCGGCCACCTCGCGGCGCTCGACACGCGCCCGATGGACGACGACCCGCGGGGGCTCGCGATCTTCGAGGCGTTCGCGAACCGAGCTCGTGTGGAGCTGGAGCGGCTCCACGCCGAGGCCGTGCTCCACCGCGCCGTCGGTGACCTCGAGGTCCGACTGGAGAGCACCCGCCGCGATCTGAGTGTGACCCGGCAGAGCCTCGACCTCGCGTACGGCGAGCTGCAGGCGCTGCTCGAGATCAATCAGTCCTCGACTCGCCACTTGCGTCGCGCGGACCTCTTCGCCGAACTCGCGCGCTGCGTGAAGCCCCTGCTTCGCTGTGAGCGCTTCGGCATCGAGGTGCCGACGGGGCCCGAGTCGCTCAAGGTGCACGTGCTCGCGCTCGACCAACCCTCGCGAGGTCCGATGATCGAAGAGTTCGCCTCCGCCGGCACCGCGTGCCGCTGGGCGCAGGAGCATCGGCAGCGCTATGTCGCCGGCCGGCGGGAGGAGCTGCGTGAGCTCTTCCCGATGACCCACGCCGTGATGGAGCGGGAGAGCATGGAGTCACTCTGCGCGCTGCCGCTCCTGCGCGAGGAGAAGAGCTTCGGCGCGCTCTTCTTCATGTCGACCCAGCTCGACGCATACCAGGAGATTCCGGTCACGCTGATCGACCGCGTCGCGGGCGCCGTCGCGGTCGCCGTCGACAACTGCTTCGCCTACGAGCAGGTGAAGCAGCTCCGCGACCGGCTCAGCGCCGAGAACGTGTACCTGCAGGAGGAGATCCAGCGGGAGCACAATTTCGCCGAGATCGTGGGCAATAGCCCCCCGCTCACGAAGGTGCTCTCGCTGGTCGAGACCGTGGCGCCGATGCCGTCCACCGTGCTGATTCTCGGTGAGACCGGGACCGGCAAGGAGCTCGTCGCGCGGGCCATCCACGACCGCAGCCCGCGCCGCGATCACCCGCTCGTGAAGGTGAACTGCTCCGCGATCTCCGCGGGACTGGTCGAAAGCGAGCTCTTCGGACACGTGCGCGGCGCCTTCACGGGCGCGGTCGATGAGCGGATCGGGCGATTCGAGGTCGCCGACGGCGGGACGATCTTCCTGGACGAGATCGGCGAGCTGCCGCTCGACACGCAGGTGAAGCTCCTGCGCGTGCTCCAGGAGCGCGAGATCGAGCCCGTCGGAAGCGCGCGGGCCCGCAAGGTCGATGTGCGGGTGATCGCGGCGACCAACCGCGACCTCGAACACGACGTAGCCGCGGGGCGCTTCCGCGCGGACCTCTACTTTCGCCTGAACGTGTTCCCGATCGAGATGCCGCCGCTGCGCGAACGCAAGGATGACGTACCAATCCTCGCGTACTACTTCGCGGACCGCCTCGCGCGAGAGTTCGGCAAACGCATCGAGCGCATCGCCCCCGAGGCGGTGGAGCGCCTGCTCGCCTACCCGTGGCCGGGCAACGTGCGGGAGCTCTCGAACGTGATCGAGCGGGCCGTCGTGCTCGCGCGCGGGCCCGTGCTCGACGTTGCGGGGGAGCTTCTGTCGGGCGCCCCCGGTACTGCACCCATGCCGATCCACGCAGCGCTGGCCGCCTCGCCGCCAATGCGCAGCTCCGGGCAGACGCTCGAGGAAGTGTCGCGGCGACAGATCGAGGGCACTCTCGAGCGCACCGGCTGGGTGATCGAGGGCGAACGGGGCGCGGCAGCCGCACTCGGACTCACCGCGAGCACGCTGCGCAGCCGCATGAAGAAGCTCGGGTTGCGGCGTCCCGCGCGATGAGTCCGCCGGGCTGAGCCGCGCCGCCCCCGTCACTGCAGCGCGTTGGCCCCCGCGATCGCGATGTCCTCGTCCACCTGCGGCGAGTCGCCGCTCACGCCGACCGCACCGACCACGGAGCCTTCGATCAGCACGGGCACGCCGCCCTGGAGCGGCGTCGCACCCGCGAGCGCCAGCGCCGCCACGCGGCCGTCGCGGATCTGCTCCTCGAAGACGCGGCTCGGGCGGCGGTAGATCGCGGCGGTGCGCGCCTTGCCGATGCCAACCTCGACGCTCGCCAGCTGCGCGTCGTCCATGCGCGAGAGCTGGATCAGGTGGCCAGCCGCGTCGACGACGACGGTCACTACGCCGACGCCACGCGCCCGCGCCGCTTCCTCGGCCGCTGCGATGATCTTCCGTGCCGCGGCGAGGGAGAGCGAGGGCCTCTGGAGTGTGAGCGGCGCCTCGGGAACCGCGGGGTCCGCCGTAGCACCGAACGAGAACAGGCTCAGGAACGCGAGGATCGCGAGAGATCGGTGGGTCGACATGGCCTTCCGATGCCGTCGCCGGGAACGCGGTCACCGGGCCGACCCTGTTACGGGGCTGCCGGGTCGCTCATCGGAGGAGCGTTTCCGAAGGAGCCACCATGCCTGGGCCGACCACGAGTCGACGCGGCCTGCTCGCGGGAGCCACGGCCCTGGCCGCGGGCCTTCTGCTCCCGAGGCCCCGCGGCGTCCGAGCGGAGGCCGGCTCGAATGACGCCGTCACGGCGGTGACCCTCATCCACGGCATCCCCGGGAGCGAACAGGACCTGAAGACCCACCTGCTCTCACTCGCGGCGCCCACGCGCGCCGAGGCGGGCTGTCTCGCGTACGACCTCTACGAGTCGCCCGACGCCCCGACCGAGTTCCTGCGCCTCGAGCGTTGGCGCAGCCTCGCCGACCTCGAGGCTCACAAGGCGACGCCTCACCTACGCGCCTCCTTCGAGAAGCGCCAGCGCGAGGGCTGGACCACACAGATCACGATCTGGAGACGCGTGGCGGCGGACCGGTAGGCCGCGAGCGCGACGAGGAGTGCCATGAAGAAGAGAGCCACGACCCTGCTGGCGTTCGCCCTCGCCGGCACGGCGCCCGCGTCAGCTACGGATCCGATCCCGGATCCGGCGCAGGTCTACCCGGAGAACTATGCGATCCTGCTCGAGAACGACTGCGTGCGTGTGATGGACTTCAAGCTCCGCCAGGCTGCGACCGAGCAGCCGCACCGGCACCCGGCCCACGTGCTCTACGTGCTCGAGGGCTTCCGTGTCGAGTTCACGCTCCCCGACGGCTCGAAGGCCCTTCGCGAGACGAGGGCGGGCGACGTTCTCTTCAGTCCTCCGGTCACCCACTCGCCGAAGAACATCGGCGACACCGACGCGCACGGGATCCTGATCGAGCTCAAGAACCCGGACGCCTGCCCCCGGACGAGCTGACGCGGCGCCTTCCCGGACGGCGAGCACTTCGCTCTCGGGATCGCGCGGCATGCTGGAGAGGGCCTCCCGGCACCGACGTGCGCGAAGGAAGTCAGCCGGGCCACGCAACCTGTGCGAGGCGTGCGGCTCGGAGTCGCCGAGGATTCAGAGTCCGAGACGAGTCCGGTCGTCGGAACGCGTTAGAAACCCGCGCGATTCCGCATAGTTGGTGGTGGAGGCGCCGGGAATCGAACCATGCCCCACTCCCGCAGTTCCGCGAGGTTACGCCGGGATTTGAAGAGTCCCAGCAGAGTCCGCCGCTACTTCCCCGCGCGCAGCCGCCGCAGCGCCGTGGCGGCGGTCCCGGGTTCCAGCTTGGCGTACCTCAGGATCGACCGCGGGTCCCGGTGGCCAGCCAGCTGGGCCAGCACGCGGCCGTCGGCCCCGAGCGCCTTCAGGGTCCGCCCCCAGTTCCTGGACCACTAGGGCTGCGAGTTTTCGATCGTCTCGGATCTCGGCATGAAGTGGCCTCGGGCACGATGCACGGCCGGCGGGACATCCGCCAGGCTCCCGTGAGCCCTCCCTGATGGGCGCTGCGCTGTCTGCGACGAGGACCGAATCACCGCGGCCGGCCGAGGGAGCGCCCTCGACGAGCTGGTGCGGTGGCTGCCGCAGGCGCGCGGCGACGTTGCTCCCCGTCGGCATCGAGCCTCGCGACGAGCTGACTCAGCACTTCCACCGTGTGCTGGACCTTGATCTCCGGGAGTTCGCCCAGCGCGAGACGGACGGCGTTCTCGATGGTGCCCTCCGCTTCCTCTGCGAGGCCACGGCCCTCGGCTGTGAGCCCCAGGCTGGTCCGCCGACGGTCGCGAGGATCCGACCGCCGGATGACCAGACCCTGCTCCTCGAGGCGCTTCACGACGCCCGTGAGCGTGCTCGGGTGGATGCGTAGGATCTCGGCGATCTGCCCGAGCAGGATTCCCGGGAACCGGCCAACGATGCGGATGACCAGACGCTGCGGTCCCGTGACGCCCAACGTCGCCTGCATCCGCTTCGAAGCCCGCTGCAGCGCGTGGTCTAGGCCCCAGATCACACGCATGAACTCGAGACGCTCGCCGAGCGGCGGCAGGGAAGGGCGGCGGCCGAGGATCGCGACTTGCTTCGCGCTCATGCCGTCTCTCGCGGGAGGTGGGGCCTGCGGCGGAGCTCCGCGAGCGTTGCGATGAGCCGGTCGATCTGCCTCTGGTTCCGGATGCAGTAGTCCGCTCGTGACGTGCGCTTCGCCCCGACGCGGATCGTCAGCAGCCGCCCCGGTTGGTCCAGCCCGAACACGTCCTCGTCTGTCTCGTCGTCACCCACGTACATCGCGGTGTCGCAGCCCAGACGCTCGCGCTCGCGCTCCAACGCGTCGCCCTTGTGAGGCGCGTTTCGCGGCAGAATGTTGATCACCTGCTTCCCGCCGATGATCCGAACGGCGCCGAGGAGGGTCGCCGCCCGGAGGGCCGCTGCACGCGCCCGTCGCTTCGCGCGGGAGCGTCGGTAGTGGATCGCGATCGAATAGGTCTTGTCCTCGATCGCGACGCCCGGATGGTCCTCGAGCTGCCGGTCGAGCAGCGGCCGCCAGCGCCTCACCTCGTGTGCGAAGCCATTCTCATCCTTCCATGCCTCGACTCCGTGATTGCCGATGACGCTACCGAGGCGGATGCCGCACAGACGGGCACGGGTATCGGATTCTGCACGGCCCGAAATCACGATGCACGGGTACAACTCTGCGAGCCTCTTGAGCAGCAGCCCGGTCCGCGGGCGCATCGCCGCTCGTTCGGGGACATCCACGATCGGCGCGAGCGTACCGTCGTAGTCGAACGCGACCACCACGTTCGAGAACGCAAACTGCTCGAGGACCAAACGGTTGCGCGCCGCGAGGATGCTCCTCATCGATCTGTACCCACCGGGGGGTGGTCCGTGAGTCGACCCGTGAGGCGATCCCGCCTGCGCAGCCGCGCGGCGTCCACGAGCATCCTCCCCGCCCAGCGATAGACGTTGAACTCGGAGATGAACGCGCGCATCGATCGCATGCGATCCCGCTGCTCCTCGGCCGCCATCGAGAGCGCGGTCGCGAGCGCCGCGCTTGCCTCCTCGAGGTCGTAGGGGTTCACGATCAGCGCCTCGGTGAGCTCCCGCGCGGCGCCGGTGAACTGGCTCAGCACGAGGACTCCGCGCTCGTCCTCGCGCGCCACCACGAACTCCTTGGCCACGAGGTTCATGCCGTCGTGCAGGCTGCTGACGTAGCAGACGTCCGCGGCGCGCAGGTACCGGAAGACCGTCGGCGGCTCGTGATGGGCGCGAAGCAGGATGATCGGCCGGTACTCTCCTCGTCCGTAGCGCTGGTTGATGCGGGCGGCGAGCTGCTCGACGCTCTCGTTCAGTTGCTGGTAGCGCTCGATGACCGTCCGGCTCGGAGCGGCAAGCTCGGCGAAGCTGAAACGCCCCTGCAACGCGGGGTAGCGCTCGAGCAGCCGCTCGATCGCGAGCAGCCTCTCCTCGATGCCCTTCGTGTAGTCGAGTCGATCGACGCCGACGCCGAGCAACGCGTCGGGTCGCAGCCCGAGCTCCTCGAACACACTCTTCCGGCACTCGTCGACGGGCGGAGCCGCTTGCTGCCAGCGGTTCGGAGACTCGAGCGAGATCGGGTAGGGGCGCACCAGCGTGCTACGCCCCTTCTGCACGACTGCGTTCTGCTCGCGGTCGATGCGCGCCTCGAGGAAGCGGTCCGCCGCGTCCACGAAGCTGTTGCAGTCGAACTGGGTGTGGAAGCCGAGGATGCTCGCTCCGAGCATTCCCTCGAGCAGATCCCCTCTCCACGGGCAGATGCCGAAATTCTGCGAGTTCGGCCACGGGATGTGCCAGAACATGATCACCGTCGCGCGCGGCAGGCGCTCTCGGATCAGGCGCGGTGCCAGCGCGAAGTGGTAATCCTGCACGAGCACGATCGGGTCGTCGGTATCGACCTCGGAGCAGACCGCCTCCGAGAACCTCTCATTCACCGCCCGATAGTGTCTCCAGTCCTCGCTCCTGAAGATCGGACGGGCGTGCGCGACGTGACAGAGCGGCCAGAGCCCCTCGTTCGCGAAGCCGTAGTAGAAACCCTTCTCCTCCTCTGCGGAGAGCCAGACTCGCCGGACCAGGTACGACCCCTCCCCGGGCGGCACGCGAACGCGATCGTGTCGGTCGACCACCTCGCGGTCGGCGGAACCGCTGCCGTGGGCGATCCAGACCCCCGAGCAGGCGCGCATCACGGGCTCGAGCGCGGTGACCAGCCCGCTGGCGGGATGGCGGACGACGATCTCGCCATCGTCTGCCTTCTCGTGAATGTACGGCTCGCGGTTGGCGAGGATGACGATCTTCTCGCCCTGCAGATGTCGATTCAGCACGTGCCGGAGACGCTGCGGCGTCCAGGCGCCGCCCTCACCATCGGCCTCGCGCTCCGAGACGATGCGATCGACGAGTTCCCGAACGTCGCGCAGGATGGGCTGGAACGCGGGGTGCTGCGAGCCGCCACGCAGCAACTTGCGGACTTCCCGGCTCCATCCCCGCCAGGACAGGCGCGCGGAGACGATGGTGATCAGCGATGCCGCGAGCGCCAAGATGCCGAAGGCCAGCAGCAGGAGCCGCTGTGTCGCGGCCTCGCGTCGCTGGGCGAAGCTCAAGTCGTGCACGAGAACTACGAATCCGAGCACGCGATCTCCGTCGAAGATGGGAACTCCGCTCACGTGCACGTCGCCGCCAGGGAGCCTTTCGACCCCCTTCCAGGGAGTCCACGGCGACCGGCCCGATCCGCCGCCCGGCGCGATGCGCGCCAGAAGATCGGTGCAGGTGAATCGGCCCGGATACTCCGCCGTGTGCGTCAGCATCGTTCCGTCGGGAGTGCACGCGGCTGCTCCCATGATGCGTTCGTCGTGCGCGATGTCCGAGAGCAGAGCCCGTAGCGCCGATCGCTCGTCATCGCTCCAGTGGGAGGCCAGGGCCTGTCGCGCACCGCTGACCGCGAGCTTGGCGCGCAGCCCGATGTCCCGCTCGAACCAGCCTCCCATGGTGTCGCGCACCATGCTGGAAGCCAACCATGTCACCAGCGCGAGCCCGAGGACGAGCGCGATCGCGAAACGAACTCCGGGGCGCATGACCCGCAAGTCAAGCACACAAAAGTTTGAACGCCAACTAAAATCTGTTAGGTTGCGTGGGTGCGGCTGGAAGACCTCGGTCTGATCGGCAACTGTCAGCTCTCCGCGCTGGTCGAGAGCAGCGGAGCGATCGTCTGGTGTTGCCTGCCCCGCTTCGACTCGGATCCGGTATTCGGTGCACTCCTCGATCACGAGAACGGCGGCCGCTTCCTCGTCGCCCCGCCAGAAGACGGCCTGGGCAGTCAGCGCTACCTCGAGAACACGAACGTGCTCGAGACGAGGTTCGAGACCCGGGCCGGCGCGTTCCGCGTGCTCGACTTCGCCCCGCGCTTCCTGCTCTACGAGCGTCCCTTCCGGCCCACGCAGCTCGTGCGCATCATCGAGCCCATCGACGGGCTGCCACGCGTCCGGGTCCGCTGCGATCCCCGTCTGGGCTGGGCGAACGCGATCCCCGAGCAGCTGCACGGTTCGAACCATGTCCGCTACGAGGGCTTCGAGAGTCAGCTCCGGCTCACGACCGACATTCCCCTTCCTTATCTCGGCGGGCATCCCTTCGCGCTGACCGAACGGAAGCACCTGGTGCTGGCCTGGGGAGCGCCGATCGAAGAGCCCCTCCAACCGCTCTGCCACCGGTACCTCGACGAGACGGTTCGCTACTGGCGACGCTGGGTGAAGCACTGCAGCATCCCGTCGCTCTACCAGCGCGAGGTCATCCGTTCCGCGCTCGCGCTCAAGCTGCACTGCTTCGAGAGCACCGGGGCGATCGTCGCCTCCATGACCACGTCGGTCCCCGAGGCGCCCGGGACCAGCCGGACGTGGGACTATCGCTACTGCTGGCTGCGTGATGCGTACTATGCGTTGGGCGCCTTTCGCCTGCTCGGTCATTTCGAGGAACGGGAGAGCTTCGTTCAGTACCTGTTGAACGTCGCGGCGGCGGATCCGGACCTGAGGCTCTCGCCGCTCTACCGCGTGGACGGAGGGTCGGACCTCGAGGAGCGGATCGTGCCGGGCTGGCCGGGCTTCGCAGGCCACGGCCCCGTTCGCACCGGAAACGGCGCCGCGCAGCAGTCGCAGAACGACATCTTCGGGGAGATGGTTCTGGCGCTCGCTCCGATCTTCCTGGACGAACGCTTCGCCGCGGAACGATCCCGGGAGACCCTCGGCCTGCTCGAAAGGCTCGCGCGCCGGGCGATCGAGGTCGTGGGAACTCCCGATGCAGGAATCTGGGAGCATCGCACCGAGATGAAGCCGCAGACGTTCTCGAGCCTCATGTGCTGGGCTGCGGCCGACCGCATGGCGAGGGTGGCCCGCTTGCACGCTCCCTCGTCGGAGGCCGAGTTCCGCGCGAGCGCCGATCGAATCCGCGAGGAGATCCTGCGGAGGGCCTGGAGCCCGGCGGCCGGCAGCTTCGTCTCCACCTACGACGGCTCCGGGCTCGATGCCGCGCTGCTCCAGATCGCGAGCCTGCGTCTGCTCCCGCTCGACGACCACCGTCTTCACGGCACCATCGACGTGATCCGAAAGGCCTTGTCCCGAGACGGCTGGCTGTTCCGCTATCGCCTCGACGACGGCTTCGGCCAGCCGACGGTGGCCTTCATCATCTGCACATTCTGGCTCATCGAGGCACTCGCTGCGGTCGGTCGCAGCGAGGAGGCCAAGGAGGCCATGGACCGCGCGCAGGCTGCGTTGTCGCCGCTCGGCCTGCTCTCGGAGGACTACGAGGCTTCGAATCTGCGCATGTGGGGCAACTTTCCTCAGGCCTACTCCCACGTGGGGCTCATCCATGCGGCGTTCGCGGCGTCGCCGAGGTGGTCCGATGTGCTCTAAAGAGCGAGGTTGATGCTCTCCACGCTAGACGTCGCCATCGTCGGCGCCTTCCTCGCGTACTGCCTCGCGACCGCCATTCGTTCGCGCAGCATCTCTTCGCAGAACCTGGAGCAGTACTTCCTCGCGGGTCGCACGCTCCCGGGCTGGAAGGCCGGAATCAGCATGGCGGCAACGCAGTTCGCTGCCGACACACCGCTTCTCGTCACGGGCATGATCGCCATGTCGGGCATTTTTTCGCTGTGGCGCCTGTGGATCTACGCGTTGGCCTTCCTGCTGCTGGGCTTCCTGCTCGCGGGCGCGTGGCGCCGCGCAGGAGTGCTCACAGACGCGGAGCTGGCGGAGCTTCGCTACGGGGGACGCCTCGCGACGATCCTGCGCGCCGCGAAGGCCGTCTACTTCGGGACGATCTTCAATTGCACCGTCCTGGCCATGGTGCTCTTCGCCGCCGCGAGCATCGGCGAGCCGTTCCTGCGCTGGGACGAGTGGCTTCCCGCATCGTACTTCGAGCGCGTCGTTGGCTTCGTGCGCTGGACGGGGCTCTCGCTGTCCAGCGCGACCGTCCCCGAGCTTTCCGCGCAGCAGAGCGCGGCCAATCTGCTTTCCCTGCTCGTCGTGGTGTCCGTGACGACGCTCTATTCGACGACTGGAGGCCTGCGCGCGGTCGTGAACACCGACGTCGTGCAGTTCACCGTTGCCATGCTGGCCTCGCTGGCCTACGCGATCATCCTCGTGCAGCTGGTGGGCGGGCTCGGCGAGATCGCACCGAGGCTGGAAGCCCTCTATGGCGCCGCCTGGACCCGCGAGGCGCTCGCCTTCACGCCCACGCGAGCGCGCGAGGCTAGCTGGTTGGTGCTCGGCACCATCGCCATCCAATGGGTCGCGCAGATGAACGCAGACGGAACCGGCTACCTCGCGCAGCGAGCGATGGCCTGCCGGAGCGACCGCGACGCGGGCCGTGCCGCGCTGATCTTCGTGGTGGCGCAGGTCCTGGTGCGCTCGCTGCTCTGGATTCCGATCGGCCTCGCGCTGCTCATTCTCGTGCCCATGGATGCGGCGACCGCAGATACGGCCCTCACGGCGGCCCGCGAGCAGACTTTCGTGCGAGGCATCGCGGACTACCTTCCGGCGGGCTTCCGGGGCCTGATGCTCACGGGCATGTTGGCCGCCCTCGCCTCGACGCTCGATTCGCATCTCAACTGGGGAGCGTCGTACTGGTCGAACGACATCTACCGCCGGCTCATCTGTGGGGCCTGGCTCGGCAGAGAGCCCTCGGATCGCGTGCTCGTCTGGGTCGCTCGCGCGAGCAACCTGCTCATCCTCGGCTTGTCGCTCGTCATCTTGACGAGGCTCACCTCCATCCAATCGGCATGGAAGGTGAGCCTGCTGCTCGGCGCGGGCATGGGAGGTCCGCTGCTGCTGCGCTGGTTCTGGTGGCGAATGACCGCCGCAGCCGAGCTCTCCGCGATCATCGCTTCATCCGTGCTCGCTCCGATCCTGCTCTTGGGACTCGATGGCGAGGGCGCCCGCATGCTGCTCATGACGCTGGCGGCGACGGGCACCGCGATCGGCGTCTCCCTGCTCTCGAAGCCGGAGCCGCGGAACCATCTGATCGAGTTCTATCGGCGAGTCCACCCGCCGGGGTTCTGGGGACCGGTCGCCATCGCGTGCGGCGATTCGCCTACGCGCGGGGTCGAGAGCCTGCGCCGTGGCTTGCGAGCGACCGCTGGCGTCTCGCTCTGCGTGTTCTGCCTGTTGGTCGGCATCGGCTCGTGGCTGATCGGTAGCCCCCCGCCGACCTGGTTCCCGTGGCGCGGCCCCTGGATCATGGTGCTGTTGGCGCTCGCTGCCGTGCTGTTCATTCGCTTCAGAGCGGAGATCTCGCCGCCGGACAATTCGGCTCCCCAAGCCACGGCTGTGACTCCGAGCGGATAAGGCGCCGCGAGCAAGGCGGCACCCCGACCCGGCGCCCCTCACGATCGCGACCTTCGTGTCCTGCACCTTTAGGTTGCGAGCTCGACCGGCAGCGACACGAGGCTGCGCACGAGCAGGCTCGGCACGTGGGCGATCTTCCCATCGGCGCCGCGGAGCTGGCTCGTGCGCGCGAGCAGGGTCTCGAAAACGACCCGCGCCTCGACCCGTGCCAGCGCGGCGCCGATGCAGTGGTGGATGCCGAGCCCGAAGGCGAGGTGAGCCTTCGCGTTGCGGCGCCCGAGGTCGATCGCGTCCGGGTTCGGGAACTCGTCGCCGTCGCGGTTCGCCGCGCCCCAGAGCAGCACCACGCGGCTGCCCTCCGCCAGCGGCACGCCCGCGACCTCGGTGTCGCGGCGCACCAGCCGGAAGTGACCGTGTAGCGGCGACTCGAGCCGCAGCACCTCCTCGAGGAACGGGTCGAGGAGCGCGCCGTCGGCGCGGATGCGCCCCTCGACATCCGGGTTCTCGAGCAGCAGCAGCAACGCGCTGCCGATCAAGCTCGTGGTGGTCTCGTTCCCCGCGGTGAGGAGTTGGAGCAGGATCGCGACGACCTCTTCGCGCGTGAGTGCTTCGCTGCCCTCGGCGGCGCGCACGAGATCTCCGAGCACGTCGTCCTTGGGCGTGAGCGTGATCGACGCCGAGCGACGCGCTCCGGCGACGAGAGTCCGCCGGGAGTCCAGCGAGATCGGCAGCGCGCCAAGCCCGCGGAACCGCGGGAGAAGGTGGTGGAGGCGCCGGGAATCGAACCCTTCGACTGGACAATAATCCTATGCAATCTCAATGACTTACGAGAGCGCGAGTGTGTGTGCGGTGTGTGTGCCGCGGCCATTTATCCCCGCCGCGAGACGCGGCTAAAGCTCACGCTGCGCGTGGCCGACATCGCCCCCAACTGGAGGGCGGCTTCATGAGTCTCGTGGCGTGTCCCGACTGCGGCCACAAGGTATCGGCGAAGGCGCCGACTTGCGTGAAATGCGGTGCTCCGATCGCGGCTCACACGATCGAAGCGACGAGCAAGAAGTGGAAGCTCATGCAGCTATCCGGCGTCGCGCTCGTCACTATCGGGATCGCGGCTCTTTGCTCGGCAGACAGCCCGTCGGACGGGAACCCGGCGATGAAGGGGCTGATGCTGCTCGCGGGCCTAGCCCTCATGGTGTGGGGGCGCTTCGGCGCTTGGTGGAACCACGCCTAGCTCCCGCCCTTCCCTCGCTCTAGTCCGCTGAGGATCTTCGCCACCGTCTGAGGCGAGAGCTTCGCGTATTTCTCGACGCTCCGAAGGTCGCGATGCCCCATGAGTTGGGCGAGCACCCGATCATCCGCCCCTAGTCCCTTGAGCCGCGTCGCGGTGCTGTGCTTCGTCCCCTCGTAGAGCTTCACCTTCGGCACGCTCGCCGCGGCGCACGCTGCGGCCCACGTCCTCGCCATCGTCTTCTCCGCCCACCAACCGCCGAGCCGGCCGTCGGGGTTGGGGAACAGCGGGCCGTCGGGATCCGCGAGGCGCCGCTCCGGCGTCACGAATTCGTCGAGCCAAAAGCGGAGCATGAACACGGGGCAAGGAACCACCTTCGCGTTTCGAGCCTTGAGCCCGCGCACCACGCCGCGCGTCTTTCGATCCTTCGCCGCCCGCGAGACGCGGATTTCGTCGGAGCCGTTCCAGTCTCGCACGCGGAGCGCGCGCGCCTCGCTCGGCCGCATCGCCGTCTCCGCGAGGCAGAAGAAAATCCCGGCCTTCTCCCAGGGGATCGCCGAGAGGATCTTCCCTTGGTCCTCGGCCGAGAGGATGGCGGGTTGGTGCTCCTCGACATCCGGCCACGGGAACCGCGGCACCACGAATCCGCGACGCGACTCCGCGACCCACGAGAGGAAGCTATGGAAGCCGGCTAGGACGTTCCAAGTGCTCTTGAGCGAGAGCCCGCGCCTAGCGAGCCAGAACGTCCACTCTTCGAGCGACGCGGGGTCAACCTCGGCGAGCGAGCGCTCACGCCAGAAGGAAAAATGGTCGGCGTCGCGCTTCCGCTTGCGCGCCGCCTCGCCCTTCCCCGCCCAACGCTCGTATTCCATGAGCGTGCGCGGCTGCCGCCGGCCGGACTCGACGCGCTGGCGGAAGACGTCGAGCCAGCGAGAGAGGAGCGGCTCGATTCGCTGCGCGGCCGGCGCCGCTTCGTCGAGCACGTCCGCGAGCCCGCGCCCGCGAGCCACCTCGCGCTCGACGTGCGCGAGGATCGCGCGCGCGATCTCCTCCGTCTCGAACGGGATCCCGCGGAACGCGTAGAGGAACCGCGGGCCCCAGCGCCGGCCGAAGTCGAGCCGCCACCTCCCCTTGTGCTCTCGCGCTCTCCCGATCTGCCCATCCGCCGCCATGCCGGCCCACACTATCCCATGAGCGGCGAGCGAGCGGCGGGCGAGCTTCTCGGCGGAATCCATCCCTCACCTATCGGCCGCGAGAGCGAGGCAGACGAGTTGCATCGAATCTGCGCGCGCGTGATAGGCGGCAATCAGTCCACTATGGCCCGCGCCACGCAATGACTTTCCAGCAACGGCACGCGGCTTGCTTCCGCATCCCGAGGTTGCACCCCTGTTTGGCCGATAGACTCCCTGCCATCCGCCAAGGGGTTTCGCGAGTGACGCGCCCGACGAAGCACGTTCCGAGCATCCGATTTCACGGTGTCACGCGAGACCTTGGCGGGTCCGCGAGCCCCGCGCCGTCGCACGTAGCGGCGGCGCGGGGCTCCTTCTCCCTGGAGACCCGCCGCCGTGACCGCTGCTGACGCTCTCGCTGATCTCTTCGACTCGCCCACGGACGAAACCGATCAGTCTCCGCCTCGCGGCCCGTGGGCCGCGCGCCTCGACGCGCTCCGCGACTTCGCGGAGCCGATCGCCGATCAGCCTCGCGTCGCCGTCGAGGAAGTCGGCCGCTACTTCGGCGCCGGCTACGCGCTGATTCCGCTCAATCCCTGGAACGCGCGCGACGCGCGCGGAGCGGAGCGCGGAAAATCCCCGCGCGACGGCGGTTGGCGCGAGACGGTCTATCCGCAGGGCAACGTCACGAGCGCGGCGCACCAAGGCTTCAACTTCGGCGTTCGACTCCGCGACGCCGACCTAGTGATCGACTACGACCCCCGCGCCGACGTGAGCGGCGACGCGCTCGACAAGCTCGCGGCGCGCCTCGGCTTCGATCTCTCGCTCGCCCCGACCGTTCGCACGGGCGGCGGCGGGCTCCACTTCTACTTCTCGAAGCCCGCGGGCTCGCGCGTCCGAAACTCGCTGCCGGATTTTCCCGGCGTCGAATTCAAGAGCCTCGGGCGCCAAGTGGTCGGGGCTGGATCCGTTCACCCGAGCGGCGCGCGCTACGAGTGGCTCGCGACGAATTCGATTGAGCTACTCGGCGCGCCCGAGGCGCCCGCGTCGCTGCTCGCGGCGATCGAGAAGCGGGAGGTAGCGGCGGGCGTCGCGGACGGCCCCGCGGAGATCGACGCGGAGGGGCTCGAGTTTTGCCTCGCCCAGCTTCGCCCCGAGGACTTCCGCGAGCACGATGAGTGGCTCCGCCTCATGATGGCGAGCCACTCGGGCACGCGGGGCGCGGGCCGCGACGCGTTCATCAAGTGGAGCACGTCCGATCCGCGCTACGCGGGTCACGCCGGGGTGATCGCCGAGCGCTGGGCGTCGCTCTCCGACAAGCCGGGAGGCGTCACCGTCGGAACGCTCTACTGGCACGTGCTCCAGGCGGGCGGCGCGCTCCCGCGCGCCTCGGCCGTCGCGGACTTCGAGGAGATCGCGGCCGAGGAGCCGGCGCCGACCGTCGAGGCGACGGCCGAGCCGCGCCCCATCCCTCACGTCTCCGTCGAGGGTCAACTCTCGGAGATTCAGGCCGCCATCGGCCGCGCGGTGCTCGCCGCCAACTCACCCCCGCGGCTCTTTGAGCAGGGCGGGGAGATCGTCGCCGTCCTCGACGCGGGCGACGAAGGCAACGAAGAGGGCGAGGCGACGCTGCGCCGGCTCACCGTCTCGGCCTTCCGATCGCGCGCGGCGAGGGCCGCCCACTACTACCGGCCGACGAAGGACGGGCGCGCCGTCGCGAAGCTCTCGAAGGACGCGGCCGAGTGCGGGATGCAGTGGATCGCGCAGCGGCTCGGCGACCGGGGCGAGGGGCTGCCGTCGATTCGCGGCGTCGCCCGAAGCCCGCTCGCGCGCGCGGATGGCTCGATCCTCTCGGGGGTTGGGTACGACCCGGCCACGCGGCTCTACGCGGCGTCCGAGGGCGCGGGGAACCTCGACGTCCCGGAGCGGCCGACGGGCGCGCAGGTAGACGCGGCGCGAGGCGCGCTGCTCGACGTGCTCGCTGACTTCCCCTTCGCCGACGAAGCCTCGCGCGCGCACGCGCTCGGCGCGCTGCTCTCGCTCCTCGCGCGCGAGCTTATCCGCGGCCCCGTCCCGCTCTTCGCGATCGACGCGCCGGCGCCCGGGACCGGGAAGACTCTCCTCGCCCGCGCGCTCGCGCTGATCGCGCTCGGCCGCGAGCCGAACGCGCTCCCGCTGCCGCGCGACGAAGAGGAGTGGCGAAAGCGCGTCCTGAGCCTGCTACTCAGCGGCCGGGACTTCGCGGTCCTCGACAACGCGGAGGGCGAGCTTCGATCGCCGTCGCTCTGCGCCGCGCTCACGTCGACGTCCTGGGAAGATCGCGTGCTCGGGCAGAGCGCGACGCGCGCCGTCCCTATTCGGCTCCAGTGGTGGGCGACGGGGAACAACCTTCGCCTAACGGGCGATCTCACGCGCCGCGTGGCGTGGTGCCGCCTCGACGCCGAGACTGCGAGGCCCGATCAGCGCTCGGGCTTCCGCCACGCGGACCTAATCTCGTGGGTGAGGGCCGAGCGGCCGCGACTCCTCTCCGCAGCGTTCACGCTGCTACGGGCGTGGATCGCGTCCGATCGGCCGTCGCCGTCCGCGAGCGCTCCCCTGATCGGGGGCTTCGAGGAGTGGCGGCGCGTGATCGGCGGGACGCTCGCCGTCGCGGGCGTCTCGGGCTTCCTCGCGAACCGCGCGGACCTCTTCGCGACGATGGACGAAGAGGGCGCGGCGTGGGCGGGCTTCCTCGCCGCGTGGAGTGAGGCGCTCGGCTCGAAGCCGGCGGCGCTCCGCGAGCTACCCGACCCGGTGCTGCGGCTGGTTCCTGAGGCGATCGGCGAGCCCCTGGATCGAGGATTCTCGAAGAGGCTCGGCGAGGCGCTGCGCAAGCGGGTGGGGCGGCGCCACGCGCTGGCCGGCGGCGGGGAGGTGTGGGTGGAGCGCGCCGAGAGCGGGGCGCAGGGTGGCATCGCCCGCTGGATCGTCCGCCGGTCGTAGGCTTTCGGGAGGGACCGGAGGGAGCGGAGGGACGTTTCCGGCGGAAGTCCAGGACGAATCGCTCGCGGGGCTAGACTGAAAAGGTCCCTCCGCTCCCTCCGGTCCCTCCCGATCCAGGGCGCGTAGGGCACCCGAGATTGGAACCACGCGCCCCCGCCATCGTCGGCGGCACCCTTCGCGATCGACGCGAGCCGCTGAGTCCGACCGTGAGAAGGTCCCTCCCGTCCCTCCCCACCCTCCTAGGCGGGTTTCAGGCTTCAGACATAGTTGCCGGCTAGCGCGGTGCGCCCGGCAAGCCCGGCAAGCCCGCTCGCGCGCGCTCCGGCCCCTCCGACGCCGCGGAGTTGGAGCCGAGCGCCGAGCCGCGGGGCCTCGCTACGCGAGCGCGCGGCGGAGCGCGGACACGGACGCCGAGCACCCTTCCGCCGTCGCGCGCCACGACGCGCCCGACGCGCGGAAGAAGCGCGCGCGCTCGATCACCGCGGGCGCGAGCTTCGGGCGCCCGAGGCGCGAGCCGCGAGCGCGAGCCGCGTTGAGACCGTCGAGGGTGCGCTCTCGGAGGAGATCGCGCTCGAAGGCCGCGATCACGGAGAGCATGCCAAACATCATGCGCCCGGCCGCCGTGGTGGTGTCGAAAGGCTGATCGCTCGCGACGATGGCGACTCGCTCCGCTAGCTTCGCGAGGTGGGAGACGCTGCGCGCCGCGCGATCGAGGCGCACCACGAGCAGCGCCTCCGCGCCGCCACTATGAATCAGCGCCTCTGCCTCTTTGAGACCCGGTCGCTGATCGTTGCCGCCGCTCGCCACGTCCGAGCGCTCCGCGACGATCTCCCACCCTCGCTGCGCGGCGTAGTCCGCGAGCCTGAGGCGCTGCGGCTCCAAGTCTTGGCTCCTCGTGCTGACTCGGACGTAGGTGACGACGCGCATAGATTGTCTCCTATGATGGCTTGCTCTCTATCGAACGATATAGAGCAAACCTTGAGCGCGATCTTCGCTTAACCGGAGATCAAGGGCTAGCGGATGTTAGTTGCGCGCTCGCGCACCCTTTCATGACGCGACGCGACGGAGGCCCCAGCGACGCGCCCGAGCGCGACGGGCGGGCGAGCGCCGAGCGCTCCGCGCCGCGCGGAGCACCACGAGCGCGCGAGCGCGAGCGATCGCGCCACCACGGGGCGCCGCGCGCGCCACGGGGCCACGCCACGAGCGCGAGCGCCGCGCGACGAGCCTTTAGCGCACCGCGCCGGCTCAGCCCGAGCCCCGAGGAGACCCCCCGGCAGCCTCTAAAACTGCGCGCGCTCTGCGCGGCCGAGGGCTGCTCGCGCGCCACACCCTCCCCGCCTGAAGCGCGCTTCTCGCCCCGGCGCCCCCTTTCTCTTCGATCGGTCTAGGCCGACTTTGTGAGTACCGAATCCCCATTGACACAGTTTGAGAGCGTCGGCTGTCCTCCGGGGATCATGGACGCCGTTCTACCGCTTCGCCGAGGCCGACCCCGGCGCTTCGATCTCTCCTCCGCGCTTCGCGTCGCGTCGCTCGTGGCCGACGGGTGGACGGCGCGCGAGGCGACCTCCCTCCCCCGCTCCTGGAACACCGTGCTGGCGTGGTCCCGCGAGCACCCCGAGGTGGCCGCGCTCTTCGCGCTCGCCCGCCTCGCTCGCGCCGCGCGCGAGGCGTGGGCGATCGAGGCTCACCGGCGCGACTCCGGTCAAGCGATCGACCCGGCCGAGTCGCTCCTGATCTCCCGATGGGCGGAGATCGGCGAGGCGATCGACGAATTTCTGCGCGAGGCGACGCGCGAGGAGTCCGCCGACGCGATCGAGCAGCTTCGCTCGCTCGTGGGGCGCGGCCTCGCGCCGCTGATCGAGGGTTGGGCGTACTCCCTTCGCCACGGTCAGCGCGGCGCGCTCGCCCCGAGCGCCGAGCAGCTAGCGGAGCTTCGCGCCGCGCTCGGCTCGAAGGGCGCCTCCGCGGTTGGAACCGACTCGGCCGGCGGGGGCGCGTAGTGTCCGCCGTCGCCGGTAGCTCGGCGCTCGCGCTCGCGCGGGGCGAGGAGGATCCGATCCGCCGCGAGGCGGAGGAGTCGCTCGCGGCGCTCACGCCCGCGGAGCGGGTCTTCGTCGACGCCTACCTCGCCAGCGGACGCGCGGGCGACTCGGCGGAGGCGGCGGGGCTCTCGAAGTCCGACGCGGCGAAGGCGCGCAGGCGCCCGAGCGTTCAGCGCGCGATTCGCGCGCGGATCCGACTGCGCGAGGCCGAGGCGAACGTCTCCCACGAGGAGGCGTGTCGGCTCCTGGAGGCGGCGCTGCTCGTGCGCGCGTCGGATCTCCTCGTCTTCGACGAAGACGGCGAGACGCCGATCGGCCTCCGCGCGCGCGAGACGCTCACCGCGGCCGAGGAGCTTCGGATCGTCGAATTCGAGAGCAAGCACCACGGCAACGCGGCGGCCCCGGGTGAGAGCGGCGCGAAGGTCCGCCGGCTGCGACAGCGCTACGTCAAGCTCCGACTCATCCCGGCGACGGAGATCCTCGATCGACTCGCGAAGCTCCGCGGCTGGACTCCCGAGAGCCCGAGCTTCCAAATTCTGCTCCATCAAGTCTCCGCGCTCCCCGCGGAGCGCGGCGCGGGCGCGGGGCCGAGCTTCGCCTTGGCTCACGACCTCGCCGCCGAGCTTCTCCAGGGGGAGCGCCTCGACGCCTACCTGATCGCGCACGCGAGCGGCGACGCGGGGACGATGGCGACCCTACTCCGTGAGGGCGCCGCGGAGCTTCGCGCGGCGGCCGGCGCGCGGCCCGTCGCGGCGATCCCGGCCGCCGTCGCCGATCGCGCCATCGAGGATCTCCTCCGGTGATCGCCGATCTCCACTTCAAGCGTTGGCTCCGAGTGCTCGGGGTCGCCGATCGGGTCCCGACGCGCCAGCGCTCGGAGTGGTTCGCCGCGAGCGACGCGACGCTGCGATCGGCCTTGGCCGAGGCGGATGAGGCGCCCGACGCGAGTGAGCGGGCGCGCCGGCTCGACGACATCCTGCGCGCGTTCGTGCGCGCCTCTCCGCCCTCCGACGGCCCGGCTCGCCGCTCGATAGCGGAGGCGTCTCACGATTCTGGTATCGAGGAGTCCGCCGCGCTCTACGTGCGTTCGCTCCTCGCAGAGAGCGAGGCGGAGCGACGCGCGATCCTGCGCTCCGGCGGCATGCCCCCCGCGCTCGCCGAGCGCATGCGCTCGCTCGCGGCCGAGGGGAGGATCGCTTGACGCGCGCTCGATCCACGCGGCAGGCGCCGCCCAACCTTCGCCGGCCGCGCGCGCTCTCGGCCCTCGCCGCGATCGCTCGCGCGATCGTCGATCTACCACTCCGCAGGAGATTCAAGATGAGAGATCAAGCTCAATCCGCCGTCGAGCACGCCGAGGCTCTACTGAGGCACGCGGAGGCCGCGCATCGCAACGCCGAGCAGGCGGTCAAGTCGACGCCCGACTCCTTCTCCGAGGCGCGCGATCGGCTGCTCGGCCGCGTCGCGATTCACCGCGCGATGGTCGCGGAGGCTCGCGACAGGCTGGAGAGGGCGCGCGAGGCGCTCGCCGCGATCGAGGCGGAGATCGCGTCCGCCGCGTCCGCGGAGGCGAGCCGCGTGCTTCGAGTCGCCACCACTCGCTCCCGGGCGTGAGGCCCGAGGGCCCAATCGCTCGGGCGATGATCGCCCGAGCCAAGATGAGGAGATCGAGCAAGATGTCTGATCGCACCGTGTACGTCACGAACCAGCCGCAGACGGTGGTTCCCCCCGTCGCCTTCGTCGAGAGGCAACCCGAGCCGGTCACGCCCTCAATTCACCCCGACTTGATCCCCGAGTCGGAGAATTCGAGCGCGATCGCTCGCCAAGCTCGGCGCGAGCTCGGCGCCGCGCGCGACGCGCTGGAGCGCGTCGCGGAGTTCGAGGCGGCCGTCGCGAACGATCCCACCATCACGGACGACGCGCGAGCGCTCGCGATCTACGACGCGCGCCAGAAGGCGACGAATCGAGCGACGGACGTTCTCGCGAAGCTCGGGCAGGCGACGCACAACGCGGTGGCGAGCGCCGAGAAGGCGCTCGCGGAGGCCGCTCGCCCGAAGACTCGCGCGCACGACGCGGAGATCCGCGCGCACGTGAAGTCCATGAGCGAGGCGAAGCGCGCCACCTTCCTACAGGAGCGCGCCACGGTCGGGGACGTGCAGGCGATCGAGGCGATTCTCGGCGAGGGTATCCCGGACTTCCTCTCGGGCCTCGACAAGATCGTCAGCGAGGACGCGGCGCGCGACCTTCGCGAGCGCGCGGCGGCCGTCCACGCGCCGCAGCTGGCGGAGGCTCTCGCGGAGGCTCGCCGCGTCCACGGTCGCGCCGTCGCGGCGTGGCAGGCGGGGATGGGTCTGATCCCGAAGCGCGACGATCGAATCGAGGCGCTACGTGCTCGCGCGACGAAGCGGAGGACCGCGGCCGAGCGGCTGGCGTAGTCGAGAAGTCCCTCGCTGGAGCCTGTCCGCTTCCAGGCTCCGGCGATGGCGGGCCCGCGCGGCGCGTCGCTCACCTCTTCGGCGCGCCGCGCGCGGCCTAGCCTCGGCGTGACCCGGCGCCCGCGTTGCGGTAGGGATTCGGGAACCGAAGGAGCCTCATTGGCAGAGCCGGCGCCCCTCGCTCAATGGCTCCGCGCGGACAACCATCGGAGCAACCTTGCCTCTCGGATGCTGGCGCTCAAGGGCCGAGGCTTGGGAGAGGCGAAGCTAGAGGCGATGCAGGCGGCGCTCGTCTTTCATGCTCTCGACTGCGGCCTAGCGTTCGTCGAAGGGTTGGAGTCGCTGAACCGGACGCCACTGATGGGAACGTTCCACCCGGACGTGGCGATCGTCGAGACGGCCGGATGGTTCTGCGGGCTCTTAACCGAGGGGCTTTCCGCGCCGCGGTTCCACGCCTTCAGGCTCGATCGCGCGGGGCGGGGCCGAATTCTCGATCCGATGGGAGCGGCATTCGCGGAGATCGGCGACACCGCGGAGAGCGTCGCCGGCATTGAGGACGCCCGAAAGCTTCTCATCCGCCGAGTGGCGAAGGACTACGCGGATACCAGTCTCTCCGAGTCCATTGGCGTGTTCGTCGCGCTCCTGTCGAGCGCGGAGGGGCGTACTCCGTCGCCCGAGCCGAGCATTCAGCGAGGACCCGGGTCTCCATCGCTGGCTCTCTATGCCACCACGTTTGCGGCGAAGGTTCTCGGCGAGCGCGTAGCGGGTCTCCTCGATCTAGTGGCGGACGCCGCGGGTCTTCCTCGGAGGGAGGCAACTGGGGCCGGCGACGCTTTGTCAAACGCCGACGCGCGCAAGGAAGAATTCATGCGCGCGTTCAAGGTGCGCTCCGAGAGGCAGGCGCGCCGGCTCTTCTACGCCACGAGGTTCGTGCTGCCGGCGATGACGAGCGCGGGCGTAGGGTTCGCCTACGGGATCCTGCCGGGCATCGTCGCGGCGCTGGCCGTGCTCCTGTTGGGACCACTCATCGCGAAGGTGGTCCTCCTTTTCCTCGCGGCGCGGAACACGATGCAAGCTCGCGCCGCGGGCCTTTCGCTGGCGGAGGTTCAAGCGTGGATGGAGGCGAACCCGCCGGAGATCGAATGAGAGACGAGCGCTCTCGCGCGCCGTCCCACGGATTATTTCACCCGTCCGCGCCCGGTAGAGGCCGTCCCGTCTGAAGCTCGACCTCCGCCCTCAAGTCGGGGCAGTTGATCCACGGGTTCCACTCCGTCGCGTCCGCCGGGCGGTTCGCGCACCGGGAGAGATCGCTCAGAGCTTGGCCCCTGATGCGGCCGGAGAGCGTGACGTTCGCGGCGACGCTCGCGCCGCACCTCGGACACTGGACGCTCATTTCTCACCTCCCGAGGTGGCATTTTAGCGGGTCTCCGTCGGAGAGACTGGCCGCGCGCGCGCGTGCCCTGACACGACTCGGTGTAGCTCGGCGCCAGCCGAAAGCCGGGGCGCCGGGAGCGCCCGTTGTGTGTGCCGTGTGTGTGCGGCGAAAATCGGCCTCTCTAACTAGCCGATTTTGAAGGGGAATTGGTGGAGGCGCCGGGAATCGAACCCGGGTCCGCGTGACGTCCGGCGGTCGCGTCTACGTGTGTAGCCCTCGCTCGATCTCGGGGAGGCCTGTCGCAAGGGCGGGAGAAGCCATCCCCTTGGCGGACTTCGCTCTCACCCTCCGGTGGCGGTCTGCCAGCGGCCGGGGGCCAGCCTCCTGATGTCGCCCGAACCCCGCTAGGAGACGTCGCGGACGGACGTCACTGCCTGTTTAGTTAGGCAGCGAGAGCGTAGTTGTCGTCGGCAGTTGTACTACCAACTTGCAACCGAGATTTACGAGGTCGTTGCCCCCTCGACACGCAGCGGCCGACTTCGATCACTCGTCGAAGCCGATCGCCCCCACGAAGCGCGGAAGGTATGCGTCGGCGCGGCGCGCGGCAAACGCGGTTCAGGGGCCGGGCGGGAACGGCTGCGGGTTCAGCAGCAGCGCCGCCTCGATCAGGCTGCGGCCCAGCTTCTCGAGCGTCTTCAGCGCCTTGGCGCTGTCCTGGTCCACCACCTGCTCCTGCGCCTTGGCGAGGCTCTTGTCGGCCTTGGCCATGTGCTTGATGGCGGTCTGGTTCTCCTTCGTCGCGGGCAGGGCCACGGCCTGGGCGTCGTCGAGCGCGTCCTCCGCGACCCCGAGCGCGGTGCCGGCCGTGGCGAAGTCGTCCAGGCCCGCGTCGAGGGCGAGCTGGGCGTCGAGCGACGCGATCAGCGCGGCGTTGACGTCCGCCGCCACCGCGACCGTTCCCGTCGGAGGCACTGGCGGCGCGCTGAAGGTCGCCTGGAGCCCGTCGAAGCCGACGGCGGTGCCCTTCGTGATGTTGGAAGCGCCGAACGAGGCCTTGTGCGGATCGAGCTGCTCCGGATAGTCCGTGTTCGAGATCGCGATCCAGTCCGGCGCGCCCGCCGCGCGCGCGGAGAAGAAGATCTTCTCGTCCATCCCCTCGAGGCGCTGCTCGATGCGCAGCTCGATCTCCTCGCTCACGATGTTCTGCACGCCGGCAACGTTGCCGAGGTTCGTGCCGGCGAACGTCTGCCAGGTGCTCGTGGCGGCGATGTGCTGGCCGCAGACCACGTAGAACACGTCGAAGCCCACGTCGTCGATCTCGAGACAGATGCGAACGCCCTGGGGCGTCGCCTTCTGCGTGGGGTCGAAGAAGCCGGCGTGGATCTGCACGTCGTAGGGGGCCCAGATGTCGGGCGTGGTCTGCACGAAGCCGGTGCCGAGCGTGGGTGCGGCTTTGCGTCCGGAAACCTCGACGTAGCGGTCGGTCGGCACCGATGCGGCGGGCGCGTTGGCGCGCGCCGTCACGGCGAGCCCGGTGCTGCGGTTCGCTCCGGAGATGCTGGCGTCCGCCAACTCGACGTGGTGCGTCGCGCAGGCGGAGGCGCCGAGGGCGGCGCCGAGGAGCGAGCCGAGGACGAGTCGAGCCTGCATGAGATCGGGATCCTCCGGGCTCTCACCCTACCGCACTCCGGCTGGTCGGACGCGTCGGAGCCGGTAGAATGCGCCCCGCCGAACCGGAGGAGCCTCGCATGCACGTCTACCGGAAGCTTCGAACACTCGCATTTGGCTTGTGTCTCGCCCTGCTCTCTTCCGCCGCGTTCACGCCGGCCGCGCGCGCCGCGGTGGTGAGCAGCGAGGCCGCGTTGGCCGTCTCCGCCGCGGGCGACGCCGACCGCGCGCGCGTCGAGGCCTTCCTCGCGCGCGCCGACGTCGGCCGCCAGCTCGAGGCGCTCGGCGTGGACGCAGGCGACGCCGAGCAGCGTGTCGCCCTGCTCAGCGACGCCGAGGCGCGTCAGCTCGCGAGCCAGCTCGACGAGCTGCCCGCCGGCGGCATCGGCGTGCTCGGCGTGATCGGCATCATCGCGCTCGTCTTCCTGACGCTGATCGCGCTCGACTACTTCGGCGTCACCGACATCTTCCCCTGGGTGCGATCGCGCAACTGAGAGGCGCCGCGCTCGCGGCGGCCGCGCTGCTCGCGTGCGCGACGCCGCAGACCGACGCGCTGCTCGGCGGCGCTCCTGCGCTGCCCGAGCGTGCGGCGCTCGAGGTGCCCTTCCACGCGCAGCAGGCGCACCAGTGCGGCCCGGCGGCGCTCGCGATGGCGCTCGGCTGGAGCGGCGTCGAGGTCGCGCCCGAGGCGCTCGCGCGCGAGGTGTTCGTGCCCGGGCGCGAGGGCAGCTTCGCGCTCGGTCTGGTCGCGGCGGCGCGCGCGCACGGCCGCGTGCCCGTCGAGGTCCTGGACCTCGACGAGCTGCTGGCCGAGCTCGCGGCGGGCCACCCCGTGCTCGTGCTCCAGGACCTCGGGCTGCGCGTGCCGGGCCTGTCGCGCCCGCACTTCGCGGTCGCGGTGGGCTACGACCTGCCCGCGCACGAGCTCGTGCTCCACTCGGGCACGATCGCGCGCCGCGCCGTCACCTTCGCCAACTTCGAGCGCACCTGGCGGCGCGCGGGAGGCTTCGCGGTGGCGGTGCTGCCGCCGGACGTGCTGCCCGCCCGGGCCGACGAGCGGCGCTGGCTCGGGGCCGCCGCGGGGCTCGAGCGCGCGGGCCGCGCGGCCGAGGCCGAGACGGCCTACCGCACCGCCCTCGCGCGCTGGCCCGAGAGCGCGACGGCCTGGCTCGCCCTCGGCAACGTCGCGCTCGGCGAGGGGAAGCTGCTGGAGGCCGAGGCGGCCTACCGCCGCGCGGTCGCGCTCGCGCCGGACGAGGCGCCCGCCTGGAACAACCTCGCGCACGTCCTCCACCGGCGCGGGCAGCGAGCCCAGGCGCTCGCGGCGGCTGAGCGCGCCGTCTCGCTCGGCGGGCCGCACCTTCAGATCGCACGCCGGACGCTCGAAGAGATCCGAGCCGACGGCGCGCGCTGAGCCGAGGTCGGTTACCGTCCGTCCGTTTTCCAGGAGTCGCCATGGCCGCCGCCGAGTCCCTCGAGATCTCCCCGCTGATCGACCCCGCCGCCTACGCCGCCCACGGCTATCCGCACGAGCTGTGGACGCGCCTGCGCCGCGAGGATCCGGTGCATCGCGTCGAGGCGAATCCCGAGATGCCGTTCTGGGCCATCACGCGGCACGCCGACATCGCCGCGATCGGCAAGCAGCCCGAGCGCTTCGTGAACGGCACCACCCTGCTGGTCCGCACCGAGCCCCGGCCGCCCGGCGAGGAGATGTTCCCGAAGACGCTGATCGAGATGGATCCGCCGAAGCACGGCAAGTACCGCAAGATCGTCAGCAAGCGCTTCACGCCGGGCGCGCTCAAGCGCTGGCACGGCGACATCGAGCGCATCGGCCGGGAGATCGTGGACGGCCTGCTCGACATCGGCGACCAGGGCGAGGTGGACTTCGTCGAGAAGGTCTCCGCGCCGCTGCCGATCGCGGTGATCGCGTGGCTGCTCGGCGTGCCCGGCTCGGACTGGAAGCTGCTCTTCGACTGGACGAACCGCACGATCGGCGCCGGCGATCCCGAATATCAGCAGGAGGGCGTCGACAGCAACACGACGGGCCGCCAGGCCATGATCGAGCTGTTCCAGTACTTCGCGAAGCTCGTCGAGGAGAAGAAGAAGAAGCCCGGCGACGACCTGATCTCGCTGTTCGCGCACGCGGAGGTGGACGGCGAGAAGCTGCCGCCGATGGACGTGCTCGCGTACTGCCTGATCATCGTGATCGCGGGCAACGAGACGACGCGCAACGCCACGAGCGGCGGCATGCTCGCGCTGGCGCAGCACCCGGCCGAGCTCGCGAAGATCCAGAAGAACCCGGCGCTGCTCCCGACCGCGATCGAGGAGATCCTGCGCTGGACGAGCCCGATCATCCACTTCGCGCGCACCGCCACGCAGGACGCGGAGATCCGCGGCAAGCGCATCCGCAAGGGCGACCAGCTCGCGCTGTTCTATCCGTCGGCCAATCGCGACGAGGAGATCTTCGACTCTCCCTTCACGTTCAAGGTCGATCGCGACCCGAACCGGCACCTCGCGTTCGGCATCGGCGAGCACTTCTGCGCGGGCGCGCACGTGGCGCGGCTCGAGCTCGAGGTGGCCTTCAAGACGCTGATCCCGCGCCTCTCCCAGCTCGAGCTGGCGGGCCCCGTGTCGCGGCTGCACTCGAACCTGGTGGGCGGGATCAAGCACCTGCCGATCCGCTACAAGCTGCTGCCCGCCTAGCGCGGCCCCGTCGGGCCGTACGTGCGGCCCCGCGGCCTTGCCGTGCCGTCCGCCACCTCGACCGAGTCGAGCACCGCCGCGAACCAGGTCTGGTACGCGTCGCGGTGCTCCTCGGGGCACTCGGCGAGCGCGACCAGCACGCGCCCGTCCCCGCTCTCGATCAGCGTCATCTGCTCGTACATGCCGAAGTCGGTGAGCACCGCGACCTCGCGCGCGCGATGGCCGGCCACGGTGCGCTCGTGGATGGAGAGCAGCGAGGCGTCCACCAGGTACGAGGGGCCGAAGCGCTCGACGAAGTCCTCGATCGAGTCGAAGCGATGGACGTTGAGCTGGAACGAGGCCTCGTAGTCCCACGGCACGCCGTTCATGGCGACGACGCCGTAGGGCGTCGGCTCCCGCGGCCAGCCCTCGGGCGTCTGCACCTCGAAGCCGAGTCGGGTGTCCACGTGGGGCGCGAGGTCGAGGCGCGGCGGGCCGTCCGGCAGGAGCAGGCGCGGCTGCTCCGGACGCGGGCGCGCGGGGTCGGCGTAGACCGTGCCGCTCGGGATCGCGTAGAGCGAGAGGAACGAGTTCACGTCCGGCAGGCCGAGCCCGTCGCGATTGCGCCGGTCGTCTGCCTCCTCGTACATCAGATCGGCCGGAATCGGGCTGTGCCCGCGCATGCCGAGCGCGTGGCCGATCTCGTGGCGCGCGATGCCCTCGACCTGGATCGGCAGCAGCAGGCCGTGCTCGTCCGCCACGTAGAGCCGCACGTCGCCCACCTGGTAGCGGACGTCGAGCCGCTGCGACGGGTCGCCGCCGCGCACGTGGCACGAGTCGCCCACCTCCGCGGTGCCGTAGACGCGCACGTCTTCGGTGGGCTCGGGCGCACGCTCGCCGAGCAGGATGATCTCGAGGTCCGCCGCGGCCGTGCTCTTCGCGGCCTCGAAGCGCACCGCCCCGTCGAGGTCGCGCTCCCAGGTCGCGAGCGCCTGCTGGACCATCTCGACGTAGCGCTCCGGCGCGGGCGGGTGCGGGTCCTCGTCCACGGCCTCGAGCCCGCGCGGCGGCTCGATCCACACCGCGAGCGGCATGTCCTCGGGCTGCCAGTGACAGAACACGAGCCGGCGCTCCGCCGGCGCCGCGAGGCCGAGCCACGCGCCGAGCCTTGCGACGAGGCCCGGCGGCCGCGCGGGCACGTCGTACACCATGAAGGGCAGATAGTTCGGCTCGAGCAGCTCGGGGTGCGCGGCGCGGAACGCGAAGTAGTCGTCGCGGTTGTGGATGTACGGCTCCGCGCCATCCCGGTCGCCCGCGCAGGCGAGCGCGAGGAGCGCCAGCGCCGCGGCGCGCGCGGCCCTCATCGCCGCCGCCGGCGGGCGCGGTCCATCTCGCGCTCGTGCTCGCGCTTCTTCACCACCTCGCGCCGGTCGAAGGTCTTGCGGCCGCGCGCGAGGCCGAGCTCGACCTTCGCGCGCCCGTCTTTCCAGTAGAGCGAGAGCGGCACCAGCGTGAAGCCGCGCTCGGCGACCTTGCCGGCGAGCTTCGCGATCTCGTGGCGGTGCAGCAGCAGCTTGCGCTCGCGGTCGGGATCGACGTTGTCGCGGCTCGCCTGCGCGTACGGCGAGATGTGCACGCCGCGCAGGAAGATCTCGCCGCCGCGCACGAAGGCGAAGCCGTCGGTCAGGTTCGCCTGCCCCGCGCGCAGCGACTTCACCTCCGGGCCGCGGAGCTGGATGCCAGCCTCGAAGGTGTCGAGGATCTCGTAGGCATGGCGCGCGCGCCGGTTCGTGGTGATCCGCTCGGAATCGCCCTTCTGCTTCGCCTTCGCGCCCATGTGCGAGCGCAGGATACCCGCTGCCCGCGGCTAGTCCTGCTGCCGGTTGGCCCGGTCCACGAACACGCGGCGCGCCTGCCAGCCCCGGCACTCCGCGTCGTCCAGCTGCACGTAGCTGGCGATGATCACCACGTCGCCGGGCTTGACCAGATGCGCCGCGGCGCCGTTGATGCAGATCTCGCCCGAGCCCGGCTCGCCGGGGATCGCGTAGGTGGTGAGGCGGCTGCCGTTCGTGCAGTCGTAGATCTGCACCTGCTCGTAGGGCAGCAGGTCGGCGGCCTCGAGCAGCCGGGAGTCGATGGTGACGCTGCCTTCGTACTCGAGGTTCGCCTCGGTCACGGTGGCGCGATGGATCTTCGACTTGAGCATGGTGCGGATCACGAGGGGTCCTCCCCCGCGCGCTGCGCCAGCAGCACGCGGTTGTCGATCAAGCGAACCTCGCCGGGCCCGTCGCGGCGCGGCAGGCAGGCGGCGAGCGCGAGCAGCGCCGGCCCGGCGAGCGGGTCGGGCGCGAGCGCGAGGCTCTCCGGGTCGCGCAGCTCGGCGTAGTCGAGGCGCGCGAGCGGCGCCTTCGCGATGGCCTCGCGGGCCGCCGCCAGCACCGCGTCGCGGCGCCGCTCGCCCGCGGCGACGGCGCTCTCGGCCGCGTCGAGCGCGCGCACCAGGCAGAGCGCCTCGCGGCGCGCCTCGGGCGACAGGTGCACGTTGCGGCTCGACAGCGCGAGCCCCTCGCTCTCGCGCACGGTGGCGAGGCCGACGATCTCGACGTCGAGCCCGAGGTCGCGCACGAGCCGCCGCACCAGCGCGAGCTGCTGGAAGTCCTTCTGGCCGAACACGGCGACGTGCGGC
>Ga0187892_10001508_pt1 | contig 52826 bp, 41 predicted proteins | sample MA1701073metaG_FD_139345 | JGI IMG/M metagenome (GOLD analysis project Ga0187892, IMG submission 139345) | Bio-ooze microbial communities from a basaltic lava cave in the Kipuka Kanohina Cave System on the Island of Hawaii, USA - MA170107-3 metaG ...
CGCATGAAGTGATGATCGGTCGCCGCGATCTCGACGTATGTGCCTTGCCCCGCGGCGCGCCGATTGGCGATGTCGGCGACGAGGCGGTGTGCGGCAGCGTCCTCGAACCAGTCGTATTCGCCGTAGAGCACGAGCACGGGCACTTCGACACGCGTCCAGGCCGCGGCGAAGCTCTGCGCGGCAGCCTGCTGATGAAACGCGAGCGGTCGCCCGTAGTGGGCGCCGGCGCCGGTGCCAACCATGTCTTTCCAGACGGCGGCGAGGGCGGGCTGCTCGCGCGCGATCGCGGCCGGATCCTTGCGTTCGAGCAGATACGCGTGCAGGAATCGCGCGAGCGCATGGAGGTAGCGATCGAGCTCGGCACCGGAGGCGCCGGAAAACTCCTTCGCGCGCCGCTCGAAGCCGAGCATGCGTTCGAACCAGGTCTTCGCGCCGCCACCCCAGATGATCACGCCGGCGACGGGCTCGTCCGCTGCAACGAGCGGCGCCATGTTGCCGCCCATGCTCGCACCGAACACGACGATGCGCCGCGGATCGACGTGCGGCGATTCGCGTAGCGCCGCGAGCGCCTCGCGGTGGTGGGCGAGCTCGGTCTCGTAGTCGAGCGCTTCGCACGGTCCGCCTTCGCTGTCGCCGACGCCGGCCTTCTCGGTGCGCATCAGGACCCAGCCGGACTCGCGCGCGAGCCCGCGCAGCATGCGACTCCAGCCGTCGTCCTGGCTCGCGGGCAGCTCGATGCTGTCGCACGAGAGCCACTGCACGAACAGGATCGCGGGCAGGCGCGACGAGGTGCCGCTCGGCCGCGTCAGTATCGTCCGCAGGCGTGTGCCGTCACGGGTCTGCAGCACACCGTAGTGGCTGTCGAGCCCCGGGATCTGTTCGAGCGGGCGCGCGTCGCGGCGCGGCAGGTCGCCGCTCACGGTGGATTCGGCGTGGGCGGCGAACGCCGCGCAGGCCATCGACAACAAGAGCAGCAACTTCATCGCGCTTCCTCGCGGGGGTGGCTCGGAAGCGTCGCGCCGCTGCAGCGGGCGCGTCTCGCCGAATTGCGCGCGGAAGCTCGCCGATGTCGAAATCGGTCAGCTATTCCCGCGCCTGTTGGCGGAATCGCGTGGGCGTCATGCCGATGCGCGACTTGAACGCGCGATTGAACGGGCCGATCGAACCGTAGCCCACGTCGAGCGCGATCGACAGGACCGGCAGGCGGGCGTCCTCGGGTCGGCGCAGGCGTTCGCACGCCTCGCGGATGCGATGCGCATGCAGAAAGTCGTTGAAGTTGCGGTAGCGAAGGCCACGGTTGATGACGCGGCGCAGGACCTGCTCGCGCGTGCCGAGTCGCTTCGCGAGCTCGGCGATCGTGAGGCCTTCCTCGCGGTAGACGTGTTGCTCCATCGACGCGTTGAGCGCGGCGAGGAGCCGTTCCTCGGCCGGGGCCAGCGCTGCGGCGGACGCATCCGCGGCGTCGGGGTCGAGCCAGCTCGCGGCGCGCGGTTGCACGAGGCTCGCGAGCGCGACCGCGCTGGCCGTCGCGATCAGCGCAAGGTTGGCGAGCACGATCGGCGGCGGCGTCCGCGTCTCCATCAGCAGGTTGTAGGTCTGCGCGATCACCGTCGCGACGAGGAACGCCGACACGGCGAACACGAACAGGATCCGCAATCGCCGTCGCTGCTCGACGAGGTCGGCCGCGAGACCGCGCAGCGCTTCGCCGAGCGCAAGCAGCACGAACGCGAGCACCATGAGCTCGAAGCCGGCTGCCGCGAGCCTCTCGCCGAAGCTCGCGGCGTCGGCGCGAGGCGCATGGACGAGCTGCTGCCAGCTCCCGAATGCCATCGTGGCGACGATGGCGGCCGCGTGCACCGGCCGGAGTCGCAGACCGTCCGTGAACAGGCTCTTGGCGAACAGCCAGAAGAACACCGACTTCGCGACGCAGATCGCAGTGAGCGGTTGAATCCAGGCGCCGAGCCAGGCCTCGGCATTTCTACCCGACGTCACCACGAACGCGGCGACGGCGAGTACGAAGGCGGCTCCGAGCCAGGGTGCGTGATCGCGACGACGCGAAGCGAGCAACTGGCCCGCCAGCGCCAGGAGCACGAGCACCGCGGCGGTGCGCAGGATCGTCTCGAAGTGACTCACGGCGCGTACATCCTAGAGCGTTTGGCGGCCCTGAGGCGGCCCACGATGCGGGCCGTGGACAGTGGAGTAAGCGGGCGCGAGGTGCCACCGACTGGGGTGGCCGAGCCGCGTAAGGGGACACAGCTCGGTCGCCGAGTCAGCGGTGGGGTTGGCTACTCGTGCAAACGCGATGGCACCCCGCGCCCTGAAGAGTAAGACGCGGAATCGCACCGGATTCCGACAACGTTCCGACTCGCAGGAGACTCGGCTCGCCGCACGGCGCGCCGCCGCCGCGTCAGGCCGACCAGCGACGCCTGCTGGGCGCGGCACGCCGCGCTACGCGCGGGTGTATCGCATCACCCAGTTCTTTTCCCAGGACGCGCCGCCGTCCGCCGAGAATTCCTGCTCCCACCTCACGGTCGTCGCGGTGATCTCCGACCAGGTGTAGCGCACGCGGATCGGCTTGCCCGCATGCGTGTCCGGTCCCTCGAACGTGCCGACGCCGTTCTCGAAGCGGCCGACGAGCGGCGCGGTCAGCGTGCCGGTGCGGTTGTCGAGCCAGTGGCATTTCCACTGGTGCGCGCTGCGGTCGTAGAGCTGCAGCGCGAGGCCCAGCGGTTCGGCGCGGCCGTCGATGCGGAAGTCGTCGGCGATGCCGAGGTCGCTCGGCATCGCGACACCGTCGTGGGTCGAGGTGAACGTCTCCCAGCGGTCGCTGCCGCTCAAGGGCTCCGCGAGGCGGCGGCTCTCGGCGTGCCAGCGGCCGAGCAGGAAGTCGAAATCGCGCGCGCCGTTGCGCGGTGGCGTGGTGCTCATGGAATCCGATCCTTCGAGGGATGCGCGCGCCGCGAGGGGCGCGATCGTGGAGGCGAGTGCGAGCGCGAAGAACGTGCGGCGGTCGGGCCGCGTCGGGTCGTTCATGACGGTGCCGTGTCGTGAGAACCGCGAGCACTACAGCAGCGCGCGGCCGCGTCGCGAAGCGCCAATCGCATCGCGGCGCGTGGGGCCGCCGTTGATCACCGCGGACGTCCGCGTGGGCGCATTCGTTGCGCGTTCGTGCGCTACTGGATCGTCTGCTCGCGGCGTGCTCGGCGTTCGGCGCCGGAACCCTCGTCGTCACCCTCGTCGTCGTCGCCGCGCGTCCCGGCCTCGATCGGTGCGAGCAGGTCCTCGAGGAAGAACGCCGAGAGCGCGGCGCGGCCGGAGAGACCGGCCTTCGCGTAGAGGGCGCGCGCCTGCGATCGGACCGTGCGCTCGTTCGTCGCGCGCACGACCGCGGCTTCCTTGAGCGAAAGACCCTTGAGCAGCAGCAGCGCGACCTCGCGCTCGGCCTCCGTGAGCCCCCAGCGCGAGAACTGCGTGTCGATCGCGTCGCCGAGGCCGTTGAGGTACGTGCGCGCCTCGGTACGCCAGCGCTTGCCCTGGACGCGCGCGACCTCGATGTCGCGGATCAGCGTGAGCTGCTCGTCGCGCTGGCGGCGCGTGACACCGAACAGTAGCGCGACGCCGACGCTCGTGACGACGATCGGCACGATGTCGATCAGCTCGAACAGGAGCTCCTTCATCGTGATGGCGGGCTCCTCGATCATCTCGATGCCGAGGAACAACGCGACGCCGCCGAGCGTCGCGAAACCGGCATACCAGCGTGCACGGCGGTCGATGAAGTCGCTCATGAGGCTTGCCCCCTGGATCAGGCCCGTCGAGTGTGCCGCAGCCGCGTCCCGGGTGGTAATCGGGGTTGGCGCGGCACGCGGCGCGGCACGGTGGTCGTGCTCCGAAGCAAGAGCTACGGCGCGAAGCGGATCGTCTGGAGCCAGTCGAAGCCGTCGCCTCGCGGGACCGGCTCGGTCGCCGGCCGCCGGTGGCGGCGCTGCCATTCGGCTTCGGCGTGGAGCTCGTCGAGCACCGCGCGGACGGAACCCGCGCCGGTCGGCTCGCTCGGATCGAGGGGCTCGGTGCGAAAACGCAGGGACATCAGCGGTGACCGGTACATGTCGACTCCTTCGGCGGCGGGCGCTGTACTGCCGGCTCGGCAGCGGGGCCGGTATAGGCGCCGACCGTCGTTCGCGTCATCGGGCACTGGACGTACGCCATTCGCGCACGAACGCGATCGCGCGGCATCCGTCGGATGACGTACGCGCATGGTCCGCTTGCGCCACGCGTGCAGGACATCGGGAGGAGATGCGGCGCTGGCGTCCCGGGTGCGAGTTCGCGAGACTTCACCCTCGCCAGCGGACGCGCGGACGGTCGAGGGCTCGATGCGTTGCGTACGATCGAGACATCACGGCGGCACGGTCCGCGAGGGCGCCCGATCCGGCGCGCGACGCGCGGTCGCGGCGCTTGCATTCTGGGCCGCGACGACCGCAGTCGCGCTCGCAGCGGACGAGACGGTCGAGATCAGCGGACGCGTCACCGACCGCAGCGGGCGGACGGGCTTCGAGGGCGCGATCGTCCGGCTCGACGAGCTCGGGCTCGAAGTCGCGACCGGTCCCGGCGGCGCGTTCCGTTTTCCGGCTTCTCCTGCCGGCGCGTACACGCTGGTGGTGCGCTACGTCGGGACTCCGGTCACGACGCACGCCATCGATGTGCGCGCGACCGGTTCGCTCGGCGCGATCCCGATCGGTGCGGACGTGCCGACGCTCGCGAACGTCCTCGTCGTCGGCCGCGCCGCGGCGCAGGCCGAGGCGAGCAGCCACAAGCGTGCAGCCGACGTGATCGTCGACGTGATCGCCGCCGACGGCCTCGGCGAGCTGCCGGACCAGAACGTCACCGATGCGCTGAAGCGGCTGCCCGGCGTGTCGATCGTGACCGAACAGGGCGAGGGCCGCTTCGTGACGATCCGCGGCGTCGACCCGAACCTCAACGCGGTATCGATCGGCGGCGCGCGGCTGCCGACCGGCGAGGACGACGCGCGCCAGGTTGCGCTCGACCTCGTGCCCGCGGAGCTCCTCGAGCGCGTCGAAGTCGCGAAGACCGCGACGCCCGACATGGACGGCGACGGCCTCGGCGGCTCGATCGAGCTCCGCACGCTGTCGGCGTTCGAGCGGCCCGCCGCGAGCGCGAACGCGCGCGTCGAGGGCCACTACAACGAGATCGAGGCCGCGTGGAGCGGGCGCTATGCCGCGACCGCGACGCGCGTTCTGCCGCTCGGCGACGACCGCGAGCTCGGCCTCGCGTTCGCCGGCAGCGTGCTGAATCGCGAGTTCGGCTGGGAGAACCTCGAGGCGAGCGGCGGCTGGCCCGCGCGCGGTTCCGGCGACGACCCGCTGCGTGCGGCCGAGCGGATCGAGCAGCGCGACTATCGGATCGACTTCGACCGCCGTGCGCTCGCGCTCAATGCCGACTTTCGCGCCGGCACGCTCGCGGATCTCCACGTCCGCGCCTTTCACTCGACCATCGACGAGTTCCAGTCTCTGGTGGCGAGCGACTATCGCTTCGCGGCGGGCGAGCTCGCCGCGCTCGAAGCCGACGGCGCGACGTTCGAGGATGCGCGGATCGACAAGACGACGACGTATCGGCTCGAGACGCGACGCGTCGACTCGGTCGTCGCAGGCGGCGGTCGCTCGGTCGGCCCGTGGCGCTTCGATGCGAACGCCGCCTGGGCGCGCGCGACCGAGCGCGAGCCCGGCAGCCTCGCCGCGTCGTTCGAAGGCGAGCACGATGTGGCCTACCGCGACACCGGGCCGCGGCCGCTCGTGACACCGCTCGACGACGACGCGTTCGATCCGGCTTCGTACGCGCTCGCCGAGGTCGCCGAAGAGGTCGAGGACCTGGAGGACCGGGAGACGCACGTCGCGGCCGACGCGCGCCGCGAGCTGACCTTCGCCGCGCGTCCCGCGTTCCTGAAGCTCGGCGCGAAGCTGCGCCGGCGCGACAAGGCGGCCGACGTCGACCTCGCGGTCTACGACGAGTTCGGCCGCGACGTCACGCTCGCGGAGTTCGCTTCGTCTCGCCGCTACGGCCTGGGAGCGATCGGCCCGACGATTGCGCCGCGAGCGTTGCGCCGATTCGTCGACGCGAACCGCGACGCCTTCGAGCTCGACGATGAGGAGACGCTGATCGAATCGCGCGGCGCCGACTACGCGATCGGCGAGGACGTCGACGCGGCGTACCTCATGGGCGGTGCGGACTTCGGCGCCTGGCGCGTCGTCGCCGGCGCGCGGCTCGAGCGCACGTCGTTGCGCGCGGACGGGACGCGCGTGACCGTCGACGCCGAGGACGACGAAGCGCTGGCGCTCGAGCCGGTGTCCGCGCGGGTCGACTACACCGACGTGCTGCCCGGTCTGCACATCCGCTTCGAGCCGTCCGCGCGCTTGCTCGTGCGTGCGGCGCTGACGCGGAGCCTCGCGCGGCCGAGCTTCGGCGAGCTCGCGCCCGCGCAGCGCATCGACCTCGAGGCGATCGACGGCGAGATCGTGCGGCGCGCCGAGATCGGCGACCCCACCCTCGCGCCGTACCGCTCGACCAACGTCGACCTCAGCGTCGAGTACTACGACGACGAAGCGCTGACCGTCTTCAGCGCCGCGCTGTTCGGCAAGCGCATCGAGGACTTCGTCGTGCGCGCGGACGTCGCCGACCTGCGCTTTCCGGGTTTCGAGGAAGTCATCGCGCCGGTCAACGGCGATCGCGCTTCGCTCGTCGGCGTCGAGCTCGCCTGGACGCGCCGCTTCGGCGAGCTGCCGCCGCCGTGGAACGGCCTGCTCGTCTCGGCGAACGCGACCTGGGTCGACAGCAAGTCGACGTTGCCGCTCGCGCAACGCGAGCTGCCGCTGCCGAACCAGTCCGACGTGCTCGCGAACCTCGCGCTCGGCTACGAGCGCGGCGGCTTCAGCGCGCGCATCGCCGGCAACTTCCGCGGCGAGCGCCTCGTTCGGCTCGACGAGCCCGAAGATCCGGCGTTCGACGTCTACGAAGCCGATCGCTTCCTGCTCGATCTGAGTTTCAAGTATCGATTCGACCGCCACTGGCAGCTCGCCTTCGAGGCGCTGAACGTCGCCGACCGGCCGCTCTACGAGTTCTACGGCGATCGCCGATTCCTCGCGCGCTACGAGGACTACGGGCGGACCTATCAGCTCGGGCTCAAATACGACTTCTGAGTTCCGCGCGAAAAGCGTCGGGGCTTCCGCCCCTCCCACAGTGACTCCGTCCGTGAGCGCGAAGCTGGAGCGTGGTCGCAGTACGACGCGACGGCGGGAATCACTGTGGGAGGGGCGGAAGCCCCGACGGCGCGGCGCTGGATCAGTAGCAGGTACTTCCCGATCAATCCGACCGCAACGCTGCGATCGGATCGAGCTCCGCCGCGCGTCGCGCCGGGTAGACGCCGAACGCGACGCCGACCACGAGGCACACGAGCACTGCGGCGAGCAGCGAGAGCGGCGACCACGCGACCGACCAGCCCGCGAGCGCGCCGATCGCATACGCGACGACCGCGCCGAACGCGAGCCCGAGCAGCGCGCCACAGACGGCGATCAGCAGCGCCTCTGCGAGGAACTGCTCGACCACGTCGCGCCGGCGCGCGCCGATCGCGCGCTTGAGGCCGATCTCGCGCCGGCGCTCGAGCACGTTCGCGAGCATGATGTTCATGATGCCGATGCCGCCGACGATCAGCGAGACCGCGGCGATCGACGACATCACGACGTTGAAGATCCGCTGCGTCTGCTGGTGCTGGCGATAGAGGCCGGCCGGTACCACGAGCGTCGTGTCGTCGGCCCCGCCGTGCCTGTCTTCGATGAGCCTTTGCAGCACGCGCGCGGCGTTCTGCGGCGACGAGCCGGACGCGAGCTTCACGCTCAAGCCGTCGATCTCGTCCTCGATCGGCGTGAAGCGGAAGCGTGCGCGGCCCGTCTCCCACGGCACGAACAGGCGTTCCTCGTCGAGCCCGAGCTTGACGCCCTCGAACTCGCTGCGGCCGAGCTCGCGACCTTCGAGCACACCGACGACCTCGAGCCACGCGTGGTTGAGCTTGAGCCGCGAGCCGACTGCGTTGCCGTCCGGGAAGAGCTTGCGTGCAAGCCGGTCGCCGAGCACGCAGACAGGTGCGGCGGTCGCGCCGTCTTCGGGCGTGATCCAGCGGCCGTCGCGCACGGCGAGCCCGCGGTGCGACGCGTACCCCGGCGACACGGCGAACGCCTCGCCGCTCGCCAGCGAAGAGCCCGCGGCCAACAGGTTGACCTTGATCGCCTTCTCGAGCGCAACGGACTCGGCGCCCGGAACGACCGCCAGCGCGGCCGCGGCGTCGGCGGAGGAGAGCCCGAGCGAACGCGCGCGCAGTTCCTTCTGTGTCTCGGGATCCGCAGGTTTCGCGCGTACGATGAGGTTGTCGAGGCCGAGCTCCGCGACCAGCCTCAGCGCTTCGCGTCGGCTGCCTTCGCCGACCGCGAGCATCGCGACGATCGCGCCGACCCCGAAGATCATGCCGAGCAGCGTCAGCAGCGTGCGCAGCTTGCGGCGCGCGAGCTCGTCGAGCGCCTCGCGCAGCATCGTCGGGCGGATCATGGCGCGGCTTCCTTCGCGGGGGCGAGCAGGACCCGCGCGCCGACCGCGATGCCGGCCACGATCTCGCTGCGTGCTGCGCCACGCGCTCCGACCTCGACGTCGACGTGCTCGCCGCCGATGAGCGCGACACGATAGCCGCCGTCGCGCGCCTCGAGCGCGATGTTCGGGAGCGTCAACGCGCGCTCGCGCTCGACCAGCACGACGCTCGCGCGGACCGCCTGCCCGGGCCGCAGCCCGTGCTGCTTCAGCGCAGCGGCGGGGATCGCCGCCTCGAGCTCGGTGTACTTGACCGGCGACTCGCGGCTGCGCACCGACGCGCTGCCTCCGACCTTCGTGACCTTCGTGTCGAATTCGACGCCGGTTCCGGCGACGCGCAGCCGCACCGGCTGGTCGACGACGAGCAGCGACGCTTGCGACTGCGGCACGAAGAACCGTGCGACGAGCGCATCGAGATCGGGCAGGGAGGCGAAGTCGTCGCCGGCCCAGAGGTTGCTGCCGACCTGCGGCTTCGAGCCGTCCCAGCGCGTTTCGATCACGAACACGCCGTCGTGGGGTGCGGCGATCTCGAGGGCATCGAGGCTCGTTCGCTTGCGTTCGGCCTCCTGCGCGTACGTGTCGCGTTGCGAGTCGATCACGGCGCGGTCGGCCGCATCGCGCGTCGTGCCCTGGCCGCGCTTCCAGTCGAGGTAGCGGCGCTTGTCCTCGAGGAACCCGACGTCCTGCAGCGCGTCGAGGATCTCGTTGCGCGCGAACGCGATCGCGTCGGCTTCGGCGTAGCGCTCGGACAATGCGAGCGAGGCGTCGACCGCAGCGGCGTCGGTTTCGAGTTGCGCGACGTTGACGGCGGTCGTGACGGTCTGGCCGGTCTGCGCGAGCGCGTTGCGGAGCAGGTCGAGCTCGGCCTGGTCGAACTCGATCCGCGCCTTCGCGGCGTCGAAACGCGCGACGACGTCGCCCTTGCGCACGAGCGAGCCTTCCGGCGCCATCGCGATCAGGGTGCGCCCTTCCCAGTTCAGTCCGGGTACGACCAGCGGCGTGCTGCGCGCGGCTTTGAGCTCGCCGTCGATCTCGAGCGTTTCGCGCCACGCCTTCTCGGCGAGGACCTCGATCGGAACGCCCGCGGCGCGGTCGTTGCCGCAACCGGCCAGCGTGGCGAGGCCGAACAGCGCAAGGGCGAGCCGGCGCATCACTTCGCGACCGCCGTGGACGCACCCGCCGCAGCATCGAGCATCGATACCTGCACGGCGGTGCCGGGCTTGAGGTTGCCGGGCGGGGCATCGAGCGCGAGCCGGACGTCGAGCACCGTCACGGGCTGCGTGCGCGACTTTGCACGGAACACGCGGCCGATCTCGACGACGCGCGCCTCGAGCACCCGGTTCGCGCCCGTCACGGCGACGCGCGCGCGCTGTCCGAGCGCGACGCGTCCCGACTGGACCTCGGGCACGAGCGCCTGCACGACGAGCTGCGCGGGATCGGCGACCTCGGCGATCGAAAGCCCGATCCACACCTGCGAGCCGACCGCGAACTTGTCGCCGTTGAACTGCGTGCGATGGATGACGATACCGGGCTTCGCCGGGCTCACCTGCATCGCGGCGACGGCGGTACGGAACTCGACGGCCTCGGCCTCGAGCTGCGCGATCTCGGCATCGAGCAGCGCACGCTCGGCGCGACGCGCGGCCGCCATCGCATCGCGCTTGCGCGCGGCGAGCGTCGCGGCTTCGGCGCGGCCGCGTTTCTCGACGATGAGCTTGTCGTAGTCGACGCGGCGCAGCAGCTCGGCGGGCTGCGTCGCCTTGCGGGCCGCCTTCTCGGCCGCGGTTTCGGCTTCGCGCAACGCGATGTCCTGCGCACGCGCGGCCTCGGCATGGTCGAGCTCCAGCTTCGCGCGCTGCTTGAGCTTTTCGTTCAGCGCGCTCTCTTTCTGTGCGAGCGTGGTCGGCACCTGCGCGGATTCGAACACCGCGACCGGCATCCCCGGCTTCACGAGCGTCCCTTCGGGCAGCAGCTGCGCGATCGTGTACTCCCAGACGTTGCGCACGGTCGGCGGCATGATCGCCGCGACCTCGGTCGAGACCAGCTCGCCTTCGAGCGGATCGAGGCGTCCGGCGCTCATCGGCGGGCCGGCCGCGACGGCCGTGCCGCGCGCAGGCTCGACGCGCACGCTCATACCGGGCTTGAGCAGCAGGTCGTGCGCGCCGTCGAATTCGATCTCGACGCGGAAATAGCGTCCCGCACCCCACGCCGCGCGCGCTTCGGGTGCACCGGAGATCGTCGCGATGTGCGCGTTCACCGTGCGGCCGGGCAACGCGTCGAAACCGAGCAGTACCGGCGCGCGCTCGACGAGATGCGGTCGATCGGATTCGAGCGCGTATGCGCGCACGCCGAGCGTCGAATCGGCGCCGATGATCTGGCCGACCGTGATGCCGGGCCAGGAGCTCTCGCCCTCGTCGTAGCGCCGCCCGGTGCGGTCGCTGAACCCGTGCGCGACGACGCCGGCACGTGCGGCGCGCACCTCGCTCGCCGCGACGCGCGCCTTCGCGAACGCGAGCCCGAGCTCGAGCTTGCGCGCCTCGAGCGCGCCGTCCTCGCGACGCCGCGCAGCCGCCGCGCGCGCGGCCTCCAGCGCGCGGACTTTCTGCGCATGATCGTGCCGGGCGCGCTCGACCTCGCCCTGGTAGCGGTCGCGGTCGAGCGGCGACAGGAACTTCGCGGGGATCGCCCCGTCGATCTCGGCTCTCTCGCGCGCCAGCTCCGCTTCGAGCGCGGCCTGTTCGGCCTCGATCGCCTTGACGTCGAGGTCGGCCGCCTCGCGCGCGGCGCGCGCGACGGCCTGGGTCAGCTGCGTCTCGAGCGTCGCGATCTGGTTGCCGTCGGGGCCCGGATCGATCCGCAGCACGACGTCGCCGGCTTCGACCGCGGTGCCGTCGCGAACGTAGGTGCGCAGCACGACCGGAGACGAATTCGACTGCGGCACGATGATCGGCTGCGCGTCGAGCGCGACGACCTCGCCGGTGACGAGCACGGGTCGCGTGATGCGCGGCTCGTCGGCCGCCGCGAGCGTCGCGGCGAACAGCAGGGCGAGCGCGCTCACGCCGCGATCCGCTCGACGAGACCGTCGCGCAGGTGCACGGTGCGGTGCGCGCGCGAGGCCACTTCCGCGTCGTGCGTGACGAGCACGAGGGTCTGCCCGGCGCGATTGAGCTCGTCCAGGAGCTCGAGCACCGCGACGGCGCTCCTCGAATCGAGATTGCCGGTCGGCTCGTCCGCGAGCAGCAGCGCGGGCTCCATCAGGAGCGCGCGTGCGATCGCCGCGCGCTGCTGCTGGCCGCCCGAGAGCTCGCCCGGCCGATGCGAGACGCGGTCGCCGAGCCCGACGCGCTCGAGCAGCGTACGAGCGCGCGCGAGTGCGCCGGCGTCGGCGTGTCCCGCGTAGCGTGTCGGCAGCAGCGTGTTCTCGAGCACGGTCAGGCGCGGCAGCAAATGGAACGACTGGAACACGAAGCCGATCCTCCGGTTGCGCAGCGACGAAGCCGCGTCGTCGTCGAGCGCGCCGACGTCGTCGTGCTCGAGCCGGTACGTGCCGGCGTCGGGCCGATCGAGCGCACCGAGCACGTTGAGCAGCGTCGACTTGCCCGAGCCGGACGGCCCCATGACCGCGACGAACTCGCCGCGCGCGATCGACAGGTCGACGCCCGCGAGCGCGTGCACCGCGTCACGTCCCTGGCGATACGACTTGCGGATCCCCGTGAGCTCGATCATTCCGTCTCCGCGTCTGGCGGGCTCATCGACCCGCCGGCGGCCGCCGAGTTCCCGAGGCGCGCGCGCGAAGCTACTCGCAGGTTCGCACCGGTGCGGCTCACGCAGCCCGGGTGAGATCCCGATCGCCGACGCGCTTTCGCAGCCACGTCGCGAAATCCGCGAGATCCTTGTTCTTCTCGGCGATCTGCAGCACGTACTTCAGCACCAGCGGCAGGTGATTGAGGTACTGCGGCTTGCCGTCGCGGTAGTTGAGCCGGCAGAAGATGCCGAGCACCTTGAGATGACGCTGCAGCCCCATGAGATCGAACCAGCGCTTCCAGCGCAACTCGCCGAACTTGAGCACGCCGCGATCGACGAGCTTGTCGCGATGCGCGTTCGCCCAGGCGTAGACGCGCTCGTTCGGCCACTCGATGTAGCAGTCGCGCAGCAGCGAGACGAGGTCATAGGTGACGGGGCCGACGACCGCATCCTGAAAGTCGAGGATCCCCGGCGTGCCGGTCGGCACGATCATGAGATTGCGGCTGTGGTAGTCGCGGTGCACGAACGCGGTCGGCTGCTCGAGCGCTGCGTCGATCAGGATCGTGAAGGCCGCCTCGATCTTGTCCCAGCCGCTGCTGCCCGGCTCGAGCCCGAGGTGCTTGGTCAGGAACCACTCCGGGAACAGCTCGAGCTCCATGATGAGCTTCGACTCGTCGTACGGGTCGAGCCCGTCGGTCGAGACCTTGGTCTGCATCGTGACGAGCGCCTCGAGGGCGGGCGCGTAGAGCGCGTCGGCGTTCGACTGGTCGAGCTCCCATTGGTACATGCGTGAGCCGAGGTCGCTCATCAGCACGAAGCCTTCGTGCGGATCCTCGGCGAACACCTGCGGCGCATTGAGGCCGGCGGCGCGCAGCCGGCGTGCAACGTCGAGCCACGGCGCGGTCGACATCCGCCCGACCGGCGCCTCCATTACGACGAAGCTCTCGCCGCGTGCCTCGGATTTCACGCGCCAGTAGCTGCGAAAGCTCGCGTCGACCGAGGCGGGCTCGATCGTCAGCGAGTCGTCCGACAGCGCGCGCGAGGCGAACTCGCGAAGCGCCTGGAGGCGTTCGTTCGTGACAGTCACGTTGTACCCCGGTGCGCCCAACCCCGGGGAACAGTCTAGCCGTGGACCCGCGCAGCCCGGAAATCGCCATGGCCGAGCCCGCCGGAAAAGGGCGCCGGAAAAGGGGACGCGCTCCATTAAGGCTTCTTAATTGAGCGCGTCCCCTTTTTCTAGTCGGCAGCTTCGACGATGGTGAGGTCGAAGCGGACCGCGCCTTCGGTGGTGTTCTCGCCGGTGTCGGGGTTGGTCCGGTTCGCGACGTACTGGCCGACGAGGCGCGGCCCGAAGCGCTGCACGTCGGCGCGCAGCGAGAACGCCTCGTTGAACTCGCCGGCGGCGGAGATCTCGAAGCCTTTCGCCGGGGCGAGCGAGCCGTCTTCCTGCTCGTTGAAGAGGAACAGCATCGAGCGTGTCGAGCTCTTGCCGAACAGCTTGTCGAGCGCGACCTCTTCGGCCCAGAGCGCATTCGCGTTTTTCGCACCGGCGAGCGGGGTTTCCGACAGCAGCACGAGCACCTGCGGCACGAACTCGTCGCTGCCCGGGCGGCGCACCGCGATGCCGTGCTTCGCCGTGAACGGCTGCTCGAGCAGCGTCACGGGCGAGCCGTAGACGCCGGGCTTGGTGAGCAGCGGCAGCACGTCGGCGGGCGGCGACTCGAGCGCGGGCGGCGCGGGCGGACCCTCCGCGAGGGTTCCCGAATCCGACGACTCCACGAGCCAGCGGCCGTCGCGCTCGATCATCGCGACGCGCGCGTGGTACGGCTTGCCGTCCTGCTTGCCTTCGACCTTCAGCGTCGCGCGTCCCCCCGGGAACGATTCGGCGGCGACGACCTTCGCTTCGTCGGGGATGATCTGCTGGAGCATCGGCAGCACCTCCTTGAAGGCCGCGCTGTCGCGATTCGCGAGCGTTTCGGCGGGGCGACCGGCGCGGATACGCGCTTCGTCGCCCTTGCGAATCGCGTCGAGCTGGTCGAGATACGCCGCGCCCGCGGCGCCGCCGTCGGCTGCCATCGGCTGACCTTTCGGCGCGGTCCAGAGTTTTTCGTCGAAGCTTGCGTCGATCGCGACCGCGCTGCCGAACAGATCGCCGAGGTAGACGTAGTGACCGCTCAGGCGGTCGCTCTTGCGCGCGAGGCCGTAGACCGTGCCCATGGTTCCACCCGCGCCGAGGTCGCTCTTGCCGTCGGCGTAGATCTTCATGTTCTGCGCGCCGCCGTCGGGCTCGATCGTCACGACCACGGCGCGCGTACCGGGTTCACGGACCTTGGCTTCGACCCATTGTTCCGGGTTGCCGGCGCCCGCCGCGGCCGCGAGGTCCACTTCCGGGCCGAACAGCGCGACCTGGTAGTACGCGCTCCCGACCCAGTCGACCGGGTACGCAAGGGCTTGGGTCAGCGCGAACTCGGCGCTGTGCGCCGCGCGGCCCATGTCGGCGTTCTCGGCCTGGGCGACGATGGCGCGTCCGGTCGTGGCGGCAGTGGCGGGGAGTGCTGCGAGGACGAGGAGGCAGGCGGCGAGTCGGCGCATGGGGTTCGCTCCGGGGTTGTCTCCGTAGGAACGCCATGCGCTGACGCAAGGGGACACCCGACGAGGATCAGCGCGTACAGGAGATTCCGGCGGCACGTGCAGGATCGGTCAAGCGCTGCAGCGGAATCCGACCTTGGCCGAACCCGAACCATGGCGAGTCGTAGCTGATCGCGGTGAGGCCGCAGCCGTTCGATTCGAACGTGACGCGGCCCCACGGGGTGCGCTGCACCGCACGTGCGTCGAAATCGTTGCCGAAGTACGCCGCGGAGGTCGCGACGACCTCGATCGGCTGCGTCGCCGGCACGTCCGCCGAGCGCGTTCCGACGAAGTAGATCGGCTTGCCGAACGCGTCGAACGTGTACCAGACGAACTTCACGAACGATCGCATCTCCTGGTCCACTTGGCTGAACCACGGCCTCGAGAAGAAGACGAGCCCTTCGCCGTCGCGCCCGGGCATGGTGTACGTTCCGGTGTCCCGCCAGAAATTCGCGAGGTAGACGACGGCCGCGGAATCGGTCGGGTAGTCGCTGCCGCAGCTGTATGCGATCGGAGCGCCGACGTAACCGTCGGGTCCCTGCCAGCGCAACGTCATGCTCCCGTTGACGTCGAGAAACTCGAGGCTGCCCCAGCGCGTACGCGTGACGGGCGTCGTCGCGAGCGTCGAGAACGTGGGGCCGCGCGCCTGGTACATGTCTTCGGCGACGAACACGCCCTCGCCGATGCGGTCCGCGACGCCGACCAGCCAGAGCGGCTCGCTCGGTCCTTCGCGCTTCGCCCGATAGGTGAACCACGACACGAGCAGACGATTCCCCGCGCCGTCGGCGCCGTGCGGGGCGAGCAGCGCGGGGTCCTCGAGCACGATGCCTTCGCCGTTGCGGGAGAAGCTCGCGCAGATGCCGCTGGTCGCAAAGCCGGGGCGGGAGGTATGGCGCGAGGCGGAGATCGCGTTGCGGCTCGCGAGGTCGGGCACCTGCCTGCAATCGCCCGGCGTCGACGTGTCGGCAGCGCAGCGCGCGGCGAGCGCCGCGGTGTCCGGCTTCGGACCGCCGAGCGTCCACTCGCGCAGCGCATTCCAGCCGGCCTTGCGCTCGCGCATGTCGATCGCGCAGTGCGCCTCGGTCGTGGCCTGGTGCGTCGCGTTCGCGACCCGGCCGGCGCCGTAGTGTTCGACGAGCTCGGTGAGGTGCTCGGGCACGTTGAGCTGATCGCGGCTCGCCACGAGCGCGAGCACCCGCGCGCTGCCGCGGTTGCGCAGCCCCGAGACGCGCATGAGGTCGAAATGCGCGAGCGGATCCTCGACCGCGCTCGGGATTCGGACGCGATGCGGCAGCGTCGCGTAGATCGAGGCTTCGGGTCGGAACGGATTGCGCGGCTCGAACTCGTTGGTCGAGAGCTTGCCGACGGTGCGCACGATGTCGCTCACGCCGTAGGTCGCGAAGCCGATCTTGCGGATCAGCGAAGGCTCGTGCGAGACGCGCGTCGCGCGCTTGAATGCCGCGAGGCGCTGCGCCTGTTCGGGCGTGCGCTGGTTTTGCGGCGTACCGAGGCCGAAGCAGCCGTCGATCTGCGGCAGGCGTTCGAGCACCGTCGCGGATTCGAGCGTGCCGAGCGCGGCTTCGAGCCGGCTCGGTTCGAACGCCCAGGTTGTCGGCGCGCGACCGAGCGGCAAGGCGTACGTGCCCTCGAACGTGTAACAGAGACCGTCGTAGACCATGCGCGTGTCGAACCAGTCATCGAGCAGGCGATCTCCGGCGGCGATCGGGCACGTCGCGAGCGTACCGGCGACTTTCGAAGCGAGCCCTGGATCTTCGCCGACTTTCATCGCGACGAGGCTGCCGACGCCGTCGCCGGTCGCGTAGATCTCGCCGGGTGCGCCGATGGCGGCGGTCAGCGCGTCGACGAGCTCGAGGTTGTCCTGGACCGCCTTGAACAGGACCCAGCCGCGCTCGCGGTAGCTCGTCGCGGCGACCGCGTAACCCTGCCCGAGCTGGAGCTCGACCAGCGGACCGAGCGAAGGACGCGGCGCGGGTTCGGCGAAGGTGTAGTCGTGCTGCACGAGCACGAGACCGTCGCCGGCACGCCAGCCATCGGGCACTTCGGCCTGCCAGTACGCGCCGCCGGGTGAACGCCCTTCGTAGTACGAGCGGCGGACGCGGCTGGCGCGAACGACACCGCGAGCGCGACGACGGCCACGCTGCGCGCGAAGACGAACCGCAGCGCGGCCCGTCGCGTGAAAAGACGAAACATCGGTGGAAGCCCCCTGCGAAGGCCGCGATTCTAGCGGACGTTGCTAGTCCACTCGGAGAATCGCCGGGAACCCGCTCAGACGCCGCCGTTCGCCGCCGCTGGCTTCGTTCAGTCGAAATCGGTACCATTTCCGTCCTGTATAGAGGGTTCGTTCCATGCTTCGCGTCAGCAAACTCACCGACTACGCCACCGTCGTCATGACGGTGCTCGCCGAGGTGCCCGATGCCGTGCACAGCGCGCAGGGCATCGCCGAGCGTGCGCGGCTCGAGCTGCCGACCGTCGCGAAGGTGCTGAAGCTGCTCGCGCAGGCGGCGCTCGTCGACTCGTTCCGCGGCGCGCGCGGGGGCTACAAACTCGCGCGCGCGGCGCGCGCGATCTCGGTCGCCGAGATCGTCGCGGCGATCGAGGGGCCGTTCGGCATGACGGAGTGCAGCGTCCACAAGGGCCTCTGCGACTACGAGCCGCACTGCGGCGTGCGCGGCAACTGGCGCAAGATCTCGCTCGCGATCGAGACCGCGCTGAAGAGCGTGACGCTCGCCGACATGGCGACACCGCGCGGCGACAAGTCGATCCCGCTGCGCACGATCGAGGCGAGCGCGTGATGGCGACCGAACGCAACGAGATCGAGGCGCTCGTCAACCGTCGCTACGAGGCCGGCTTCACGACCGACATCGAGACCGAGGTCGTGCCGCCGGGCCTGTCCGAGGACGTCGTCCGGCTGATCTCGAGCAAGAAGAACGAGCCCGAGTGGATGACCGAGTGGCGCCTCGCGGCGTACCGGCATTGGCTCACGATGACGCCGCCGGCGTGGGCGAAGCTCTCGATCGCGCCGATCGACTTCCAGGCGATCAGCTACTTCGCCGCGCCCAAGAAGCGGCCGAAGTCGCTCGACGAGGTCGATCCGAAGCTGCTCGAGACTTACGACAAGCTCGGCGTGCCGCTGCACGAGCGTGCGCGGCTCGCCGGCGTCGCGGTCGACGCGGTGTTCGACTCGGTCTCGGTCGGCACGACGTTCCAGAAGGAGCTGCGCGAGGCCGGCGTGATCTTCTCGTCGTTCTCGGAAGCGGTGCGCGAGCAGCCGGAGCTCGTGAAGCGATACCTGGGCTCGGTCGTGCCGCCCGGCGACAACTACTTCGCGGCGCTCAACTCTGCGGTGTTCTCGGACGGTTCGTTCGTGTTCGTGCCGCGCGGCGTGCGCTGCCCGATGGAGCTCTCGACCTACTTCCGCATCAATGCGCGCGACACGGGCCAGTTCGAGCGCACGCTGATCATCTGCGAGGAGCGCGCGTCGGTCTCGTACCTCGAGGGCTGCACCGCGCCGATGCGCGACGAGAACCAGCTGCACGCGGCGGTGGTCGAGCTGGTCGCGCTCGACGACGCGAACATCAAGTATTCGACCGTGCAGAACTGGTACCCGGGCGACGAGCACGGCGTCGGCGGCATCTACAACTTCGTGACGAAGCGCGGCGACTGCCGCGGCGCGCGCTCGAAGATCTCGTGGACGCAGGTCGAGACCGGTTCCGCGATCACGTGGAAATACCCGAGCTGCGTGCTGCGTGGTGACGACTCGACCGGCGAGTTCTACTCGGTCGCGCTGACGCACCACCGCCAGCAGGCCGACACGGGCACCAAGATGATCCACGTCGGTAAGCGCACGAAGTCGAAGATCGTTTCCAAGGGCATCTCGGCCGGGCGCGGGCAGAACACGTACCGCGGCCTCGTGAAGGTCGAGAAGGGTGCGGACGGCGCGCGCAACCACACGCAGTGCGATTCGCTGTTGATCGGCAAGAAGTGCGGCGCGCACACGTTCCCGTACGTCGAGGTCAAGAACCCGAGCGCGATCGTCGAGCACGAAGCGACGACCTCGAAGATCTCCGACGACCAGCTGTTCTACTGCCTCTCGCGCGGCCTCAGCGAGGAAGACGCGGTCTCGATGATCGTCGACGGTTTCTGCAAGCAGGTCTTCCGCGAGCTGCCGATGGAGTTCGCGGTCGAGGCGAAGAAGCTGCTCGAGGTGTCGCTCGAAGGAGCGGTCGGATGACGTTCCTGAAACCCGAGGCGATCGCCACGTTCGATCGCGAGATGACCGCGGCACGCGAGGCGCGCGCGGGCGGCGCGCTCGTGCGGCGTTCGCGCACCTCGAGCGCGCGCACATCGTCGCGCAGCGCGATCCGTGGCGACACGCGAGCGCGCATGTTGCGATGCTCGCGATCGGTTTCGCGCGGCACGATCTGCGCGAGATCGTGGGTCAGCTGTTCCGGATCCCGGCGGCGATCACGAAGTCGCGCATCTGGGTACCGATCGGCAACACCGGGGGCGCGAACGTGAGCGCGCTCCGGCCGATGCCGGTGCCGGACGATTTGCGCGCCTACGTGGATTGAACGGAAGAGCGCCGGCCATCGCTTCGCGATGTCCGGCCTACTCGAAGACCGGCATTGCGATGCAACGGCCGGCAATTCGAGACGACATTTGGAGTAGGCCGGGCATTGCGCAGCAATGGCCGGCAATAGCGAAGACACGACATGCTGAAGATCGACAACCTGCACGTCCGCGTCGCGGGCCGCGAAATCCTCAAGGGCCTGAGCCTCGAGGTCGCCGCCGGCGAAGTCCACGCGATCATGGGCCCCAACGGTGCCGGCAAGTCGACGCTCGGCTACGTGCTCGCGGGCCGCGAGGGCTACGAAGTCACCGAAGGCACGGTGAGCTACGACGGCCGCGACCTGCTCGCGATGGAGCCCGACGAGCGCGCCGCGGCCGGCGTGTTCCTTGCGTTCCAGTACCCGGTCGAGATCCCGGGCGTCAACAACACGTATTTCCTGCGCGCCGCGCTCAACGCGCAGCGCAAGCGCCGCGGCGAGCCCGAGCTCGACTCGATCGCGTTCCTGAAGCTCGTGCGCGAGAAGCTGCGCGTGCTGCACATCTCGGACGAGCTCCTGCATCGCGCCGTCAACGAGGGCTTCTCGGGCGGCGAGAAGAAGCGCAACGAGATCTTCCAGATGGCGGTGCTCGAGCCCAGGCTCGCGATCCTCGACGAGACCGACTCGGGCCTCGACATCGACGCGCTGAAGCTCGTCGCCGACGGCGTCAACAAGCTCCGCGATCCGAAGCGCGCGTTCGTGGTGATCACCCACTACCAGCGCCTGCTCGACTACATCGTGCCGGATCGCGTGCACGTACTTTCCGACGGCCGCATCGTCGAATCGGGCGACAAGGACCTCGCGCTCAAGCTCGAGGAGCAAGGCTACGCCTGGCTGCGCGAGCGCCGCGCCGAAGAGCGCGCCGCGTTCGCCGCCTCGAGCGGCCCCGCGCCGTTGTAGGAGGGGCCTCGGCCCGACCGGACGCCATGAGCCGCTTCCTCGAATCCCAGACCCGCCACGCCGTGCTCGCGCTTCCGAGCGCGCGCGACGAAGCGTGGCGGTACACCTCGCTGAAGTCGCTCGAGCAGCGCGCGCTCGTGGTCGGCGACCGCGACGCCGCGACGCGCGAGGTGCCGGCGGCGCTGCTCGAATCCGGCGTCGCGCGCATCGTCTTCGTCAACGGCGCGTACCGTGCCGATCTTTCGGACGCGAGCGCAACCGGCGTCGAGCTCGCCGTGTCGCGACGCGCAGCCTCGGAAGCGTCGACGGCTGCCGACACGATCGTGCGGCTCAACGCGCTCCTCGCGAGCGAGCACGTCACGATCCACGTCGCGACCGGCGCGCGTGGCGTGAAGCCGCTGCACCTCGTGCACGTCGGCGTGCCGGCGACGGAAGGCCTCGCGTGGTACGCGCGCATCAGCGTCGAGCTCGGTGCCGGCGCGACGCTGGCCGTGGTCGAGCGGTTCCTCGCCGCGGCGCCGCACGACCATGTCGGCAACGTCTCGAACAGGCTGCAGCTCGGCGCGGGCGCCGAGCTCGCATGGACGCGCGTGCAGGGCGAGAGCGAAACCGCCACGCTGTTCACGCATACCGACGCGGCGCTCGAAGCGAACGCGCGGCTCGAGCACGCCAGCATCGACACCGGTGCGGTACTCGCGCGCCACGCGTTCGAGGTCGAGCTCGCGGCGCCCGGCGCGGTGCTGCGCTCGCGCGGCGTGTTCGCGCTGCGCGGCCGCCAGCACGGCGACACGCAGCTCGCGGTCGTCCATGCCGCGCGCGACACGCACTGCGACATCGCGTACCGCGGCCTCGCCGACGGCCGCTCGCGCGGCGTGTTCGGTGGCACGATCACGATGCGGCCGGGCGCCGACGGCGCCGATGCGCGGCTCGAAAACAAGAACCTGCTGCTCTCGCCGCACGCCGAGATCGACACGAAGCCCGTGCTCGAGATCCACGCCGACGAGGTCAAGGCGAGCCACGGCGCGACCGTCGGCCAGCTCGACGAACGCGCGCTGTTCTATCTGCGCTCGCGCGGCATCGCCGAGCCCGAAGCACGCTCGATGCTCACCTACGCGTTCGCCGCCGCGATGTTCGACAACCACCCCGAGCGCGACCGCCTGCTCGCGCCACTAGGAGTAGGCCGGACAAGCGAAGCTTGGCCGGCAGACGCATCGCCCGACGGTCCGGCCCGATGAACGCCACCCCGAACCTCGTCCCGCGCTACGACCCGCACGACGTGCGTCCCGATTTTCCCGGTCTCGCGCGCCGCGTCCACGGCAAGCCGCTCGTGTACTTCGACAACGCGAACACCGCGCAGAAGCCGCAGGCCGTCGTCGACGCCGTCACGTGTTACTACACCGAGCACAACGCGAACGTCGCGCGCGCGGTGCACACGCTCGGCGCCGAGGCGACCGCGCTGTTCGAAAGCGCGCGCGACAAGCTCGCGCGCTGGATCAACGCGCCCTCGCGCGACGAAGTGATCCTGACGCGCGGCACGACCGAGTCGATCAACCTCGTTGCGTACGCGTGGGCGCTGCCCCAGCTCGGGCCGGACGACACCATCCTCGTGACGCAGATGGAGCACCACGCGAACATCGTGCCGTGGCAGCTCGTCGGTGCACGCGGTGGCGCGAGGCTCGCGGTGGCGCCGATTACCGCCGACGGCGAGCTGATCGTCGAGCGCATGATCGAGATGATGACGCCGGACGTGAAGCTCGTTGCGCTCGCGCACGTCTCGAACGCACTCGGCACGATCAACCCGGTCGAGACGATCGTCAAGGCCGCGAAGGCGCGCGGCATTCCGGTGCTGCTGGACGGCTCGCAGGCGCTGCCGCACTTCCGCGTCGACGTGCAGGCGCTCGGCTGCGATTTCTACGCGTTCACCGGCCACAAGCTGTTCGGACCGACCGGCACGGGTGTGCTCTGGGCGCGGCGCGCGCTGCTCGAATCGATGCCGCCGTTTCTCGGCGGTGGCGAGATGATCCGCGAGGTGCGGTTCGAGGGCACGACCTTTGCGGATCTGCCGCATCGCTTCGAGGCCGGTACGCCGAACATCGCGGGCGTGATCGGGCTCGGCGCCGCGCTCGACTACCTCGGCGCGCTCGGGATGACGCGGATCGAGGCGTACGAGCGCGAGCTGCTGCGCTATGCGACCGATGCGTTTCGCACCGTCCCGGGCTTGCGGATTTTCGGCGAGGCGAGCCGCAAGGTTCCGGTCATCTCGTTTCTGGTCGAAGGCGCGCACGCGCACGATCTCGCCACGATCATCGACACCGAGGGCGTCGCGGTGCGCTCGGGCCACCATTGTGCGCATCCACTGATGCAGTTCTTCGGCGTCGCCGCGACCTGTCGCGCGTCGCTCGCGTTCTACAACACGCGCGAGGAAGTCGACCGCTGCGTCGCCGCGATCGAGAAGGCGCGGCGGATGCTGGTGTGAGGGGCACCTTGCGTTCGTCGCTGGCGCACGCGATTCGCGTTGGATAGGTTGAGTAGGCCGGACATCGGACGATGGCCGGCAGGCCAGCCGGCCATCCTTCGGATGTCCGGCCTACTGGAGAGCTTATGTCGGTCATCGAAACTGCAACGTTGCGTTACCGCGCGGCGACACCTGCCGACGTACCCGCCCTCGTCGCGCTGGTCGAATCGGCCTACCGCGGCGACGTTTCGAAGCAGGGCTGGACGACGGAGGCCGACCTGCTCGACGGGCAGCGGACCGACCCCGAGGGCGTGCGCGCGCTGATCGACGCGGACGGCAGCCGCGTCGTGATCGGCGAGCGCGACGGTGCGATGCTTGTCTGCGCGCACATCGAGCGTCACGGCGAGTGGGCGTACTTCGGCATGTTCGCCGTGCGTCCGAACCTGCAGGGCGGCGGCGTCGGCAACGCGACGATCGCGGAGTGCGAGCGTGTCGCGCGCGAGGAGTGGAAGTGCACCGAGATGCGCATGACGGTCATCTCGATCCGCGAGGAGCTGATCGCGTGGTACGTCCGGCGCGGCTACCGGGCGACCGGCGAGCGGAAGCCGTTCCCGTACGGCGATCCGCGCTTCGGGCTGCCGAAGCGCAACGACCTCGAGTTCATCGTGCTCGCGAAGGCACTCTGACGGTGTCGGAGTGGGTTCGCGTCTGCGCGACGTCGGAATGCCTGCCGGGCGAGCACCGGATCGTGCACGTCGACGGCGTCGAGATCGCGGTCGTCAACCTCGACGGCAAGTACTACGCGATCGAAGACATCTGCACGCACGACGGCGGCGAGCTGATGAGCGGACGTATCGTGGGCGAGGACGTCGAGTGTCCGCGCCACGGTGCGCGCTTCGACATCAAGACCGGCGACGTCACCGCGCCGCCGGCCTACACGCCGATCGCGACGTTCCCGGTGAAGATCGAAGACGGCGCGGTCTGGACGCGCGACGATCGGTGGGATTGAGCGTCAGCGCGTCTCGAGGCGCACCAGCAGGACTTCGCCGCCGCCGTCGATGACGGTCTGCTTCGACGTGTCGCTGACGGGCTCGAGCAGCAGGGTCTCGCCCTGTTGTGCTTCGATCGGCTCGGCGGTGTTCTGTACGCGCGCATGCCCGCCGCAGACGTGGATCGCCCAGGTCACGCCGGACTCCGAGAAGAACACCATCGGCCCGACCAGCGGCCGGAACAGCACGCGATGCGAGGCGCGGTCGCGGCGCGTCATGACGTTGAAATCGCGGCACGCGCCGCCGGACAGGCGGCAGTGCATCGCCGCGTCGCCGCTGAAGCCGAGCAGCTGGCCGCGACGCTCGAGCACCGTCTCGCTGGCGCCGTCGCTGAGCAGCATGCCGTCGCCTTCGAGCAGCGCGATCGTGCGATCGACTCCCGGCAGCGGCGAGAAGTCCGAGTCCGCTTCGACTTCGGCGATCGAGAGTCGCCAGTCGAACGCACCCCCATCGAGCGCGGCGCCACGCGGCGCGATCGCGATCTCGTGGGTCCAGCCGAGACCGTTCTTCCAGCGCATCCGCCGGTAATCCGCGCGCGTGAGGCGCGTCGCGCGCACGAGGTCAGGCCGCCAGCAGCAGGCGCAGCGCTTCCGTGCTGCGCGCGAGGCTGTCGTGCCACGCGAATCCGACGATGCGCTCGCCGCTCTTCGCGTCGCGGAACGTCTCTTCCTGACCCTCGCCGAGCAGGTGGCGGTAGTCGATCGTGATCTCGACGCCCGGCTCGAGGTCGGTCGACGCGAAGATGAAACCGAGGTGCCAGAGCCCGGTCGGCTCGAACGAGTGGTTGACGTAGCACTCGTCGGGCCACTCGGGCGTGACGGTGAATTGATCCTCGAACCAGCGGATCGCGCTCGGCAGCAGCTCGTCGCGGTCCGGTCGCGCGTCGATCTCGGCGTAGCGGAACGTGCGCGGAATCGCGTCCGGCGCGACGACGATGCGTCCGCGCGCGACGCGCTCGGCGAGGAAGAGACCCTTGCCGGCGCCCGGGATCGGGGACGGCGCGATGTGGTATTGCGGGAGGATCATGCGGCGTATCGAGAGGGAGACGCCGCGCAGTGTAGCGGCGCGCACGAGGCGCGCCGTACACCGATGGGAAAGCGCCTCGCGATCAGGGCGCCGACTTGGCCGGCGCGGCGCCGACCGAGAGCAGCGCGCGGTTCTTCTCGACAGTCTTGAGCCCCACGCCCTTGACCTCGGCGAGCTGCTCGACGCTCTTGAACGGGCCGTGCGCTTCGCGATACGCGACGATCGCCTCGGCTTTGGCCATGCCGATGCCGTTGAGCTTGGCTGCGATCGTGGCGGCATCGGCGGTGTTGAGGTTGATCGAGTCGGCGGCGAACGCCGAGAACGACAGCGCGAGCGAGAGCAGTGCGGCTTTGACGAACTTCATGTCGATGGCTCCTGGTGGGTTGGACCGGCGGAAGTTCCCGCCCGGTGAAGCGCATCATCCGGAACCGCGCGGGGGCGCGCGGCCGAGCTTCGGCGCGCGCGGGTGTAGGAAACTTCGGAGCCCGGCGTACGAGCCGTGACTTCCGGCACCGCGCATCGACGTTCGCCCCACTACAATCGCGCCCTCGCGTACGGGGATGCGCGCATGACATGAAACGGACCGTTTCGTCGTCTACCGGCGATGAGCGCAGCCGTTCCGTCGATCTCGCCCGGCCCCGGCGCGCACGCATTCATCACGACGGATACCCATGACCGCACATCGCTCCCTCCGGCTGGTCGTCTCGGCACTGCTCGCCTCGCTCGCCTGCGGCGTGTCGGCGCGCGATCTCGGCTACTACGACGTCAACGTCGCGAGTTCGAAGCGCGCCGCCGCGGCCGACACGCCGTCGTCGCGGACGAACGTCGACGCAATCGGGCGCGCGACGTTCACCTGGGCACAGCGCGACCTCGACGCGAGCACGAAGGCGTCGGCGACGACGCCCGAAGCGGCCGCGCGCGCGCATCTCGCGGCCCTGCTTGCCGAGGCGAAGCTCACGGGCGACGCGCGGCAGTCGTTGACCGACGTGCGCGTCGACGCGCAGCCGAACGGCGCCGCACTCGTGCGTCTGCGGCCGCGTCTCGGCGGCGTCGCGATCTTCCGCGAGGAGGTCGCGCTGCTGATGGACGGCAAGCAGCGTCTCGTCGCGATGCGTGGGCCGCTGCCGCGCCAAGCGCCGGACGCCGCCAAATCGCTGCCGCGCTTCGAGCTCGACGCGAAGGCTGCGATCGCCGCTGCGCTCGCGGCGCACGACTTCGCGCCGAAGGTCGCTCAGAGCCTGGTCGAGCGCGCAGCGGCCGGCGAGTACGTCGAGTACGACGCGGGCGCCCCCGCAAAGAGCGCAAGCGGTGCCGTCATGACCGCGCCGCAGCGCGCGAAGCCGGTGTTGTTCCGCACCCTCGCGGGGCTCGAGCCCGCGTGGTACGTCGAGACCTACGTCGCCGACGCGCCGGAGCGTTCGACCGACACGCACGCGTTCGTGATCTCGGCGGTCGACGGGAGCGTGCTGTTCCGCAAGAGCATGACCGCACACGCCACGCAGGGCAGCTATCGCGTGTACGCGGAAGCGGGTCCGCTCGGGCTCCCGTTGCCCAGTCCGAACGGCCGCGCCTCGTTTCCCGACGCCGACGGGCTTCCGAGCAACGATGCGGGGTCGCCGGTGTCGCCGGAGCTGCGCACGCTCGCGAACATCCCGTTCTCCGCTGCGGCGACCGACGACTGGCTGCCGCCGGGCGCCACGACGCCGAGCGGCAACAACGTCGTCGCATACGCCGACCTCGTCGCGCCGGACGGCTTTGGGGTGGGCGACCTCGTGCCGCCCGCGACCGGCCCGAACACGTTCGATCACGCGTTCCGTGCAAGCGCCGCGCCGAACGCCGATGACAGGCAGCGCCACGCCAGCGCCGTGCAGCTGTTCTACGTCGCGAACTGGCTGCACGACTGGTTCTACGACCACGGCTTCCGCGAAGTCGACGGCAACGCGCAGCTCGACAACCGCGGCCGCGGCGGGCTCGGCAACGATCCGATGCGCGCCGAAGCGCAGGATTACGACCTTCGCAACAACGCGAGCATGGACATCCCCGCCGACGGCCGTTCGCCGACGATGCAGATGGGGGTGTTCGAGGCAGTTTCGAACCGCGATTCGGGCTTCGACACCGGAATCGTCGCGCACGAGTGGGGCCATTTCCTCAGCAATCGCCTCATCGGCGACGGCTCGGGTCTCGACACCGAGCACGCCGGCGGTATGGGCGAGGGCTGGTCGGACTTCGTCGCGCTGCTCATGCTGATCAAGGAGGAGGATCGGCAGCGTTCCGGCAACGGCGCGTTCGGTGGCGCCTATGCGGTCGGCTCGTATGCAGAGCACGCGTACTACGGCGTGCGGCGATATCCGTACTCGACCGACCTCGCGAAGAGCCCGCTGACGGCGCAGTTCCTCGCCGACGGCGTGCGTCTGCCGGCGAGCCCCGCGCCACGCAGCGGAGCGAACGGCGCGAGCAACAGCTCGGTCCACCCGCAGGGTGAGATCTGGGCGTCGGCGCTGTGGGATTGCTATGCGGGCCTGCTCAACGACACGTCGCGCCTGAGCTTCGCCGAAGCGCAGCGTCGGATGAAGGACTATCTGGTCGGCGGTCTCAAGATGACGCCGGTATCGCCGACGATGACCGAAGCGCGCGACGCGATCCTCGCGACGATGATCGCGCGCGGCGCGAACGAGGATCTCGCCATCTGTTCGGCTGCGTTCGCGAAGCGTGGTCTCGGCGCGGGTGCGCACATCCCGGATCGCTACAGCAACACCATGCGCGGCGTGGTCGAGAGCCGCACGACCGGTGCGGCCGTCTCGGTCGGCCAGACGAGCGTCCGGGTGCCCGAAGGTTGCGACGCCGACACGGTGTTCGACGCCGGCGAAACCGCCGCCGCGACGGTCGAAATCCGCAACACGGGTTTCACCACGCTCGGTGGCGCCACCGTCACGGTCAGCGCGAGCACCGGGGCCGTGACGTTCCCGCAGGGCAACACAATCACGGTCGGCGCGATTCCGCGCTTCGAGTCGCGCAACGTCTCGGTGCCGGTCGCGCTCGGGTCCGGTCTCGCGACCAATGCGCTCGTCACGCTGACCGCAGCGGTGACGTCCCCGGGCGCCACGACCTCGGGGCCGCCCGTTACGGTCACGTCGAACGTCAACTTCGACTACCGCCCGCGCTCCGGCACGATCGAGACCTTCGACGGGGACTACACGGATTGGCAGAACGCGCTGACGACCGGCGAGGAAGGATCCGGTTCGACGCCGTGGACGGTCGAGCCGCTCGTGTTCGGCGCGCGCCTGCTGCGCGGTCCGGACACCAACAGCAACTCGGTCGCCTGGATCCAGACGCCGGTGATGTCGGTCGGCGCGGGTCCGCTCCAGGTCACGCTGATGCACCGGTTCGCGTTCGAAACGGGCCCCGAGGATTTCTACGACGGCGGCGTGATCCAGGCGAGCGTCGACGGTGGCGCCACCTGGACCGACGTCGATCCACAGCGCTACGGCGCCGCGTTCACGCTCTCGGACTGCTGCGGCAATCCGCTCGCGGGCCGGCGCGCGCTGACCGACACGAATTTCGGCTATCCGGGCTTCGAGGAACGCGTGATCGACCTCGGCACGACATACGCGAACCGGGCCAACTTCCGCCTGCGGTTCGGCGTCGCGACCGACGAGAACACGACACGCAACGGCTGGGACATCGGCAGCGTCTCGATCACCGGACTCGCCGACACGCCGTTCTCAACGCTGCTGCCGCAGCCGGCGAACTGCGCCGCGACGAGCTTCAAGCGCCTGCAGGGCGCGATGAGCGGTACGTACTATTCCGCCTCGCGCTCGGGCGAGGGCGTGCTCGTCGACTTCGGCCGCGTCGGCAACACGCCGATCGTGTTCTTCTCCTGGTACACGTACCTCAACGGTCGTCAGCAGTGGCTCGTCGGCAGCGCGCCGTTCGACGCGAGCGACACGACCGCCGTCGTCGACCTCGTCAGCACGCGCGGGACGGGCTTCGGCAGCCGCTTCCGCGCCGAGGATGTCGATCGCCTGCCGTGGGGCAGCGCGAGCCTGTCGTTCCCGGACTGCAACGCGATGGTGCTGAGCTACCGGGGTCCCGGCGGCGAGAGCGGCACGCAGACGCTCTCGCGCGGCTTCGAGCGCGCGGCGCCCGCAGAGTGTCCAGCATCGGGCGGTCTCGCGGGCACCTACGCCGCCGAAGGCCGTTCGGGCGAGGGCGTGCTCGTCGACTTCGGCCGGCTCAACGGTCAGGCGTTCGAGTTCCTCGCCTGGTATACGTACGAGGACGGCGCGCAGCGCTGGCTCGTCGGCAGCCAGCCGTATGCACCGGCCGAACGTTCGACGGTCGAGCTGTTCCAGACTACGGGCGCGCGCTTCGGCAACGCGTTCGACACGCGCGACGTCACGACCACGCCGTGGGGCCGGGTCACGCAGCGCTTCACGAACTGCGACACGCTCGAGCTCGCCTACGAGAAGACCGGCGGCGAAACGGGCACGATCGTGCTGAAGCGCGGGCTCGAGCGCGTCGACGACGGGCAGTGCCGCTAGACTCGCGATCCCGTCCGCGCTCGCTCGCGAGGCACGCCGCCATGAACGACACGAAGCTGCTCGATTTCTGCAGCGAGATGTGGGATCGCCAGATCGTTCCGCAGCTCGCCGAGTACATCAAGATTCCGGCGAAGTCGCCGATGTTCGACAGCGACTGGGTCGAGCGCGGCTACATCAAGGAAGCGATGGACCTGCTCGAAGCGTGGGTCCGCGCGCAGCCGGTGACGGGCATGAAGGTCGAGCGGATCCAGCTCGCGGGCCGCACGCCGCTGCTGTTCATCGACATCCCGGGCAAGGGCGACGACATCGTGCTGCTCTACGGGCACATGGACAAGCAGCCCGAGATGGTCGGCTGGAACGTCGATCTCGCGCCGTGGAAACCCGTCATCGCCGACGACAAGCTCTACGGCCGCGGCGGGGCCGACGACGGCTACGCGACGTTCGCGTCGCTGACCGCGATCATGGCGTTGAACGAGCGCGGCGTGGACCACTCGCGCTGCGTCATCCTGATCGAGGGCTGCGAGGAATCGGGCAGCTACGACCTGCCGTTCTACATCAACCATCTCGAGCCGCGGATCGGCGAGCCTTCGCTAGTGATCTGCCTCGACTCCGGTTGCGGCAACTACGACCAGCTCTGGCTGACCACCTCGCTGCGCGGGCTCGCGGGCGGCACGCTGCGGGTCAAGGTGCTCGAAGAGGGCGTGCACTCGGGTGATGCGAGCGGCATCGTGCCGAGCTCGTTCCGGATCCTGCGCGCGCTGCTCGACCGGATCGAGGATCCGTCCACGGGGCGGATGCGAGCGGACGTGTTGCACGTCGACATTCCGAGCGAGCGCGTCGCGCAGGCGAACGAAGTCGCGCACGTGCTCGGCACGCACGTCTACGACAAGTTCCCGTGGCTGCCCGGCATGACGCCGATGGCGACCGAGCTCCCGGAGCTCGTGCTGAACCGCACGTGGCGTCCGACGTTGTCGGTGACTGGTGCCGAAGGACTGCCCGCGCTGCAGGACGCCGGCAACGTGTTGCGGCCGCAGACCGCGGTGAAGCTCTCGGTGCGCATTCCGCCGACGCTCGATCCGGTGATCGCGTCGAACAAGCTCAAGGAAATGCTCGAGGCGAACCCGCCGTACGGCGCGAACGTCGAGTTCGAGGTCGAGAAGTCGTCGATGGGCTGGGCGGCGCCGTCGCTGAAGTCGTGGCTCGCCGATTCGATCGACACCGCGTCGAAGCAGTTCTTCGGGCCCAAGTCGGCCGCGATGGGCGAGGGCGGCACGATCCCGTTCATGGGCATGCTGCAGGAGCGCTTCCCCGAAGCGCAGTTCATGGTGACGGGCCTGCTCGGCCCGAAGTCGAACGCGCACGGCCCGAACGAGTTCCTCCACATCCCGACCGGCAAGAAGCTCACCGCGTCGGTCGCGAAGGTGTTGCGGGATCATTACGTGAATCGCGGCGACCGCGCGGCGGCGTAGCTCGAAGAGCGCCGGCCATCGCTGCGCGATGTCCGGCCTACTCGGCCGACGCGACTCTGTGTGTAGGCCGGACATCGCGCAGCGATGGCCGGCAACGCCGAGGACACGTCACCCCGACCGCGTCGCCGCCCACAATCGCGGCAATCCCCGCGTCACACCCATCCAGCCGAGCCACAGGAACAAGAGCGGCAGGATCACGGTCTGCACGACGAAGATCGCGATGAGGTCGATGATGTTGCGCGTCACCGCCGTCGCGGTTTCCTGCAGCGCGTCGATCCGCTTCTCGACGTCGAAGGTCTCGCCGGTCTCGTCGAAGAAGCGCTTCGTGCGGTCGATCAGCGATTCGTCGGCCGGGGCGGGCGGCTTGAGCTCCTCCGTGCTGCGGCCCAGCACGTCCTTGGCCTCTTCGAGCTCGACCCGCGAGCGCTCGTACTCCGGCGCGAGGAAGATGCGGTAGGCACCTTCGCTCGCGAGCGCCGCCACCGGGACGGAAAAGCGCAGCGCGAGCAGCACGACGAGCGCGGCCTGCAGCAGCAGCGCGAGTCGCGTCGGGCCCTCGATTTCGTGCGCGTGGACCGTGCCGCCGTGCGCATGGCGCATGCGGCGCACCTGGCGCATCGAGGCGAGCAGCCAGAGGATCGCGACGACCGAGAGCGACATCACGAGCGGCGTCCACCCGCTCATCCCGATCAGCAGCCGCTGCAGCCCGAGCGAAGCCGCAGCGACGAGCATCACGGTCGAGAACTGCTCGACGAGATCGTTGACCGGGTCGAGGATCTCGCCGGGCGCCAGCACGACGCCGAGCCCCGCGGGCTGGATCGCGACCTCCGTGCCCTGCGCGACCGAGATCACACCGTTCAGGCCGCGTGCGACCGCGAACGCGATCAGCGCGCGCTTGAGCCCCGCCTCGACCTGGGCTTCGGCATGGACGTCGAGGCCGTGCCACCACGACCCGATCACCAGCACGGTCACGACGACGACGCGGACGAGCAACCCGAGGGTGTTCGGCATGCGGCCGAATCTAGCGCAGCTCGGCTGAATCGGCCTCCCGCGACCCCGCCTTCTGGCAGGTGACGGCCGTCATCCGCGACCGCTGACGCGCGCGACTGCCGATCGGCCGCGCGCGCGCGCAGACTGCGCAGCATGGACACGAACCCGAACTCCCGTCACTCCGAGCACCGCGACGCCTTCGCGCTGGCCGCGGCGGCGATCGGCCTGTTCGCGCTGTGGCGCACGCCGCGCTTCGGCACCTCGCTCGTCCGCCTCGCGTTCGGCGTCGGCTGGATCCTGTTCTGGACCGGCGCTTCGTGGCGGCATTTCGTCTCGTGAGGTCGCGCGCCTACCGCACGATGGTGGGGCAGCATCGTCGATGCTGCCCCACCGATGCTCGCCGCTATTCGTAGCCGTCCGAGAACAGCGCATCGGTCTGTGCCGGCGCACGGCAGCGGTTCGCCTGCTGGCCGTCGACGATCACGTTGAAGGATGCGCCGACCGGAAACACCGGCGTGCCGTCACCCTCGGCTACGACGAACCAGCGGCCCGGTGCACCGCCCGCGCCGGCGCGGTGTTCGATGGTGTACGGCAGCGTGTTGAACACGCGCGCCACGTCCGTCGGATCGTCGACGCGCGAGACGATAGGCGCGGCGCAGCCGTTGTCGTCGAGCAGCGGATGATCGAGCCGCAGCTCGCTCAGCGCGCCCGGCACGGTCACGCGGAACGCGTTAGGCGAACCGAGGGGCGCGATCGCCACGTTGAACGGGCGGTTGAAGCGCATCTCGGCGAGATCCTCGTTGCGGATCAGCCAGCGCGACCCGAAGTACTCGAGCCCGATCGGGAGGGAGTGGTAGTCGCTCGCGCCGCCGCCGTCGGGAAACCGATGCGTGATCGCGGCGATCGCGAACGAGCGACCGTCGAGCTCGGGGTGATCGAGACGCGTCGTCTCACCGACCACCGTCGATGCGGAGCTCGTATGCTGGAACGCAGTCTTGCTTCCGGCCGGCGCCAGCACGCTGAAGCGGTAGCCGAGCGGCACGGTGACGAGCGGATCCTCGAAGTACGCCGCCCATGTCGCGGGCGCGACGAACGGGAGATAGACGCCGAGGTGCTGACGCAGCGTCGCGCCGGCGGCTGCGACGCGGTGCGGGGTCACCTGCAGCCTGTGCACGTCGACGAGCTGTCCGAGCACGCCGATCTCGACCGTGTTCGCGACGCTGTTGTCGGGCGTCGCGGTTTCGACGCCGGCCAGCTCCGCGTTCGCCTCGTATGCGCCGATGTCGACGAAACCCAGCACGATGCGGCGCTCGCCGTCGGCGTCGAACGCGGAGAACGCCGGAACGCTGGCGTTGTCGCCGGCGTTGATCGCGGGCGAGCTGTCGCGCAGGCGCGGGTAGGTGCGCGAGACGAGCTGCGGATCGACCGTCCGCGTGCCCGGGCCGGGCGTGTACGCGTTCGACGCGTTGCCGAACACGAGGTTGTTGCGGTTGCCGACCGCGGGCTCGAGCGTTGGCGTCACGACGAGCCCCTCGCTGGCATGGAATGCGACGACGTTGTTCGCGAGCGTCCCGTTCACCGACGGCGACGCCACGAACGAGCCGACGACGAGCCCCTTGAAGCCGTGCACGATCGTGTTGTTCGCGATTGTCAGTGCGGCATCGGCCGCGAGCACCAGCACGCCCGCGCCGAGCGTTGCGGGATCGGCGTCCTGGCCCGTCACGGCGTTCTCATCGATCTGCACGAGCTGCCGACCGGTCGGGCCGCCGTCACCGACCTGGATACCGCTCGTGAAGGTGGAGCCGACGACCGTGTTCTGCTGCACGAGGATCGAGCCCGGCGCGCCGCCGTTCACGGCGATGCCGACGTTGATCCGGGCGGGCGCCGCCTCGATGCGGTTGCGGAAGATCACGTCCTGGCGGTTGCTCGCGAGGCTCGTCACGCAGATGCCGTTCGACGCAGCGCCGCCGGGTATCGTTCGGACGACGTTGTCGCCGACGACGAAGGTTGCGCGCGGCGTGCCGGTCCCGGCGCGCATCGCGATCGCGCAGGTGCCCGGCGAGACGTCCGCGAAGCGGTTGCGCTCGACGCGATACGTGCTCTCCAGCGCCGTGTTGTGGCGGACCTCGATGCTGCCGCGAGCGAACACGAGCCCCTGGACCTCGACGGTGTAAGCGCCGAACAGCGGCGTGTCGACGAGCACCGAGCGGCTCGCGGCGAACACCGCGTCGATTCCGGGTGCGGCACGCAGCGTCAGCGATGCGCGCACGATCACGTTCTCGTCGACCAGCGTGTAGCGGTCGGGGAAGATCGCGTCGTCGGCGCCGATCTGGACAATGTCGCCGGGCGCCGCGCCGTCGATGCAAGCCTGCAGCGTGCCGCTGCACGTCGGGCCGAACAGGTTCGGCCACGTGCGGGTCGCGGCATCGGTGGGCGGCGCCAGGCCGACCAGCGCGGCGGCGAGCGCCGCGGATCTCAACGAAGCTTTCACGTCTTGCTCCTGCGCGGGCGAAAGCGCCCGCTCGCACGCACCATTCGAAAAAACCGCGCCGATCCGTGCATCGCGCGCTGGAACACCCCGCCGGGGCCGTGCTGTACTCGCGGCCGGTCCGCGGGCGGCGCCGCGGCGGTTGGGGCAACGTGAACCTCGATCCGGTCCTCGAGCTGCTGCGTGACCTCGCGGCCGAGCGCACGGGCTCGCTCGGCGAGCTCGTCGCGGCCGTGCAGCAGGATCTGCGCTCGATCGCGCATCGCGAACGGGTCGTCGTCGGTGCCGGCACCACGCTGTCGACCACCGCGCTCGTGAACGAGGCCTACATCCGCCTCAGCGAAGGCCGGCTTCCCGAGGCGATGGACCGGCGGCATTTCTTCGGTGTCGCGTCGCGCGCGATGCGGCAGATCCTCGTCGACTACGCGCGTGCGCAGCGCGCCGCCAAGCGCGGGGGCGGCAAGGCGCACGAGTCGCTCTCCGCGGCCGAGCACGTCGGCACCGACGCGGCGGCCGATGAGATGATCGCGCTCGACGACGCGCTCGCCACGCTCGCGTCGGCCAGCGCGCGCGCGGCCGAGGTCGTCGAGCTCCGCTATTTCGGCGGGCTCACGGATGCGGAGATCGCGACGTTGCTCGGCGTCAACGAGGCCACGGTGCGGCGCGACTGGATCAAGGCGCGCGGCTGGCTCTACCAGCGGCTCGAGCCCGGGAAACGACGATGACCGGCAGCAATTCGTGGTCGGCGCTTGCGCCCGAGATCGACGCGCTGGTCGAGCTCCCTCAGGCTGAGCGCGACGCGCGCCTCGTGGCGATCGCGCGCACGGACGCCGCGCGCGCGGCGGCGCTGCGTGCGTGGCTCGACGCGATCGAGCGGTCGGAAGGCCTGCTCGAGCACGGCGCCGCGACCACCGCGGGCGCGCGGCTCGGGCCGTGGCGCGTGGTCCGCGCGATCGGGCGGGGCGGCATGGGCGAGGTGTTTCTCGGCGAGCGCGCCGACGGCGCATTCGAGCGCCGCGTCGCGATCAAGCTGCTGCGCGCCGACCGCGCGACACCGCACGAGCGTCTGGTGCAGGAGCGCGCGCTGCTGGCGCGGCTGCGACATCCCGGCATCGCGCAGCTGCTCGACGGCGGCGTCACCGCCGAGGGACGGCCGTACCTCGTCACCGAGTGGGTCGACGGCACGCGGCTCGACGAATGGGTGACGCGCTGCAGTCCCCCGCTCGCGCAGCGCGTCGGTATGCTGCGGCAGATCGCCGACGCGGTCGCCGAGGCGCACGCGAACCTCATCGTGCACCGCGATCTCAAGCCCGCGAACGTCATGGTCGATCCGCAGGGCCGCGCACGATTGCTCGACTTCGGCATCGCGCGGCTCGTCGATGCGGGACGCGCGGCGACCGAGACCGACGATCGCGCACTGACGCCGGCGTTCGCGGCACCCGAGCAGCTGTCCGGCGCGCCGATCACGACGCGCACCGACGTCTACGCGCTCGGCGGCTTGCTCTACTGGCTGATGACCGGACGCACGCCGCACGCGACCGAGGACCTGCCGCTCGCCGAGCTCGTCGCGCGCGTCTGCGGCACCGATCCGGCGGCGCCGTCCGAGATCGCGCCCGCGCGCGGCATCGACCGCGACCTCGACGCGATCGCGCTGACGGCGCTCGCGCGCGAGCCGCAGCGGCGCTACGCGTCGGCCGATGCGTTGCGGGCGGACCTCGAGCGATGGGCGCGGGGCGAGGCGGTCGCGGCGCGTGTCCCGACGCTTTTCGAGCGGCTGAGGCGCCACGTTCGCATGCACCGCGTCGAAAGCGCGCTTGCCGCGGCGCTGGTCGCGGCGCTGCTCGCCGGGACCGCCGGCATCGCGTGGCAGGCGCGTACCGCGGCGCGCGAGCGCGACGCGGCGCGCGCCGAGCGCGACACCGCGCTCGCCGAGCTCGAGCGGGGGTCCGTGCTGATCGATGCGTTCGGACAAGTGCTGAGCGATGCCGGGGCCGAGGAGAAGCTCGACGCGAGCGCATGGCTCGATCGCGCAATCGCGCAGGTCGACGCGGCGGGCCCCGCGGACGAGGCGACGCGCGCCCGCCTGCTCGCGGAGCTCGCCGAGATCGAAGTCGACCGTGGGTTTCCGCAGCGCGCGGAACCGCTCTATGCACGCCTGTTCGAGCGTCACGCCGGCGCGCTCGAGCCCGCGGCACTGGCGCGCGCGCACTGTCTGCACGCGACGGCGCTCGTCGACGCCGGCCGCGTCGAGGACGCGGAAGCCGCGCTCGCGCGGGGCACTGCGATCGCGGAGACCTTGACGGGTGCGTCTCGCGTCGAGCTGGTCGAATGCCTCGGGCAGCGCGGCGTGTTCGCTGCGCGGCAGCACGAGTCCGACCGAGACGTGCCCGCGCTCGAGCGCGCGATCGCCGAGCTCGACCGGATCGAGACGCGGCATCCGCAGCGCTGGCGCCGCGCCGCACTCGTGCACCGGCTTGGCGTCGTGCTGCAGCAGCAGGATCGTCACGACGAAGCGCTCGCGCGTTTCCGCGAGGTCCATGCGCTCGATCGGGAGCTCGGCACCGCGGAGACGCCCGACGGTGCCTCGACGCTGAGCTCGATCGCCGCGCTCGGCGCCGCGCTCGGGCGGCTGCGCGAAGCCGACGCGGCCTATGCCGAAGCTGCCGAGATCCTCGAGCGCACTGCCGGCACGTCGCAGGACCTGGCGATCACGCTGCGCAACTGGGCGAACCTCAAGAACCAGCGGGGCGAACCGGCCGCTGCCGAGGCTCTCAGCCGCCGCGCGATCGACATTTACGCGGCGACGACCGGCGCCGCGTCGACCTCGCTCGCGTTCGCGTCGCTCGAGCTCGCCCGCGCGCTCGGCAAGCAGGGGCGGCACGAAGAAGCGCAGGCCGCGTACGCGCGCGCTGTCGCGCTCGTCGATGCGCAGCGCCCGGAAGGCGACTACCTGCGCGAGCTCGTTCGCGCGATCGACGCGCAAGGTCGCGCGGAGGCGGGCGAGCTCGAGGCGGCTCGCGCGATCGTCGAGCCGATGCTGCAACGCGCGCGCGACCGCGAACACGCGCGCGCGCTGTCTGCTTTGGTTCCGGTCGCGCTCGATCTCGCGTTGCGTGCGGGCCGATACGAGCAAGCCGAGACGCTCGCGCGCGAGAGCATCGTGCGGCTCGGCGCCGAGTTTCCGGCGACGCACTGGCGCGTCGACGCCGCGCGGCTGTCGCTCGCCGAAGCACTTGCCGGGCGCGGTGATCGCGAAGCTTCCAAGCGGCTCGCGGCGGAGATCGCGCCGCGGCTCGCCGCGGAGCTGATCGCCGGCGATCCGCGCGTCGTGCGGGCCTACGCGCTGGCCGGTGCCGCCGCGCCCGTTGCGCCCGCGAGCGTGAAGTCGCAGTAGGCGAAGCGGCCGTCCCTGAGCACGCGTTCACCCTCCACCAGTGCGAGCGGCGTCGCGAAGATCGGTCCGTCGTGGACGAGCGTGTGGAACTCGCCGCGCTCGCCGCAGGGATCGCAGCTCGCGGGCAAGGCATCGAGCAGCGCGTCGTCGTACGCGGCGCCGGCGTGGCGGGCGTCGAGCTGCTGCGTGTCGACGCAGGTCAGCACCGCGCGGAAGCCGCGCGCGACGAAGGCGCGCGCGAGCGCGCGCGTGTCCGCACCCCAGAGCGGGAATTCCGGCGTCCAGCCTAACGGTGCAAGCTGCGCCTCGCGGAACGCACGCACGTCCCCGAGGAACAGGTCGCCATAAGCGATCGTCGCGACATCGGGGTGCGCCGCGCGGATCCGCGCGAGCGCTTCGGCGAAACGCTCGACGTAGACGGCGTTGTCGGCCGACGGCGCGATCGTCATCGTCACGAGCGGCAGCCCGATCGCGGCGACCTGCGCGTCGAGCACCGCGCGGCGGACGCCGTGCATGCTGATGCGGTCGTAGCCTTCGGTCAGCGTCGTCAGCAGCGCCACGATCGTGAAGCGGGCGTCGCGCCGCAGCTGGTCGAGCGCGAGCGAAGAGTCCTTGCCGCCGCTCCAGGCGAGCACGATCGGTGTGCGGGTCATACCGGCCAGTGTAAGCGGCGCTACTCGTAGCCGTCGCGGAACAGCGGGGGGTCGACGGCGCCCTGGGCGAGCCACGCGAAGAGGTTGATCGCGTACGCGCGGTTGTCGAGCCGCGCGATGCTCGTGCCGGCGCCGTTCACGTTGAAGAACGTGTTGCGGTCGAAATGTCCTGCGACGCGTCCCGCGCCGGCGGTCGCGACGACGAGCGCGCCGTCGGCTGCGGTGACGGGGCGCGTCGGACCGGGGAGCCCGGTGCCGGTATCGATACGCACCTCGCCCTCGGCGCGCGCGACGACGAGCGCCGAGACGCCGGGTACTGCGCCGGAGATCGTGATCGGCGAGACCCCTTCGCCATCGAACACGTCGATGCCGGCGAGGATCGGATGCGCCGGCGCAACGAAGTCGCCGTTCGCACGCTCGGCGCCGTAGATACCGAAGTCCTGGTTCATCGTGAGCCCGAAGCGCGCCAGGAATGCTTGATCCGACGCCGGCGCGTCCGACCAGCTGCTGCCGAAGTTCGCGTCGGAGACGAACAGCGCGCCGCCGCCGGCGGTGACGAATGCGAAGAGCGCGTCGACCGCAGTCGCGCCGTAGCTCGCGTTGTTCGAGCCGAGCACGATCGCGGCGTAGTCGCCGACCGGCAGCGTCGCGAGCGGCACGGGCAAGCCGTTCGAGGGGCCGCTCGTGTTCTCGGCCGTCTCGGCGATCTGCGCGACGTGATAGCCCTCCGATTCGAGCGTTCCGCGCAACGAACCCCAGCCATGGTTCCCCGTTGCGGTGGAAAACTCGTCGACGTCGCCGAGGTTCTCGGTCCGCGACACGTCGTCGGTTGCTTCGAGGAAGCCGCCGCTGCGGTCGGCGCCGCGCACGAACAACACGCGCGGCGCGTCGCTGCGCACGGCGTTGACGTAGAAGTCGGCCCTCGCCGTGACACCGCTGTCGCTGCCGCCGGTGCCGAACAGCAGGCGGTCGCCGATCCGCTGGAAGTACGGCGAACGGCGCGCGGCGGGGAGATCCGGCCACGCAGTCCAGCGATCGCGCGCGATGTCGTACGCGAGCGAGCTCGCACCATTCTGGGTTCCGCCGCCGATCACGATGCGTCCGTTCCACGCGAACGCTGACGGCTCGTGGTGCGAGCGCGCCGCCGGCAACGGCGCGATCACGCGCCACGCGTTCGCGGCCGGTTCGTAGACCTCGGCGCCGGTGAGCTCGGCGATACCGCAGTCGTGACCGCGCTGGCCGCCCGCGACGTAGATCCGTCCGCCCTCGACGACGGCCTGGAAATGGTTGCGGGTCTCGTTCATCGGCGCGCGCGCTTGCCAGCCGAGCCCCGGCTGCGCGGTGTCGAACACGAGGTGCGTCGTGGTGTCGGTGCAGCGATCGCCGAGCAGACCGCCGAGGTAGTGGAGCTCGGTACCGAGTCCGACGAAGCCTCCGCTCGCGCGCGGCTCGGGCAGCGCCGGTATCGCCGTCGTCGACCACGCGTTGCCGAGCGTGTCGTAGCGCTGCACGACGTCGATCGCGGTGCCGGGGTTCGCGCCCTCGAAGCCGCCCGCGATGTAGACGAAGCTGCCAACGACGGCGGCCTGGGCGTGCGTGACCGCATGCGGCATCGGCTCGATCGGATCCCAGCGGTCGAGGCCGGGGTCGTAGACGTGGCTTGCAGTCTGCGCGCCGAGGCCCGCGCCGAATCCGCCGAACGCGTAGAGGCGACTGCCGACGACCGCGACCGCGCCCTCGAGCCGACCGACCGGCGAAGGCGTCGCCGCCGCCCATTGCGGCGCCGCGCGTGCGGCGCCGCCCGCGACGAGCATGGCGAGCGCGAGCGCAACGGCGGCGACTGCGGCACGCATGCGGCTACGCTAGCACCGGGCACATGTACGCGGGGCGTGACGGGCCACCGCCCATTGCGAGGCGCTGCCGAACTTCGCGCGTTGCGCGTTCGGATCGCGCTTCTCGCGCTCCGCGTCGAGCCGGTCCTCGTGGACGAGCTCGTGCGAACCGTGGGCGGGGAGTGACGCGGCGAGGTGTGCTGCGAGGTCGAGTGGGGTTGTAGCGGCGTCACCGGCAAACGGCAGCGCGCAGAACAGCACGGCGAGACAAATACGCGACGGCATCGGATTTCCTCGTCGCGCCCACGGCTGCATGGTAAGGGACGAGCCCGGCTCGCGGCGTAAACCGTGGCTGAACACCCGCACGTCCGTCGGGGCGCGATCCGGAACTTCGTGCGCCGAACTACAATGCGCAACCCGGCAATCGATCGAGCTCCATGTCCCGTCGCATCACCGCCACACGCTCCGCGATCCACGGCCGCGGCGTGTTCGCCCTTGTCGAGATCCCCGGCCGCACAGAGCTCATCGAGTACCGCGGCCGTCGCATCACGCACCTGCAGGCGAACCAGTACTACGACGGCGGCGCCGACACCGGGCACACGTTCCTCTTCACCCTCGATGACCGCTGGCTGATCGACGCGAGCGTCGGCGGCAACGTCGCACGCTGGATCAATCACAGCTGCGACCCGAACTGCCGCGCGGTGATCGAGGAGGACCTCGACAATCCGCGCCGCTCGCGTGTTTTGATCGAGACGCTGCGCACGATCCGGGCCGGTGAAGAGCTGACGTACGACTACGGCATCGTGCTCGACGAGCCGCACACCGCGCGGATGAAGCGGATATGGGCTTGCCACTGCGGCGCGCCGGCCTGCACGGGCACGATGCTGAAGGCGAAACGCCGGCGCCGGGTCAACGGCTCGCATTGACGCTCCACGCACCGCGCCGGGGCGCCGCGTGTTTACTTTCCACTAACGAAACGGCTGCGTCCGGCTGCTAAGGTCCGCGCCTCGGGGGCGGGCAGGGAGCCGATGGATCTGCGCCGAAGCCAGTTTCTCCGACTCGCCGCCGCGATCGCCTGCATCATCGCGGTCGCGCGCGCCGACGCGGCCCGGGTCACGACGCGCGTCGAGGGTCTGAACGATCGCCTGACCGATGCGGTCGAGGACGCGATCGAGATCCGGCGCTACCGACAGCGCGAGGTCAGCGCGGCGCAGGCACGGCGCCTGTTCGAGCGCGGCAAGGCCGAAGCCGCGCGCGCGCTCGAGCCCTACGGCTACTACCACGCCGAGGTCGAGGCGGCGCTCACCGAGGGACGTGACGGCTTCGTCGCGACCTACACGATCGCGCCGGGCGAACCGGTGCGCGTCGGCGCCGTATCGATCGAGCTCGACGGCGACGCGCGCGAGCGCCGCATCGTGCGGCGCGCCCTCGCCGCGTTCGAGCCCGACGAGGGCGATGTGCTCGACCACGGCGCGTACGAAACCGGCAAGCGCAACATCCAGGGCGCGCTGGTTGCGAGCGGTTATCTCGATGCCGAGGTTGCGACGCACCGCGTCGAGGTCATCGCAGCCGAGAACCGCGCGACCATCGCCCTGGCCTGGAAGGTCGGACCGCGCTACGTATTCGGGCCGACGGGCTTCTCGGGCGCGCAGCTCGAGGACGCGCTGCTCGCGCGATATGTGCCCTGGAGGGAGGGCGCGTTCTACTCGCAGGCCGAGCTCCTGAAGCTGCAGCAACGGCTCACCGACGCCGAGTACTTTTCGGTCGTCGAGGTCGCGCCCGACGTCGAGAAGGCCGAGGACGGCGTCGTGCCGATCAACGTCGCGGTGATCCCCGCGAAACGCAGCCTCTACACCGGCGGCTTCTTCGTCGGCACCGACACCGGCTTCGGCGTGCGTGCGGGGCTCGAGCGGCGCTACGTCAACCGGCGCGGTCACAAGTGGAACGTCGGCACCGAGTTCTCGCAGCGGCTGCGAACCGTGTCGTCGACTTACACGATCCCGCTGCCGGGACGGAACAACCGCAGCTGGAACTTCGGCGCCGCGTATCGCGACGAGCGCACCGATACGAGCGAATCGCGCACGACCAAGCTCGCCGCGAACGAGACGCGCGAGTGGCGCGACTGGACCCTGACGTACGGCCCGCAGATCGTCACCGGAGATTTCACCGTTGCCGAGGAGGACGGATCGTCGACGCTGCTTTATCCCGAGGTCTCGCTGACGCGCAAGGTCGCCGACGACGTCGACTTCCCGCGGCGCGGCTGGTCGATCACCGCGGTCGCGCGCGCGGCGGCCGAAGGGTTCCTGTCGGACACGAGCTTCGCCTCGGTGCGCGGCGACGCGAAGTACGTGCGCGGGCTCGGGCCGCGCGGCCGCTTCATCGCGCGCGGCACGCTCGGCGCGATGCACGTCGACGACTTCGACGAGCTGCCGCCGGAGCTGCGCTACTTCGCGGGCGGCGACCGCTCGATTCGCGGCTACGGTTACCAGGAGATCGGGCCGCGCAACGCGCGCGAGCTCGTGGTCGGCGGCGAATACCTCGCGGTCGCGAGCGCCGAGTACGAGCACTACTTCGTCGAGCGCTGGGGCGGCGCGGTGTTCGTCGATGCGGGCGATGCGTTCACCGACGACTTCGACACGAAGCTCGGCGCCGGCGTCGGCGTGCGCTGGCGCTCGCCGATCGGGCTCGTGCGGCTCGACGTCGCGAAGCCGGTCGGCGACGCGTTCGAATCGGGCGTTGCGCTGCATCTCGTGATCGGGCCCGACCTGTGAAGTGGCTCAAACGCCTCTTCGTCGTGCTGCTCGCGCTGCTGCTCGTCGCGGCGGGGCTCGGCTGGTTCGTGCTCGGCACCGAGCGCGGCGCGCGTTTCACCTTCGCGCGGATCGTCGCGTTGACCGAGGGACGGCTCACGATCGGCGAGATCCGCGGCACGCTGCCGGCGCCGCTGACGCTGATCAACGTTCGCTACCGCGATCCGGCGGCCGGCGTCGACGTCGCGATCGAGCGGCTCGTGGTCGACGTCGGCGCGACCGCAGCGTTGTCGCGCCGCGCGCTGATCGAATCGCTCGACGCCGAGGGGGTCGCCGTGCGGTTGACGACCGTCCCGGATGCCGGGCCAGAAACCTCGCCGTGGGAACCGCCGCTCGACTTCGTCGTCGATCGCGCCGAGCTCGCGCGCATCGTGATCACGCGCGACGGCGAACCGCTGCCGCGCTTGGATCGGGTCTCGCTCGCGGGTGACTGGACACGCGCTGGCATCGATGTGCGTCGCTTCGTCGCTGCAGGGCCAGACGGCCGCATCGAACTGGCCGGACGCGCGGCTTCGGCGCGCGGGCATCGCGGCAACGCGCGCGGCAGCTTCACCTGGCGACGCGATGGCGTCGTTTGGGTCGGCGCGGTCGCGGCCGCGAGCGACGGGCGCAACGCGCAAGCGACGCTCGAGCTCAGCGCGCCGCTCGCCGCGAACGCGATCCTCGGCGCGGTGCCGTCGGACGACGCGCTGCCGTGGACGCTCGTGCTCACGGCGCCGGCCTTCGATCCGGCCGTCCTCGTCGCGGCCTGCACCGGCGAGGGCTGTGCGCCCGTGCCGTTCGAGTCGGTCGCGGTGAAGCTCGAGGGACGCGGCACGCGCGCGCGGTTCGCACTGACGGGTGAGCTCGCGCTCGATGCGCAGCGGCTTCGGCTCGAGCGGCTCGAAGGCGCGCTCGCCGACGAGCGTCTCGTGCTCGATGCGCTGCGCGCGACCAGCCCCGACTTCGCCGGTGCGCTCGAAGCGAAGGGCACGATCGAGCTCGCGCCGGAGCCGCCGCAGGCGAAGCTCGAGCTGGCATGGCAGGACGTCGTGCTGCCCGAAGCGCTCGCCGGTCGCGTCGTCGAGACGCGCGGTACGCTTGCGTTCGAAGGGTCCTCGGAGCGCTACGCGGCGAACGGCCGCTTCGCATTCGGTCCGCCGGGGCGTGTCGCCGATGCCGAGGTTGCGCTGAGCGGTGATGCGCGCCAGGTCGTCGTCGAGACCTTGAAGCTCGTGCAAGCGAAGGGCGGCCTCGACGCGCGCGGCACGGTGACGCTCGAGCCTGCGCTCGGCTGGCAGCTCGAAGCGACGGCGCAGCGCTTCGATCCGGGTGCGTTCCTCGCCGACTGGCCCGGCTCGCTCGACTTCACGCTCGCGACGCGCGGTTCGCGCGGCGAGCAAGGCGTCGACGCGACGATCGCGCTCGAGGCGCTGTCGGGGACGCTGCGAAACCGACCGGTCGCCGGCAAGGCCGATCTCACCGTGCGCCCCGGCAACGTCATCGACGGCACGGCCGAGCTCCGCTCCGGCGCGTCGCGCGTGACGCTCGTCGGGCGGGGCGGCGCGGAGACCGACGTCACAGCGCGGCTCGACGTTGCGACGCTCGCCGACTTCCTGCCGGACGCGATGGGCCGCATCGAAGGCGAGGTCCGCGCGCGCGGCACCTGGCCCGCGCTGGACGTCGACGCCGACCTCGAAGCGAGCGATCTGTTCCACGCGGGCGGACGCGTTCGTGCGCTCGAGCTCGACGCGAGACTCGAGAACCTCGAGTCGCCGAGCGGGAGGCTCACGATCTCGGCGCAGGACATCGAACGCGGCGCCCTGTCCTACGACACGCTGACGCTCGAGCTGGCGGGCAGCGAGGCGCAGCACCGCGTCGTGCTCGATGCGGCCGGCGAGGCCGCATCGCTCTCGCTCGCTTTCGTGGGCGCCCGCGACGGTGATGATTGGCGCAGCACCGTCGAGACGTTCGAGCTCGGCCTGCGCGATGCGCCGAAGCTCGTGCTCGAAGCGCCGGCGTCTGTTGCGCGCGTCGGCGGCGCGATCTCGCTGCCGCGCTCGTGCTTCGGGATCCGCGGCGAGCCGGCCGAGCCCGGCAGCCGCATCTGTCTCGCAAGCGAAGCGTCGAACGGCGCGGTCGGCGCGAGCTACAGCGTCGAGCGCCTGCCGATCGCGCTCGCCGTTGCGCTCGCCGATCCAGGTGCGCCGTTGCGCACCGAAGGCGTCGTCGACGGGAGCGGGCGTTTCGCGCGAACCGCGGACGGGGCCTGGAGCGGCACCGCGACCCTTGCGTCGGCGTCCGGCCTCGTTGCGTATCCGGACACGGCGGAGGAACCGTTGCTGCGCTACACGGCGCTGACGCTCGACGCCGAAGCAACGCCCGGCGGCTGGCGGGCGACCGCGCGCGCCACGTTCGACGAAGGCGGCTCGCTCGACAGCGAGCTGCGCTTCGCGGACGACGCGCTCTCGGGGCGCGTCGACCTCGCGGTGCGGAGCCTGCGCTTCATCGAGCTCCTGACGCCCGAGATCGCGAACCCGGTCGGCGCGATCGAGGCGCGCTACACGATCGGCGGCACGCGCGACGCGCCGCGTCTCGACGGTGCCTTGACGCTGTCGGACTTCGGCGCGGAGGTCCCTGCCTCGGGCCTCGTGCTGCGCGATGGACGCGCGACGCTGCGCGCCGCAGCCGACGATCGCTACACGCTCGACGGCTCGGTTCGCTCCGGCGAAGGAACGCTGACGCTCGCGGGCGAGGGCGGCATCGACGCGAGCGCGCCGCTCGAGATCGCGATCCGCGGCGAGAACGTGCTCGCGTTCGACATCCCCGGCGTGAAGGTCGTCGCGGCGCCCGACCTCGAGATCTCGCGGCGCGACGGGCGCCTGCGCCTGCGCGGCCGAATCGCGGTGCCGAGCGCGAGCGTGAACCTGCAGCGCATCCCCGGCGGCGGCGCTGCAAAGGCATCGCGCGACGTCGTCGTCGTCGACGCCGGTGTAGTCGCGGCGGCCGAGGAAGCGATGCCACTCGACACCGATGTGACGCTGGTGCTCGGCGAGCGCGTCAAGCTGCGCGGCCACGGTCTCGACGGCGAAGTCGAGGGTCAGCTGCGCGTGCGCGAGCGCCCGGGCCGCGCGGCGACGGGCACGGGCCAGATCCGCATCGCGGGGACGTATCGCGCGTACGGCCAGAACCTCACGATCGAGCGCGGCCGGCTCCTGTTCGCGCAGAGCCCGCTCGACGACCCCGGCCTCGACATTCGCGCGGTGCGCAAGCTGCGCGACGTCACGCCGGGGCTCCGGATCGAAGGCACTGCGAAAGCGCCGGTGCTGACGGTGTTCTCGACGCCGCCGATGGAACAGGGCAACGCGCTCTCGTACCTCGTGACTGGCCGGCCGCTGCGCTCGCTCTCGGGCGAGGACGGCGACACGGTCGGCATGGCGGCGCGCGCGCTCGGTACCGCGACCGGCGACCTGCTCGCGAAGTCGATCGGCGCGAAGCTCGGCGTCGACGACATCGGCGTCGCCGAGAGCGATGCGCTCGGTGGCGCGGCCTTCACGGTCGGCAAGTACCTCTCGCCCCGGCTGTACCTGAGCTACGGCGTAGGCGTATTCCATCCGGGCCAGGTCGTCACGCTGCGCTACCAGCTCACCGAACACTGGGAGCTCGAAGCGAACAGCGGCACAGTCGAGAACCGCGCGGGCATCAACTACAAATACGAGCGCGACTGATGTGGGAGGGGCCTCAGCCCCGACCGCTCTTCGCGACGCGCGTCGGGGCTGAGGCGCCTCCTACAATCGTTGCTCGCGCAAGCCAGCGCTTCATCGTCGCGAGCGCCGCGCGCGACGCACCACCCGGAAACTCCGGCCGCGCACCGATCTCGAACACGTGGCCGTTCGGATCGTCGAAGTAGAGGTGCTCCTCGCCGTCGCCATGGTCTTCGACGACGTACGCGAGGCCGGTGTCGTCGAGCTTGCGCTTCCAGCGCGCGATCGCGCCGCGCGAGCCGCAGGTGAAGCCGGCGTGGCGGATGTCGTGCGGCAGCCCGTCGTCGCGCCGGCGCGCGAGACCCCGGTAGTTGAAGTACACGAGCGCGCGCGCGTGCGGCAGCGCGTAGACGAGCATCAGCGTGTCGCGACGCCAGGTGTCGCTGTAGCCCGACCAGCTCGCGGTGAGCGGCAGCTCGAGCAGCGACGCTGCGAACGCGTGCGTCGCCGCGACGTCGTAGCAGGGCAGGGCGACGTGGTCGATCCTGAGGCCCATGGGCGCTTCTCCTCCGCGCTCAAACGAGCGGGCGTCGCATCACGCACATCGTCGTCGCGCCGCGGTCGCTCGCGTAGGCGAACTCCCCGGCGACGACGAAGCCCTCGCGCGCGTAGAAACGCCCTGCGCGTGCGTTGTCCTTCAGCACGTTGAGCCAGACGCACGGCTCGCCGGCGAGCCGTGCGGCGCCTATTACGTGCGCGAGAAGCTGCGCGCCGAGCCCGTGGCCCGTGTCGGTGCGCCGGAAGTAGATCTTCTGAAGCTCGAATCCGCGTGCGCCGTCGCCCAGTGGAACCGGCTGATCGCGGATCGCCTTCGAGAAGCCCACGAGCGCGTCGTCGAGGTGGACGAGGTCGTAGCGCACGGCGTCGCCGGCGAGCTCCTCGGCGAGCCTCGCGCGATCGAACTGGCGCGCGAGGAACGCCTCGAGACCCGCGGGCGTCCAGAAGTCGGTGAAATGGTCGCGATACGACTCGACGCCGATCCAGGCGACCCGATCGATCTCGCCGGGCGCCGCGCGCGATATGCGCACGGCGCCGCGCACCGGCGTCAGGCCGGAACGGCGTTCGGTTTGAACAGCGCCGCGTCGAGGATCGACCACAGGTGGATGATCCATCCGAGGAAGATCAACCACAACATGGCGGCGAGCACGAACTGCACGAGGGCCATCAGGAAACGCCCCTGCAGCAGCTGCCCCAGACCCGGAATGAAGAAGCTCGCGAGCGCCGCAATGACGTTGCCCGCGCTGCCCTGACCCGTGCTCATCGTACGCGTACCTCCTTGGCGCGATACTTTCCGCTGTCGCCGCGCGAAATCAAGAGTGACCTATGACACCCCTGTGCGCACGATTCGGCACGCTGGTTGCGCTGGTGCTTACGCAGGCGGCGTCCGCGGCGCCGCCCATCGATTTCCGCGAGACCGATCTCGACGAGATCGTGCCGGTCGAGACGAGCGGTCATCTCGACCAGTTGTTCCGCCGGCGCGGCATGGAGGAGTACCTCGCCGGCCGTCCCGGTGCGGCTCGCCGCTACTTCGAGTACGCCGCGGCGTACGCCGACAAGACCTCGCAGCTCTCGCTCGCGACGCTCTACCGCAACGGCGAAGGGGTCGAGCGCGATCTCGCGATGGCGTACGCGTGGCTCGATCTCGCCGCCGAGCGCGGCTACCCGGCGTTCCTCGCCGAGCGCGAGGCGGTCTGGCACTCGCTCGACGAGGCGCAACAGGCGCGCGCGGTCGAGCTCACGACCGAGATCTACACCCGCTACGGCGACGCGATCGCGAAACGCCGCCACCGCGACCAGATGGTGCGCTACCTGCGCAAGAGCGTCGCGAGCCATCCGTCGCTCGCGGGCGGTCACATCGTGACGATCGACAAGACCTGCGCCGGCGCCGTCGGCGGCGCCGTACCGCTCGGTCAGGGCGGCTGCCGCGACGACGACTACTTCACGCCCGAGCGCTTCGACCCCGAGACGTATTGGCGCGCGCAGGACGATGCGTGGATGCCACGCGGTGAAGTCGAGGTCAAGCCGCTGGAGGTTCCGCCGACCCGCGCGCGAAGAAACTAGCGCCTGCGATCGGGCCGCCACAGGCCGGGGAAAGACTGCCGGGGCCCGACTGTTCCTGCAGCGCGACTGCGACTATGCTGGACGCGCTCGCGGCACTCGGGGGTGCCGGAGCAAACAGACCGAAGGGGAAAATCCAATGCGCCGTCTACTTCCTGGTCGCAACCGGGGTCTTTCGTCGTTCGTGCGGGTTTGGACCCAACAGAGGCTCGGCGCGGCATCGTTCGCCGCGTTGGCGAGCGTATTGCTCGCTGCGGCACCGCTGGCCGGCGCGGCGACCGCACCGGAAGGCCTGTCGAGCGAAGCGCGCCACGCGCGGATGATCGAGCTGCAGGCGACCCGCGATGCGCTCAAGCCTCAATCCTCGCCGGAGTCCCGACAGGCCTTCGCGCAGGCGCAGGCGGAGCTCGATGCGCTGAGCGCAAGCCTGGGTGGCGATCTGCCCTGCGCGGTCGACCCGAACGGCACAACCGGTGCGAGCCCGCCGGACGTGCGCGTGGCGCCGACCGCGCCGCCCGGCTGCGTGCCGACCACGACGACATTCACCAACAGCACGGCCGTGGTGATCCCCACCGGCCCCGCCGTCGTGACGTCGACCATCGTCGTCGCCGGCGCGGGGACATCGCTGTGGGATCTCGACCTCACCACGAACATCACCCACACGTTTGCCGCCGATCTCGACATCACGCTGATGTCGCCGGCCGGTACGGTCGTCACCCTGACGACCGACAACGGGGCGGGCAACGACGACGTCTTCAACGGCACGTTGTGGGACGACAGCGCGAACCCGGCGGGCCAGGTCCCGTACGTCACCAACGCGGGACTGGTGACCGACCACCCCTATGTCAACCTGACGACGGCGACGCCGCTGGTGCCGGAGGAAGCGTTCGCGGCGTTCGTCGGCGAGGATCCCAACGGCACGTGGACGCTGACCATCAGCGACGATCTCGCCGGGACCGACGGCGGCTCGCTGGCGGCGTGGTCGCTGGCCCTCACGACGTTCCCGGCCGCACCGGTCGCTTCACCCGTCCAGACGTTCAATCAAGGCACCGCAACGGCGATCCCGACCGGCCCGGCCGTGGTCACCTCGACGCTCGTGGTGGCCGGTCTGACAGCGCCCATCTGCAACGCGGTGTTCCGCACCGACACGCTGCCGCATACCTTCGCTGCCGACCTCGATATCACGCTGATGTCGCCCACGGGCACCGTCGTGACGCTCACGACCGACAACGGTGCCGGCAATGACAACGTCTTCAACGGCACGCAGTGGACCGATGACGCGAACCCGCTCGGTCAGGTCCCTTACACCACCAACGCCGGACTGGCGACCGATCATCCCTACGTCAACCTGACGACGGCGACGCCGCTCGAGCCCGAGGAGTCGATGGGCGCGTTCATGGGCGAGCTCGGCAACGGGACGTGGACGGTCACCGTCAGCGACGATCTTGCGGGCGACGGCGGAACGTTCACCTGGGGGCTCGATTTCATCACCTGCGCGTGTCCGACGACGGCTGACCTGTCCGTAACCAAGACCGACGGAGTCGTGACGGCAACGCCGGGCGGCAGCGTCACCTACACCATCACGGCGAGCAATGCGGGCCCGATCGCGGTCACGGGCGCCACGGTCGCGGATACATTCGCCGCGCCGCTGACTTGTACCTGGACGTGCGTGGGCGCGGGTGGCGGTACGTGCACGGCGGCGGGCAGCGGCAACATCAGCGACACCGTCAATCTACCGGTAGGCGCTTCGACGACGTACACGGCAAGCTGCGCCGTCGGCGCATCCGCGACGGGTTCGCTTGCGAACACCGCGACGGTCGCTCCGCCGGCCGGTATCACCGACCCCGACCCGAGCAACAACTCCGCCACGGACACCGACACGCTGACACCGAGCGCCGATCTCGCGATCACCAAGACCGACGGCGTCACGACCGCCACGCCCGGCGGCAGCGTCACGTACACCATCGTCGCGAGCAACGCCGGGCCGAGCGATGCGCCGGGCGCTACGGTCGCCGATACGTTCCCCGCAGCGTTGACCTGCACGTGGACGTGCGTCGGCGCGGGCGGCGGCACCTGTACCGCGGCGGGGAGCGGCAACATCGGCGATACCGTCAATCTGCCAGCCGGAGGATCCGTCACGTACACCGCGACCTGTGCGGTCAGCGGAGCCGCGACGGGGACGCTCACGAACACCGCGACGGTCACCGCGCCCGCCGGTGTGACCGATCCCGCGCCGGGCAACAACTCGGCCACGGACGTCGACACGATCACGGCGAGCGCCGATCTCGCAACGAGCGTCACCGATGCGCCGGACCCGGTCAGTCCGGGCGCGAATCTCGTCTACAACGCAAGCGTTGCGAACAACGGGCCGAGCCCGGCTGATGCGGTGAGCCTCTCGTTCCCGCTGGCGGCGAACACGACGTTCGTGTCGGCCGTCGCGAGCGCCGGTGGCACCTGCACGACGCCGCCCGTCGGCGCAGCGGGCACGGTGACGTGCAACTGGGCAGGGGCGACGGCGGTCGGCACGCCGCGCACGCTGACGCTCACGGTACAAGTGAGCCCGACAGCCAGCGGCACGCTGACCACGACCGCCACGGCGAGCACGACGACGGCGGATCCGAACGCGGCCAACAACGCCGCGGCGGTCTCGACCGCGGTGGGCAGCGCATCGGCGGATTTGTCGATCACGTTGACCGATACGCCCGATCCCGTGTCGCCGGGCACCAACCTGACTTACACGGGCACCGTCACGAACAACGGTCCGAGCGATGCGCAGGCCGTGCAGCTTGCGATGGCGACCCCGGCGAACACGACGTTCGTCTCGGCGGCCCCGGGCGCGGGCGGGACCTGCACGACACCGGCCGTCGGAGGCACCGGCACCGTGACGTGCACGTGGGCCGGCGCGACAGCTGCAGGTGCGAACCGCAGCGTCATGCTGGTCGTGCAAGTCAATCCGAGCGCGACCGGCATGATCACCGGTTCGGCAACCGCATCGGCGACCAGCGCCGACCCGAACGCGGCCAACAACACCGCGACTGCAACCACGGCCGTCTCGGCTTCCGCGGACCTCTCGCTCACCCTCGCTGCAGCTCCGAATCCGGTCAGCCTGGGTGCCATCGTCACGCTGACCGCGACCGCCAGCAACGCGGGGCCGAGCGATGCGCAGGGCGTGCAGATCACGCTCACGCTGCCGGCAACGCTCGGATTCGTCAGCGTCAACCCGGGTGCGGGCGGTGTCTGCACTTCGCCGGCCGCCGGTGCGAGCGGCAACGTGGTCTGCACCTACGCGGGCGCGACCGCCGTGGGCGCTACGCGCACGGTCGTCGTCACCGCAACGGCACTCGCTCAAGGTAGCGCCAACGTCACCGCCACGGTCACCTCGACCACGCCGGATCCGACGCCGGCAAACGGACAGGCGAGCGTCGGCGTGCAGATCGGCGGGCCGGCGGTCATTCCGGCGCTGGGGCGCGTCGAGCTGCTGTTCCTGGGCCTGCTGCTGGGGCTGATGGGCGCCGCGGTCTTGCGTCGACGCGGCCGCTTCGCCGCGTGATGTTCGGAACGGGCGGCGGCTAGGCCGCCCGTTCTTTGATGGGTCGATTACCGGGGCATCCTGCCCCGGAATCGACCGCGGACAGTTCGGAGTGAATCCGAACTGTCCTCCAGCCGCTGCGCGCCGCACGTCCAGTGCTTGAGGGTTCGATCACTCGGCTCCTGCCTCGGATCGAACGCGGAGCGTTCGGAGTGAATCCGAACGCTCCTCCAGCCGCTGCGCGCCGCA